>LAZR01000227.1_pt1 | contig 55616 bp, 78 predicted proteins | sample 329461 | NCBI WGS metagenome assembly LAZR01 (sample SAMN03002196, study PRJNA259156) | marine sediment metagenome | biome: sea floor; feature: Hydrothermal impacted sediments; material: marine sediment; isolation source: Loki non-amplified sample from Loki's castle hydrothermal vent sediment ...
CCTGTACGGATTCTCCTTTCTGGCTCTGGGTATGGTGTACCCTCGTGTCACGCTCTCCACCCTCCCTCGGCAAACGCACCCCCATCCCTAACTGAATCACGTTGTTTCCCGCCATTTTCTCAAGTTCGATCCCCGCCCGCTTCTGCACGAGAAAGCCGTTTTCTTCGACGAAGAATCCCCGCAACAAAGCGACTTCCTTCCGCCATCCCTTCGTCCTTTCTATGCCAGAGAGGCGCGCTATGGTTCGGTCGACCGCCGGGATCTTATTGCCGTGCTCGTAGGATCCTTTCACCAAAAGCCGCAGATATTTCCACCGCAGATCATCGATTCGGTCGTCCGGCAGGAGAGCCGTCGCGGCCTCGAAGTCGTCGAAGTACACCTTGATGTAGGCGAGCTTGGGCATGTCACTTGACGGTCTTGGCTACTGCCTCCGCCGCAGCGTTAATTCTTCGCTTGAAGTCCGGATCGCGCTGATGGAAGTGCCGCACTCGGTCGACACCGTACATGATGGTCGCGTGGTCGCGCCCAAAGCATCGGGCCACGACGGGGAAGCTCTTGTTGGTCAGGCACCGAGCCAAATACATGGCCGCGTGTCGGGCGCGGGTAAGGTCGCGGGTAGCCCCTCGCTCCGTCATGGCATCCAAGGGCACATCGAAGGCGATCGCCGTCTCGCGCTGGATACAGCGGATGGTGGGGCCGTTCATGGGCGCGGCTCCGTGAACAGATCCGCCCCTTTGACTGGATTGAGCCAGTGGAGCGTCGGCGGTCCACGGTGGCCGTGGTCCCACACGAACCAAGCGAATGCCACGGCGCCGCCCTTGGCCTCGATCCCTTGCCCACCAGGCGGCATCGAGACCCGCCGCGCGAAGACATGGACCCGGGCAAGCGGGGTCTCCGCGAACAGCCGGACCCGGGCCTGGCCCTCAAGGAAGGCAAGGCGCAGCAACAACGCCACCTTGGATCGGGCGAGCTTGAGCCCCTGGCGGACAAAGGGTTCGGCTAATTTGAACGGTGGGTTGCAGATGATGTGGTCGGTGCGTTCCATCCCCCTGGTGTCGAGGGCCGGGAAGTCCCATCCTACTCCCGTTATCCCATAGCCGTGGTCGATGGGATCAGTAGCGATGACCGACAGATAACCCCGCGCCTCCAGTACCTTCGGGATCGTGCCTTCGCCACATGCCGGATCCCATATTCGTCCTGCAAACCCCTCAACGTCGAGTAGAGCTTCAACCGCCCACGCGGGCTCAACGTAGAAATCGCACTCAGCGCGATCGCGCTGAGTGCGGCGGTAATCTATGCCCTGGTGGGGGCGCGGCAATGTCGGCGTCGTCGGGTCCATCAGGCGCTTAGCACGGAGAAAAAGGCCGGGGCCGGCCGCCTCCGGTTGCCTCGGGCATAGCCCGTTACCATGACTCTATTGCGGCGAGTCGCCATGTCCGAACCCCGGCAAGTCAAGGGTAGTCCCCCTCTCGGGGGTCTTACGGGAGGGAACACCCCGTAAGCTCTTGTGCTCCTCGATCCGCATGAACAGCGTCGAATCCCCTGCGGCTTTCAGATGGCGGCGCCGATTAGGAAGCCGAGGATGAGACCGATAAACAAGCCAGCCCGGTGCCGCCGTCGGCCCCACCATCTGAATCGCTCTCCTGGATCAACCGGCACCCACATCTCAGGCCGCCTCGCCCATTGCAGCGCGCCTATAGTGCGCCAGATGGCGCACTAATCGATCCGGTGATTTTCGGGAATGGGCGCTAAGCCCTTGAAAAGATTGGAGTGCCCGAGAGGGTTTAAGCCTTCCCCCTCCGTCCCGACGGCACGGGGACCAGCACCCGCATCGTATGATTTTCAACGACTTGGCTGATCGAGGAATCATCATTTTTCCGCCGAGTTCGATTCCTGTTCACGGATTAGTGCGCCACATGGCGCACTCTCATCGAGGGCTGCGGCCGCATCCCTCAAGTAGTCCGGTTTGAACTTCCGATAGATTCTGTAGACCGTCGCCGGACTGATGGTGAGGAAGTCGGCGATCTCGTCGAGCGGGCGCCCCTTCATCGCCAGCATCGAAGCGCATGTGTGGCGCATGACGTGCGGCGTCACGCCCACGAGCCCAGCTTGCTGGCAGGCTCGCGCAAACGCCTGTCTGATGTCCTTGACCGGCTTCCCGTTCCACTCGATGACATAGGTGGTTTGGGCGAGCACGCGGGCGCGTAGTAGTTCCTCGCGCACCACATTCGGCATCGGGATCGTGGCGCGGCGCTTCTTGGTCTCGGGTCGGTCGGGGTCGACATAGGTGAGCAGTCCGGTGTCAAAGTCTACCGCGGGCCACTGGAGCCCAAGGATCGCTCCCTTGCGCGCCCCGGTATAGAGCCCGAGGATGATGAAGGTGCGGACGTGCGGCGCCCTGGCGCCATCGATAAGCCGCTGGCGCTCACCCGTGTCGAGCCAGCGATCGCGGGGCGGCGGCATCGGCCCGAGCGGCACCTCCGGAGCTTGTCGATACCAGCCGGCCCGCTCTCCCCATCTGAGGGCTGCCCGCAAGGTCTGTTTCTCCTTGCGGAGCGTCCACGGGCTCAGATGTCCGCGCGCCCGGTCGTACCGAGCGATAGAAGCTGGCGTGATTTCGTCCGGGACCATGGCGCCGAAATGGCGTTTGAGCGGCTTGGTTGCTTCTACAAGCCGCTGGTAGGCAAGCACTCCAGCAAGGCGCCGCTCCTCAAGGTATCCATCGAGCACCTGGGTCACGGTGCGGGCCTTTGGGCCGGGAAGGGCGTTACGTTGCCGGAGCCATCCAGACATCCAGGCGCGGGCCTCGGTCCAGTCTTCCTCGCCCGTCGATACTTTCTTCGATCGGCGGCGCTCGGACCAAACGATGTGCCAGTATCGGCGTCCGGGGATGCGCTTGAGCCTGAATTCCGGCTCGGGTCGGGCGCGGCGGGACAAAGGTTTGCCTTCTCGTATGCCTTGACGGCAGCGACGGGGATGCGGGTCGAGGACTCGATCTTGAGATGCGCGATTCGCCGTTTCTTTATCATGCGCCTGATCGTCTCCTCGTCAACAGCCCAATGCGCCGCGAGAGATTTGACGGTGTAGTGGCGGGAAGGCTCAGCCATCGCGCGCCCTCCACACCGCCGCCTGCCGTCCGTTCGGATTGCGTCTCCGCTCGCCCGAATCGATCACCAGGCCGGCGTGCTTCAGATCGGCGATTCTCCGGGCGACCTCGTGGTAGGAAAGCTCGGTGCGGGCGGCGATCTCGAGCGAGGTCAGGCCAGCGCCCTTGATCGGGCGATTTTCGGCGAGTAATCGGTAGATGATGCCGCAGTGGCCGCCCGTGAATTTCCTCGCGTGCAGCGCCGCCGCAACTGAGGTGGACGGATCGACCCGGTGCGCGTGAGTCTCGGCCCAGGTGAGGAGGTCGGGCTCAGTCATGCGGCCCTCGCATCGGTGGAAATCGCGCGCCGCACGGCTTTCGCCACGGCGCGGCCCATCGGCAGCGGGACGCCGTTGCCGATGGCGTTGATCTTGCCGGCCACCGTGAACGGCGCATCGTCGAGGAATCCGTCGGGTAGCCCTTGCAAGCGGGAGTGATCGGCGAGCGTCCGCGCGGACAGATACCCTCGGTTATTCAGCCGCCCACGGTCCTTGCGCTTCCCCGAACCCCCGACTGCGACTGGCCGCTCCCGCATCCCGCCGGCGGCCAATGCCGACACCTCGCCCTGGGGGTGCAGCGCCAGCGTGTCCAGGGCGAGGCGCATGCCGTCGCGCGTACCGAACGAGAACCGCCTGAGCCGCTGCGTCAGACCGCCGGCCCAGACATCCCGAAGTAGCTGGGCATCGACTTCATAACCGTCCACCCGGGCCACTGGCCCGTCGGGCACCATCTCCATCAGGAACCATTCGGGCTGTGCCTCGGCAACGCAGCGTTCGAATTCCGGTATCAAATCTTCGGCGATCTTGTAGCCGTTATGCTCGACGATGTACCGCAGCCGCGAATGGGCTTGGCACGGCGGCCCGCCGATCACGCCGTCGAAGACACCGGCCGGCGGATGGAAGCTCTTGATATCTCCGCCCCATAGGAGATCGGGCCCGCGCACCACGCAAAAGCCCTCTTCCTCGAAGGCCATGTCGAGAAGCCCGATGCCCGGGAACAGCGACAGCACCAAGTCGGTCACTTCTTGACCACCTTCAACTGCGCCGCCGTCTCGGCGTCCTCGAGCACGCCGCGGAGCTGCGGGATCAGGAGCCGGAGCGCCTTTAGCAATTCACCGGACTCGATGATTTCGAGATCGCTCGCCTTGATGCACACCACGCCGGTCGGCCTGAGTACCTCGGAAGCAAACTCGGGCCCGAAATGCGCGACCATCTTCTGGAACGCATCCAGGCCCGGCGTCGTCTTGGCGTAGAAGTAGGACTCGAAGGTGTCGGGCAGGATGTCGAGCGCATCGGCCTGCTCGTCGATCCACTGCCTGCGGTGTGGCGCTTTGGATGCCGCCCGCTTGAGCGCGGCCGAGACGCGCTCCGCCGAAAACCCCTTGGTGATCTCCGCTGGGGCAAGCATTGCTACCGGAGCCCGGTAGTGAAAGGCGGGAGAATGTGTGGATAACTAGCAGGCATGGAAGCCGGCTTCCCCTTAACTACCCTCGGCCGGCGTCGCTCCTCCCAAGATCGGCGCCGGTCCTTTATCAATTAACGGCCTGGTGGCACCCAGGCCCTAATGCTTCTCTCTCTCAGCAAGGACGTCTAATCAGCTAAGCCCTGGTCCCTCATAATCTCCTATGTTCGTGCTGCGCTGCGCGCCTGCCAACAGGCGAGGTGCGCCCGCGTCATGCCGCTTTCTCATCGTCGAGAAAGTCGTCTGCGGAGACTGCGCCCTTGGTAGCCTTAACGATCCGCTCGAGCACATCCCAGTCAGGACGCCGCTCGCGATTGATGTAGCGCCGCACGGCCTCGTGCGAGACGCCGATTCGCTTCGCGAACTCAGCAATGCTGACCTTCCGGCCAGCTAGATAATCCTTCAACTTCATCGCAGCGCACTCCACCACATTGGTGGAGCCACGTCAAGGGGCTATCCACCGTCTTGGTGGTTGCCTTGCGGGGGCGGATTGGTGAGGACTAGGCCATGGCGAGTGAGGGAGAATTGCTAAAGCATTACCGTGAACTTCGCGGGCTTTCCCAGCAGAAGCTCGCCGAATTCGTCGGCACATCGAATCAGCAAATCAGCCGTCTCGAACTCGGCGACCGGCGCTTGGGCGAAAAATGGCGAGAGCGTCTAGCTCCTCCTCTCACCATCACGCCCGATGATCTCAAGGCCAACGCCGTAGTAAGATGCCCCGTTCACCAAGCTGCGGTGGATCTGATCGAAGGCATGAACAAGGAGCAAGTGGAACGTGTCCTGCCCCTACTTGATGCGTCAACGAAACTCGTGAAAGCGAGCGGCTGACATGAAACCGATCTTTCTGTTTGCGGGCTTGGTGCTCATTGCGATGAGCGCGCCGCCGGCCCATGCCCAATCGGTATATCAAGGGGAGTATGCGGCACCGTACTCGAGCTGCGGCGTGCTGTGCGAGAGTTATGACGATGCGCGCACCCGTCGCGCCATTGAGGAAGCGACACAGCAACGGGACCAGCGCGAGATGCGATCATGGTCCCAGCCCGGGTCGCAGGATTTGGCCCCTCTGGAACCGCTGACACCGAACCCCAACGACTACGGCTACGATCAGGCGCCGGCCTACCAGTAGCTTGGCCACCTATATTTTTTTGCCCGCGCCCCACCGAAATGGTGGATTTTTTTCTTGACCGTTCCACCAAACTGGTGGACAATGCCCCATGACCGATGAGTTCATGGGGAGATTCGATGTGACTGATAACCTCGCCTGCCACAACGCGCTCATCGCCCTCGAGCGCCGCTACAACGGCCCGATCCCGCCCTGGGAGCGGGAGGCCGCGATCAGGGGGGCCCGCACCGAGCGGGAAAACCTCGAGCATGATTTAGGCATCGCCCGCTTCTGCCTGATGCGCCGCTCCGACAAGCTCCGCGAGTACGCCCATGAAGTGATGCGGCGGCACAAGGCGGTGCGCAAGTCGCAGTCGACGCCGGACTGGAGTGAGGCGTTCAGGCATTGGGCCGCCGGACGCAAAGACCTTCAATTCTACCTCGACGCTTTCAAAGCACAGCGCGAGTTGGTGCGCGGGTTGGAAGTCCGGCTGGCCGCGCTGGGATGTGCCGACCCGATCAACGTGAGCCAAGCGCCATGACCCTGCTCATCATCACGATAATATGGCTAGGTCTCTCCCCGCCCTATGCGGTCCAGGACCACATAACCTTTGTGCTCGAGACGACCCAAGCGGAGTGCGAGGAGATGCGCCGTGAGGCAGAAGCCGCTTGGGCGGACAATCCAGTAGGAATACGAACGTGGGCATGGTGTGTCAAGCCATGACCAAAGATACACCAAAGCATAAAACACCAGTGTTTGCATTTGATCCCGATTCAGGGCGCGGCATCGACCCAAAAATCCTAGATCGTTTCACGCTCATCCCCAGGAATCCACAAACCGGAGTTCAAGCCATGACCAAGCTATTTAGGATGTATGTCGGGACCGATGGCCGTGTGCAGATCGAGATTACCGCCGGAGACGCGACAGTGAGCGCAGTCGTCCCAGCGCATTACTTGATTAAGGTGCTCAACGGCAGAGAGATTACAGAGAGCGTTCCCGGCGGGGTGGAAGTGTATGCGCCCAAGGCCAAGGAGCCTACGCCATGACCGAGACCGATCTCCATGAAATCCCTGAATTTCTCCGCCGCAGGCCGATCACCCTGCCTCAATTCGCCCAGCGGTCTTTCCTCGGCCAGTTGTGGCACCGCCTCGCAAGCGTGCTGCCGCGCCTATGGCCCAAGCTCCCCCCGCCGCTGAGATCCTGGCGAGCTGGCCGGTATCTGATAATCGAGATGGAGGACGATACGCCATGATCCGCCGCCTCATCCGCTGTCTGTTCTCCCGCCGGCACGCGCCCGCGACCCTCATCACCAACGTCCGCTATGCCCTCTCGGAGTGAGCGCATGGACGAGCCAGCCCGCACAATCATCCGTATGACCGCCGCCGTCGATCTCATGCGCGATGTCGACGTCGGGCTCGAACGCTATATCCCGGAGCATTGCCGGGACGGTTTCAGGGGCTACATCGGGCGCGGTGCGCCGGTCGGGGATTTCCTCCGCGCCGTGCTGGCCAACGACTTCTCTATGGCCCTAGCCCACGCCGACGACACCAACCTCTCGTCCCTGCACGACTACATGCTGTTCCTCTACTACCACGTGCCGCACCACTGTTGGGGGTCGCGGCGGAAATACGCCTCATGGCGCCTAGTCGGAGGACTAGCCGGGCTATGCAAGGAGAAGGTGACATGACCGCGCGCGATGAAGCCCTTGCCATTCTTGCCCGCCAAGACGGCATCTGCCCTTGGTGCGGCAATATGATCTCGCGCTACGAGAGATTCGAGATCGACCATACCTGGGCGAAAGCGCGCGGCGGGCCCGACACCGACGACAACAAGCGCGCCCTCCACAAGATCTGCCACACGGAAAAGACCAAGGGTGACGTCGCCGCGATCGCCAAGACGAAGCGCCAGCGTCAGAAGCAGGATGAACACGACTATGCCATGTCAACCCGCACCCGCCGGCCCAACGCCAAGGAGCGGGCCCGGGCGCGCATGGAAGAACGCCGCCTTCTGCCGCTGGCCCCGAGGCAGGAATGAACCGGAGAAGAATGATGAAAAAAGACATTACTGAACGCGAACTTGCCTTTCTTCAAGCCCTCGCTGCTGGAGATACAGACCCAAAAGTTCAAACAAAGAGGGGTCTCCGCAGTACCGCTGTTGGCTATCGTTGCCGCGTTAAGGAACTCGCTGAATTTCTGTGGGAATTCGAAGATGGAGAGATCGGCGCGGCGCGGGATGCTTACCATTCATATCAAGAAGGCCACCGTCCAATGCGGATTATTGGACAGCAACTCACGGATGCAGGACGCCATGCATTATTGGTCGCCAGACCGTATTGAGGCGCGCCGCCGCGAGGGCCTGATAGCAGAGAGGCAGGAATGACTCTGCCCTATGCCAGCGCCAGCAGCGGCATCAAAGCGCGCGATGAGATCCTACGCATCCTTAAGCGTTTCGGGTGCGAGAGCGTCGGCTTCATGGACGAGTTCGACACCCACACCCTCTTGCTCGCCTTCCGCTGGGGGGAGCGCAACATACAGCTTCGCGCCAGCGCGCAAGGCTGGGCCAATGCCTATCTGCGCGAGAACCCATGGACATATCGGAAGCATTCAACCAAGCGCGATTGGGAACAATGGGCGCTCGACCAAGGCATGATCGCCGTCAACTCGATCCTGCGCGATTGGGTCAAGGGACAGGTCACCGCGATCGAGACGGGAATCCTGACGTTCGAGCACGTCTTTCTGCCCTTCATGCTGACGAAGGATGGCCGCACCGTGGCCGAGCACGCGACCAAACTGTTGGCGGGGCCGAAACAGAAACCGGCCCTTGTCGAAGATGAAGCGCCATGACCGCCGACGCGCCGCGTGAGGGTTACTACCTCATGTACCGGGTGCGGAACGGCCCGCTGGTTCCCGTGCGCATCTACAGCGGCGTCACACCGGATCCCGACTTCCCCGACAACCCCCAGGACCGCTCGCCTGTTTTGTGTGCGCTCTGCGACGGCAAAGGGGTTGATGTTGACTCGGTCTGGCCGTGGTGTGCCCGCCGCCCCATCACAGAAGCCGAGTATCGCTATCGGCTCGAGGCCGCCGCATGGGATCGCCGCCACGACCCAGCCTCGCCTGGGGCAAACCCGGATGAGCCGATTGATCTGAATCGCACAAGGCCAGTTTTCTAGGGAGTGAGGAATATGAGAGACACGAGTGCCATACCTGAGTCGGCGCCGGCGGGTCCGGGCGACAACTTGCCGCCCAGCGCAGTCGAGATGTTGCGGGACGATCTAGCCGAGCGCTACCGCGGGCTGACTGCCCGCCATGACGAGCTGCTCGCGGCCGGCGTCCGGACGCCATCCTCGGTCGACGACGATGAGACAGCCGGTAAGTTTGGCGACTTCATCAAACAGGTCACCGGCGCGATTAAGAGCGCCGAAGCTGCCCGCATCGACGAGAAGGAACCCTATCTCGAGGGTGGTCGCGCCGTCGACGGTTTCTTCAAGAAGATCATTGAGCCGCTGGCGAAGCTCAAGAAGGCCGTTGAGGAACGGCTCAACATTTATCAGCGGCGCAAGGCCGATGAGGAGCGCCGCGCCCGCGAGGAGATTGCGAGCAAGGCCCGCGAGGAAGCCGAGGTGGCAGCACGCGAGGCCGCGGAACGTGCCAAGGCCCTCAAGACGCCGAGCGATATGGATCCTGCCCTCGCGGCTGAAAGCACCGCCACCAGGGCAGCGGAGGATGCGGCCGTAGCCAAGAAGGCAGCAGCCGCCAAGGCCGCTGATCTGAGCCGGACCCGGGGCGACTTAGGCTCGGTTGCCTCGCTGCGCACGGACTGGACCGGAGAGCTTGAGGATCGGGCGCTCCTCGAGCTTGAACCGCTGCGCGAACATCTGACCCAAGACTGCCTCGACAAGGCCATCCGCGCCTATGCCAAGGCCGGGGGCCGGCAGCTCACAGGCGCGCGCATCTGGCAGCGCCAACAGACCGTAGTGAGGTGAGGCCATGACCGAGCATAAACCGGAGCCACGGGACGAGGCGGTGCTGATTACCGGCTGGGTGGACCCAACAATCAAGGCTGCCGCTGTTCTCCTAGCGAAGGAAGGCGGGCACCCCGAGGAAAGCTGGCCGTTTTACTATGCGGTCGCCAAGGCCAAACAGAAGGATAAGCCATGACCGACCATGACGACAAACAGGGAATGCCGATCATCGAATCCGAACTCCGCACCAGCCGGGAGATCGGGAAGCTCGCCAAGGCGCTCGCCCGGGCCCAGGCCAAAATCCAGAACCCGCCCAAGAACCGGGAGGTCACGGTCCATGGCCGCAACAAACACGGCGGCCCGGTCACTTACGAGTTCGAGTACGCGACCATTGATGAGGTCTTGAACGCGGCTCGCCCCGCGCTCAGCGCACATGGACTCTCGTTCGTCCAGGTGCCGACCGAGACGAGCCGTGGCCCCGTTCTCTTTACCCGGCTCATGCACAAATCCGGCCAGTGGATCGAATCGAGCATATCCATCGGACCCTTCGAGGACATGCAGGGCTTCGGCGCCACGGTGACCTACCTCAAGCGCTACGCGCTTTGCGCCATGTGCGGGATCGCGGCCGAGGATGATCAGGACGTTGGTGATGTCGCCGACGTCGCCGAGCGTATGGTCGGCCCGCTGACCAAGGCCGTGCTCAGGGAAATCCGCGCCGGGGCGCCGGCGCGCCCAACACGCCGCGACTACAAGGATTCCGCCGAGCGTGCCACCCATATCGCTGATCAGGAAGGCGTCTCCCCGGATGAGGCGCTGAGCCGCGCGCGGGCGGAGGAATAAGCAATTTATGGCCCCTGTGGCGCTGCTGGTCCCCACTCTACTGACAGCGCCGGCGCGTTTCGCGGCTGGATAGCCTCGTCCCAAGCGGTCGCTCGCGCGTGTCCGTATACCCAGTCGGCCAGGGGCCGCCCGATCTAGGAGGATAAAGAGACATGTATTTAGACATCTTTAGGGTAGGGATCGGCGACAAAATCGCTCTGTGCGCTCTTACAGAGAAACACACTATGCGGGTTCCGGGAAACATCTCTGGTAATAGGGCCAAGCGGCTAATTGCTCTTGGCTTTGCGTGCCCCAGCAAGTGCCGCAAGATGGAATGGCGAGGGCTATCGTTCTCGGAAATCCGCATCACGAAAACGGGACAACAAGCAAATGTCGAACTCAATATCCTAAGAGTTCGCGCGTGACCCAGCCCAATCTCCTCACTTGGATTGAATGGAGAGCATCCTGCAACCGCCGATCCACAGCGCAGATACGCCGTCACATGCCGCCCGATCTAGGAGGATGAATATGAAAAAATGGATCACACTTGTTGCCGTCCTTATTTTGCTTGCTGCTCCCGCCCTCGCTCAAGATACCGGGCTAACCATTAAGCCACAGCTTGAAAACGCAGGTCTGTTGCACTTCGTTCACGAGGGAGTAACGGTTGTCTCGATCGACCTGCGCGATGGCAGCGTGGAATACGGCGAGGGCTACGCTGCGGATGAAGCCGCCAGGGTCTTTTGGGAGGCGGTAGGGCAACTCCTTCCTATAGGCACTTGCCCAGACAAGCCCGATGAATAGAGAGGCGCTTGAGGCTGGACAAGTCCTTGAGGTCGTCCACCCGTTCACATGGGACAAGGCAACGGTCTACGACGAGAAGGCGGACGCCACAAAGGAAATCAAAACATGGCGGCCTGGTCTGCGGTTCGAATTGGAAGATCAGGCGTCGCCGGATGGCGGGAGAGGCATCGCGGTTGCCGAAGCCGAGGGTCTGCAAATCTTCACTATCGTCAGCCTCCACAAGCCGGGCCGGTATCCTGAGCGCGTCTTTTACACCCGAGAATGGCAAGACCCCGATGGGAAGCGGTTTGGCAAGCTGCATCTTCGCGTGACGACGACGGTGGCGCTGCGTCGAAGGATCAACGGCTACGCATACGAATACGAAGTGGCGTGATGGGTGAGAGCTCCAAGATCGAGTGGACGGACGCGACCTGGAATCCGGTCACGGGCTGTTCCGTCGTCTCCCCAGGCTGCACCAACTGCTACGCGATGCGGCTCGCCGGCGGGCGGCTCCGCGATCACCCCTCGCGCGCTGGCCTCACGCAGCCTTCCAAAGCCGGTCCGGTATGGACAGGAGAGATCCGGTTCAACGAGCAATGGCTCGACCAGCCGCTGCGCTGGAGGAGGCCGCGCCAGATCTTCGTCTGCGCCCATGGCGACCTGTTCCATGAGGACGTGCCGGACGAGTGGATCGACCGCATCTTCGCCATCATGGCGCTCGCCCCGCAGCACACCTTCCAGGTGCTCACGAAGCGACCGGAGCGGATTCAAGCATATGGCGCGCATCCTGATCGCGCTTATTTCGTCGGGCAACAGGCGGCGAAAATCTTGAATCGTCCCGCCTTTGGTTTGGACTGGCCCCTGCCGAACGTCTGGCTCGGCACCTCTGTCGAGGATCAGAGGCGCGCCGACGAGCGCATCCCGCACTTGCTGGCGACGGCGGCGGCGGTGCGGTTCGTCTCGGCCGAACCATTGCTGGGCTCAATTTACTTTGGACCAACTGGCCCGCTCGGACAGCCACCGGGTCCGAGCGACGATCCTTGGCTACGGGATCCCTGGCCGCAAAGTCCGCAAGCCAATCGGGGAAAACTCGACTGGATCATCGTCGGCGGCGAGTCGGGCGCCGCCGCCCGGCCCATGCACCCCGATTGGGTGCGCTCGATCCGGGATCAATGCCAAGCCGCCAGCGTGCCGTTTTTCTTCAAACAGTGGGGAGAGTGGGGACCCGTAGTTTCGACAGGCGACGATCCCGATCCACAAGGCCGGTCGGTCATGGCTTTGCCCGACGGCACGCTGACCGACACGGAATGGAACGGCGGGCCAGGGCCGCATCTTATTGATGCTCAACCAATGTATCGCGTCGGCAAGAAGGCCGCCGGGCGGGCGCTCAACGGCCGGACCTGGAACGAGTACCCCGATGGCTGACCGCCTCGCCCCTACGTCTCCCAGGCTTCCCTCCCAAACATCCTGACGGCACCATCCGCCCGCCCACCTGATTTCCCAAACCACGATTTTCTGCTAACCTATTGCCCTGCTTGACTTTTGGGGGGGCGATGGTTGTTCTGGACGGCGAAGCGAGTCGAGGCTTGGCTGGTCGCCGCGGTTGATGTGCTGCAGCGATTGCCGGATTTGGAGGCGCGCTACCTGCGCAACCCGCTCAGATCGCGCTTTCCGGAGGTCGTCGAGACGTGGTCGACCGCCTTTGTGGCGGCATTGGGCGCGATCGAGGTCGATGGCGTGCCGCCTGGGTCCGAGATGAAGCCGACCTCGCCCTCGCCGCAGGAAATCGATGAGATGGAGGCCGCGATTTTCGGCCTTTCCAAGCCCAGGCTTGGTCTCTCGGGCACGACTCCGTGGCTCAACTGGCTCGGCCGCAAGCGGCGCCGCATGGTCTGGCGGCGTCTGGCCGGCGGCCGCGATGGCGACCGGATGACATGGACGGGCGTGGCCGCCCTCGAGGACCGCAGTGGGCAGGCTCGGCCCAGCGAGGCGACCTGCCGGCGTTGGTACTGGCAAGCGATGCAGTGTATCGCCGACGAGCTGACGACGGAAAATGGGTAGATTCGGCCTTTTCGCCGGTTTGCTGAAACGCCGTGGCGCATCTCGGCCTAAATCTGGTATAGGCGAAGATAGCGTGGCCGGGTTGTCGCCTGGCCCCACCCTTCTCCCCACAAATCCCCCCCAAGAATGCCATGGCGTAGCTACCGTGTTGCCCTCGGAGATCGTCACCCGGCTCTGCCGGCGCCGCCATGCGCTCCATCTCAACCAGGCCGAACTTGCGGCCCGCATCGGTGTCAGCGATTCGGCCTTGAGCCGCTGGGAGCGGCATAAGGCATCCCCATCTCTCGCTGATTTCTGCGCCTGGACGGAGGAACTCGCCGTCGAGATCACCCTAACCGATCGAGAACCCCCCCATGTTTCGCCGTAACGTCCCAGCCGCGCCGGATACCCTAGCTCCGCCTGAGCTTGCCGACGAGTTACTTGATCTGAAGGCGGCGGTGGCCGAGCTGACCGTGCGCGAGCGCGAATTGAAGGACGCGCTCATCGCCTCGGGGATCACGGAAGTCGAGGGTGAACGTGCCCGCGCCACCGTGTCCACACACGAGCGCACGACGCTCGACGTCGAGGCGGCCAAGGAGAAGCTCGGGCCCGCTTGGTGCCGGCGCCACTCGACCACAAAAGAGCAAACCGTGGTGCGGGTAAGCGCCCGCAAGCGCGTCGACTAGCCCTAAATCCCATGGCCAAGAAGCGTGCGCCCAAGAAGCGCGCGGACAAAAAGCGCGGCCGGCCGACCCTCTATTCGGATGCCCTTGCAGCAACGATTTGCAAGCGGCTGGCGAAAGGCGATTCGCTGCGCCGCATATGCCAAACACCTGGCATGCCGCATGTCGACACTGTGATGGGGTGGTTGTTCGATACCCATCCCAAGGATGATCCGCGTACCGAATTTTCCTTACGGTACGCGCACGCGCGCAAGGCCCAGGCCGAGCTCTATGCGGACGACATCATAGAGATTGCCGACGACGAAAAAGACGATGACGTCGGCGACTTGGCGATGAGTTCGGCGCGGCTCGCCCGCCACCGTCTGCGCATCGACGCGCGCAAGTGGATCGTCTCCCGGCTCCTCCCGCGCTACGCCGATAAGATCGTCCATGAGGGCGGCGAGAAGCCGATCCCGATCAAGCTCGAGGGCCGCCAGCTCGCCCGTGGGATCGCGCTCATTTTGAACCGGGCCGACCCGAAGAAAGGCAAGGAGTAAAATGGCAGACAAGCATGAGCATCCAGAGGGCACAGCCCCGCACGGCCACATGGGGAAACATTACGGTGGGTCGTCGCATAAGCCGACCGGGCCGAAGAAGAGCGATCCGTTCCCGCCTAATCCAGGTCAGGAACATCACTCACACGCTCCTCAGACAGCGCCCAGAGCAACCCTGTTGGCGCATTACGGAATAGGTAAGGCAGCAGCCGCCCAGCCAAGCAAGCCAAAGAGGCAGCGCGTCGCTCCTCTCGGCGGTAAGGCGCGCGCTGGTGTGCCTCCAGTTGGGGGCGGGCCTGGAAAATACCGCGTTGCCGGCACTACTGGGCGCCGGCGCCGCACCCTCGGTTGAAGTCCTCTAGGAGCGGATCCCTCTGATGCCGATGTTAAGCGAGGCCATGCGCGGGGCCATGCACGCCGCCGCCGCTGGCCGAGGACGCCTTGGGATCCCGATCAAGGTGGCGAAGGAATATGTCGCCGAGGACAAGGGCGGCAAGCTGCCCAAGCGGAAGCGCAAGCGCCACCGCACCATCCTGGAGTCCCGCTGATGCCCAGCGAATATACCGGCCGGGACGGTTTCAATTTCCGCCCCCACAATCGTCTCCGCGCCGCTAAGCGCGGGGCCACCCCTGGTCCTGGTGGGCGAAGGATTGAGACTGAAGATGCGACTCCGATTGAGACCGAGGAAGGCACTGAACTGGAGACAGAGGGATGATCGACTGGCTTAAACGCAACAAGCTGTGGGTCGGGGTGGCGGGACTCGTCCTTGTGCCTGCCGTCGCCTATGCGATCACCATCTCCGCGCTGACAGCAATCACCGGGGTCAACACGGCGGCTGGCGATCATTTCGTGATCGTCGACGTTTCGGAACCCGCGGCGGCGGATCGCACCAAGCGCATCACGCGCGACGAACTTGCGGTTGCCATGGCGGCGGGCTTTACCGCCGACGCAATAACCGGCAGCGCCGTGACGGCGGCGACCGCGACGGCGGAAGGCGTGGCCGAATTGGCGACCGACGCGGAGACGGTCACGGGGACAGCCACCGACCGAGTGACGACCCCCGCCAACATCACCGCGAAGATGTCTGCTCCGGGCGCCATCGGCGACACGACGGGCGCAACCGTTGGACTTTCCGACGGGTCGGTGTCGTCTCCGTCACTCTATTTCCCCAGCGACCCCGACACCGGCTTTTACTGGGAGGGGTCTGGTGACTTCCGCGCAGCGATCAACGGTGCGATACGGTTCATTTTTAGCAACGGCGGTTTTAACGTTAATCCTGGCGGCGATATTAGGGCCGTCAACCCGAGCGCCACAACTCCGACATTCATTCCTAACGGCAACGACACTGACACCGGCATCGGGACCGCTGGGGATGACGAACTCTCCCTCATCGCCGGGGGCCGCGAGGGCATCCGCGTCACGAGCACCGATGTCCACATCGTCCACACGGCCGCAGAAGCTGACAACCACGCGGTTGAGATCGTCGCGGACGCGGCCGGCTTCGGCGACGTCAAGGCGCTGGACATCGACTATATCACTGGCGCGATCTCTACCGGGGAGGACGAGGCGGTAATACTCGTCAACATCGACGAGATAGCGGCTACAGGCGGGGAGGTGTTTGGCCTTGAGGTTCTCGCCACGGATGGTGGGGCGGACGCTATCTACGGGTTGAAGGTGGGTGCGGTCGTCGGGGCAGTCCTTCAAGACGCTGGCTCGTTCGCGAATCCAACGACTGGCACGAACAACACCACCTCGACCGATGTCGCCGCCATGATCGACGGCTCTAACGGCACGAACACCACGATATTCGTCTCGGACGACGACTACATCTTGATCGGGGCCGCCGCTGCGTTCACCGAGATCGAGTTCATCATCGAGACGGCCGCACCGAACCCCGGCGTTCAGCCGACCTTCGGGTACTCCACCGCCGGGTCGCACCTGTTCACGGCGTTCACCCCCGTTGACGGGACCAACGGGTTCAGGAACACCGGCGTCGTGGCGTGGGACGCGGTCGACCTGACCTCGCACGCCGTGAACACCGACACCGGAACCTTCGACATAAAGGTAACTAGGACTCACGCAAGCTCCGGGTCAGTCTCTCTGTTCTACGCGAAGACCGCCGCCACCGTCGTCTACGCATGGGACAGCAGCGGCAACCTGTCGGTGGCTGGGCTGACTGCTACCTCCGGCGCAACGGACCTGCTCGACATGAGCGGTACAGACGCCTCCACGGACACAGAGGGGCTGATCCTGCCTCAGCACGCGACTTCTGCCGCTCCGGGAGGAGTGGCGGAGGGCCAGGTGTTCTGGGAGGCTGACGCGAACATTCTCCACGTCGGGGACGGCGCTGCGGTCCAGAACTTCCCGCCGGCCTCTGCGTTCAGCGGCGACGCGACGGTCTCTGCGACGGGCACGGTCGCGGTCCTGACGGGCGACACGGCCACCGCCTTCTTCAGCGCGGGGACGATCGAGCACGAGCGCGGCGGATTAGAGTTCGATGCCTCCGGGGTCGTTGACACCGACTTTGTCGTTGGAACCGGAACTGGCACGTTTGGACTCGAGAGTGGGGCCACAGCGCGGACCTCGCTTGGCCTTGGTACGGCGGCGCTACTGGCCCTCGCTCAAGCAGATCAGGCTGCCCTCGAGGCCGAGACTAACGAGGACACCTACGCTCCGCCTGATCTTCTCAAGCATAGTCCCGGCGTCGCCAAGGGCTGGGTTCAGGCGGATATCGCTGGTAGCATTATCGTCAGCCACAACGTCACGTCAGTTGCCGACACCGGTACTGGCCGAATGACCATTACCTGGGCCACGGATTTCAGCGGTGCAGACTACGTTGTTGTGGCGACCGCTGAAGGAACGAACAGATACGCGGCTGTGGACAATGCTAATCCGCCAGCGGCTGGTACGACGGAGATAACTTGCTTCAACGACTCCGGCACCAAGGCCGACCCGGATACGAGCTACCACGTTGTTGCGTTCGGGGATCAGTAGATGAAAATGAAGCACCTCATTTCTGTTGCAGTTTTTGTTCTCATCCTAGTTGTCTCAGCCACGGCTGCTTGGGCGGACCACCTAAAGATTGTCTACACGCGGCCTGATGGTGGAGTCACCGTTGTTGGCCCCGCGCCGGAGTTTGTCGCCACGTTTCCTACTGAGGTCGAGGCTCTCGCGGTCATACAGGCTGAGGACGTCCCAGTCGACGCCGCAGATGTGGAGGTCGTTGACAGATCCACCATCCCGACCGACCGCTGGTTTCGAGATGCCTGGACGCGTCCGGTGGGCGGCGGCTTGATCGGCGTCGATATGGCGAAGGCGCGGGTGATCCAAGCCGGTAAGATTCAAGGCGCTCGCCGAAGCCAGATCAACCGCCTGCTGATCGACGAGGACAGAGCGCGACTGGAGGGGCGGACTGTCGCCGCCAACCAACACGCCGCCGACCGCGCGTCTCTGGGGGGGATGGATCTCGCGGCCGTGGCGGCCAGCATCGCCGGCGCCGCCAACCCAACCGCTCTCAAAGCCATATGGCCGGCCGGGCTGCCGCCCCAGTAGGCCGATTCACCAGACTGACGGAGAATAACCATGCCCAGCCGCTTCCAGCTTCCCTTCCACCCGATTGCCTCGACAGCGCCGAGCTTCGAGGCAACCTTCGATAACACCTCCACCAGCCTTGCGCTGCAATCGACGAGTCTGCGCGAGTGGGCTGGTCCGACAAACCGCTCCGTCCGCTTGGCGACCCGCACGGCCGATGACTATCTCGTCGCCTTCGGCACCAGCGACATCACCCTCGGCGGCTCGTCCGATGCGATGCTTGTGCTGGGCGGGACCGTCGAGGTCTTCCACCCCATCCTTCCCAGCCACACCCATATCGCCATGCAGTCGTCGACCGACGTCACAGCCAACGTGACGCTCGGCTACGGCGCGTAGGGAGGAGACGCACCATGCCTGCCCCAAGGCGTCCAGCAATGGAGGTTCCGGCTTCCGTGCTGATCGAGATCGCCAAAGAGCCCAAGCGCTATGAGGAGATAATCGCCGAGATCACCGGCGCTCAAGAGAAGGCGCGCGAGGACGAGGCGAAGGCGCGCGCGGCCGAGGCCGCAGCACTAAAGGCTCAGGAAGAGTCGGCTGCCGCTCTCGCCAAACATGAAAGCGCGATGGATGAGGCAACGCTGAAGTCGAAAGAAGCCCAGACGCGCCACAGGGAGGAAATGACGAAGCTCGGGCAGGTTCGTGCGAAAGAGGGCGAGCGGCTGGAGAACAAGGAAAAGCGGTTGACGCAGGAGACCGCCGGCCAAGCCGAGTTCGCCGCTAAGCTCGCCGCCGATGAGAAACGGCTAGGCGAGGAGCGCGACGAAGTGCAAGCCACCACTGATCGCCTCAAGAAGCAAGCCGCAGGACTGGACGACAGAACCGTCGAGATGAACGACCGCCAGACGGCCTTGAAAGCCCGCGAGAATGCGCTATCGGTTCGCGAGACCACCTTCCAGAACCGGCTCAGCCGGTTCAACGAAGGCCTCGACTAGATCTACCCGATGAGCCGAAATCAGCGCCATGTCGTTCGCTGTATTTCTGGAGCGCCTTGTCGAACGCTCCGCCCAACTAGACAGAGCCCAGGCGGCGATAGAGGCGCTCGATGTCGGGCTCAAGTTCGAGGCCAGGACACTTGCCAAGAGGCGCGCCGATCTGGATATGCGCGAGGTCATCATCAAGATGCGTGAGGATTCCTTTTTCGCCCGTGAGGCCAAATTCGCTAACCGTCTCAGGCGGTTCAACGAAGTCCTCGATGACTTCAACGATGCTGCATGAAGCCTTCATCGGCTGACATCGAACAGCGGGTGGCCCAAGCCCAAAAGGCAGCGGAGGCGCTTGATTTCGGTCACCAGGTTCGGGCCATGCTTCAACCACCCAAACCGATACGGTGGATAATGGATCGCCTTGATCGCCAGATCCCGATCTATCGGGACACACATCACATCGTGAAGGAAGAGGAACGCCAGCGGCGCCGGAAGCGGCGCGAAAAAGCGGGGCGCTACGTCTGGCCATGACGCCTGTGATTCTCATGGCTGGTGGCCGAGGCTTGCGTCTCCATCCGCTCACCGAGAAACACCCCAAGTCCTTGTTGAAGGTCGGTGGCAAGCCGATCCTCGAGCAGATCATCGATGGGTTCGCGCGCCAAGGCTTCCGCCGCTTCTGGCTATGCGTCAACTACAAGGCGGACCTCATCAAGGATTACTTCGGCGACGGCGGGGTGCGAGGCCTCAAGATCAAGTACATCCACGAGACGGAGCCATTGGGCACCGGCGGGGCGCTCAGGCTGCTTCCTGCCTTCGATGTGCCCTTCATTCTCTGCAACGCCGATGTGCTCGCCAAGATCGAATACGGCGATCTCATGGAATACCACGCCCGGGCGAACGTCCAGGCGACGGTCTGCGCGGCTTTGTCCCAGCGCCAAGGCCCCTACGGCGTCCTCGATGTCGAGCCAGCCCCAGGCTCCACCGCGATACGGTTGATCTCCCTGCGCGAAAAGCCGATCGAGGGCACGCTGGTCAACGCCGGCGTCTATGTGCTAGACCCGAAGGCGCTGGACCTAGCGCCCGAGGGACACTTCGACATGCCTGAGCTGATTGACCGGCTGGACCGGGTTGCGGCCTACCCGATCGAGGGATATTGGGTGGATGTCGGCAGCTTTATCGACTTGGCGATGGCGAACACAGAGTGGGCAGCGTGATCATATGAATCGCTTAATCAGCACCTTGACGTTGCCTATCTTGACCGCTAGCGTGTTATACGCGCTTTACAAAATGGCTGAAAGCGCAGGCACGTTATGACCGTCTGGATTGTTCGCTTCATGCCTCTCGAAGGAACCGTGCCGACCGATGGCCGGTTCCGCACCGAGGAAAGCGCCCGAAAGGTTTGGAATGAGGCTGGGGCGTGGGACACGGGCAAGGGCAAGTTCACCTTCAGGGACGATTTCGGCGCCGACATCAGGATTGATTTGAAGAAATGCCTTGAGGTTTTCACTGACACCGACAGTTCCGCAGCTTCCCAGTACGCGCTCAACGAGGCTAACCACGAGGCGGCGCGCGCTCACAACCTTCCTCCACCCAGCAAGGGTAAGGTCCACCCGGGGTCGACGACGCATTGAATGTCCTCGGCTTGATCCCGGCGCGCGGCGGCTCGCGGCGCGTTAAGGGGAAGAATCTGCGCTTGCTCGGCGGCCACCCGCTGATCGGCTGGACCATCGAAGCGGCCAAGATGACGCATAGCCTCGACCGTCTGGTCGTCTCGTCCGAAGACCCGAAGATCCTCCAGGTGGCGCACGAATGCGGCGCCGAGGCGCTGGTGCGGCCAGCGGAGATGGCGACCGACGAGGCTTCCTCCTATCCGCTGATGCTCCACGCGCTCGACAGCCTCGATGAGCCGTTCGACTATCTGTGCTTGCTTCAGCCGACCTCGCCGTTCCGCCGGCCGATCGACATCGACAACTGCATCGGTGCGGCGCGGCAAATGGACTTGGCGGCGGTGATTTCAGTCAGGGAGAAGGAAACCGCAGGCAATGGGGCGATCTATGTGGGCCGCACGGATTGGCTCCGCGATCGCCTGGCCGCCGGCGATGCCGCACCTTTCGATGGGCCGGCGCCGGAGTTCTATCCCATGGCGCGGGATTGCTCGCTCGACATCGATACCGAGGAGGATTTCGTCCGGGCCGAGGCGATGGCATCCTTCTTGATGTGGGATGACGCGCTGGGAGAGGACATGAGGAAATGAATCCCTTCCAGCCGCTCTACGACGCCTGCAACCAGGGCGACTCGGCGACCAAGTATGCGAACCTGCCGGAGTTTCCCACCCACATAGACGTCGAGCTCACCAGCGCGTGCAACTTCCGCTGCGTATTCTGTCCAACTGGACTCCACGGGCTCAATCGGGCAGCGGTCAACATGACGTCCGAGACATACGCCAATATCATCGCGCAGTGCTCCCCGCGCGGCACGCCGTTGCGCTTCATCGGGTGGGGAGAGCCATTGCTGCATCCCAAGGTGGTGGCTTTTGTCCAGATCGCTACCACGGAAGAAATCGACACGCATATCAACACCAACGGGTCGAAGCTGAATGCGAGGATGGCCGCTGGACTGGTCCGGGCCGGACTCAAGTCGCTCAAATTCTCATTCCAAGGCGTTGATCGCGACTCCTTTGCCGAGGCGCGGCAGATCGACTTCTTCGAGGGCATGATCGAAGCCATTAAGACGCTGCGTGCAGCGCGGGGCGATCGGGATGACCCCTACATCGCGGCATCGACATCGATCACTGGCGAAAGCCCGGAAATGGTGGAGGTGTTCCGGCGGCGCCTGGAACCGCTGGTAGACCAGCTTTCGGTGGGACGGACGATCTTTGACTTCCTCGATTCCCGAGCGGTGCGCGCGGCGACGCCGAAGCAGCGCGAGGCATTGGAGAAATTGAAGGCGGCTGATTCAGCTCCGAAGGTTCACCCCGCGCCCTGCCCGGAAGTTTATGACAAACTGTCCATCCATGCGGACGGCAGCGTGCGCATCTGCTGCAACGATTTCTCAGGCGTGACCAATTTAGGGAACGTCAACGAACACCGCATCGATGATATTTGGCGGCATGGCGTGATTGAACAGTATCGCAAACGGCTTGCGGCGAAGAAATATGAGGGCCCGCTTTGCTCCGTATGCTATGATTATCAAGGACTATCGCAGGGCGCGAAACAATGACGTTCGCAGTCACTCAAACACCGGAGCAACGCTTCTTCGCGAAAATCCAGCCTGAGCCAAATTCCGGTTGCTGGCTTTGGGACGCAACGATTGCTCGCGGCGGTTATGGGCATTTCTGGGTCGAGGGACGGTTGGTCTATGCTCATCGATTCTCCTATGAATTGGTGCATGGGCCGATTCCTCCAGGCGCAGCCTTGGATCATCTCTGTTCGGTGCCCTCATGCGTAAATCCAGATCATTTGGAAGCGGTGACGCCACAGGAAAACGCCCAGCGGACGGTGGACCGGGGCCGCTGGCATAATCGACACGCCGCCAAGACACATTGCCCTTATGGGCATCCTTACTCGGGCGATAATCTCTATTTCGAGAGCGGCTATCGCCGTTGCCGTGCATGTTCCCGCCGAAAAGCGGCAGACCAAAGGCGCAAGCGCAGGGCGGCATGACTTTCCCGCCGCTGTGGTCCGCCGAGGTCGAGGCCCGGGTCCGCGCCGAGGCGCGCAATCTCGATAGCCAGGAAAGGCCCCAAGAAGTCCGTTTCTGTACGCGCTGCGTCGTCTCCAACCAGCGCCCGCGGATACGCTTCGACGACTACGGGGTTTGCTCTGCCTGCCAATACGCGGAGCGGAAGAAGTATGGCCGGAAGCACACCGATGGAAAACGGTGGGGGATCGACTGGGCGGCACGCGAGGCCGAACTCAAGGCGCTCCTCGACAAGCACCGACGGTCATCCGGATACGATGTGATCGTGCCCTGCTCGGGCGGCAAGGACTCGAGCATGATCGCGTACCGCTTGAAGCACGAATACGGGATGCACCCGCTGTGCGTTCGCTTCGCGCCGTTCATGGAAACGGAGATCGGGCGCAAGAATTGGGAGAGCCTTGGCGAGGAGTTTGATCGCCTGGACTTCGGCCCCGCAGGAAACCTGCACCGCAAGCTCGCCCGTCTCGCCTTCGAGTTCTACGGCGACCCGTTCCAGCCGTTCGTCTACGGCCAGCTCGCCTGGCCGATGTGGGCAGCCGTCGACCGCGACGTCGGCCTAGTGATGTACGGCGAGAATGGCGAGGCCGAGTATGGTGGTGACCCGGCAGCGAACGACAAGCCATGCTGGGATACCAAGGACTGGGATCGCGTCTACAGCAAGGGCGCGGGAATCGAGGCGCTATTAGCCGAAGGGGTACATATCGGCGCCATCATGGAAGAGGAGTCGCGCGCGGCCAGCGAGTTCTATCGGATGCCATCGTTGGACCCGGACGTTGAAGTTGTTCTGCGGCCAGGGACCGTCGCATACACTGACGTAGCCGCTCAATTCCACTGGTTCGGCTACTACCGCCGCTGGCACCCGCAGGAGAATTACTACTACGCCTCTGAGCACACCGGCTTTGAGGCGAACGAGGAGAGATCGGAGGGCACCTACTCCAAGTACGCCTCGCTCGACGACAAGCTCGACGGGTTCCATTACTTCATGGCGTTTGTGAAATTCGGGATCGGGCGGGCAACCTCCGACGCCGCCCATGAGGTAAGGGACGGCGACATCACGCGCGAGGAAGCGATCGCGCTGGTGAAGCGCTACGACGGTGAGTTCCCGGGGCGTCACTTGGACGAGTGCCTAGACTACTTGGGGATGGACCGACAGCAGCTTGAGCACGTCATTGACCGCTTTCGCGCCCCGCATGTTTGGGATTGTACCGGTATAGTGTCTGGCGCTGATGGCACTACAATTTTTCCTGTGAGCCGCATCTGGCAGCTCAAGCACGCCGTCTACGACAAGGAGACAGTGGCGGCGTGACTGGCAAGATCATACCCAATGAGGTTAGGACGATCGAGGATCTGGTGCGCTGGATCATTGATATGGAGCGCGACGTTGTCGCGTTCCAAGAGGCCTACCTCGGGCGCAAGCGGGAACTGCCTTCCAAGAAATGCCCCTCGCCTTCCGGCTGATAGCGCGCCTCGACATCAAGGCTCCGAACCTGATCAAGACCGTGCGCCTCGAGGGCGTGCGGGTGGTCGGCGATCCGCAGGAATACGCCAAGCGCTATGACCAAGAAGGCATCGACGAGATCCTCTACATCGATGTCGTCGCCAGCCTCTACCAACGCAACAGTCTCGCCTCGCTTGTCGAGTGGACCAGCGAGCATGCCTTCGTTCCTGTTACTGTTGGCGGCGGCGTTCGATCGACCATTGATGCTCGCGCCCTTCTTAGGGCAGGGGCGGACAAGCTGGCACTCAATACAGCGGCGGTCGAGCGGCCCGGACTGATCACGGAAATCGCCGAGAAATTCGGCTCCTCAACGATAGCGGTGCAGATCGATGCGAAACGCAAAGCGTCATCGTGGGAAGCGTACTCGGACGGCGGCCGGCAGCCGACCGGAAAAGACGTTGTCGTTTGGGCGCAGGATGCGGTTGAACAAGGCGCTGGCGAGGTTCTACTCACCTCTATCGATCATGAAGGAACCGGACAAGGCTTCGATCTCGAGCTGATCCGCGCCGTCGCCGGGGCTGTGCCTGTTCCGGTCGTCGCCTCGGGCGGATTCGGTGAGTCCAGCCATGCCGTTTCCGCCGCCCTGGCGGGCGCATCAGGCGTCGCCATTGCCGGAGCACTCCACTATCGCCGGGTGCCTTTGAGCGCAATGAGGGAGGCACTCAGCGCCGCAGACGTACCCGTGAGGAGAGCGGCATGACAAAAGCCTTCGTTACCGGCGCCGATGGCTTCATAGGCTCCCATCTCTGCGAGGCGCTGCGCGATCAAGGCGACGAGGTGACCGGCCTCGCCCTCTACAACAGCTTCGATTCCTTCGGCTGGCTCAATGAGGTGGAAGGAGTCGAGAAGGTCCGCGGCGATGTGCGCGATGCCGACCAGATGCGATATCTGATCGGCAACAGGTCGACCGACATCGTGTTCCATCTCGCAGCGCTGGTCTCGGTGCCATACAGTTTCGAGGCACCGCAGAGCTTCATCGACACGAACGTCACGGGGACACTAAACGTGCTTCTGGCGGCGGGGCACATCGGCGCAAAAGTCATCCACACCTCGACCTCGGAGGTTTACGGCTCGGTCCCCGACAAGGCGATAAACGAGGACATGCCGCTCGCTCCGCAGTCTCCTTACGCGGCCTCCAAGGTGGCGGCGGATGCCCTTGTGCGCTCGTTCTACCGGAGCTACGGGCTGCCGGCGGTAATCCTGCGGCCGTTCAACACCTATGGCCCGCGGCAGTCGGAAAGAGCCGTGGTGGCGACCATCATCCGCCAAGCACTCGACCCGGAATGCCGACGGATCGAACTCGGCAATCTCCATGCTACCCGCGACCTCACCTACGTTGACGATATGGTGAGGGCGTTCCTTGCCGTGGCCGGGATCAACGCGTATGGCGTCTACAACGCTGGCGGCGGCGTGATTATTAACGTCCGCGATCTCGGCGAGCTGATAAAGGCATTGACCGGGTGCGACAAGTCAATCCTCTCTGGGATGGCTGACCGCATACGGCCTGAGGCGAGCGAGGTGGTGGCCCTCAAGGCAGACGCGACACGATTGACCAAGCGCACTGGCTGGAGGCCGAAAGTGCCGCCCGGCGAAGGGATGAAGCGCACCATCGACTGGTGGCGCTCTCGCCCGTTCCGCAAGGACCAGGTCTATCTGACGTGATCCCGCTCGCCGAGCCCAACTTGGCCGGCAACGAATCCAGATACGTCCGCCAGGCTATTGCCTCGGGCTGGATCTCCGGCGGCGGCCCGTTCGTCGAGCGCTTCGAGGAGATGGTGGCGAAGGCCTGCGGCCGGCGATGGTGCGTCGCCACCCTGACCGGAACTGACGCGATCCATCTCGCGCAAACCGCATGCGGTTTGCGGCGGGATATGCGCGTCGATATGCCCTCGATGGCCTACATCGGGGCGGCGAACGCCGTGAAGGCCGCGGGCGGCACAATCCACTTTCGCGACATCACCGATGGCTGGACCTATGATCGGACGGTGCTGGGCGGGGTGGTCGATGCAGCCCCCGCCGTCGGGATCAGGCAAGAGGGCTTGGTTATCTGCCTCTCGTTCAACGGCAACAAGACGATCACCACGGGCCAGGGCGGCGCCGTCCTCGGCAACGAGCTGGAGTTTGGCAGTCTTGTGCGCCATCTGGGGACAATGGCCAAGACGGGGCCATACGAGTACGACGCCGCTGGCTTCAACTACCCCATGACGAACCTCACTGCAGCCATGGGGTGCGCGCAGATGGAGCGGCTCAAGCCAGCCCTCTCTCGGAAGCGGGATATCTGGCGGCGCTACCGCGAGGCACTGCGACCAGCCTTTCCCGGCGTCCGATCACAGTCGTGCTGGATGGCGACCCTGCGGACGGAGAAGCGCGGCGCGATGCTCGCGCATCTTCGCAAGTTGGGTATCGACGCGCGGCCTTTCTGGACGCCGCTGCATATGCTGGCACCATATCGGAACTGCCACCGCGATCCTCTGCCCATCACCGAGGCGATCTGGGACAAACTGGTCTGCCTGCCATGTTCGACCGGACTCACGGAAGGGGATCAGGACAAGGTGATAGCTGCATGCGCCGCATTCTTGTCGTCGTAAGCGGGCGGGCGGACGCGAGCCCTATGACTCCGGTCATCACCGCCCTTGCGGTGCGCGGTTTCTCGGTCCCGATCAGCGAGCCCGTCACCGGCGAGTACGCCCCGACCAACCCCGCCGTGCGCATGGCTGGGCAGCTTCGCTGGGTCACCCAAGACATCGAGGAGCACCTGCCCGACATCGTGCTCTTGCTTGGGGACCGCTATGAGACGTTGGCCGCCGCCGCGGCCGCGACCTTGGCGCGGGTGCCCATCGCCCATATTCACGGCGGGGAGGCCTCCTTCGGCTCGTTCGACAATCAGATCCGGGACGCGGTCACGAAGCTCGCTCATATCCACCTTGTCGCGGCCGAGCCGTTTCGCGAGCGGCTGATGGCCATTGGCGAGGATCCGGTGCACATCTACACGGTGGGGGCACCCGGGCTGGACAATTTCCCAAACCTGCCCAAACGCACCCTGGGAAAGTATTTCCTGGTCACCTACCACCCGCCGACATTGGCCGAAACCGGCGGAATCAAGGCACTGCTCAAGGCGCTCGACTTTTTCCCAGATTACCGGGTGATCTGGACCGGCTCGAACGCCGATCCGGGCGGCCAAGAGATCGAGAACGCGGTCATCGCCTGGGGCAAGGCCGATCGATGGACGTTCCTTGCCCTGGACGCCTATCTGAAACTCGCCCGCAACGCGGCGGCCATAATCGGCAATTCCTCGGCCGGCATCATCGAGGCGCCGGCGCTCGAGGTTCCCACGGTCAACGTCGGGCCACGCCAGGACGGAAGGCTTAAAGGGCCTTCGGTGATGGACTGCAGGGAACACCATGCTGAAATTGGGGCGGCGATACATCGGGCCTTGGCGTTTGTGGGCCCGTTCGACAATCCCTACGGCGGGCCTGGGGCCTCGGCCAAGATCGCGGACGTGCTGGCCGACATCGATCTCGACGGGATTCTGGTGAAGCGATGGTCTTCGTAATTGCCGAGGCCGGCGTCAACCACAATGGCGACGTCGACATCGCGCACAAGCTGGTCGAGGCGGCTGCAAGCGCCGGCGCCGACGCGGTCAAGTTCCAGACCTTCGATGCGGAGAGATTGGATCCGCCGGGCGCGCGCCGGGAGATGCTGGCCAAGCTCCAGCTCTCGCACGAGGCGCATTTCGCCTTGAAGAAGCAGGCCATGGATCTCGGCATCGAGTTCATGTCCACGCCGTTCGACCTCGACTCCCTGCGTTTCCTGGTCGAAGATGTCATGGTCGGGACGCTTAAGATCGGCTCCGGCCAGCTCGACAACGCCCCGCTGCTTGAGGCCGCACGAATGTCCCCATGCCACCTGATCGTCTCGACTGGCATGGCCACGATGGAGGACGTTGGGCGGGCGCGCGGGGAGCTCCGGCGCGGCATCATGCTGCACTGCACGAGCGCCTACCCGGCGCCGCCGGCTGACATCAACCTGCGGGCGATGGTAGCTATGCGCGAGAAGCTGGGCTGCCCCGTCGGGCTTTCCGACCACACCGACAGCACGGCCATCCCGATTGCGGCGGTGGCGCTCGGCGCCGAGGTCATCGAGAAGCACCTGACGCTTGATCCCTGGATGCGGGGCCCGGACCATGCGGCCTCGCTCGATCCCCATCGCTTTTCTGCGATGGTCACTGGCATCCGCAGTGTCGAACTAGCCCTGGGCGACGGGGTGAAGCGGCCCCAGGCGAGCGAGGCCGGGGCCATCGAGATCGCCGCCGAGCGGCGCGCTTGGAGGGAAAAGAATGCAAGTTGACAGTGCAGACGCCAGACCAGATCCACCGGAGGAGTGCGGCAGTTGCGGCCAGGAGGGTGTCGAACTCCATCGGACCTCTTCTTATGGTCCCGGCCATCAGGTCACATGGCATTGTGATTTCTGTTTTAACTTCATGGATCCCGGCAGCGCCCTCAGCCACAACCTCGCCAAAATGGGGCACATGCTGCTCAAGGCAATTCGCGATAGAGGGTAATGTCTCGCATCGTGATTCTCGGCACCGGCGGCCATGCGCGAACGCTACAGGCGCTTATGGGCTATCCGGCCGACTCCTGTATTTTGACTGATGATGACGACGAAGTCCGACCTGATGATTCCGTTCTTATTGGTGTCGGCGACGTGGTGAAGCGCCGGTCGCTTTTTAAGAAATTCCGTTCGCAAGTGCAGGAGATGCGCGCATCTCGAACCTTCGTTCATACGTCGGTGAAAGTCGGGCGCGGCATCCAGATGATCATGGGCGCGATGATCATGCCAAATTGCCGAATCGGCGACAATGTGCTGATCAACACCGGTGCCCAGATCGACCACGACTGCAATATTTCGTCACATTGCGTCATCAGCCCCGGTGCGATCCTATGCGGCAACGTGACGCTCGGTGAGGCATGCTTTATCGGTGCCGGCGCGATCATCGTGCAAGAGGTGACCCTTGAACCCGAGACCTTCATTCCGGCGGGAACGCTCGTGGTAGGACCAGATGATCTCCGCCATCCATTGCGGGATGTCGTCTTACCGTCGCAGTAGACCAATGGACATCTGTCTCGTCATCCCGCCATCGACCTTTTTGATGGACGAGCGGGTATTCCCGAGCCTGGGCGTGTTGAAGATCGCCGCTGTCCTCGAGGCTGCGGGCAAGGATGTCGGCGTTCTGGATCTATCGGGGGTCGAGAACTATCTGGACGCGCTCGATGTGTTCCTCGCCGGGTTCACTGGCCGCCACATCGGCATCACTGCGACGACGCCGCAGATGCCGGCCGCGCACCTGATCGCCAAGCGTATCCGGGAAGTTGCCACCGGTAAGCGCATTATCCTCGGCGGGCCCCACGTCACGCTGGTCCATGCGGCAGCGCGAAAGGAAAAGGAACGCTCGAAATACAGCCGGGGCAGAAGGGCTCTGGACCAACTCTGCGATCTCTATGAAGTGCTCTCGGTCGGTGATGGCGAGGCGGCGATCTTCGAGGCGATAGGGCCTTGCCGACCACCCAAGATTATCGACGCCGACGATCGCAAAGGTCCGCTGTTCCAGACGCGGGACCAGTACGCAGCATCGCCGTTCCCCGCGCGCCACCTGATCGACCTGGACAGCTACTCCTATGAGATCGAGGGGCATCGGGCGACCAGCCTGATCTCCCAGTTGGGCTGCCCCTTCAACTGCGGCTTCTGCGGCGGCCGGAACTCCTCGATGCTCAGGGTGATCCGCACCCGACCCGTGGCCACGGTGATCGACGAGCTCACCGAAATCCATGAGGCCTATGGCTACACCGGCTTCATGTTCTACGACGACGAGTTGAACGTGAACGAGGCCAGCTTCCTCGAGTTGCTGGATCGGCTCACAGCCCTGCAAGCGCGCCTCGGGACCGAGTTCCGCCTACGAGGCTTTATCAAGGCGGAGCTATTCAACGAGGCCCAGGCACGCGCGATGTATGCGGCCGGGTTCCGGTGGCTGCTCTGCGGCTTCGAGGGCGCCGACGACCGGATCCTGACCAACATCAACAAGAGGGCGACGATCGAGGACAACACGGCTGTGATCAAGGTCGCGCACAAGCACGGCCTGAAGGTCAAGGCGTTGATGTCGATCGGGCACCCAGGCGAGTCCCGCGCCTCCGTGCTGGCGGTCCGCGACTGGCTGATCGCACAAGAGGCGGACGATTTCGACGTCACCATCATCACGCCCTATCCGGGCTCGCCTTACCATGACGAGGCGGTGGAGCAAGCCGACGGGTCGTTCACATACGTCCAGCCCGTGACCGGCGATCGCCTCCATATGCGGGAGGTCGACTACAATGAGCACGCCGATTACTACAAGGGGATGCCCGGTGAGTACGTTTCGCTGGTCCATACCGACGGCCTGAGCGAAGCGGAGCTGGTGGCGTTGCGCGACCAGGTGGAGGCCGAGGTGCGTGAAGCACTGGGGATTCCATTCAGCGCCGTCAACAGGGCCACCAAGTACGAGCACTCGATGGGACAGGGCTTGTCAGATCATCTGTTGCGGTCTACTCCAGAGGAATGGGCGCGATCTCAAACCGCCTGATCTCAGGCACCTGGGCCGCATGGTACGCGGCGACCGAGCCGGTGAGACTTCGATGGGCCCGCCAGAAGCATGGGGGTGACTATGATGGCCTCAACGATCCGCGGTTTCATGCGCCGCAGAAAAACGCAGACGGTTCATTCACGATCTACGGAAGTTCGGACCCGCCGATCAATCCACTGGTCACGGTCTACATCCCGACGCACAACCGGGTCGATCTGTTGATGGAGCGCGCCCTGCCGAGCGTGCTGGCCCAGACCTATCGCAATATTGAGATTATCGTCGCGGCGCACGGGTGTACTGACGGGACGGCAAGTCGCGTTTGCGGACTCGGCAGACCTAAAACATGTGTGCTCGGCGTACCGCGCCGGCGCACCTACCCGCCCACGGTAGAGAACCACTGGTTCGCAAAAGAGGTAGCCCCGGCAAATGCCGCTTTGCGGGCGGCGGGCGGCGCATGGATCGCCCGCCTTGATGACGACGACATCTGGACCCCGGATCACGTCGAGAAGCTGCTGCGCTTCGCCCAGAAAGGCGACTTCGAGTTCGTCTCAGCGGCCTATGAGCGGGAGCGCGATGGTGTTCGCGAGGTCGTGCCCCATTTTGGATCGGACATAATCGAAGCCCCGTACATCGGCGGTCACCAGACCTGGCTATATCGCTCGTACCTTCGGTTCATGCGGTACAATCAGGAATGCTGGCGGAAGCGATGGAACCGGGTCAACGACACCGATCTCGCTGATCGATTCTGGAAAGCGGGCGTGCGCATTGGCTGGCTCGATGAAGTCCTGGCCTACGTTATTCCACGGCCAGGCGAAACGACGGTAGGTTTGGAGGCCTACCGCCGTAACGCGGTGAACATTGAGCGCGAACTAGCGTTCTGATCTGAAAGTCAGGCGTGGGCCGACATCCCGCCGTCACCTTTGCGGGCTCGCCTCATCTTCCCCAGCGCAACGCCTTTGGGTGGCCGACCGAGTCGCTTGGTGCGGGTCGGCGCCTTGGCTCGCTTGGCCGTCTTGCGCGCTACGCGTTTCGTTGGATGAGCGGCAGCAAACTTTTTGCCCGACATGATGTCGTCGATCAAACTGGAAAGGAAAGCATCGATGCTGGCGCGACCTTTGAGCCAGATCGAATCTGGAACGATGAGTTTCATGTGGGATCTCCCTAGAGTTAAAGTGATCGCACCCTAACCAGCCTGGGCCGCCGGCACAACGGCCCATCTCAGCAGCCGTCCCGCTTGGGGCGGTTTTTCTTATCCAGCAACAGCACCAGCAAGGAGAACGTCATGACCTTCAATCCTGTTCAGCAAACGTCCATCCATGGGCGCCGGCTCGGTCTTGGCAGCACGGGTGCCATCCTGCAAGGGAGCAGCGACGGCACAAAATACGCGGCCCTCATCAGAAGCACGGCCGATATGCTTCAAAACTCGACCGCTCTGTTGGCTTCACAGTGGGGCCTCAACGCACAGAGCGTGGTGCCAAGTTCCGTAGGCTCGACGCTCACGAACTACGGCCTTGAGAGCCTGTCGTCGGCCTCGGCGACATTGGTCACCGGCCATCAGCTCGGAACTCCGGTCGTTGGCGTCATCAAGACGATCCACCTCGATTGCAGTGGTTCGGAGATCATCTTCGGCGGCACTTCGACCGCCATGGTGTTCCGGCCCGCGATCGCGGGTGCCGGCTCGAGCTTGTCCATTGTTCAGCTCCCCTTGGCGGGCACCGTGATCACCCTCATGGGATTCGCCTCCAGCGAATGGACGTTGATCTCGGTTGGTTCGTCAGCAGCAGTCGTCATCGGGTAGGTGCCAATGGCAGTAAAAAAGATCGCCATCATCGGGACGAGTCCGTCCTGCAAAAAGGCACCTTATGGTGACCGTTCGTGGGAAATCTGGAGCTTTAACCGGACATGCTTCGATCTCAAGCGGTGGGATCGACTCTTCGAGATACACCAAAAATGGGATTATGAACCCGACCCCAAGGCGTATCTCGACCGTCTCAAGAAGGTGAAGCCGCCCAAGAAAGTCATGTCGATCATCCCACTTGGCGGACCAGCGAACATCGTGATCGACCGCGAGGCGCTGTTCAAGAAATACGGCGCAATCTGGATTTCCTCGTCCATCACCTATGCAATCGCTTGTGCCCTAGAAGAGAAGCCCACCGACATCGGCCTATGGGGCATCGACATGGAGTCCCGCGAGGAATACGTGGTGCAGTTCGCGGGGTGCCGGCATTTCATCGACATGGCGAAGGTCTTGGGCATCAAAATCCATCTGCCCCATGATTGCCTTCTTCGCCGGGATCCCCACCCCTATGCGGACCGCTTCGAGACGACCCTCGCGCTGACCCTCGAAAGCAAGGCGAAATATATTGAGAAGCTGATCGATAGGGTCGAATGCCAGCTCAGTGCAGCCGAGGCGGGAATGAACCAGCGGTTGGGCCGCATCCGGGAAATGTATCTGCACGCTGATCTCCCGTATGAGGACGTCGATAAGCAAGAAGCCAAGGCCGCCGAGGACAAGTGGTACGTCGAAAAGCTGACGGCCTCCCTCAACCGCCTTCGGGGCGAACTCATAGCCACCCAGCACTACAAGCGCCTCTTCGTCTGGAACGTGCTTCCGCCGGAATTTGGCGAGGAGACTACGACGGACATCGAAGATTGCGGTCCAATCTGATGAGCCAAAGAAAGACGAAAGCGGCGAAGAAAGCGGCCCCGAAAGGGGCCAAAATCTTGAAGTCCCCCGAACGCAAGATCGCCATCTTCGGCACCACGCCCTCGCGCGGGCTGGGGCCATATGCCGATGGTTCGGGCTGGGAGCGATGGACGATCGGCCCCGGCGGCAAGGATGCCCACAACTGGGAGCGGCTGTTCGAGGTACACGGACTCTGGCCTGCGGACTTCAAGGGTTATCTGAACGATCTCTCCCTGATCAAGCCGCCCCAACAGGTCGTCACGCTTCCGCAGCCCGACCGCCCAGCCGAGACTTGGGCCGAGGCCATCGCGAACTGGAAGGCCACCCATGGGCTGCCCGACGACGTGCTCAAAGGCGACTGGTCGGGGCAAGTGACTTACCCGCGCGAGACCATCCTCGAAAAATTCGGCCGGCGGATGTGGTTCTCGTCGTCGATTTCCTGGTGCATCGCGCTCGCCATCCACGAGAAGCCCACCGACATCGGCCTGTGGGGCATCGACCTGGAAGCGGGTGAGGAATACATCAGCCAATTCGTCGGCTGCGCCCACTTCCTCGATCTCGCCCGCCTTTGCGGGATCAACATTCACCTACCCAAGGACTGCGGCCTCCTCCGCGACCCGGCGCCCTACCCGGATCGCTGGGAAACCCATCTCGCGCTCACACTGGAAAAGAAAGCCAAGTGGATCGACGAGATGATTCAGAAGCAGCAGCCGGAGTACGACGCCTTGAGCGCCGAAGTACACCGCCAGGAAGGCAAGCTCTTGACCATGCGCGCCTATGAAGCCGAGGCCAAGGACATCGAGGAGGGCGAGCGCGTGCTCATCGCGAACAACGCCCGGCTCGGCCAAATCGCGGCAAACATCAACCAGCTCAAGGGCGAACTCAGCGCTACCCAGTTTTATCGCCGGATGTACGTCTGGGGCATGGTGGAGCCGTATTAGTGAACCTGCTCACCGAGATCGTCGAGCGCGTTGCCGCCGTCGATGAGAAAACCCAGGCGAAACTCAACGACGATGTTGTAGCCGCGGCTGGCAATATCATTGATCTTGCCGACGGCGTCTGGCTCCCGAATCCAGGCTCGCAAACCGAGGCGTATTTCTGCGAGGCCGATGAGATCGGCTATGGCGGCGAGGCGGGCCCGGGCAAGACCGACCTCCTCATTGGCCTGTCGCTCACGGCGCATCACCGCTCGCTGATCCTGCGCCGAACCAACAAGGAGGCGGGCAAACTCGTCGAGCGCTACTTCGAGATCCTCGGCCACCGCCGGGGCCTGAATACCGTCAAGGGCACCTGGGAGTTGCCCAGCCGCCTGATCGAATGTGGCGGCGTCCAGCACGAGGACGATAAGCAGAAGTACAAGGGCACGCCGCGCGACCTGATCGGCTGGGATGAAGTCGTCGACTTCACGCGCTCGCAGTATCTGTTCGTCAACCAGTGGAACCGAACGACCGACCCGAACCAGCGCTGCCGGGTTGTGGCCACATTCAACCCGCCGATTAGGCCTGTGGGCCTGTGGGTGATCGAGCATTGGGGACCATGGCTCGATCCCAAGCACCCCAACCCGGCCAAGTCAGGCGAGATTCGCTGGTTCACCGCCATCAACGGGCGCGACACGGAAGTCGACGGCCGAGGCCCGCATATCGTCGATGGCGAGCCGATCATGGCCAAGAGCCGCACCTTCATCCGCGGCTATCTGCACGAGAACCCGGACCTGGCCGAAACCGGATACGACGCCACCAGGGCAGCGGCGCCGAAGGGCCTCCGGGAGATCTACCGAGCCGGGGACTTCGAGGCCGCACTTGCTGATGTGCCGAACCAGCTCATCCCGATGGCCTGGGTCCGCGCCGCGCAGGCCCGCTGGACCGACAGCCCGCCGCTGCACGCGCCGATGTGCTCCATGGGAGTCGACGCCTCTGGCGGCGGCGATGATCCGATGATGATCGCCATGCGCTACGACGGCTGGTACGCGCCCTTAATAGAGGTGCCCGGGGCCGAGCTGAAGGTGGCGCGCATGGGCTCGATGTCGGCCGGCATCGTCGTCTCGCACCGCAGGAATAACGCCGTTGTCGTGGTTGATCTCGGCGGCGGTTACGGCGGTGCGCTCTACGAGAAGCTGCACGAGAACAACATCGAGTGCGTGGGCTTCAAGGGCGCGGAGGGATCGAACAAGCGCACCCAAGATCGCAGGCATCTCTTCGTCAACACGCGGACGGCAGCCTATTACGGCTTTCGCGAGGCGCTCGATCCGGACCAGCCGAACGGCTCGCCGATCGCGCTGCCCGATGACCCCCGCCTCGTCGGCGATCTCACCTCGGCCACTTTCGAGGTGACGCCGAACGGCATCAAGCTCGAGCCAAAGGAGAAGGTGGTCGAGCGCCTGGGCCGGTCGACCGATTCAGGCGACGCTGTTGTCATGGCCTGGTGGGCGGGAGCGACCGTGGCCACCCACGGCACCATCTGGCGCAAAGCATTGAGAAACCAGCATCGGCCCGCAGTCCATCGCGGGCATGACGCGCAACGCAGGAAATAGGAGAGACATCATGGGCGCACTTTTCGGCGGAGCCCCCAAACCGCCTCCGCCTCCACCACCACCTCCACCGCCGCCATCGCCGGCCCCTCTGCCCGATCCAGAGAACGTGGCGCTGCGTCAGCGCAAGCGCCGCCTCGCTGCCACGGCCACGAAACGATCGGGATTTCAGTCGACCATCCTTTCCGAACGCGGCGGCATAGAGAAGCTCGGTGCGTGATTCGCCTTGCCTCCCGAAGTCATACGGCAGGCCAGGTGAATCGCTGCGTATCGCTGCCTGACCTGCGCTCACGAATGGCTTCAGAAGCTAGGCCCTAGCCAAGGTTGGAAGCGAATATACCGGGGAGGGAAATGGTGCGAGTTGTTCCTTCAGCCCCATCCCCCTCCGTTCGGATGTCCCAGATGTGGACATATCTACATGAAGTGGATGAACTATGCCGACCTTGACTGAAAACGATCCAGGAAGGCGACGCGCAGTCACCGAGGCCCTCTGGACAACGCTGACGCTCGCCTACCGCGACCCTGGTGATCGTTCCGGCCAACCAGTGGCGATACCAATAAACGAGGCGGTTGGCGCACTCCTCACATGCGTCGTCAACCTAGTGGCGGAAGTGCCGGACGCGGCGGCGCGCGGGAAACTGATCACCTTGATCCCGCCTCTGATTGACCGCGGTGTGCGCGCCGCGCGCAACCAACCCGGCTTCAAGTTACAGCCGGTGAGCGGAATCATCCTACCAAACTGAGCGACACATGGATGAGCGACACAGAAAGCTCCTGAAAGACGGCGACCGGCTGTTCTCCGAGCGCAAGGATCTCGACTCGTTTTGGCAGGAGGTCGCGCTCAACTTCTATCCAGAAGTCGCCACCTTCACGACCACGCGCTCTATAGGCGAGGAGTTCGCCGACCACCTGACCACGTCCTACCCCTTGATCGCGCGCCGAACCCTCGGCGATGCCTTTTCGGCACTCCTGCGTCCCGTCAATCTGGATACGACCTCGCCCGGGGTGTGGTTCTCCATTATCACGACCCGCGAGGAGCGCGAGGACATGCAAGCCAAGCGCTGGCTCGAGTGGGCGACCACCATCATGCGCCGGGCCATGTATGATCGCGCCGCCAATTTTGTGCGGGCCACCAAGGAAGGCGACCACGCCTTCGCGACTTTCGGCCAGTGCGTACTCACCATCGAGCTCAACCGCGCAAGGGATACCCTTCTTTATCGGTCGTGGCATTTGCGGGATGTGGCTTGGGTGGAGAACGCCGAGGGCGAGATCGACACGGTTCATCGCAAGTGGAAGCCCACGGCCAGCCAGCTCGTTGCCACCTTTGGCTCACACGTCTCGGACAAGGTCAAGGAGGCGCTCAAGGACAATCCCTACACGAAGTTCGAGTGCCGCCACATCGTGATCGCCGCCGACAACTACGAGCAGAGGGATCCGGCCGGCAAACGCTACCGCACTCCTTGGGTCTCGGTCTGGATCGATGTGACCAATGACTATCTCATGGAGGAGATCGGCTCGTTCTCGCGCATCTACTTGATCCCGCGCTGGGTCACCGTGCCCGGCTCGCAATACGCCTCCTCCCCTGCGGTTACCGCAGCCCTGCCCGATGCGAGGCTGATCCAGGCGATGACGCTGACGCTCTTGGAGGCGGGCGAGAAATTTGCCGACCCGCCGATGATCGCGACGCAAGAGGCGATCCGAACGGACATCCAGCTCTTTGCCGGCGGGGTGACTTGGGTCGACGCCGAGTATGACGAGAAGCTCGGCGAGGCGTTGCACCCCCTTTACCACCCGGCTGGCGGCCAAGGGGTGAGCATCGGCCTCAATATGCGCGCCGATGTGCGCGAGGCGCTCACCGAGGCGTTCTTCCTCAACTCCCTCTCGCTGCCGCCCGCTGACGTGCGTGACATGACCGCCTTCGAGACGGCCCAGCGCATCTCGGAATGGATTCGTCAGGCCATGCCGATCTTTGAGCCGGTGGAGTTCGAGTACAACGGCGGCACATGCGAGGATACCTTCGACCTCCTCATGCGCAACGGGGCGTTCGGCTCCCCCGCCGACATCCCGGAGACACTCCGCGGCGCCGACCTCCAGTTCAAGTTCGAGAGCCCGCTGCACGAGTCCGCCTCGCGCCGTAAGGGCCAGAAGTTCCTCGAGGCCAAGGCTGCGCTCGTTGAGGCCGTCGAGCTGGATCCTGATGCGGCCCCCATGCTCAAGGCGGTCGACGCGCTCCGCGACGTGCTCGACGGCATCGGCGTGCCGGCCGACTGGACCCGCGACGAGCGCGAACTCGAGGAAAAGAACGAGGCCAGGCGCCAAGCAGAGGCACTCCCAGCCATGATCGGGACTGCTGGCGCCGCGGCGGGCGTCGCCAAGGATGTGGGGAGCGCGGTCAAGGACTTCGCTGGGGCGCAAGGCACCGGACAGCCAGCGGGCTGATCTGGGGAAAACTGGGATAAATCTCGTTTCCAGTTATCGCGCGAAAACAAGGGCTTAGGCTAAGATCCCGCGAAAACTGGAATCTATCTGGGGACAATTGGGTAAATCAATGGCTCGCAAAGCTCCGGCCGGCGCCCCATGGGCACCCGCTCCCTATCAGCTCGCCGACATAGGGGCCATCCAGGCGATGGCCAAGGGCGAGGCTGAACCCCACCAGCAAGTCCGCGCCTTGAAATGGATAGTTGAGGACGTGTGCCGAACCTACGACTTGTCGTTCCGGCCCGACTCCGAGCGCGACACCGCGTTCGCCGAGGGCCTACGTCACGCTGGCCTGCAAATCGTCAAGGCCACCAAGATCAACACGAAACTATTGAGGAAAGATCATGCCCCCAGACCCAAACCCAGCACCGAACAACCCGGAACCTGATTCCCCCCCAGCGGGAGACCCATCGCCGCCATCGCCGGACAGCCCGCCCGAACCTCCCACGGGGGGCGAAGGGCCCGATCCGAGTCCAGCCCCGGACCAGCCCCCTGGGGATGGCGGCGATCCCACCTTGGCCGAGGGCGGCGGTGAGGGAGAAGACGAACCCCAGCCGACGCCCACCATCTTTCCCGACAACTGGCGCGCGCTCGCCTCGGGCGGTGATCCGAAGACCGAGCAGTACCTTGGCCGCTATGCGAGTTTCGGAAACGTCGTCAAAGCACTCATGGCCTTCCGGCAGAAGATGTCGGCTGGCGAATTGCAGGCCACGAAGCCAGACGGCACCGATGAGGAGGTGCTCAACGAATGGCGTGCCCAGGCTGGCATTCCTGCGGAACCCGAGGGCTATCTCGAAAGACTGCCTGAGGGGCTGATCATCGGCGAGAGCGACCAGCCGCTGGTCGCTTCGTACCTCACCGCCATGCACGCGGCCGATGCGCCGCCAGCCTACGTCCATGAAGGGCTCAAATGGTACTACGCCAACGAGGAGCGCTTGCTCACCGAGCAGACCGAGGCCGACAAGACAAACCGAGCCCAGAATGAGGACGAGCTCAGGGCCGAATGGGGCCCGGAATACCGCCCCAACTTGAACGGCGTCCATGGGCTTTTCGACAGCCACGGCGTCAAAGGACTCAAAGAGAAGTTCTTCGCGGCCAGGCTCAACGACGGCACGCCCTTCGGTGATGACCCTGACATCCTCCGTTTCCTGGCCTGGGCTGCTCGCGAGATCAACCCACACGGCACCGTGACTCCAGCGCCCGGAGAGACGCCGCTGCAAACCATTCAGGCCGAGAAGACACCACTCGAAGCCCTCATGTCAGACAAGAACTCCGAATACTGGAAGGGTCCGAAGGCCTCGGGTTTGCAGGCGCGCTGGCGTGAGCTGGACGAGATGGAGCAGCGGCATAAGTCCAGGGCGACGTAGGTGCGCCCGATCTACGACAACACCGTCATCCACATCGAGGTCGTGGTCGGGGCCTGTCACCTATCGTGCGCCAACTGCACGCGGATGATCGGTCACCACCGCAAGCCCATGTTCATGGACCTGGACATGATCCGAAAGGCGATCGCCTCATTGGAAGGCTTCCCTGGACGGATTGGAATGATGGGCGGGGAACCCGCGCTGCATCCGAAGTTCCGGGAAATTCTGGCATTATTCCGGGAGAAAATCCCCGACAAGGGGCGCCGCGAGTTCTGGACCAGCGGGTTCAAGTGGGAGGTATACGAATCCGATATTTTGGAGACCTTTTACAAGAAGCGCATCTCCTACAACGACCACACCCAAACGACGGGGCGCCACCACCCGCTCCTGGTCGCCATCGAGGAAGTCGTTGAAGACCCGGAACTTCGCCGGATCATGATCGAGAACTGCCCCTTCCAGGCCCGGTGGAGCGCCTCCATCACCCCGAAGGGCGCGTTCTTCTGCGAGATCGCCGCCGCTCAGGACTGGCTCTTTGACGGGCCAGGCGGCTACCCAGTCGAGCCCGGCTGGTGGCAGAAGATCCCAGCCGAGTTTCAGGATCAAGTGGATCGCTACTGCGGCAAATGCTCTGGGGCGCTGCCGCTTACGCCCCATTCCGACAATCGCGGCGGGCGGGATGGGCTGTCGGTGGACTTGGTATCGCCCGGCAATCTTGAACGGTTGAAGGCGGCCGGATCACCACGGGTCGCCAAAGGCGGCTATAAGGTGATCAACCAAGCGGCCTATAGTCAGATCGCGGTCGACGTCGCACACTGGAAGCCGCGCGAGTTCCGCGACTTCGAGGCGCACACGCCGGAGGATGTGAAAGAGGCTCTCAGCAACGCATGACCCCGCTCACCCGCCGCATGGCCCTGCGCGCTTTCGCAGCCGCCTTCGTCTCGGCACCCGTCGTTGCCGAGGCGCAGAAGCGCGCCATGGTGCTGGCGCCCGGGATCAGCAATGAAGGGATCGAGCCTCCTTCTTCGGACAATGAAAGGCTCACTTTTACCGATTACGCGAGCTGGTTCTCGCGCGTCGGTCATGCGGAAATCACGCGGCAAGCATCCTACATCCATGGCTTCGACGGCGACATTATCGACTTCCACCTGCCGATGGTGACCAAGGTTCGCATGCAGCGCGCACGCAATTACGAACGCATTCTGGCGGAACGCAAACGCTGGTTCGTCAAGAAAATCGGCCTTAAGGGATTCGTCAATTGGTGGGAGTAGGCGGCGAATTGGCCGGATAAGGCTGACGACACTGGACATGAGGGATTTCGACATTTAGGCTTCTTTTGAAAGAAGCAAAGCCGCAGGGCGGACACCCGCGCTTCCGCGTCCCGCCCCGCGCACGAGCAACCGAGGGCAACGCCCTGCTAGGTTGAGCGACGGCCCCGCCGGCCGGCAATAAGCAATAAGCAATTTTTCGGCGGACACCCCCTAGCACACACAAGCAGACACCCTGCGCCACGGTTTCCGGCAACCCCAGGCCCGTCTCGCTCAGTGCGAGCGCGATGGGCATGTTGGAGACCCATCATGGCTGACACTGCCTTCCAACGTCAGTATCGGCAGGAGTTCATCGCCGCCTTCGAGGACCGCCAAACGATTCTGCGCGCGACCTGTGTGCAGGAGGCGGTTATCTCAGGCAACGAGGCGGTATTCCTGGTCGCCGGCTCAGGCTCCGCGAGCGCCGTCACACGCGGCGTCAACGGCCTGATCCCGGCACGCGCTGACGCCTTGGATCAGAACACCGCAACGCTCCGGGAATATCACGACCTGGTGCGCAAGACCAACTTCAACATCTTCGCTTCTCAGGGTGATCAGCGCCGGATCATGCAGATGACCTCGATGAGTGTCATCAACCGGCAGATCGACGACTTGATCATCGCTCAGCTCGACACCTCGACCAACAACACCGGCACGGCGGCCATCGCATCCTTGGACGTGGTCGTGTGGGCAATGACGATCCTTGGCAACAACTTCGTCGACATCACCGACGAGGACAACCTGTACGCCTTGGTCAGTCCCGCCTTCCACGGCTACATGATGCAGGTGCCAGAGTACGCTTCGGCCGACTACGTCGAGGTCAAGCCGTTCACTGGCCCGGCGCGGCGCTTCCGCCGCTGGGCTGGCTTCAACTGGATGGTCCACCCGCGGCTCACCAACTCGGTGGGCGCCGGCGGCAGTGGCTCATCCGAACAGTGCTTTTTCTATCACCGCGATGCCATTGGCTGCGCGATCGATAGGGATGGCATCGACATGGCTGTGGGCTACGATGAGGAGCAGGCATATTCGTATGCCCGCGAATCAATCCACATGGGCGCGGTCCTCTTGCAGAACTCTGGAGTCGTCCAAGCACTTCACGACGCCTCCGGCTACGCAGCGACATAAGGAGGGAATCATGGCTTACGCATCTTCTACGGAAGGTTCCAGCGCCAATGTCCCTCTGCTAATCGCTCAGGGCATTGCGTCAACTGGATTGGGGTCGTCACTCCCCTCGACGGGGGCCGCAGGCTCGTGGTCACCGCCGAACACGTGGGGTTACAAGTCCACGCACGACTCCTCCGACATAGCCGAGGCTGGCTTCTTCACCGATGGCCAACAGCTCGGCATGTCGCTCGGCGATTGTCTGATCGCTTCGAGGTCAACGACCTACATAATCTCGAATCACGTGATCAACGCAGTCACGAGCACGGGCGTTACGGTTTCCGCCGGTCTCATCGTGAGTTCGGCTTCGTAACCACCTCTCTTAACTCAACCCTTGGGGCGACCTTCTTGGTCGCCCCTTCTCTATGAGGAGAGATCATGCAAGAGACAAAAACTGCGGCGGTTCCCGAGGATCCAGGCGGTCCAGGATCCGAAGGTATCGAGACGGCGGTCAAAGGCGACCCAGAAGGTGTCGAGACCCATGCCGAGCCGCCACACGCTGCTACGGTGAAACCCGGATCTCCACCGCCAGAGCCTCAGCCGCAGCCTCCAGCCCCGGCCCAAGTGGCTCCGGTCCCGGTCCAAGCGGCGCGGCTGCATTTCGGCCGGCTCAAGGAGGCCGAGCACGCGCGCCGCACCTTGTTCGCCGACATTCCGGCCGGGACAGAAATCGCCACCATTCTCGAGCCCGGCTATTGGGCGCACCACACCGCCTCAATCCGGCCCATGGACCTGATCGAGGCGTTCTGCGAGGACGGCTCATGGGAGGCGCTTCTACGCGTCATGTTCGTCGGTCGGGTGGAGGTCCGGGTATCACCGATCCATGTGGTCCAACATGAACAGGCCGATGTCGCCGACCTCACGTCCGATCTGTACGTGGTCAAATGGAGAGGCCCAGGCGCTAAGTGGGGGGTGTTGAACCGCGACACCGGCGAGGTGATCAAGGATCGCTTCTACCCCAAGTCCCAGGCCGTCGCCTACCTGCGCGACCATCTGAGGAAAATGAAGACCTGAGCCATGGCCACCGACCAACTCGCGCTTTACAACATCGCCTTGGCCGCGGTCGGCGAACGCTCGATTGCTTCTCTTACCGAGGGACGCGAGCCGCGGCGCTTACTCGATGAAATCTGGAATCGCGGTGCCGGAGCGATCGAGTATTTCCTTGAGCAGGGCTACTGGAATTTCGCCATCCGCACGGTACAGATCGACCGCTCGACGTCCGTGTCGACCTCCTTCGGATTCACCTATGTCTTCGATATACCCACGGACTACATCCGCTTGGTCCAGCTTTCGGCGGGCGAATATTTCGATGATCCGCTTGTCCGCTATGAACCCGAGCAGGCCTTCATCTACGCCGACGTCGACCCGATCTATATGCGCTACATCTCGGACGACGCGAGCTTCGGCAACGATCTCACCCTGTGGCCGGAGACCTTCACACTATGGGCGGGCCATTGGCTTGCGACACAGATCGGCGCGCGCTTCCTGAACGACGCCGACTACAAGGAACTTCAGTTGAAGACGAAAAGGTATCTCATCGACGCCCGCTCCAAGGACGCCGCCCAGGAGCCGCCGCGGTGGCCGCCGTTATCTTCTTGGGCGAGGGCGCGGTTCGGCCGCTCTACCGGGCGCCGCGACCGTGGCTCAAGGGGCCAGTTGATCGGGTAAAGGAAGGGTGCGGGCAGGGTTTCCCGCCCTGCTACCGAGCCACCTGTCTGGTATTTCACCGGACCAAGCTCTCTGACAGACCGCACTAACAGGCGCAGCCTCACCCCGACGCTGTCACGCCGCCGCACGCTCGAATTGTAATGCCATCATAATCGGATTGTAAGTCGCATGGCTCGCACGAACGCCCCGTTGGTCGTGTTCAACCGCGGAAGAATCTCGGCCCTCGGCCTAGCCCGCGTCGACCTCGACCGCACCAGGCTCTCCGCCGAGGTGCAGACCAACTTCATGCCGCGCACCCTCGGCTCGATGATGCTCCGGCCCGGACTCGAGTACATCGGCACGATCCGCAACTCATCGACCGCGGTCCTACTGCCCTTCATCTTCTCGGCCACCGACACCGCGCTCATCGAGCTGACCTCGACGGCGATGCGGGTGTGGCGCAGCGATGCCGTCATCACCCGTGCCGCCTCGACTGCGGCGATCACCGGAGGCACCTTTACCTCTACCTCGCTCGCTGGCTGGACAGACGCCGACGAGTCGGGCTCGACCTCGGGGTGGTTCACCGGCAACTACATGAGCTTGGTCGGCTCCCGATACGCCCAGGCGATCCGTCGTCAAACCATTACATCGACATCGACATCTATCACGCAAGGACTCACCACGGTCATCGCACGCGGCCGGGTCAACTTGAGGATCGGGTCTTCCGCCGGGGCCGATGATTATTTCCGTGAAGCGAGCCTGAGACCAGGCACCTACTCGCTCGCCATTGCCTCAACCGGGAACTTTTACATCGAGTTCTCGGCCAACACCTACTATCGGAGCCTCGTCGAGTCGATCGCGGTCGAATCGTCCGGCGACATGGTAATCGGCACGACTTGGGCCGGTGCCGATCTTAGCCGGCTCAGATGGGATCCATCGGCCGATGTCATATTCGTCGCCAACTCCAGCTATCAGCAGAAGCGCATTGAGCGCTACGGGGCGGAGTCCTGGGGCATGGCGGATTACGAGCCCCAAGACGGCCCGTTCCGCAATCCGAATATCACTGCCAAACGGCTCACTCCCTCGGCGCTTCAGGGCAACATCACGCTGGAGTGCGACAAGCCGCTGTTCGACCCGAATCATATCGGGGCCCTGTTCCGCATAACTTCGGTAGGCCAGGAAGTGTCGATCACGCTTTCCGGGGCGGACCAATGGTCAGATCCGATTCGGGTCACTGGCGTCGATTTGGGCAGCGATGGCACCACGGACCACACTCGCACTTTCGATATTTCCATTACGGCGAGCTCTACATTCACGGCGACTGTCAGACTGCAACGGTCACAAGGTTCGACAGATGATTGGGGAGACATCAGGTCACCGTCGCTGATATGGACCAACACGACAGCCACGAAATCATTTGATGATCAAAAGGACAATGAAATCATCTTCTACCGCATCGGCGTTGGCTCGACTTACACTTCGGGTTCGCCGGTATGTGCTTTGAGCATTCCGTCTGGCGGAATCACAGGAATCGTGCGCATCACCTCGGTTGCCGCCGCGACAGAAAGCTCGGCTTCTGTGCTCGTCGCGCTCGGCTCGACCAGGCCGACCGAGTTGTGGCAAGAGGGCGAGTGGAGTGACTTCCGGGGCTGGCCATCCGCCGTATCGTTCCACGAGGGGCGTCTGTATTGGGCGGGCAAGGCGAAGATTTGGGGCTCAATCTCCGACGCCTATGAATCCTTCGATCCCGATGTCGAAGGCGATTCAGGCGTAATCAATCGCTCAATAGCTTTCGGAGCGGTCGACAACATTGAGTGGCTCGCCTCCTTAGGCCGGCTCATTATCGGCACCGGGATGCGCGAGCTGCAGGCCAAGACCGGATCCTTGGATGAACCCATCACCCCCTCGAACTTCAACTTGCGCGACATCTCGAACCAGGGATCGGGCAACGTCCAAGCGGTCAAGGTCGATAAGCGCCTGCTGAGCGTCCAACAGGGCGGCGTGCGCGTCATGGAGACTGGCTACTCGGGCGAATCGCTCGACTATGAGACCGCCGACCGGACGGTCCTCGTCCCGGAGATGGGCGAGCCGTCGATTGCTAGGATGGCGGTACAGCGCCAGCCGGACACGCGAATCCATTGCGTGCGCGGGGCCACCGACGGCACGGTCGCCGTGCTGGTCTCCGACCCCGCCGAGGATGTGACGGCCTGGATAGACATCGAGACTGGCGACGCCGATGGGATAAACGGCGTGATCGAGGAGGTCGCGGTGCTCCCCGATTCGGTCGAGGATGCGGTCTATTACATCGTGCGCCGTGAGATCAACGGATCGACCGTCCGCTATCTTGAAAAGTGGGCGCAGGAAGCGCAGGGGCGCGGCGGCTCCTCGAACCGGCTCGCCGATTCATTCACGGTCTACGATGGCACCGCTGCAACGTTAATCCCGAGCACGCACCTCGTGGGCTCGAGCGTGATCGCGTGGGGCTCGACCGCCGATCTCGGCAGCTACACCGTCGATTCAACCGGCGGCGTTACCATCTCTCAGGCATCGACCACGGTGTGCATTGGCCTGCCGTACACCGGGTTCTACCGAACGGCCAAGCTCGCCTATGCGGTTCCTTCTTCGCTGGGCACCGCATTGACGCAGAGAAAGCGGGTCAACCATATCGGCTTGGTGTTGGCCGACGCCCACGCCCAAGGCCTTGAGTATGGACCATCGACCGACACTCTCGATCCTCTACCACTCATGTCGGCCGGGGCCACCATCTCGACCGACGCCGTGAACGCCACCTTCGATGAAGAGTCCATCGAGTTTCCCGGTGAGTGGGACACGGATTCCAGGATCGTGCTGCGCGCGACGGCACCCCGGCCAGTGACCGTGCTCGGCATGGTGATCCAGATCGAAACGAAAGAGAAGACATGATCACGGTCCGCCCGGCGACCCGCGCCGACTTCGTCGATTTCTATGGAACAGCCCCGCCGATGACGGTGCGCGCCCTCGCCGCCGAATCGACGGCCGGAGAGGTTCTAGGCATCGGCGGCTATTACTTGAGCGACGGCGTGGTACTGGCTTTCACCGATTATCACGAGGCCATGAGTAAGCGCGATCGGGTCAAGGGGGCCCACGCGCTGGTCGCCATGCTGAGGGAACTCGGAATCGAGGTGGTCGCGCACATGGGCGAGGATGGCGCGACGGCGCTCAAGCATTTTGGCTTCGAGGCTTGGGGCATGTTCTGGAGAATGAAATGACTGGCATCGAGACGGGTATCATGCTCGGCACCTACGCCGTCACCGCAGGCGACGTGATGATGGTGGCCTCCACCCTCATTGGTGTCGTCGGCCAAATGCAGCAGGCCTCGGCGCAACAGGCGGCGGGCCAAGCGCAAGCCGCCGCCGCTGCCCATCGGGCGGCGATCGCCAACCGCCAAGCCCAAGTCATGGAGCAGCAGGCGGGCCAGGAGCGCGCGGTTTCCCAGCGCGCGGCACAAGAGGAAAGGCGGCGCGGTAGGTTTGTCTCCTCCCGGGTTCAGGCGCTCTCGGCGGCCTCGGGAGCCGGCGCACTCGATCCCACCATCGTCGGCATCCTTGGCGACATCGGCACCGAGGAAGAAACCCGGGCCTTGACCGCGCTCTATGAGGGCGAGGAGAGGGCCAGGGGTCTTGAATACGGTGCCACGCTCGAGCGTGCGGGCGGGGCCGGGGCGCTCTTTGCTGGACAAGCGGCGCGGCGCGCCGGCCGGTCTGCGGCGGCGCGGTCCCGGCTCTCCGCCGCCGGTACACTTCTCGAAGGCGGCTCCTCTCTATTCGCCAAGTACAGCCCCGAATCTCCGACAGGCGGAGGCTCCACTTACTACACCCGGCGATCGTCTCGCGGCGGCGTTCGCCGATATTCCTACGGGTAAACCATGCCAAAACTTCCAGATGTAACGGCCCTCGGAGGCCGTCCCACCCCGCGCGCGACGCGGGGCGTACAAGATGTGGCCGTGGCCGGCCGCGGGGTGCAGGCCGCTGCCGATATTTTCTCTCGAGAAGCGGCGCAAACAGGAACCGAGCTGGGCGCGCTCGCGCAGAGTCTGGGCGAAGCCGGGGATATATTCGCCCAAGCAGAAGCCCGCATTAGGAAAAGAGAAGATCTGATAGCGGTTACAAAGGCGGAAGCCGCCTATGATCAAGGCATGCGAGAAAGGTTCAATGCGATCTCGACCGAACAGGACTGGGCACTGATCAAAACGGGCACCGAATATCGGGACTTCTCCTCTCAATCCAGGCAAAACGCGCTCACCGGTTTCTCGGGCTCGGTCGATGCTCGCGCCGCCTTCGAAGCCAGCCTTTATAAGAGACACAACTCCTGGATGGGCAAAGCGGCAGCGGAAACGCTGGGCGCGCAAAACGCCTTCTTCCTTGGCCAGATCGAGGAGGGCGCCGCCGATCTGCAAAGGCGTGCATTCGAAAATCCGAGCGCCGCTCTATCTTTGTTAGTCGAAGCCGATGCCTTGGTCGACAAGCACGCCCCTGGTCTCAAGCCGGAGCAAGAACGGTTCACCAGAGCCGATACATACTCACGGATCATCACCGGCGCGGTGGATAGACTAATCGCCCAAGGCGAGATCGACGATGCCGAGGAGATCGTGCTCGATCCCGCAGTGCGTGGCGTCCTCGGAACTGAGTCTCAAGGCGACCTCTTCCGGCGCCTCACCAACGCGAGGATAGAAATTGCCAATCGCGGCCTTACGGGCGCGGCCGCGGGTGCAGCCACGATTGAAGAAGCGACTGCCATTCTTGGGCGCGAGCCCGGACCAGGGGAGCGTATTCAATTAGCTGGGTTCGAAGAAGTGGTGCCGGTGCGACCGGATGTACTTGATGAAACTGGCGCAATCAAACGTGATGCTTCGGCGGAGATTCGTCGGCAAGCCGTACAACTTCTCGGTGGTAGCGAAACAACGGCGCTGCCCGCAGATGTAGCCCGTGCCGCCCAGGAACTTGGCGCCGAGACCGAAAAAATCCTTGAGGCGGGAGAGGAAGATAGTATCGGCCAGGCCGTGGCGTTGGCCACAAAACGGGTTGATTTGCCCGAAGCACTTTCCTTCCCTGAGATCGCAGACCGAGGCATAGCGGCAATCGAGCAAGAAACGGCCGAGGGTCCGACAGAAGCCGAGTTGGCCAGCGCCGAGCAAAAACTTCGGGTGCAGGACGCGACTGGTGCGGTGTCCGCCTTCATTGACTTCTTCGGCAACAGGATCGTCGGCCAAATCGATCCCTCATATGTTGACCCGGACATCGTTACCGCACGTCAACGCTTGGCGCTTCTTGAGACCGAGTTTGTCGTGGCATTCAGGCGCAGCCCTCGACTTCCGGTTTGGGAGCAGGTGAAGTTGTCGCGGATCTTCCAGGGGCCAGCGATTCTCAGATCACCCGAGGCCGTCCGGGTAGAGCTTCAAACGATAGAACAGTTGCTTACCGACCATATCGAGATCAATCGCAGGCTCTTAGAGGCCCCTCTGCCGATAGAAATGAAATCAGAAGCCCTTGGCGAGATTATGAGCCTCGCTGGCTTCCGGGCGCGCATCAGGAACTTTGAACTTAACCCGGCGTTCCCTGAGTTCCGCACGGTGGAAGATGTCGGTGCAGGATCGATAGAGGAGTTGAGGGCCTTCGTCGAAAGAACGCCGGAGGAAGAGCTAAACCTCCTTCCGCCAGAGGTGGTCGACCTCATGGCCGACAGATTGACGAAGGGGCAATAAGGCATGCCCGAGCTCCCCGGAAAATCCGAGAGGACCACAGCCGTTTCTGTCCTGCCAGAGACCACAATGGCGGAAGAAGGTGAATCGCCTCAAGGCGGCGCGGCGCTCAAGGCGTTGGTGCAACCCAAGGCAGATCCAGAGCTTTCATTGGGGGGGCCCTCCCGGCTGCAACAGACATCGCCTGGGCTTTTGGCCCCAGAAGAACGATCGGCCGGAGCCAACCTGAAAGCATTGGCCGGTCGGGGCACATGGCAGGAGTACATATGGGGCATCAACACGGCGATCGCCGACACTCTGGATTTCGCGCCGGATGCCTTCGCGGAGTTGTTTCGAAGGTTCGGCATCAGCGCATCAAAAGGCACAGTGCGCGACGTCTTCGCAGGCTTTGGCTGGACTCCGCCGAGAGGGCAGGAGCCGGATACCAGGGCATTCTCCGCCGGGCACATGCACGGGGTGGCCGCCATGTTGGCACTCCCGGTGCCGAAGGCGGCTGGGCTTCGTCCGCTAGGAGTCCGCCCGACAGCGCTCCCAACCGGAGGGCCGAGGGAAGCCATTGTCCGTGGCGTTAAAGAGATAGGCGAGACCGCAGTGCGCCAGCCAGAAAGATTTGCGGCCATTGAATCCGTGTCCGCCGCGGCGGCCGGAGTCGGTATCTACGAGGCGCGGAAACGCTTCCCTGATTCGCCTGCGGCCGAAGCCCTTGGCGCAATCTTGTTTGGCCTGACACCGGCAGGACTTATTGCCGCGCCAGGGGCCATAGTTCGAGGAACGCTTGCTGTTGGCAGGCATTTGCCGGTCTCGGGAACCGTCATACGAATCGCGTCCAATATCCTTCAACGGGCCAGGGAATTTTTCACTGTAAGCGGCGCAACCGCGCGGGCTCGGGCGCGTATGACCCGTGCCGTCGAGGAGCCAGAGGCGGCATTAGCCCGTATGGAAGAGCCGGGGGTGCTCCCGGAGGCGAAATTGACGCCCGCCCAGCAAACCGGCGAACCTGGGGTGCTGGCTTTGGAGCGGTCCGTCATGGAGAGTAGCGATACGGCTGTTTTCCAGGCGGATGAGCAGATTGCCGAACTCAACGCCACGATAATACAATCCCTGGAAGCCCCGAGGGGTCAGGTCGCAGTAACCAAGGAGCATTTCGAAGCCGCGCAAGCCTACCTCCTGTCTTTGCTTGATGGGCGACTCCGCATCGCGGCCCTGGAAGCGGACAGGCGCATCGCAGCTCTTACATCGGGGAAAACCCCCAAAGAAGCCAACACGATAGCGGCGCAGGAACTGGATAAGGCGCATGTAGCGGCCCGGGCAACCGAGGAGGAGCTTTACGCGGTTCTGCCCATTGATCTCGAGGTTCTGCCAACCACTACGAGAAGCACCCTCAAAATAGAGCTGATGTGGCGCGGGCGGACGGCCGACCCGGAGGACATCCCGGTCTTCGTGACCGAGTTCCTGGGCGGGCTGAACAGAAAGGGCAAGTTCGTCGGCGGCACGCTCGCCAAGGGCGCCACGTTTGAGGAGATGCGCGTTTTCAGGAGCCGGGTTCTCGGTGAGATACGCGCCGAACGGGCCAAGCTACGCACGGGAACGGGAAGTCGGAACAAGGTGCGGATTCTCGAGGATATTCAAGAAGCCATCTTGGCAGATCTCGGAGCCCTGAGGGGCCAAGTCTCTGGCGAGGCTGGCCAAGATCTGCGTATCGCGCTGGACTTCTCATACTCTCTCAATGAGAGATTTACCCGCGGCCCCGTGGGGCGGCTCCTCGGCGCGGAAAGGCGTGGGGGGCCGGCAGTACCGGAGGCATTGACGCTTGAGACGACATTGGGAATAAGGGGCGCGAAGGCGGGGGAGAACGCGCGCGCCATGATCAAGGCTGTCCAGGACAATCCCGATGAACTTCTGGGCGCGGCCGAGGACTTCATCAAGGCCCGGTTCGTCAAGGACGCCATCAGGAATCAGCGGATCGACCAAGGTAAGGCGGAGGCGTTCCTGCGCAACAATAAGGAGCTCCTGGATGAATTCCCAGGCGTCCGGTCGGACATAGAGGCCGCGATCCAGAATGACAGTGCCTTGCTGGTCGCCGAGCGGCGGGCCGAAAGCATCGGCTCCAAGCTTGCGAACCCGCGCATTTCCAAGGCGGCGCTGTTTATCCGCTCCGATCCCCAAAAGGCTTTCGAGGCTGTGAGAACCATGCGCGATCCCGGGGTGGAAATGCAGAACCTCGTCAATCTCGCGGCGCGCGACGCAACCGGCGAGGCGACTGAGGGGCTACAGGCGGCATATCTGGACTGGCTTCTGACTCGTGCGATGATCGCGCAAACCGATATCGCCGGCCGTCCTTATGTGTCCGGGATGAGGCTCCGCAACGCCTTGCAAGACGAAGCCACGCAAGCGATGTCGGCGCGCGTGTTGACGGCGGAGCAGCAAGAACGCTTGGGTCAAACTCTCGAAACGGCCTTGCGTTTTGACATGATTCGGAGGGCGCGGCCGGCGCGCGAGGGAATCATCGGCGATATTCCCAACATCATGATCGAGTCGATGGCGCGTATCGGTATCTTGCGGGCCATATCACGGATTGGCGGCGGGTTCGGCACGATCCAGGTTCCAGGCATGATCTCGGCAAGAGTGCGCAGCATGATTCAATCGCATGTCAAAGACCCGGCGACGCGGCTCATCATTGATGCGGTGATGACCGAAGATCCCGCGCTCATGAAGGCGCTTCTCATGGATTTGAGTAAACCGGAAAACGTGAAGTTTGTTCGCCGACAGCTTCACGCTTGGATAGCTGGTTTATTGTGGGAGGTCGGGGGCGCGGAGCGTGAAGAGGCTGGCCCCCCGCCAAACGTTCAACAACAAGCCATCAGCCGCGGCAGCTTCCTATAAGCAGCCGCTCATCTGTAGCCGTAATCGTAGGGATCACGGGTCAACTCTTCTTGTGAGCCTACGCCAAAGCCTGTCTCGCCTGATCTGAGACCATCATAAGGATCAGCATAGGGCTGCGGCTGTAACCGCTCGAATATCCGGTCACCCTCTTGTTGGTCCAACCACCGCTCGGTGCCATAGGCCTCCCACGACGGCAGGTTGTGCATCGATGCATGCGCCGGAGCGACGGACGCGAACGCGAAGATTGCGAGGATTATCCACATGACCGCTTCCTCCTGATTGGGCTGCACACTTTGTGAGGTTTTCTAAATGCCGTCAACCATAACCGACAGGCTCCGCGGCTTGACCACCTCGGTCGCCGTCAAGGCACCTGTGCTCCTCGCCTCGACTGGCAACATCCCGCTCGCCTCGACCGGGGACATCGACGGTGTCACGCCCTCGACCGGAATCCGCGCGCTGTTCAAGGATCAGACGACCGACACCGAGAACGGCATTTATTCGTTCAACGGCTCGACCTGGGGCCGGGAGGCCGACTTCGACGGCCAGCGCGATTCGGTGCGCGGCACCCTGGTGTATGTCTCGACCGGACTGTTGAACGCTGAAGCCTGGTTCGTCGTCACCTCGACCGGCGTTCCCGGATCGACGGTTGCCGTCACCTTCGCGCGAGCAAATTTCCCGGTAGCCGTGGGCGCGGTTGCCAGCAGCGTTGGCTCGACGTTGACCAATGCGGGGTTCACCAGCCTGTCGTCATCGTCCTCAACGGCCCTCACATTTGAGATCGCGGCGCCGGCGATTGGTGTGCGAAAGGAAATCCACATTGATACCAGCGCCTCCGAGATCTCGTTCGGTGGCACCTCAACCGCGATCATCTTCAAGGGAACTGCCGGCGGGGCTGGATCAACCCTGTTCCTTTCAGGGGTGAATCTCGCGGGCGCGACGATCACGCTTAGGGGCATGTCCACTGCCCAGTGGGCGAACATCGGCTCCACCGCGGTGGTCACTATTGGATGATGCGCCGGAACCAAGGAGAAGCGAAACCATGATAAATCGTCATTCCTTTTTGCTGATTGCCGCGCTTGTCGCGGCTTTTTTATGGCCGATGCCCGTCCTGGCTCATGCCCCTGCGATCGGCGAGGAACGCCCGGCCTTTAGCGTCTGCAACAAGAAGGCCGCGGACGACATCTTCGCGGTGGCCAAGGAGCGCGGCGTGGGCGCGACGTCGCTCCCGGCATTTAAGTACGAGCGCACGAGAGATTGTCGTGTTTTCGGCGGCGCTCCGGTGCTGGTCCACGCGATCGCGGTGTCGGAACCCACCTACACGCCAGACAACTACATCGTCTACATGATCCAGGTGGAGCCGGTGGAAGGCACCCTTCCCAGCGGCTCGTGGTTCGCTTTCCACAGGCACAAGGCCGAGGACGAGATATGACCGTTCGTGTTTTCATAGAGCGATGCCTTGCTCCCTTGGCCGCGGCCGTTGTCATACTGCTCGCCGCCAACGCCTTCGTCTCTTGGCGCACGCTCGCCGTGGTGGAGAACGATGTCGCGCATCTTACGGCCAGCATCGAGCGGATCGAGGCCAAGGTGGACCGGCTGTTGTGGCAGGGCGGGCCCAAGCAATGAGCATGATCCTGCTCGAGGACGTGTTGATCCTTGCCCGGACGGTCTACGGCGAGGCGCGCGGGGAAGACGATGAGGGCCGCCGCGCGGTAGCGCACACGCCCATCAACCGCTGGAAATCGAGAAGCGGCCAATTCGCTCGCGATGACACCCTGGCCACGGCCTGCCTACGCCACCGGCAATTCTCCGCCTGGGATGCCGGGACGCCGGCCCAAGCCCGCAATCTCGACAGGATGCTTACGGTCACGCTCAACGATCCGGTGTTCCGTGCCTGCTTGGCCGCCGCCCTCAAGGCTCTCAACGAACCAGACTTCACCGGCAGCGCGAAGCACTACCACGCGCTGTCGATCTCGCCAGCTTGGGCGAAGGGGCATAAGCCCTGCTTCGTCACCGGCAACCACGCTTTCTACAACGACGTGAAATGAAGGAGTGACCCATCATGGAATGGTTTGTTGAAAACTGGCCGCTGATCGTCGCGGCCTGGGGTGCGCTGCACGTTTTTGCCTCGACCATCACGGCCCTGACGCCGACGCCGCGCGACGACGCTGCCCTTGCCAAGCTCTACAAGTTCATCGAGCGTGTGGCGCTGGTAGTAGGCAAGGCGAAGCGGGAGGCGCCGAAATGATCCGCCTATTCGCTTGCGGCATCTTCGCCACTCTAATCCTCACTGGCTGCATCGGGCTTGAGCCTTGGAACCCCCAGAACAACGCCGGCATCACCAACGTCACGATCGAGTGGTGCGAGTCCGCCAAGGAAGATACTGACAATTATCTCTGCAAGGTCAGTTGGATCGATGGCAAGGAGAAGGCGGACGTTAGCATAAGCTGGGGCGATAACTTCACGTACTCGGCCAATGATGTCTCCGCCTTCCGGGGCCAGGAAATCAGAGCGGCCGTAGAGGAAGCGCTCGCCGAGGCTCAAGTGGAGGTCACCACGGCGATCGTCGACAGGATCGTCGGCGCGATTGCGGGCGGGCTCTAAATAGGATTAGCCAGTTCCAGCAGCGCGCCGCCGCGCCCAGAGAACATGACGACGTGCTTAGAGGCGCGTTTCACGCCCGGTCCTTTCTCTGATCGATTGCGCAGAAGGCAAGGAACGCCTTTCTAGGTCTCAGCACCGGTTCGCCCTTTTCCCGACTCCAAACCCTCCATCGATGCTCCGCATCTTCGATGTCGAGTTCAGGATGAAGTTTTCTCGCCTCCTCCCTCACTTCATCACTAATCCGCGGACCCCCCCCAAAGTTATCCCCACCTTCCACACCTACCCCTACGATCTGCCGAGCCTGTACGGATTCTCCTTTCTGGCTCTGGGTATGGTGTACCCTCGTGTCACGCTCTCCACCCTCCCTCGGCAAACGC
>LAZR01000228.1_pt1 | contig 55406 bp, 46 predicted proteins | sample 329461 | NCBI WGS metagenome assembly LAZR01 (sample SAMN03002196, study PRJNA259156) | marine sediment metagenome | biome: sea floor; feature: Hydrothermal impacted sediments; material: marine sediment; isolation source: Loki non-amplified sample from Loki's castle hydrothermal vent sediment ...
TGTGTGCATCCATACCGCCCCCTGTGATGTGGTTTCAGGCAAAACTGCCTACTGGACAACTAGGCTGACACAGGGGGAAACCGAACGCTCAGAAGGGCGCTGAGGTATTTGTTGTTCACAGAGTAGACTCTGGATCTCAAACGATGAAGCTTCATTTTCAGCTAGGCGCCATCAAGCGTTGGGCCTATGCAACTGAGAGTGAAGAGCGAACGTTGCGAAGCATTCTATACGCTGAGGGTAGCTCTACGAGCTGGGCACGTAAGGTTTTGGCTTCCAAGATTGTGGATGTCAAACACTCCATCAAGGCCAAGCAGAGCATGATGGGTTCACAATTGAGCGAGGTCGAAGCTATCAGGCAGATAGCTGACGAGCTTTTAGCTTTAGAGCGAACAGCATATAGAGAGGATTAGTCGTGCTGATAACTGAATATCTTGTAGGGCGTGATGACGATGGCAAGCCTATGTGTTTGGTCGTTAAGGATGTGTTGATGACAGATTGCAGCCCAGGTGCCGCAGCTTTAGTGGTCAAGGCGACACGGCGTGATTTAGTTCAGGCTTTCATTCAGGATGATGGTGGCCTTGAATTTATCTCCTTTCCAGATTTGCCAGCAGATGTGGCTGAACTTTTATCGTCCGGTCGAAGTCTATCAATCGTTGACGCGGTTGATAACATGACGATTGATTGTGTTCTGGAAACCAATACCCCTGCACAGAAGGTATATGCAAAGTGAAGGCTTCTTTAATTCTCGCTCAGTGCTCTTCTTTTGAGAAGCGTGGTCCTGCACAAGCCTCTCTTACAGAGGTACAGGGTCATCGCACCTTTATTCACAGGCAAGACACCGATTGGAGTGATATTGTTGGTGATAAGCCTGTAACTGACAACCGCTGTTCTGATTTGGCTGATTTGTACCCAAGGCCGCGTGCTGTCTTGTCTCAGATCTTGGGTGAGATTGAAAGCTCATCGCAGCAAAATCCCGGCCTTAAATTCCCATCAATGGGCTAGCTTTTTAGACAGCCTCAACGATGGTTATTGAACACCCTTGCTTGAAAGGCAGGGGTATATTCCCAAGCTGCGAGAAGTCAGACCGCTTTGAATGGTGACGCGGCTTATTGAATCTCACACGCTTCTCAGGCCAGATCCCTTCGGGAATAATAAAGGGCATGCTGGCGTAAAACATTTGACGCCGGCTGTCCTCTTTACTACCCCAAACCACGTTAGCTCGCACATGCGGCGCTACAGGCTCATGCCAACGAATATGCTTAGCCCCGCTATTGTTCACTGCTGCAGCTATATCGAACGCCCCAAACTTGTTGAGTATTTCGTTGACTTCAACGAGAGTCATTTGGCTACTCGATTCTGAGTTTTTAGCGACGGTGAAGCCAACAGACTGAAGGTCTGTTTCTTCAAGGATGGTTACTTGTCTCCATGCATGCTTGGGATGCAACCTTGACGCTCCCATTGCACGGTAAATTTTCCGCATGTCTATTCTTGTGCAGCCTGCACTTTCAGCTGAATTCACAGCGGACTGAAAAGCGGCTTTAGCGATATTTAGGCTTTTAATGTCAGTAAGAGAATCATCGCTTACACAGAATACGCCAGGGTAGCGATTGACGTTGCCGTTCTCGGCATCGGTTGGGATTGATAAGTCACCAAGAGCTGATCGCAGTAGGTACGTTGGAGACCCTTCAATCTCAGAATACGTCGCAGAATCAAACATGATCCCGCGACTACTGGTTATACGGCCAAGAATCTCGTGTGAAAGACACATGAGCTTTTCTAAGCTGGCTTCAACGGCGGTCTCTAGGTCTCGCATAATGACCTCACTACTAATCTTCAGTCTTCGCTCGACGCACAAGCTTTTTCTTAACGACACCGGTACGAACTGCCGAGCCATCAGTGGTGCTTGATTGGTAGCGGAAGACAGGTTGTTCTTTACCCCACCCGCCCTGAGTGAAAACGGTTGTTGGGTCTTTTATACCGCGTGCTTTTGCCTCGGTCAGAATGACTGATTTAACCAAGCCCCAATTATCTAGATTTTCCGAAAGAATTTGGAAGACTAGCCAAGCGAGAACTCTTGTGGATTGAGATGCTTTCTCAAATCCCTTATTAATTAGTCGATGGCCGCTTGTAACTTCTAGGCCTAAGATCGGTCCTATCGCGTAGTCAGGAAAGGATGGCTCGACCTTTTGAATTAGCTCAACTAAATCTGTCAATTTAGGTGGATCAATTCGAGGTATTTTGTCATCGAACAAGGCGTAAAGACGGAGCAGCAAGCTGACGTTCGTTTGCAGCGCTTGAGATGCCTTCTGCTTTCCATACAAAGCAGACGTATTAATGCCTAGAGCATTGCCTGTTTCTGTTAGCTTTAGGTCGTAATGTGTGGTTATTTTTTGAAGCTCAACACCTGTAAGGCACTTGGCTTCAGCAAATTCCTTCAGATTATTGTCAATTTTGCTATTAATATCACTTTCGTATTGAATAGGCATCTTGGGTTCCTCTTTATTTTATAATAGAATATCAGAAAATAGTTACCGGGTCGGACAATGCCTCAGATTAGCGTTGATACAGTGTTATTTTATAAGGGAGACAGCGATCAGCTCCCAGTTGAAAAGCAACTAAATTTTGAGGGTATCAACAAACGGTTTTCAGGCCTTCGATTGCCCAGCAATGGGCTGACATTCTTGTATGGCCACAAAAACCCCGGCCTTAATCACCTTATTGGTCTTGGCCCTTTGGTTGGCCTCGAAGCTATCAAGGTGGAGGCGACTGTTGATATCCAGAAATGGATTAAGCATAAAGTCACTTTGGCTGACGATCCTGAGCGAGGCTTGGCCTACTCACGCTTCCTCAGCTTTTCACGGGCGACTCGTGAGGTGATTTCGGCTATTGACGAAGCTTGCCAAGAAGAACCTGGTGTCAGCATATTTGGTGACAGTGGTGTTGTAGACAGACCTGATTTGCTTGACAGCCTCACTACCAACGATGCTTTCAAACACCTTTGGGTTATCGCTTACACAGTTGATACCAAAGAGGTAGGTCGTATGCAGGTAGCAACCGTATTTAATACGGATGCCATCGAGGACGTAGAGGGCAGTAGCGTGCTTGATGTCATCGAATTGATCATTTAAACGGTAAGCCCCTCCTGTTCTGCTCATCCTTTCTGATTTAACGAAAACCCCTTAGCTACACCGCTGTATCCCCCAGAAACTCTGATACCACAACGAATTGTTCCCACACCATAGGGGGGCGGTTTGCTTGTGGTTTTTTTTTGCTCTGTTAGACTCATCCAATCGTTTAATAATACGAAACAATATTATGAAGCTAATCGAGCACCTGCCACAGAAAGCTGTAATAACCCCAGAGGATGCCAAGCGCTGGGTTGATGGCGTAATGCGCTTCGAGACTGAGCGAGCTGAGTGGCACGTTGATCGTTTAAGCGGGTTTGGTGGCTCTGATATCGGCGCGGTTATTCGTGGCGTTTCTGGTTCTAGAGAGTCTGGATTTTCGACGCTTGAAAGAGTTGTTGAGCAGAAGCTCATGAAGCGCCTGCCACTGCGCCAAGACCACAACATGCAGAGGGGTACGGTTCTCGAAGAGCTTGCGGCTCTGGCGCTCATGTACCGGCATGGCGCTGTGCGTGATACCGCAGCAATGGCAAAGGTAGCCTCAGGGAGTACTCGACCAGGTTATGAATGGCTCATTGGTAACCAAGACGACATCGTATTTATCAACAATAAACGCCTAATTGTTGATTACAAAGTCCCATCTACATTTTCCGAAGACATTGATTTTGACTACGTTGCCCAGCTTCATCATTACGGTCTGATGGCTCGTATGGCTGGTGTAAAGCTCGACGGCTATTTGTTAGCCAAAATGGAGTTGGCTCCAGAGCTTGCCAAATCATTGGTTGCAAAGTTTCCAACGATGTCAGAGGCCGACAAACACCAATTGGCGAAAACCATTGCTACGACTGACGTTCCCGGTATGCGGATCGTTGCCTTGGGTGTAGAGCATCGCAGGTCAATGGATTTGGATATCTTGGATATCGGGGGCTACGCATGGGAGGAATACGTCTTGAAGGGCGTGGTTCCTTCAATGAAGCCCACCGAGCTAGCTGTTTTAAGCCAAGAACAGATTCTAAATTTAGCCAACCTGCAGCAGCAATTCGCTATGGCTAAATCAGGCATTTCTCACCTCGACACAATTGCTTCTCAAGCAGTCAGCAAGATGGGCGAGCTTTTAGCTCCGGTCGATCTGGCCAGTCAAAAGCTGCCTGTCAATATTGTGAATATCAGTAAGAAGAACTACGACAAGGTTCAGCTGGTTAACGAGGCGATTGCTCGTGGCGCTAATGAATCCGAGTTACTACCTGACTCACCTGCCTATTTGGTCACCGCTCTTGTTGAAGAGATTAAGCGTCTCCAAGGAGACCCAGTAGCTGACCACCTTTTTGATCGCTCTCCTGATTCAGGGAAAGCCAAAACGTTCCTTGAGTCCATAGAGGGCTATGACGTTGAGAGCTTGAGACAGGAAGGCATCAACGTTTTGTTATCTCGCAAGAAAGCTGACAAAGAAACTCAGCTTGGAATGATCGACTCAGCTGAAAGCGCTATGGCGCCTTGGTTTGAGCGTCATGTTATTGGAAATGATTTTGATGCTGATGCAGTTGTTGATGATCAGCTTGAGAGCTGGGAAAAAGAGGCGGCTACGGGGACGCTTCTTGGAACCGAGCTGGCAGTAGCCAGTGATGAAGAAAGTGTTACCCATAAAAGCCCCATGACTAAGAGCGCAGGCTTGCGCTAGGAGATTCACAGTGAATATTGAACAGCAGGTTGCGCAATCATTTCAAACGCAACGTAAAACACAGTCTCGGAAGCCGTATTACCTCGCTATTGAGGTGGCGCACTTCGCAACAGAGAAGGGCAACCCTGATTCGTTCCGTGTTATGGGCAGAGATATTCACACTGATGAGCAGGTGGCTGTTTATTCAAAGCTGTCGGCATCAGGGCAAGCGAAGCCAGAAATAGGCTCTATTTTTCGAGCTGACAAGGTTGAAGATTTGGGAGAAGCGAAGGGTGTGAAGCGATTCAACGCACCTTACTTTCACTCATACAACGAAGACTTCTTTATTGCCGCCACTATTCAGCCTCAGGCACCAAAACTGTCGTCTGAAAACAATATGTGGAGCGCTTCTGTACGAGCTTTGGACCATGAGGTGAACTGCAAGAGTGTATCGGCAGATCATTTTAACGCTGATGATTTACCCAACATCCTCTTACCTTTGATGAAACCTTGGGCTTCAGAGAAGCAAAGCAGTATTACTCACGACCTCGCGGGTAAAGGCCTGTGGGATGCCCCGGTTAAAGGGCTAAACCCATTGGTTGCGATTCGGATTGCGGGCACGCCAGTTAATATTTTTGGTAAGCCCCCGGTCGAGGATGCTAATGGGAATATGCGCCATCCAACCGACAAAGAGATACTAGAGCACCTAAAGACCAGCATCGAAAGAAATAAAACCTTAGTCGCTCTGTTGTCTGAAGTCGGTAAATTCTCCAAGGACCAATTGGCAACGTTCTCTTTTGCCGCCATTCCCGGCTTCACTGTAAATGTCGGTATGGGTAGCCTCGGTGGCGAAACTCAAAAATACTTGAGTGCTCCGAAGATGTTTGGCCAAACAGAGGGCAACCGCCCAAACGAGATTACTGGGAAACCCAACGTCTTTTTTGGATGGAAGGAGGGCGCTTTCGCTCACCTGAAATTGTCTCGTACCAACCGCATGATTGTCGTGGATGTTGTACCAGGTAATGCAGGGAAGCTTCACAAAGCGATTCCACTTACCGTGCATGAGCTAGAAGCTCAGAAGCTTCAGAGCCCAACAAACGACACCTCGGCTCCAAACGAGCAGGCTAGCAGGGTTAAAGAACCCATCAACGACAAAGTACCTGACAGTAAGGTGAGCCCGCAGAATGATGTGGGTGACCAATACCCCGCGTCTGTTTCACCATCTGCAGGTGATGATCAATTCCCAGATTTTGACCCCGAAGATTATGAGCAATTTGCTGATGATATTGCGGCTATGGAACAAATGGGCTCAGGCACTTCTATGCCACCTCCCGATGACGACTTCGATGACATCCTGAACGTGGCTGAGGCACGTCTGCAAGCGCGTCGTTCACGTCCAACTATGTAATTACTTAAGAGCCCACCTGCTTTGGTGGGCTTTTAATTTGGAGGGGGGAGTGTTATGGAAAAGCCTTGGTTAGATTTAAAAATGTACGGGCTTCATCTTTTTATGGCCCGCGATACGACTGGCAAAACAAGCCATGTTCTTGTGGTCGCTGGCCCAGGAATTGAAAAGTACAAAGACAGGCTTTCAGCGCTTGGATTCAAGCACGACACACGATTTGTAAAGCAGTCCTATTGGACTAGGCCTATGTCTGGCATGACACATGGGCTGATTAAGCAACAGTTTGATCGGGCACCATTGATTATGATGCCGGTCGAAAAGATTATTCCGGCCATTGCTGTACGCCATAAGGCACCGGTCAAAACACAACAGAAGGGTTCAACCCCGGAGACTTCCAATGTCACTGAACTCACCACACCACGAGTCCTACCTGAACCTGCCCCTCGACGCGACAATGATGCCGGAAATGAAGGGAATGCCTTATTGGTCTCGGATGGTCCACGAGATAATGCTGAAGAGTCACCCTCAGTTGATGGCCCGCCTGAGCGAAAGCAACGAGCTGGAATCGTTTCTCAACCGACAGCAAACCCAGTTGCTCAAGGAGGCGGATCAGTTGGAGCGCCAGTGGCGCAAGATGAACCCTCTGACAGAGGACGCGGATCACATGCAACGAGTGAGCTGGAATCGACACGCGAAGATGTCGGCTCAAGAAATACTGATCAGCGAGATAGTGAAAAGTCTGGAACTGATGAGCCAAGAGGACCAGTAGAATTTGGAGGTGAGGCTCAAAATCTTACTTCGCTGAATTCAACAGAGCCAGAGCTTGATGAGTCATCTCAAGGCCATGCAGACGTAGCTTTATCGTCCGATATTGATGATTCGGTCAATATCAGCGTAGGAATTCAGGATGACTCAGAGGTCGCCGATCAAGCGTTTGTTGATGAAGACGAACTTTCAGTTCCAGCCATTGACCGCGTATGGCGCGGTATTACGCGCGAAGACATCGCTTTTAATGAAAACGATTATGGTGCCCGCGTAAGAACGTGGACAGCAATGGATGCTTTTTCTGTTTTGGATGGTGCTGAAACCAATGGTATTGCCAGTCTTACTCCCCGCGAGAAGAAGCAAATTGTTGCCTTCACTGGTTGGGGTGGCATTTATCAGGAGGTAAGAACTGACAATGCTAGGGATAGCAAGAACTTCTCAGGCAAGAGAGTGGCGGTTCAGCTGGGAATGGATAGTGGGCGTTTTAATGAAGTCGTCGCAAAGAATCGCCTCGAAAGTTATTACACACCGAATGCCCTAACTCAGCAAGTGTGGCTTGCCGTAGAGCGTGCTGGCGTTCCGTCTAGTGGACGTTTCTTTGAACCTGGATGTGGTGCCGGCCATTTCTTTGCGAACGCTCCTGAGAGTGTTCAGCAGCATGGCACGCTGGTTGGGGTTGAGTGTGACCCTATTGCATTACGCTTTGCCCGTGTAATTGCCCCAGACGCTATTTACGTAGAATCAAGGCTTGAAAGTGCGGTTCTTGACAACAATTTTGACGCGGTTATTGGCAACGTGCCCTTTGGAGAAAGTAAGGTCTTTGATCGGCGCTACCCTAAGGCCACTCACGTACATGACTATTTCATTGTTCGGAGTCTAGACCACCTTAAGGCCGGTGGCGTTATGGCGGTACTTACATCCAGTGGCAGCATGGATAAAGCATCTTCAGCCATCCGAGAGCAGATGATGGATAGAGCTGATTTGGTAGCTGCCTTTCGTCTCCCAATTCAAGTATTCGGCAATCAAAATGCTTCCGTTACTACCGATCTACTGATTCTGCAGAAACGGCCACCAGGCACGCGGCCTTCATACGATTTCACTAGAACGGTATCGCAGCAGTTTGCTACGGGTGGCGAGCCTGTAGAACTTAACTTCAACCAGTATTTCCACGAAAATCCAGATCACATCATTGGCAAGCAAGCTGCCGTGATGGGTGCCTTTGGTTATGGTTTGCAGACCACTACAGGGAATGGCATTGGCACAGAAGCAGATGTTTACCACAAGCTATCTGAGCTTATCGTTGAAAATGTTCCTGAAGGCTTGGTAAACAAATCTTCGTGGGTTAAAGCCGAAGGCACCAATGTAGTCGCCAACAAAAGGATTTCGCCAGATTTAAGTGAAATAAGTACTGGTTTCATCAGCGAATATGCCGGGTTTATTGGTGACTACGCGATCAATGACGGCAAGGTAATCAGTATTTTAGATATCGTAGATACCTTTGACGACGAAGGCATTCACAACGGTAAACGGTATCTCATTGGTGACCCTGGTTACAGAGGTGACAAGCAGGAGCTGATCAAGGCATATATAGGCCTTAGGGATGCCGCTAGACAGCTTGTCACAGCACAGATGAGCGATGATGACGATTTGCTTGCCAGTGCCCAAGGTACAGCTTCCATGCTGTATAGCGAGTTCGTTGAGGCCTATGGCCCTGTCAATGGCAGTGCCGGCATGTTGTTCGGTGACGATGCTGGCTCTTCAGAGGTGCTGGCCTTAGAGATATGGGATGAAGACCAAGAGTCTGTTGTTGCCCTATCCGATATTTTCACAAAGCGGATCATGCGCAATACCACTCAAGCCGTTATTGAAACTGCTGAAGACGCATATTTCGTGTCGTTTGACCGAACAGGCAAAGTCGATCTTGAATTGATGTCTTCGCTTTCAGGAATTGATGAAAGTGAGATTGTCCAATCGCTTAACGGAACCCTCATTTTCCAAGACCACCAAACGGGTTTGTGGGTAAGTGCGGACGAGTACCTTTCAGGAAACGTTGTTGCCAAACTGAAAGAGGTTGAAACCTCCCTTGCACATAGCGACAAATTTAAAATCAACTATGACGCTTTGCTCGATGCCCAGCCTCGGCTTGTACCTTTCAGCGATATCGCAATCAACCTTGGGGTGAACTGGATACCTGATTCAGACATCAGGGATTTCGTTTCATCGCTGGTGGGTGAAAAGCTAACAGAAGCTGATTTCAAAGCCAGATATAACGCAACAGCCGGCATGTGGACCATAGAGGTATCTGCAGGTTTTAAGCGTGAATTTGATGCCCAGCGTACAACCATATATGGCACAAGTAATGCGTCATTTGAAATTCTCCTAGAGAAGCTAATGAATGGGCAAAGGCCTACTCATACCTACAAAGATGTGACAGGTAAGACCCAAGTTGATGGCACAGCTACCCAGGAATCGCGAGGGAAGCAGGACGAGATTAATAATGGCTTTTACAGCTGGGTGTGTGCTGACCCTGAGCGTGCAGAGCGCTTCGCTGAGATTTACAACGCTACCTGTAACGTGGTTCGTTTACCGAACCCAGACGGTAGCCGCATAACATTCCCCGGTCTCTCCGAGACGTGGAAGCCAATGCCCCATCAGTACAACATGGTTGCTCGTGCCATGATGGGCCACAACACTATGGCAGCACACCCAGTGGGAGCGGGTAAGACATTCGAGATGGTTGCCATTGCGATCAAGCTTAAGCAAATCGGGATGCACTCAAAGCCTGTCATTGCCGTTCCTAATCACATGCTTGGACAGATTACTCGTGAAGCCAAACAGATGTATCCAGGCGCACGAATCCTCATGGTCACTAACGACGACTTAAGTGGCAACAACCGTAAGCGCTTCCTTGCTATCGCTCGCAATAATGATTGGGACATGGTGGTTTGCACGCATAGCCTCCTTAATCAGATTAGCGCGCCCCTTGATGTCCAGCTCAACACTCTAGAGCAGCAGATTGATGTATGTAACGCAAAGATATCCGAGACTGACTCAAGGAGGGCAGAGCGCGCCCTACAAGCACGCTTAAACACGCTCGTAAGTCAGCGATTAGCATTGATCGAAGCTCATGAAGCCGACACTGAACGTGCGCGTATCATCAGCATTGTGGATCTGGGCATTGATTGCATGCTTGTAGATGAAGCTCACCTGTACAAGAACCTTGCACTTAATAGCAGCTTGAACGTTCTAGGTATCACCACAGGTGGATCTAAACGTGCTGAAAATATGAGCAATCTGGTTGATTACCTACGTGACTTGCATGGCAAATCATTTGGGGCATTCTTTTTCACTGGCACCCCTATCTCAAATTCGATGTGTGAGATGTACGTTCATAACCGAATTTTGCGGCCAGAAATTATGGAGCATATCGGGATTGGTCATTTTGATGAGTGGGCTAAACGATTTGGCCGGGTAGTCAGTAACCTCGAAGCGCTCCCAGAAGGTAACGGTTTCAGAGTCAATGAGCGCTTTGCTCAGTTCGTGAATTTGCCTGAAATGATTAAGCTGTTTAGGACATTTGCTGATGTGAAGTCTAAGACTGAGCTGAAGCTACCTACGCCGCTTGTAAACACCAAAATCATAGCGCTTGAACCTACCGTTTGGCAGCAAGCATTTATGGGTCACCTCACCCGGCGCGCTGTCGCTATCCGCAATGGGTCAGTGAAGCCAGACGAAGATAACATGCTGTCAATTGCTACTGGTGGCCGTAAAGCTGCTTTGGATATGCGGTTACTGAATCCAAAGCTGCCAGATGACTCATCAAGGAAGATGACTGCTGTAGCCAAGAATGTTTATGAGGTTTACGAGCGGCATTCAGACATTAAAGGCACTCAGCTTGTCTTTGCTGATTTGGGTACACCTAACAAGAATAAAGAGTTTTCTGTTTACCAGCGGCTTAAAGATGAGCTGATGGCTTTGGGTATGCCGGCTAAAGAAGTTGTGTTTATTCACGACGCTAAGACCAACGATGCAAAGGAGGTTCTCTTTGCGAAGGTGCGAAGCGGTGAGGTGCGCGTTCTTATTGGTTCAACAGAGAAGATGGGGGTAGGCACTAACGTTCAAGATCGACTGTGTGCTCTACACAACGTTGACTGTCCGTGGCGACCATCCGATATCGAGCAGCGAATCGGACGTATTGCGAGACGCGGTAATCTCTTCTTTGATGAGGTTGATGAGTACCGATATACCACCGTGGGTAGTTTCGACATATTTTCGTGGGAGACGAATAAGAGGAAGCAAGACTTCATTACTCAGGCTCTTATGGACCCAGACAACTGTAGCCGCGAAGCCAGTGAAGAGATGGATATGGGTCATGCTGAGGTATTGGCTGTGACCACCGGTGAGCCCAAGGTGCGCGAAAAGGTTATGACTGACGATAAGGTTGCAAAGCTGCTGAGGGCTAAAAGGAATTGGGAGGGAGACAAAGTAAATCGTTATTCGGCAGCTAACCGGTACAACAGGGAGCTGGCATTTATTGATACTCGGCTAAGCATTGAAGCAAAGGTACTGGCTGCTCTCCCAGATTCAAAATACCGCGTAGCGACTGTACGAGGCTCAGTCATGGGCGTGCAGGATGCTGATACATCTTGGCTATACGCTAAGGAGGTTGGCGAGGCCATCCAGTCTCGGGCACCAGTTCTAGAAGCCAAGTTAATGAGGTCTAACGAAAGCAGAGTCCCACTCAATATCAGCGTTGGTGAAATACAGCTGAGTATTCACATGAATAACCTCAAGGAGGTGACTATTCGCGGGATGATTGGCGATCAGGAGCTTCCTACGAACATAACGAATATTTCCAAGAATTCAGTCGTGCTAGGCCGTGGGGCACGTGACTGGTTTGCAGCAGATGAACGGATTGAAAAGCTCAAAGTTGATCAAGCCAGGTTACACCGCTCATTGGAGATTCTGGGGGCAGTTGATTTCGATGAGGTCTGGGAGCATGAGCAGGAGCTTGAAGACGCATTGATGGCTAAGGATGAGCTGGATAAATGGTTCTCAGAGCAAAACTTTAACAAGGTTGATAACGGTCCCGACCCGTACCTGACCATGCTTGAGGACTACCTTACTGATCTGATCACAGAGGATGAAGACAGCTTATTACAGGCTCATGATGGAAAGCTTATAGAAAAAGACCTTTTTACCGATGATTTGGCTAATAGCACTGAACAACAGGTGATATCGGATGTAGAGCACCGAATGAAGGTCGGTTAGCTAACATAAATTACCCTAAGTATATGAACCGCCTTGATTATTCAGGCGGTTTTTTTGTTTCTGTATGGTGTTTTTTTCAGCATCGCTCGTGTTGACTTCAGCAGTAATTCGGTAGAGTATTACAATACTGAATATTAGTGAGGTTCAAAGTGACACGATTCTTAATAGTTTGTGCTCTGGCAATGTTGGCCGGGTGCGCAGCTTCTCCCAAGCAGCCGTTGATGACGCATGGCGATCCAGCTGTCGATGCACTCAATGAATCCGCACTACGCATTGCCCGTGCTGCTGAGCAAGCGGCGTTAGCTGAGAGCGTTAAGAATTCCCCCTCACGTGTAACCCAAGAATACGGAATCGACCTTTCAACGGTGCCAAGTGAGCTTAGAGCGCCGCTGTTGCTGGAAGGCGGATTTCATGGGGAGCTTGAGGTTTTTTTGAAATCCTTAACCTCCGCTATTGGTTGGGCTGATCCAGTCGTCTACGGCAGCAAGCCTCCGGTTCCAATGATGGTTGTTCTGACTGAGCAGCGTAGGCCTCCTATCTATTGGCTAGCCGATGCGGGCTATCAGGCCTCAGATAGCGCGGAGGTCATCGTCAATATCGACATGAAAGCGGTTGTTCTCACATACAAGCTGCCAGGGGATTCAAGGAAATGAGTGCAACTGTTTTTCGTCGCCAACTACGGATGCAAATAAAGGATGGGGAGGCGTCCATTGACTCTCTTCTCGTTAAGCACATTGAGGCACTTGAAGAGCAGAGCCCTCATGTAATGCAGGAGTGGATGCGTCATGCCCTGCGAAACCAATTTAGTCGCGATCAAGCGATTCTGAACAAAAAGTCTGGGGGTGGGGTTGATGAAGCATAGATTTGTGGTGGCAGCGGGGGTGGCCTGTATAGCCTGTGCATCATTCGCGGAAGCTGGCTTTGCACTTCATGGGAGCGGCGTTACTTCTGATGAGCAGGGCTTGATGGGTGCTCGCACTCATGCTTCACCACAAGGCTTCGGTGCGTTTCGCCAATCACCAGCAGACATGAGCGCACGTCAACGCCGGTTAGCTGATGCAGAGCTTTTAGTTGATCTGGCATACATGCCTGTCACGCAGCGTGGATCTGGTACACCAAGTGTTGTTGAAGGTTTTGCGGATGAGGTGCCTTTCCCTACCGGTATGTCAATGATCGTTCCTCATGGTTGGCAGATATACCGAGACCCGGATCTGAAAAGCAACAAAATCCCAGACGATATTTCCTACCTTGGGGGTGAAGCTTGGCCAGATGTTTTGGCCCAGCTGGGTGATCGTTACGCTTTGCAATTCCACATCGACTGGTATGACCGCGTAGTAATGATGAAGCCTGGTCGCGCTGGGTTGTTGGCTCAAGTAGAGCGTGTACGAATTATCGAAGAGCCAAAGCCGGCAGTTGTTGAGAAGCCTCAGGTAGAAGAGACCAATTCAGAATTGGCCGCAGACAAAACTGAAAAATTGGAAGAGGGCGTGAAGGTTATCGCACAGCCTGAAATCCCAGCAGCTGAGCCAATCAAAGTAGTGCCAGTTCATACCATGCTTGTTCTCAAAGGCACGCTCTTTGAAAACGTAGTGCGCCTATCCGAGCTTAATGGCTGGAATGCCCCTAAGTGGGACATTGAAGGTGATTACCGCATTCAAGCTGACTACACCATCAAAGCAGAAACCTTCCAAGAGGCGATGGCCAAATTACTTCTGCTTCATCCAATTGAGGCTGACGTAAACCTGAGTCAGCGCAAAATCTATGTTCTGAAGGAGATTCGTTGATGCGTTTTTCAATGCTTGCGCTGAGCTTAGGCTTAACAATAGGTGTGGTCGGCTGTACGACTCCGAATGGCCAATATACGACCACAACCAAAAGACACAGCCAAGAGGTTGCGGATTGGCAGAAGCAAATGGAAGCGCCAAGAGAGTCCCGTGTTCGGATTACTGATACGCCTAATGTTGGTGAGCGTATCGAGCTTGAGCGTCACCGGTGGTTGCGTGACAAGAAAGTAACTCTAAATCCATCACGCGGACAAACAGGCATCACTGCCCACACAATTGCTCAAATGCTTCGTGAGCAGGGCATTGCTGTTATGTCCACGTTGGCTCTTGAAGGCTACCGGTACAACGGTTTCGGTGTAAATGGCATTGATGGCGTATCCGCTATGCGGATGCTGTTCGGCCCTATGGGGCTGGACTATGAAGTAAGTGATGAAGGCAATTATGTCGTCATCATGCCAAACCGGGCCAGAACGTTCTATGTGAAGCTGGGAGAGCGTGTAACGGAGTATTCATCAGGTTCGATGACCGGGAATATCGGTACTGAAGGTGGTGGTTCAAGCGGCGGATCGTCGGGCACTGGTAGCGAATCTACTTCACTGGGCGTTTCAACTGGGCTTGATACCGGGACTGGTAAGGTCACCATAGAAGGTGATTTCTGGAAAAACATTAATGAAGAGCTGCAAGCTCTAATGACGCAATGTATTCCAAATTCTGTTGCGCCTTCTTCTATTCCTACGATGGCAAATCTACCCGGCCTTGCTGGAATAACAGGCATGCCAGCTGCAGGCGCTGGACCATCAGGGGGAGCGTTTGGAGCACAGCTAGGGGCGATGGCTAACATTCAACAGCCGGATTCTGGTTCAGCTAGTCAGTATTGCTCGCCCCAGCAAATTGGTCAGGCAACAGTAAACCCATCAACAGGCGCCATCACAATTCAAGCACCTCATTGGGTGGCTGAATCGGTTGCCAATTACATAGACAACATTAAAAACGACAACGGCGTAACTCTCATTTATGAAGGGATGCTGATTGCGGTAACTACCTCAAAGGACCGCCAAGAAGGTGTGGACATGGCTGGGTTCGCCTCATTTGCAAGCGGCGAGCTAGGGTTGGCGGTTACTAATAATGCACTGGGTGGCGTAACCGTATCACCCTCAGGTGTAGCCGCTCCCGGTGGTGACGCTATTGCTGGCAGTCTGATCGGAATTCAAAAGCTAACAGGAAACCCAGCGCAGGCATTTCTTGCCTACCTAGAAGCTAACGCTGAGTTCAGTGTTATGCAGCGCCCCCGAGTGGCAGTAACTAATGGTGTTCCCGGTGAGTTCGGTCAATACGATACTTTGTTTTACAACCAGATCAGCCAGGACACCGCTTCAGGTACTGGCGAAGGAAGTGTTGTAGGAACTCGGAATGAACTTGTTCCATTTAAAGTCGGCAATTTGCTGCGGATCGTTCCTTATTTTGACGCAACGACTGGCTACGTGCGGTCACCAATAACATTTAGTCAATCTGTCCAAACAGGAATTTTTGAATCTGTCCAGTACATCACGGGATCAGATGGCGAAATACAAAGCATTCCTAGTGTCATTCCGCTAATTCGAGATTCCAATTACAGCGGAGAAGTACTAATGCGCGATGGCGATATGATGATCATTGGGGGTCAAATTTCAGAATCATCAGATTCTTCAGGATCAGGTATACCAGGTTACAACGCCAACAATAATCCATTTTCAGCATTCATGGGTCAAAAGAAGTTTTCTGACTCAAAGAGTACCTATTACCTCGCATTAACACTTCGGGTGAATAAATAAATATGAAGATGATGCAGCAGCGCCATAAAAGTAATGGTTTCACGCTTATTGAACTAATAATAAGCGTGGTAATACTCGGCATATTGATTGCTGCGGTAGCGCCGCTTGTCTCGTCAGCCTTCATGTTTATGGAAGCAGCGAAGAAAGATGAAAATGAGATAACAAACCGAAATCTTGCAAACGCGATGATAGACTTTTCACGTACAAGAACTGGGGTTATGAAATCTCGTTTGCCAGACCCTGTGAACACTTCAGCACCAATTGTTGCAGGTTTGTTTAACGAGGCCTCAACGAATTCAGAATCAATAGCACTTGGTGTTTTATTAAAAAGCACGGGTGTTGGGCCTAACCAAATTAACTTTGATAATGCTGTTGTACAAAATGCAAGGGTATACCAGCGTGTTTCTGACTTGACGTTCAACATGCCTTTATATGTTACTACAGGGCCGTCAATGCGTCTCACGTATGATTATGCAGTTGTATATAGTACGAGATGTGGCGCAGCGACAGCATGCTATACATCAGCAAGCTCAAGTAACCCACCAGGTGACAGCCCGGTATTAAATTCAGGAAACTATTCTAGTTGGAAAACAGTAGGTTCAGATTATGGCGCAGTAGCTTTTAGTAGTCTTTCAGAGCAGAAGAATTTGCTAAGGATTACTGCAGGGCGGTTAAATATGTTGACTGAAAGATTTAATGTCGATTTTCATAACAAGGTTAGGCTTTCGTCAGCTGATTCAGCAACAAACTTTTTTCCAACGAACAATGGTGGTTTAGATCTAGGTAATACTAATCCAGTCGCAAATATGGGTTGTCGTGATGGTTGGTATACATTGTCAGCTGCAAATGTCGATGTTTTAACGCAGCTTGGTTTGGACAAATCAGAATATGGAGTAACACCGTGGGGCGGCATTATTAGTTACTGTAGAGATTATGACCCAGCAGGAACGGGAACACATAATTCTCCGCCACATTATGGAGCTTTAAGAATTAACAAAGGTACAACCTCTTTAGGAGTGCCAGCAGTAATAAGCGACGCAGCAATACTCACTTTTTAACTAGTAAGCAAACGGAGCAATACAATGAATGTAAACCTGATGTCCAAGCGCGCCCCGAAAAAGAATCAAAAGGGCTTCACGCTTATTGAATTGATTGTTGTTGTAGTGATCCTTGGTATCTTGTTTTTCCTTACTGTCTCTGCACTAGGTGGCGGTACAAACTCAGCGAACGCGGCAGCAGTGCGGTCTATGAGCAATGAGCTGGGTCGAGCTGTAGGCTTTTTAAACGTCAACTTAGGTACAGGGATTGACACATCAACGTCAAACCCAATTTCAGCTTCAGGCGACGACATGATGGATGTCATTGTGAAGGGTCGTGCCTCTGTTGCAGCTGCCTATCAAGCTCGGTTTGATCAGCTGAATATGCGGCCTTTGCAAGGTAAAATTGTTGTTAATGGCGCTAACTTTACGATGATGAACTATGACGTAGGGTTCACGATGACTAGTTGTCCATCTAACCGAGTATGTGTCGAATTTGGCCGAGTTCCAAATGAAGTGTTCCGCGAGGTTGCTTCTAAGGAAGGCGTTGCTTATTCAGATACAGCAAATACAGCCGGTGAAACATTGCGTTGGACTGCGCCAACTGGCGGCCTGCGAACTATTACAATGCTAATTTACCCATAAGGTAAGCAAAAATGGCCATATTGATAGCTGTCGTGCTAAGTGTTTTCTACATGGTAGCAATTGATATGGCCACTGCTCCAACATTTGAAAAATATGGTCAATCACGTAGCGAGTTGATTGCACGTGATATCGCAGATTTACAGTTTGCAATTCATGACCAGCGATTAACAACAGCCTCGTTAAGTTATAATGATGTGGAAACAGCTAGAGCAGAACCAGGCTATGAATACTTAAATATAAATAATCGAACTACACTTATAAATAGCGATTCAACAGGATCATTTTTAACACTGAATGGATGGCGTTTTTGGCGTACCGCTCTATGGTACGAAAATCCTAAACTGCCTTTAGGTAACACTAATTATGTGTTAGCCGCAAATAATACCTGTGGTAGTGGAGATTTGCAGACAGGTTTGTTGTGGTGCGGTTCGGTTAGTAGTTTGTGGGCCAAGCTTGAAACTATTGATGATTATGAATTAATCATGCAAGGAGAAAGTGCTCGACTGAAGCGTACAATTACAAAGTTGTTTAGGCGATATAGTAGTGATTCCGTATTTACTGATATTGTTGATGGCACAACAGTATCCTTGCCTTTAGCAGTTGGTTACACCGGTAACGCAATCTCATGCCAAGGGGTATACCTGTTAGATTCTGTAATCCCATTAACATGTGATGATTTATTTAATTATTGGGGCCAAGGAATTTTATTAAGTAAGCGTAGTAAAAACTCTATAGCATTAATCAATCGAACATCTTTATATAGATATAATCAGCCAGTTTTATTGGCCGAAGAAGCTATTTTGGAGTAATCATGGCAGCGAATCTGAACGATACAGAAGTAGACCTGTTGATCAATAAATGGGGCTTTTCGGAAACAGCAAATGAACTCATTTATGAGCACGCTGCCAATGTTCTGGGATTGAAGAGTAAACGTGTTGGAGAGATTATTGTTGGATTAGGAATATCCAGTTCGACGTTGGTGGATAACCTTTTAATGTCGAAACCTAAAGATGTTCGATCACTTGAATACCTAAGGGGGCATATTAAAGGCTTGAGCACACGCATTGATGAAATACTATGTGTTCAGATCGGATTGCCGTACATATCGAGAACAATGCAAAGTATTGTTGTTCATCCCTTTGCTAAGGGTGTTAAGAACAACCTCAGTCATGAAATGAATCTGCTAGATGTGATTCCTGTTTTATGTGGTGAAACAGTAGTTATGATGTTCGGTGATTTTGAAAAGATGATGCATTTTCGGACTATGGGGAAAAGTGAAAGATTACAAAACGTACTTTATACCAAGTTTGCCGAAGAGATTGGCAAAAGACCGGATCGAGTTGAGTTCCATACTGCCGTAGCTGAAAGTACCGTCTTCTCATCATATCACCAGCAGATCAGTGATGGTGATGGTTCTCGTGTAGCACAAGAACAGGCTCTGCAGATAATTTCACAGTCTGAAGGGGGTAAAGACCCAGTAATAGCTCAGATTGTAAGGATTTTAAATGAAGCTATCAGTCAAGAAATTAATGATGTCTCTATAGTTCCTGACTATGAAAATGGAAAGGGAATTATACAATTTCGACGTTACCAGCGACTAGAAAACACTCAAATCAGTTTGACAACTGAAGAGCGTGAGTCTGTTGTCCGACTACTAATTGCACGTAGCCGAGCAAGTAAAACTGCTGGAACGTTACGCCAGCCAGCTGATGGAAATTTAAGTTTCGAGGGGAAATTCGGTCAGGCGTTCCTAAGACTGTCCTTTATACCGCTAGAAGAATCACGGTTTCCTGCGATTTCAGTTTCAATACGTATCATGCCGAAAACCACCAAAAGTATTAGCTTGGCGTCACTTAATATTAGCCCGCTGGTTCAGAAAGAACTTAATTATGCTGCACGCCGAAAATATGGATTGTTCGTTGTTTGTGGTCCAACTGGTTCAGGGAAGTCAACTACTATTGGAGGCATGATTTGTAGTCACAATGATGAATATGGAAGTACGCTTAAGCGCGTAAGCGTAGAGCAGCCGGTTGAGCGTATCTTGCCAGGCGTTCACCACATTGACGTTTCACAACATCATTATGTTGAGACAGGTGTTGATAAATTTGGGATGTCATTGAGATCTATACTTCGGCATGATCCAGATTTAATATTTGTCGGTGAGGTACGAGATAAAGAGAGCTGCATGGTCTCTATTGACGCGGCTAACACTGGTCACCTTGTACTAACTACAACACATGCTAATGACCCCGTTTTAGGCTATAGACGATTAGCTAGCTTTTTGGACAAAGAGCGCCGATTTGATTTGGTTAATGTTCTAGATGGAATATTAGCTCAGCGGTTGATTCCGACCTTGTGCCCTGTTTGTAGCACTGAAAAAGAGTTCACAGATGAAGACCGGTCAAAGTTTTTACCTTACGCAGCGAGCAGGGGACTAGACATTAATTCGGTCAAAATGCCTAAAACGCATCGGGTTATTAATAAGGATGGTTGCAACAGCTGTTCGATGGGGTACAACGCAATGGTTCCTGTGCATGGTCTCATGACAATGAACCCTAAAGTGCGCGAGCTGTTGCTTAGTAACGATGAATCTGACTGGATGAAGGCTCAAGGGGCTTCTGACTCTGATATAACATTGTTTAAAAGTGCCTTTGTCTTTTTTCTAGACGGAACAATTGAATTGGACTCGGTATTACTATGAATAAATCAAGTAGTAAGATAACAAAGGCATCCGAACTTCGTGATGTCGCATTTATTCTTAGAAACCTTCTAAATGCCGGCTCATTATCCGCATCTGAGGTTTTAAAAAACACTGGTGATTTGCTTCCAAAATACCGTACACGGCTACACCAGGGTGCCATCGCAATTAACACTAAAGGTGTTCAGTTTTCCGAAGCTGTAAGCTCATTATTCGATGAATCTACACTTTCGGTTGTTCGTGCAGGTGAAGAGTCTGGAACACTCGGCAAAGTTTTTGAGCAAATCTGGATTGCTGCAAAAACTCAATGTGAGATTCAAAAGATTCTGAATAAGCTAGTTTTGCCTGTAGTGCTTACATTCTTTGGGGTTATTGTTTCGTTGGTATTTTTTATTGGGCTTATTCCCATGATTTATGAAAGCCTTTCAAATGGGGCGCCTGCTAGTTACGAACCAAGTATTATGATACAGATGGCAATTGCAACCAATGCCTTCTTTATTTCAAATATCGAATCAGTATCTATAGTTTCACTTATTATATTAATTGGTTCGGCATTCATGATTACAAGACCATCTGTTCAGTCGTATATGGTAGATCTAGTCATAAGCTCTATCATCAAAGTGCGTTTTATTGGTTCTTCTTATGCGAACCTTAAGTTTGGCGTTCTAGCACAATATATTCAAACCGTCTCTGCAGCTGGTCTTGACGCGAACCGCCGTATTGACCTTGTAATCGACATTCTTCCGCCCCCATTACGAGCAGGTATGTTGGCTTTCCGTAAGGATTTCCCGATTAAAGGTATTGCCTATGCCGCTAGGTCGGAGGGCAAACCTGAAAGTGATCCTCGCCACTCAGATGTATTATGGCCACCGTATTTACGCCTTGCTTTCGCACAAGCTGATGATGGCGATTGGGAAACTCCTATGCGTGAGTTTGGAGCTGTCATGCTTGAAGATGGTAAAGAAATTATTCAACGCCGGATCGGTACTCTTCAAACACTTGCATTAGCAATAGTTGGTATTTTGATTGTTGCTCCACTTGGTCTTCTTTATACAACAATGGGCGAAATGCTTGCCTTGCGTATGTCGGGTCTTTAATTGAGGGTCTATAAATGATTTATGTATCTTCTAATTTACAATTAGATTCTCTTATTTCTGAAGGCGTTAAAGAACCAATATGCCTTGGTGGTGAGCTTTGCTTTTTTACGCATAGTAAAGAGGCAATTGATGATCTTGATGAAATGGATAGCGAAGAATATGTTGTCCAGCCAAAACGTAAAGCAGCCAAAGGGCGCGGTAAAGGTCACCTTTATGTAGCAATTGATAAGCAAGCCGTAAGTGTTGTCAATCAATACCAGGGGTTAGTATCTGTTTCTGTTGATCAATATCTTGCTTACGGTTTAGCACAGAAAGAAAATACAATTATTATTGGCGGTGGAATAAATACATCCAGCTCTCAGGTTTATCTTGAGGTCTTAGTATTTACTGGTTTTGCATTACAAGCGACTTATGAAAAGCATTCTGATTTTAACGGCATGATGGTTGACCTCATGCTTAAGGAAATCGTAGACGCCTACCCTGACCATTTAATTCAATGGTGTGATCCGCTACCTGAGCCTCCTTTATGTGATCTGGTCGAGCTGCCTCAATTTTCAATGGCAGGTAGGGTTGTTCAAAATTCATCTATTAAAAGAAAGATCTTTTCTAAAAAGCAAGGCGTTGAAGAAAGCTGGGAACCTTTAGCTGGTGTGATGTTGAGTTTAGGGGGATTAGCTATATTCACCGGCGTTTTAGCTTGGGCTTGGTTTGGTTTGCAGAATGAGCGTGATATTTATTATAGGGACGTCGCTGGATTTGAGGATACATACCAGAATTCAACACAGTCATTGGATCTTTTGCGTTACCGAGATTTTTTGTTAGGTGAGGACAATAGCAATCGTAAAGTTATCGACATGTTGGATACTCTCCTTGGCCGCGTTTCAATGCTTGATGGGGTTGTAATACATAATATTCAGGTATTTGGTCTTGATGCTGATAAAGCGGCACAGATTCAGACTCAGGGTGGGATGCAATCAGTTGGTGATTTTGTTGTTGAAGTCTCATTACCTCAAGTCAATGATAGTGCGCGTGTACAAGGTGAATACGTTATCCGTGGTTTAAGTGAATCTTCTGGTTTTGATTTTCGTTTAGTCTCGCATCGTGAAGAGGTAATTGCTTCTAATGATATTGAGCGTGATTACTGGCGCTATCAGTTAATGGGGAGTAAACCGCATGCTAACTAAAAAGATGATTTCGCTTATTGTAGGTATTAGCTTTGCGTCGGCTTTCATCGCTTCAATACCTTCAGCCGTGAACAATATTAATATAATCAAAGATCGTCAACTTTCAGCTAATCAAAGATTGGCTGAATGGAAAGCAGCTTATCAGGCATTACAACCTGTCAATGCTGTATGGGAAAGAACCTTTACTTCAGCAGATAACACTAACGATCTAGTCGAGCTTTACCGTGGATTTGATCTTGAACGCTATGGTCTGATGGTAAATGCTGACACTATCTCACAGACTGGTTCTGAAGTAATACGTGTCCAAGGCATTGATGTTGGGCTTCAGAAGCTTTGTATCGGTAACCAGGGTAATTTCCTAACGGTTAAAGCAAACAATATCGGTCAGCTACGTCAGGGTCTAAGATCAGTTTCAGAGCGCAAAGATATTTCAATTGGTTCCGTTGCAATCGGCTTTGATAAAGATTCAAGAAAGCCTTTTGCTGAGGTTAATGATTTCTGTTTGAAGGTCCGCACATGAAAATTGAAAATAGCCTCAGCACAGAGCATTTAAACCTTTTAGTGTTGGCTGCGGGTGTTTTTGCATCTGTAGTTTGTTGGAATCTTATTTCAGGACGTACTGCTGAGCTTCAATATGAACCTGTCTATGGTGAAGTTAATGCGTCTCCAATAGAAGGTTCGATTAGTGAGAAATTTAAAGATCTGCCTCTTGTTGAGGCCAAAACTGATGTAGAAGCTGTAGAAGTCACTCAATTGAACGATATGTTGATTGAGGCTGCTTTCCGAGAGCCAGTTTTCTCAGTTCCAGCTGAGGTTGCACAAGAGCGATTACAGTCTGAAACAGATAATAAAAATCTCTCACAAAGTCAAGTTGCAACGACTAGTCAGCTTTTTCTACTCAACTATCGACCGCTCATTGGTGGTGTAAATAAACTTGGTGCTGTTGTAAATGGTGACTTTTGGGGTTGGGGCAAATCAATCACAACAATGCCTATTCGTGACACGCAAACTGAAGAAATTCTGTTCCCAAAGTTGAAAGGGCTTTCTGGTAACAATGTTATCCTCTCAGTTGCTAATGATGATCTTAGCGTAGAGTTTGAACGATTCTAGGAGCAGTTGATGAGTGATGATCAGCTTGATCAGCGAATCGCTGATCTGGATAAGCGTTTAAGAAGACATAAAGCAGAGCATCATAATCTACAGAAGATGATTTTGAAAAAGCCCAAACCAAACGATAGTGGGTCGTCTGAACTTTTTGATGCCTATACTCAATGGAGATACGAGCATCCGACTGCGGCCAGGTGGTCTGCCCGTTTATCATGGATGCTTTTAGTCGCGATTCTTTCTGCTTCCTTTTGGTCTGTATCATCATCATCGGTAGGTAGAGCACTTGGTCTTGAAAGCGTTAAAAACAGAATTGTTTATACTTATTATGCTGGTGTATGGGCTGCAAAGGTTGGTGATCAGGCTAATCTAGAAGTCATGAAAGCAGAATCGTATCAAGGCTATATTGAGCGTGTTGTTGGTGACATGATGGTTGTTAAAATTTATTCAAATGGGCAGCAGCAGCGTCGGATAATAAAAGCAGCTAATGTTGTCGTTCAAAATCGTGGCCAATTTAAACAATGGGCTGAAGGCTTTAAGCTTAAGTCAGTACGTTTAGACTTTTATCTTGTTCTCGGCCAGGTAGGAGGCCGTGACGTATGGGCCACTGTTATTTGGTTAAACCGTGAACCGATTAATGTTCAGTTAGTTGAGCAGGATATTGGGTATCCTGAGGTTTCCCCACCTACAGCTGTCGTCAACAAGCTCTACAGCCTCTATTACTGGCGCAAAGCAATTAACGGTGACTGAAGTTGATTTTTATAACCACAAATGTTCTAGATTGGAGATTCGAAATATGATTGTTACTGGAATATTTAAAGCTCTTTGCGTCACATCAGCTTTGGGTCTGGCTTCAATGCCGGTGTTGGCTCATGCGGCGAGCTGGTATAAAGATACGTTTGGAGATTCGACTTATTCAGGGCAGATTTTATTAAATAACGGTATGGGTTCTGAATCTACTTTTGAGCGTTATGATTCATCAGCCACTGCGCCTTTGTGGGGTACATCCGTTGTTCAAAGCCCTATCGTTGTTGCATCAGCTTCTCAAATGGAATTGGATATTTCAATGATGCGTACTGGTGTGGAAGCTACTAAGTACCTATGCGATGCTGGTCAGGACTGGAACGTTACTTTATCTGTTACTAACTTTTGTGCTAATGGCGTAGCTCACGATATTTCTGGTGTCCGTTTGAGTGTTGATGACATTGATGCGACTACCTGGAAGCCTTTGATGCACGTTCATGTTGCTGGCTATGGGTGGCTTGAGGTTAGCAATAGTGATTGTGGTGTTGTAGAAGCCAAGCAATTTTGTACAGCTCCTTGAACTGATATATGCCACTTTCTTCTGAGCAGTCTGCAATTGTTGTGCATCCTATTGATAAGCATGCTGTAGTCCTCGCTGTTGCGGGCTCCGGTAAGTCATTTACGATGATTGAGCGTATCGCTTACCTCATTGAAGCTAAGAGGGTCGATCCAGCGCATCTCATTGCAGTGATGTTTAACAAAGCTGCTTCAGAAGAGATGTCAGATAAGCTCGCGAAACGTCTAGGAAAGCGAAATTCACCTTTGTCGGTCACCTATCATCGCTTGGGTACTCTTACGCTAAAGCGGCTTGTTGCTTCAGGCCTTGCGCCTGCTTGGGAATTTGATGCTAATCCGAATAGGGCGCGGTATTTCACTGCAAAGGTGATCCAAAAAGAATGCGAAATCCGTGGTCACAAATACCCGAATCTTGTTGCTGATGCCTTTCTAGGGTTCATTGACCGCGTTAAAAGTGATCTTTTAACACCCGGTCAGGTTTGGGCTAATGGTGATTGGCCTTCACAGTACATCTGGTTCATTGATTATTTCGCTATTTTTGAGAAGGCCCGTGCGTCTGCTGAGCTGCGTTTCTTTTCAGATTTGATTTACGACCCCGTAATGATAATGAAGTCAAACCCCAAAGCTGCAGCAGCCGCAGCAGATCGTTACAAGCATATTATCGTTGATGAGTACCAAGATATCTGCGAGGCCCAGCAAGCTCTAATTCGATTCACAGCGGGCTCTGTGGCGCGCGTGATGGTTGTTGGTGATGATGACCAGACGATTTATACTTGGAGGGGTGCAAAGCCGTCTTATATCCTGCGTGACTTCCTGCTCGATTTCCCCGGTGCGATTAGCTACAGGCTAACGCGAACTTGGCGTTACGGTCACTCGTTGAGCTGTGCAGCAAACTATGTCATCACAAACAATACGGATCGAGCTGATAAGCTTTGTATTTCAGGTGATCAGGCGCCAGTCACTTCCCTAACGCTTCTTATCGAGCATCCCAAGACCAACCCAGTTAAAGACACCATTAATCGTGAGATTACAGCTGGGCGCAAGCTTAACGATATTGTATTGCTGGCCCGTGCTTATTCTCACACGGCTTCTGCTCAGTTCAGCCTTTTAGAATCATGCATTCCTTTTCGGCTAGAAGGAGGTGACAACGCCTCGGTCCTTGATAATCCGTGGATCGTCTCTCTACTTGGTTGGATGGGAATTGCCTCTGGCCGCATTGCACCCAGGGCTTATGTTGGTGAGCCCGATATGAAGTCGATTTTTGAGCTTCGCAAGATTATTCAGTGCCCACCCTTTCTTCAGTCATTCGAGCACTCCAAGCAGCTTTGTGCATGTGTTCTAAATGAGCCTGATGAGGGTCGTGGTTTCGCTACCTTCACATCATCTCACTTGAAAAGGACAGATGGTCTTCTTTCTGAAAAACTCCATGAAAAGAGATTGCTCTGGAATAAGCTTCGCGCCCTCACGCCTAAAGCTAAGCTGGTAAACCCCTATAAATTGTTAGACTCGATCTGTAGTCAGCTCGACATCGAGACATTAATTAAAAACTCAATGTCTAGTGCTGCTGATGCGGATGACGCCATTTCTCTTGTTCTCGCATTTAAGAATTACGTTAAAGAGTTCGGAGGTTTGTCGCTACTTGGTTTCCTAAACCACATTGATGATTTACGTTCGTTTTCAGATCGAGCGAAATCTTCAACTGACGCTATTCATATCACAAGCATTCATAGGTCAAAGGGGCTTGAATGGCCTGTTGTTGTGATGATTGGGCTCTCTCAGGGTCGGTTTCCTATGAAGATGAAAGCTCCAAAGGATAAGGTCATTTCTTTTGATATGATGTCGGCACACCTTGAAGACGAGCGCCGGCTTTTTTATGTAGGGATGACGCGGGTTCGTGAAAAGCTATTTCTTGTCTGCCCGCCAGACGATATTTTGGCTAACTGGCTTAAAGGTGGCTCTGCAGGTAGCCCGCCACTTACCGATGATGGGACACGCGCAAGCCAATTTGTATATGAATCAAATCTCTTTTTATCTAGTAATATGCACCGACAGGTGATTCGACCAAGCCCTTTAATGGCTACTGACCCTTCTATTTTTAACGATTATCTTGAGTGTCTTGGTATGACTCACAGGGCAATAAAAGCGTAACTGAGGATGAATAATGTCTCTATATCTTGAACATAGAACTAAGCTGCAAGCACTTGAAAAGCTGAAGGCCGAGCTATCCCAATTAGAGGAATCACAGGCCTTCAAGCAAGAGAAGGGTTTCACTGAGGGCCTAAAGAAACTCATGAGTGATTACGACATGACCCCTAACCAGGTTCTGTCAGTGTTGAACATCAAAAACGAGTCTGAGGTTTCAGCTAAATCTAGTCGTAGAAAGAGCGCGCCGGTGACCTATACCAACCCGAATAGCGGGGAGAAGGTTATCGCCAAAACCCGTGCTAATAAGCGTGTAAAGGCTTGGATTGCTCAGTATGGGCGTGGAGTCGTTGAAGGTTGGGCGTCCCGCGATTGAAGCGCTAATTTCAGTCTGCGCATTTGTTCGGCGCCCTTTCTGGGCGCCATCCAACATCCTTAATTTTCTTGCTTGATCCTCTCTAAAACTTCCAATCGAGCGTTACGAAACGCGACAGGATTGTTGATTGCCGCTAGTGCTACTGGTGTACCTCCCATTCCGCGAATCGTCAACGTGCCGTACCCGAGAAGCCTGCCGGCGATTGATTGATCAAGGTTTACAGACTCAACTCGGTAGTTATCGAACTCGAAGGTGTTTCGCGCGATTAGACCTGTTTTCCCGATCACTCGCTTATTCGTAGCGCCAAGCTCAGTTGAGAAATAATAAATGCCTCTGACCACGAGCTGCACAAGCGATGCTGCATAGGCGAGGGCTGCAAGAACTTGGACGGGGAACAGCCCATCAAAAGCGCCCCCTGCAATGCTAATTATTAAACCGAAACCCGCCCACATTCCGGCCCCAAGAAAAACGACCCAGTGAGGCTTAGCGATATGCTCTATGTGTTCTCCTGGAGCTAGGTTCGCACGAATGTAACTGTCCATTGATTAACCCTTTTTATTCAGTAGGGGAGCTAACAAATCTCGTGCAGTTTTGATGTCTAGGCCTGCGCTCTTGATGTCGGTTTCTGGATACACCAGCTGCTGACCAAGGAAGTCGAGACCTTGCTCAATGCTTGTCTTTGCAGACAATTCATTGGAGTTGAATCGCATTTCGGTCTCAACGAGCGCGTCATAAGACTGCTCATATTCAACAGAGCCTGCCATCCAAGGCATGTTGTGAAGATTCCTTTCTACAGCTCTTGCCATCGAGCTTGTAGGGACCACAGGTGATTCGATCTGAGGCGTTGCTGACTGATCATTGGGATCTAAACCCATATCGTTTGTCGCCTGTTCGCGTGCCGTGCTCCCAGCGGGCTCTAAGGCGTCACTTTCGTCGAGGAACATGTTGAGCAGGCTATCGCTTGACTCTACGTCCGTCTTTGCTTGTTGCTCAGGCTTGTTACCCATCCCGCCTGTACCGGATTCGCCATCATCTCGATCATCATCTGTTGGATTAAATAGATCCTCGTCGTCGTTTGGATCGTACATAGCGAGGTTCACACGCTCGGCTGTTTTGCTTAGTTTGACCTCAGCGATACTGTCATCTTCTGACATTTGCGCGAGCAAAGCCGGTGCGTCTCGGTAGCTCTTTAGTGGTGCTTCTAAAACTTTTGCTAATACACCAACAATTGAATCTGAATCGTCCAGTAATCCAGAGTCGTCTTCGTCTTCATCGTCTTCTTTGCCGTTCACAGATTCAAGAATGTCCATCAGACCAGCTGATTTACGGTACGCGGCTGATATCGAGTTGATGCGCAACATTGAGCTAAAGTAAGTAGTCATTTCGGACAGCATCATTCGAGTGTCGTCACTTACCATGACGGCAAGCTCTTGCCATTCTTTGATATCCGGTGCCAGCTCCATCAACTCCATCATCATTTCAACGTCAGGTAAGCGGACCTTCGGCATCCGCACCGAGTACCAGTGACCCAAATAACACATGGTTGGGTCTTTGTGTTTCTCCTGAATGCCGTGGTTAAAAACTTGTGTTTGGTGAATACGGCCTTGGTACATGATGAAGGCTTGGCCTAACCCTTGGCGCTTGATCGCTGTTGAATCCAGACGTTTACGCCGCTCTATGGTCACACCCTCATCGGCGTACATGGTTCCAAGGTCGCCCTTGAGGTTGAAGCGATTACGGAACATAACTTGGGCATCGCCAGAAAACTCGATGGCAAGCTCAGTCGTCTCTTTGTCATCCAGGTACATGATCTGTTTGAAGGCAGAGTTCGCCATGATCTGTTTCGTTGTCTTTGAAATATTCTCAAGCATGCCGGGGGCATCCTGCGTCCCTGTCATAACCCCAAACCCAAGGCCCCGTGCCTGAGCGTTAATCATCTCTTGGCCTTCTACCAGCATGTACGCATTTTCATCATTCATTACCCCATAGGGGATGTCTGAGTTTGTTGGCAGGTTGTGGACGATATCGTCTGCGCTACCTTCAAATGCGGTTCCCAGACCTACGACCATGCCGTTGCGGGTGGCTGTTAAAACGATCTTGCCAAGGTTCGCTAGTTCGTCGCCTGACTTCTCCATTGATGGCAAAAGAGTCATCAGAATTCTTCCGTTCAGTACTGCGTCTTGGTAGTCAATCTCACCAAGGGCCGTCAGATAGATATGGCCGTAGGTGTCGGATAGAGATGCCAGTGAGCGCGTGAAATACGCTTGTGCGAAGCCGAACTGGCGTGAAACCTCTTCAGGCTGTTTGGATACTTCTTTGGCTTCATCGAAGCCAGGCAGAGATTCCAAATAGGCCAACATTGCATTACGCGAGCGCATTGAAATGAAGTTATTACGGTACAAGTCACAGAACTGCTTAAACCCCATGAATTTCCGTATTACAGCTGGGTCGATTTGCACCTTTGCTTGTCCGCGTAGGTCTACCAGAGCTGGCATAACCGCAGATACCAACGCAATTGCTCGCTCTGAAAAGAGCTTATTGTCGCCTTCGCTTGGTGGAAGCAACGCAATCAGGAGCTGAGTATTTGATTCGGCGGAGCCCCTTGCAAATACAGCTGCATCGTTTGAAAGGCGTTCGGCTGGGTCGCGTTTATCTGAGGTGTTACCGGTGATGTAGTTGGTAACCCTAAAGTCATCATCGCGACCAAAAATCCGGCAGAATGTTGCCATCTGAATCATGGCCTTTGGTGCAGCTTTCGCGTCCTGAAACGCTACACCTGAACCGACAGCCAAATAATTGACGATATAGCTCACAATGCTTTCGGTCTTCCCTGAGCCAGTGGTGCCGAGGATAAGGAAGTGCTGTGTCAGAGCTTTGAACGAGGCCCAGACCTCAATGCCTGTACCAATTATTCGACCGATAAAGAATGAACCGCGAGCCTTGTAGTATCCATTGCCATCACCAGGCTTTGGATCGTTAAGGTCATCCTTTTTCGCGTCCATAGGGAGGTGGATTGGTAACGTGTCAGGATTCATGCCCACGGCCATCCACAAAATGAGCTGTACAAGCATCATAGGGACGATAAAGGCTGGCTGTATCACGATAATAGGTAGCGCGATTAAGGCCCATGCTAGCGGAATCCAAGGCTTTTCAAACCAGTCCCATACTCTCTTCCAAAACGAACGGGGATCTAGAACAGTCCTAGCTTGGCTTACCTCTTGGTGCTTTTGAATGATTTCGTTCTTGCTCATGGTTCATCATCCTCAGTCGCACCGTTCTTTCGTCTTTGCGGTGTAGCAAAGGTATTTCCCAACATGCTTTGCTGGCCACCCTGATGGGTGCCGGTACGTGTTCTGCGATTAGCCCGCTCAGATTCTTTGGTTAGCAATTCGTTTGCTGCAACCACTTGCTGTTTTTGGAATTCTTCGCTGTACTCGCCAGGATCAATCCAGTGCTCTTTTGACATGGTTGTTTTCAGCGCATGAACTGCGCCGGCAACCATTGGCTTTGGTATCTTTCTACCCATTTTCACTTCTACTTGAGCGTGCGCCCACGGGCCTGCAGCCTCCCAGTAGGGAACTTGCCCACCTTGACCGCAGAGTGCGTACCACAAGGTTCGATTTACCGGCTTTAGCCAGAGAAAATTTGCATGCATCAAGCGCCCTTTTTTGCGCGCTAATGCCAAGGTGGCAGTCAGGACGTTGTTTTTATGAGCATGTAGGTAGGTGATGGATAGGATATCTTTTCGATTTCCGTATTTTTTGAGCATCTCATCGGTGCCCGTAGTATTTGCATAGTGCGGAGTGACTAGCTTGCCCTTAGCGTCTCGCTTGCCTTCACGAAAGCTAAATCCAAGCTGCTCAATCATTTTCCAAGCCTCACCTTGCTCACCACACCCTTGCGCGCAGAACGCTGCATAGAGCGCTTTCTCTAGGGGAGGTAGCTTTCCTGAGCCTGACCAGAGTTCACCTGTTTGCTGAATGAAAAGAGCGTTTGCGCGCTTCAGGCTTAACAGAACATAACGCCAGGAAGGGAGCATTAACCGCTTTTCTCTGAAGTGCTGAAGCTTTTCATCGGGCAAGAACGCCGGGATAGGCGCCATCTTGTTTTCGTCTAAGGTGTCAGCGCCTGTAACACGCTTTGTGGATGTCCATAAGAGCTGATTATCAAGCGCAAAGTCGAGGGGGAGGGTATATGTGGCCCACGGGCCTTTGTAGGGATGTGTAGCAAGCAGGTTCTTACCTTTGATGATTGCGCTTGCAGGGAAGTGCTTTGCTTGGATGTCGATTAGGTCGTACACGGATTTAATGTCACGACGATATTTAAATCTAACGACATGCCGTTTGGATCTGAAACCCACCCAGAGCATGAAAGGAACAGCCAGCCATCTCAGAATGTACCCATGTATCTCCATGAGCATTATCAGAGCGCTGAGACCCTGTTCGGGAGGCTTTACAGATGGTATCGCTGCCTTGGCATTGATGAGCGTATTGATTTCGCTCTGCGTCATTAGCCAGGTCAAATGTTGATAGAAACCAAACATGTAATATGAGCTATAAAAACAGATATAGAGCAATGGGGTCTTCAGTAAGAACCACAGGCCGACAACCAGAAGAAGTGCAATGATAGGGAAGAAAAAGGCTTCGGACGCTTCATATCCGCCTGGACCCTTATTCATCGCGCAGACCCCTGACTTGCGTACAGTCGGCTAAAGGCATTTCGCAGCAGGCCTGCGTATCGTTCGTTGTGTACTGGGGTTGCAGAGTGGTATCGAGCTAATGCCTTAAGGTATGAGTCTTCATCGTTGATGCCGCTTAGAACACGCTCATTCATCACAGAGCGCTGAAGAATCCATGCGGCAACATTGGCATTGGTGCATCCATTATTACGCAGCTGTGACTCTGTGATGCCCTTCGTCCGTATCTCAGGTAGGTGCATCGAGTTGATTTGAAATGGGCCTATGTCGTAGGTGCCATTGGTATTGCCAGCGTTGTCTTTGCCTACAGTGCCGCCCTCTACCATCAGAATGGCGAACAGGACATCAGTATGAATCCCGTACCGCTGAGAGACATCTTGTAGGCATTGATAGCTTAGAGGCGTTATTGGCTCATCGGCTTGTGCTTGTGTGGCTATACCCGTCACAAACAGGCTGATTGCTACTGCTTTAAACAGGAGATTGTGCATGCTTAATTTCCAGATTTTGTTCGCGGCCCGGTGCGAGAGTTCGCAGAGCGCTGAGCGCTGAGATTTCAAGGCCTTGGTAGACATTGTTGAAGTCACTGAAGACCTCATCTAAAGGACAGCCACTCAAGACAACCTCACGCTGTTGTTCTTTGCTGAGGCCCTTAACGTACCCAAGCGTCTGGCTTATGTTATTAGCCCATGAATTGGCTAGCGTTCGCCCTGCTTGATGTAGAAGGCTGACGCCAAGGTAGGCTTTCTCTTTTGCCCCAAGGTTAAATCGCTCGGTTAGGTTATTAAGCGTGCCGTGTATTACCCGATCATCAAGAAAGTCAGTGATTTCCTGAGATACAGATTCGGCGTCGGTCCTGAAGTAATTAAATGAGTGGTACTCAGCCATAACATCGGCTGTGGCCATCGTCAGTGAATTGATAAGCTGCCAATTCGGGTCGGATGGTGAGCTGTAGTACGATTCACTAATGCCCGCTGCTTTCTTACCTAAGTTGATGAGAGGCTGCAGGTATCGTGAATCACCGGGTTCTAAGATCGCACCGTTGTTCCGCTCAATAGCTGAGACTAGCAGCGTCATTATTTGACCGCTGACTTGTGATGTCAGCCAGGTTGGCGCGTCTGCAGAGCCAATGCCGTATGCCTGAATTACCTTTAGAGCATCGTTTCTGACTCTGCTAAGAACCTGTCCAACAAGAGCTTCAAATTTATCGGGCTCTGTATCTGGGTTTGTCCACTTCGAGGCAGCTGCTAATAGGGGCGAGAGAACCTTTACGCCATGACTTGCAGCTTTAATAGCGGAGTCGATTTCGTTGTAGGCATCTTGTTCCTCGCCTATCTCACTCATCGCGCTGGCTAGAAGAAGCTCGATATCACTTTTGTGGCTAGCTGCGGAGCCTGAGGGATTAGCTTTTGACGTGACCGGAATGTCACTCATCGAGCTTAGCTGGCGGTCCAGCTCATCTTCGCTAAGGCCTGATGGTGATTGCTGGCTGAGGTATAAATCAAGAGGGATACCTTTTGTCATTTTATTGCCTGCTTAGCTTGGTGACGACATGTTTAAGATGCGACTGCGGTTCAAGCTCGAATCCTTTGAGAGCGCAGCACCGGGCTTAGCTGATTCCAAGGTTTGAAAATCGAGCAGGGTAGGCCAATTTAGAATTTGGTCCTTGGTATCGCCTTGTTCTAAAGCTTCGGTAACCCAGCTGGTTTGTAGATCAGCAAAGTAAGGCTCTAGAGGGATGACGCGCTCGTTCTCGGGCAGCTGGTCCCATTCAGATGGCTTGTAGCCCAGGTTGTGCATGCCCACACAAATAGCGTGCTCTAGAGCGGCATCGAGTAGGTTGAGTGCAAGGGCCATCGGGAGCCTGCCCTGTTGAATACGCGCCTCACTACCATAAGGAGCGTCGGGCTCACTCGCGATTGTTAGTGGTAAGAAATTAACCTCGTTTGGTTTTGACGCTCCGCTCAGCTGAGCAATAGCGGTTGAATGCAGTACAAGAGCCCATAGAAGAGGGCCGCTAGCTTCCATAGCAACATCAGCGGGAATGGGTTCATCCTTGAGGCTGAACGCTAAGCAGCCCATTTCAGCCGCTCGTGATTCAAGAACATCAGTTACGTGATGCATTGCACCGTCAGAATAAGTGTTCATTAGGTTAGCCGACCTTAAATATGATTTAATAACACTATACGGGATTTTAAGGACGCATCAATGTATAAAGCGGTTTTCAAGATTTCAGGCCAAGAAGCCACCAATGTCAGTGGAATTGCCTACGTCGCCTTTAATTCGGCTTTTATAGGGTTGCTAATTGAGGGGGTTGAGGGGGAGGCTAACCTTGCAGGCATGACGGTAGTGCTTGGTTCACAGGTCATAGACACATTAGGTTCGGCTTTACCTGCAAAGATGGTCTGGTCGAGCGAAGTGGGTGGTTTTTTTCTGCACTGTTCTGGTAAAAAAGTCGGCGTTATCCTGCTAGATGAGCTGAAGGCTGCAATCATGGTTCAGCCAATCGTTGGAAGGCGATCAACGGCGTGCGAGGTTATGTTTAACGCCAGTGGATTAGCTGTTTGGCGTAAAGGGCTGCTCGATCAAAGTACCGGGACCGTTATTGCTCTGACTCAAAATGAATCTCTCTCTTACCTACCGGCTACTGTTTTCGTGACCGCCCTTAGCGCAGGTGACAGCCAGTCAAGAGAAGGAGTGATTCACTCATTAGACCTTAGCCCCGGCCAAGTGGATAAAGCGTTCGCGCTAACGCTACAACAGCTGAATTGGTTAAAAACGCAGGCAGGTTCAACTATGAATGAGCCTGAAGGGAGTGAGAGCACATTTGACGGCTTGTTAGAGCTGGGCGAGGCCGTAAAGACTTTTCTAACAAACGATATGTCGATGAATCACTAACCAATACCTAAGGCCTTTTTTATATCAACACGCGCTTGATGGTCGTATGGCGCGTTCTGCACCTTCTCTAGAGCTTGGTCAATGCTACTGCTACGCAGGAAGGGGAGCAGCTCTGAGCTAATAAGTCTGTCTTCCAGCTCGCTCTGCTTACCATGCGCTCGCGCGTATTGTGCTAATAAGCCACTTGGTTTTTGGTCGCTTATGACCTCATCACACAAGGCTTCAAGCTCATCAAAGCCTGGGCCGGTAAGCTGGAAGTCACTGACAGTACGAGCGATGTCCTTCCCGTTATCGCTATGCACTATTGCGCGTGCAGCGTGAGTGATCATCGGTGACCAGTTCGATACAACAGCCTCATCCTGATGAAAGCCGAACGATTCTTGAATGTCGCTGATAGTAAGGCCTGAGACCTTAGAAGCTCGATGTAAAAGGGTGTCTTTAAGGATTCCGCATGAGGATTCCAGATAGGGCTTTAACCGCAGCATGTATGACGCTTTATCCTCAAGCGACAGGCAAGGGCGTCCATTTTGACAGATATCGTCTATGAAGGAGGGGAGGTCTTTTGCCTCGCCTTTTAGTTTGTTAAAAGCTTCTAGCCCAAAGGCCTCCATGAATGTGTCTGGGTCATGGCCTTCAGGAAGGCTCATAAGGCGAATGCAAACACGAGGGTCGTAACTGTCCATGATGACAGCAATAGATCGCTCAGCTGCCTTCTGGCCCGCTGCATCGCCATCCAAGCATATCCAAATCGACTTAATGCCTTGATCAATAAGTAAGCTGATCTGTTGATGAGTAAGGGCGGTTCCCATAGGCGCCACGGCAAGCTGACAGCCATGCCTGCTAAGAGCAACAACGTCCATGTAACCTTCAACAACAATGGCATCGCCTGACGATTGGATGGCGGCTTTGTTTTGGTGTAATCCGTATAGGAGTTCACTTTTATTGAATAGCTCAGTTTCTGGTGTGTTGATGTACTTTGGTGTTTTTGGGTCGTCACTAAGCGTGCGGCCACCATAACCAACCAGGTCACCATGATGATCGCGGATGGGGAAGATTAGCCGGTTCCTAAAGAAGTCCAGTAACCTGTTTGAGTGTTCAGGGGTTGTCAGTAACCCAGCATCGACTGCCGCTAAACGAATGCGGTGAGAGCTATAGTGATCAACAAGCCCGCGCCATTGATCTGGTGCATAACCGATTTCAAATTTACGGATATCGGATGAGCTTAGGCGGCGTTTGCTGACATAGGCACTAGCGGTATCGTGAGAAAGATGGCTTTGAAAATAGATGCGGCCAACCGTCAACGCTTTGCTTTGATCTTGCTGACTACCCGCCATAATTGCTCCAGTTGGTTACTTATTGATCAAGGCCCGTGAAAACCCTAGCATGGTGCATGAACGAGTTATCTACAGGTTTATTCACAGAATCTGTGGATAACGCCGTATTGAGACCTATCAAAATGAGCAAAATGCTCTAATATGTTGACGGTATAATAATATTAAATAAGGTAAAAATCTTTAAAATGTCTTGTGGTGTCGGATTTAACATGTATTATAAGAAGCATACTTCTATATCGGGGCGCAGAAAATGACAGCTAGCTATCGTGGATTAACCACTGCAGTTCTACTCTCAGCAGGAATTATTTTGGCCGGTTGTGGAGGTGATTCAGAAGCTGATTCTAAAGCGGCAACTCAAGGCAATAATTCGCCTTCCTCATCATCTGCAGCGCCAGAAACAATTCAGAAGGGTGGTGATGATCAGCTGGGTGAAGATGGCTTGCCCAAGGTTGCGCGTAACACGTCTTACTGGGTTTACCACTTTGAGCCGGTTGATCGCGCTGCGCGTGAAGAATATTCGGATATGAGCCAAGACCGGTCGGCCTTCAACATCTACCACAAGAAACGTACTTGGGCTGAGCCAGCGCTGGAGGTTGTTAGTTCAGGGTCATGTAACTGCGCTGACCTGTTTGCTGAGTCGGGCAAGAGTGCCGTCTTCATGAAGGATCGCGCTGACCAGTATCCATCTGACGATCAGGCCAAAGCACTCAAGCTTCTCGAAGATCAATTACAAGTGACACTGGATAATACAAACTATTCAGATCGTGTCTTTGAAAAACTTACTCCAGCAATCACAGTCTCATATAGCGAAGAAGAGGGCGGTTACATCTTGCCTGATGGTTTAGTGTCTTCAACTGAGCGGGTAGAAAGACCGCGAGCTTTCAACGGCAGCAAGGTTCAGCACGGATTCGTATATAAAGGTGGGTTTGATAAAATCACAGTCGAAGATCAGGACGTAAGAGCCAAGATTGATTCAACAATCGAGGCTGGTTCGCTGTCACTAGCTGTATATGGTTATGTCGAGTCTCTGTCTGGCCGTAAGCCAGGATCAATCAAGCATGATCGTTTTGTTCAAATTAAGCCTCAGCTAATTGATATGGTCGATGTTCGCACCGGCGAAACTCTGTACAGCGTAGAGCTGTAAAGGATTACGTTTCTTATTTAAGGAGATACTATGAGCGATATAAATGGGTATCCTGACAATAACTCAAATGAAGACACTTTGAGCCGGTATGGGGTCACGCTTAAAGATTTTTTTGAGTCAAAAGGTTGGGACGTAACCTCTACAGGTGGCGGTTTTTGGGGGGTTCATCTTGAGCTAGATGATATCGGGCTTGAGGTCTTCGCAATTAATGATGCTGACGAAACCTTATTGCCTGATCCAAGTGGTCCACTGTTTGCTTCGCTAAGTAAGTCAGACGGTTTGCGACTAAATAGAACAGGTCATTTCAAAAGTCTAGAAGATCTACAGCTAGCTGTTAAGGATTGGAGTGCTGATTTTCAAGATGGTTTGTTGATAGAGGTGGAGACTAGGCTTCAGGCTAACCCTAAGCAAAGTGCTCATCCAAACTTCACTTCTATAATCCCGTTACTTGAGAATCCCCTTGATCGTGAGTTGATCAATGGCATCAAAGATACGATTGATGAGATTCTTGACGGCGATGAAATCACAAATTACCAAAGCTATGAAGCTTTCTACGAGTGGATTCAAGATCAGCTTTATTATGATCGGCTAGATGTTGGAGATGATGCCAGCGACCGTTCTGAATCATTACTGCCTCATGCGTATGCTGAATTATTTCTGCAATCTATGATGACTGAAGAAGCATTCAATAAATCCTTATTTGATATCAATGTTTTGAATCCATTTGACTCGGAAAAGCTAATTCACTTACCCATCTTTATGAAGCACCTGCAGGACGTTTTTCGCGATAGCGCCTTAGCCGACATGAGCGCTGGTCGGGCTCCTGACAATATCGCTGCCTTCGACAAGGTAAACAAGATCATCAACCTTAGCGATAACGAAGAAGATCGCGAGCTTCTTATGTTCCTGGCGAATGACCTATGGGTTGGTGATAGTGTTCCGACCCCTAGCATTTTGCGAGTCAATACAGGGCCGTCGATGTAGCGCTGGTTTCAACCAAATTAAAGGGTGGCAGTGCCACCCTTATACTTTATAGTTATTACTTCCCTAAATGTCTATTTGAGGAAGTAATAAAACCCGACATGGATCAGGAGATGCATCAATGCTGATTGTTACCCGTACACGGCAGCACGTTCGTTCTCTATCGGCAGATGAGAAATCTCTGGTTCATGGGTTTTGTGATCAGAGTCTAAGTGGCAGAGATACAGAGCGTGCGAATCGACTTTTGCGGCAGATCCGACAAGAGGACAGTTGGCTCGTTTGTGACTGCGTGGCGCCGGCACCGGTGATGCACGTTGCTTTGCTAGATTCAGGCAGGCTGGTGCTCAGGAACAATCCCGGCAATGACGCGCATGCACCAGGTTGCATTTGTGGCAAGTCGGTCCAAAGTGGTAACCGTACTGTACAGTACGCCAGTACACATAGTACGGTACGTTTTGACAGCAGTGATCAAATTGCGCTGCACGTTGAATTTAGCAGCACTGAGACCCTGCAAACGCCTCAGATTTCACGTAGCAGCGCGAACGCTAAACCAGGCCCCAAAAAGCCTATTTTGTCGTTATTATTGACGCTTTGTGATGACGCAAGGCTGAATGACTACAATCCAGCGCATAAATTATCAGTTTCAGAGCAGTTTGCACGAATTAGGCAGGTTTCTGAACGATACTCTCTTGCTCAAGGTATCCCTTTATCCAATGCGATGGATACCAAGATTGATATGCCGCGAATGATTCAGCTAGGTAAAAGGCTGGCCGGTTATGAGAAAGCAGCCACGCGGCCAATGGGTCTTCTATTTGACCGCGTTAATGGAGCTAAGTCACGTAAGCTCTCATTGCTTGATGGCAAGTCGATGGGGTTCTTTGGTCACGTTGAGCGATATGGCCCTATTTCCGAACCGATGCTTGCGATGGCCACCGTCACCAATCAACAGCCAGGTTCTAAGTTTTTCGAGCTGGGCCATGTTGCGTTAATCCCATCTGTGAGCGACCGCCTTCTTTTCCCGGTTGGCTCCAAAGTTGAGCGAGAGCTTGTCGCCCAACTAATCGGCTTGCTTGATTGGTTACAGGGCAAGGGAGTTACCGTCACCCTGCACCGCCACCTTTTCGCTGGCGATGATCAGCCTAAGCTTCAGCTGAAAGGTCGCGGTCGAGTTTTATCTATACTATTGCGCGAAGGTGGGGTGTCCGACCCCCATCCATCGCCACCCTCCCCTGACCTTTTAACCGTTGTCAGTGCGGAAGAATTCACTTCAATAAAGCGGAAGGTCGCAGGTATTTTTATGTCGGATACTCACGCTAAAGGCGCCGATAAATGACCGATCTGCAGCTATATAAAGGCTTTGACAGTAACCTTGTCATTGACCGAGATATGATGCGCAAGGTCTATCAACGGTTTGTTGCACCACTCTCGCCCTCTTCTAGAACTACGTTTCGATACGCATTACGCCAGATTGCAAAGGGTCTTGGTCTCGATGCCATCAACCAAGATGTCGAGACTTTGCCTTGGTATCAGGTCACCGCAGATTCATTTTCAGATTTGATTTTGGGGATGCAAGGCGTGCTTGAGCCATCGACTATTCGCCTCTACATGCATGCCCTACGTGGGATATGTAGAGCGTGCTATATATCAGGGTTAATGCCGGCGTCACAGTTCATGTTGATTAAAGAAGTGAAGCTGCCTAAAGGCCAAAATCGAATTGGTCGCGGACGCTCAGTTGCACGCACCCACAGTGATGCATTGCTCAAGTGCTGTATTGAGGATGAACGTATACAGGGCATACGTGATGCTGCGTTAATCGCCGTTCTATTTGGTACAGGAATGCGAAGAGCTGAAGCAGCAAGCATTGATGTTGAGGCCATGAACCTAGACGAAGGTGAAATTAGAGTTAGAACCAAAGGCAACAACCTGGACATCAAGTATGTTCAAGCTTGGGCCATCCCGCTGATCCATGAGTGGCTTCAGGTTCGTCGCTCTGAGGGCTTATATGGGGGGGCTTTCTTCACCTCGATCCAAAAGAACGGCAAGGTTACAACGAAGCGAATTACTGGCCGTGGAATTCTTTACCTGCTTGAGCGCAGATCAAAAATGGCTGGAATCCCATTCATTGTAAGGCCTCACGATGCCCGCAGAACGATGGGCACCCAGATGATCGAAGAGCATGGCGAGCTGGTAGCACAAAGGGTGTTGAAGCATGCAAACCTAAGCACGACCCGCATCTACGATAAGCGAGATGACAGCATGGTTAAGTCAATTTTTAAGGATAAACACTGAGACAACCTATCTCATTGTTGGGTAGCTGGGTTGGCTTTGCGTTACTGGTTTTTCTGCTAAAGCACTGTCAAAGGCATCAAAGTGGACCTTGGCCTTGCTGCCAACAGACGATTTGGAATTGGCCTCAATGCTGGCAAGCGTTTGATTCATTGTTTCCATCGCGCTGCGTGACGCTTGATCTGTTTTATCTGGACTGGCAACTGTCTTTTTAGCAACCTCAACCTCTTCGCCAAAAAAGTCCCGGCTAAAATCGGTATACCATTGCTCTGGCTCTCCCCCCTCCTGAACAATGTTGCCCTCTTGCTGCAGTCGGAACATTAGAAAGTCAGGCGCAGAATCTTTGGCTGCAAACATCGCTGTTTCATACAGCTGTTTGTTGGCGGCAATGCGGTCTGGCTCAGCAAGCGCCATGCGTTGTGCCCGCTCCTCCAAGTAGCTTTTAGCCGCTATGCCGTCCACGATTTTTGAAATCGAGCTGGTGTGCTGCCTTAGTGTTGAATTGTAGTGATCTTGCACACGATCCTGATAGTTGTCGTATGCGTTTTTGATTGAGTTAGCTGCAATGACATACCCGTATGGGGTAGCGCTGGCCGCAGCAAATACTAATGCCCCTCCGATATCTGCAGCCAGGTAACCTTTATTGTGCTCATTTGAAAGCTCGCCTACTGCAGCTCCTGCAATTGCTTTGACTCCAAGGCGCACTAACCCGGCTTCAGGGGAAATCAGAATCGTCACGCCCGTTGCGGCAATGTTTGAGCCCTGAACAAGCTTTTCATTATCGTACCCCCGGCTGTGATTAAAAATGGTATCTGGATTAGCTGTATTCACCTTGTGCGTCAGGATGTCCATACCCACTTCAATGCCTACAGACGGCGACTGATAAAGGTCTGCAGCTTGTACAGGCTGAGGTATGAATGAGTTGATTGAGATAGCCGCGATCATCGCACCTGTCAGGGCTTTTGTTAGCGCTCCGCTGGCATCCCCCTTTGAAAATATAGTGGCTGTTGTGGCACCAAGTTCCTTTAGTGACTTGATACTCATGCCGCGTGACTCGACGGTGCCGGCGCCATGCTGCCTATAACGCTGCTATCACCATCCACGGCGTAAAAAGGGAGCGACAATGCGTGAGCTTGAACTAAGGCAAGCGCTACCCCACTCAGGGTGTGTTCTACCTCTTCATCAATTAATAGCTCTAAATCAGAGCCGGATTGGCTTGGTCGGTAGTGCGTGAGTAATGACCAGTTTCCGATTGAAGGGACTGTGGAGCCAACGTGTACAACCAAAGCGATGGGACTTCCTGCTTCAGAATTTAGAACCCCTACCGCGTGCTTGTTGATTTGACCCATTCAGCAACACCCTTAGTTTTACGGCAATCATTAACTATCGAACAATAATATTATACAATCACCATGCCAATGAAAATGCTTTCCGCAGCTAATGTATTTATGGGGTCGTGAAATGATCAAAACAGTAAGATCAGTGATGGTTGCTTGCTTTATGGGGCCGTTAATAGCGCTTGCTGGCCCTACCGCAGAGCCCCAATGTGCTCAGGTAATATGCTTGTCACCTGCTGACGGAACGCCTGCGCCGCCAGAGTGCGGCATGATTCGTCAGGTGTACTTCAACATTAGGGTTTTCAATCCCTACTACAACCCTTCTGCGACATCTAACCTTCGTCATCAGTACATTGCCGTGTGCAGCACTGCGCGCACAGTGGATCTGAACAAGATCACACAGAAGTACGGCACCCTCTTCTATGATCCTATGGTGTACTGATAAACCGGAATTGCCAGAATTAGGTAGGGCGGTATAGGTTGAACCTAAACCGCCCTTTTTTATGCTCGCGAATCAGCCACAGCTTGTCCCAAACTTTACCTCATCCCTTGGTGCAAGAGCTTGGCTTGGTGGCCCTCATCAAGCTCGTAGCCAAAGTCTTCAATACTGCTAACAAGGTCAGCTGTTTTGCTTAGGATTGAGATTCGAGACGTATCAAAAATCACGTTGTTGTAGGAATGCTCAGAGTCTTTGTTACGAGTAAGCCCATCTCTGTATTTGATTCCCTGTACGCCCAGGCCAGCAAGGCTTGAGCAAGCAAAATCCTCGGCTACCAAATCCTTTTCTGATCGCATCTTCAATGGATTGATGAATAGGGATTCGTAAAGCACGTCACCAGGTTCATCGGCCAAGATGGCTTTAGCTAGCTCATCTCTAAACTCTATCGGCAGATTAGAGCTGCTGCCGGCGAGGGTTTGAAGAGCATTTTTAACCAAATCGGATTGATCCGAGAAGGGTGAATCGAGCAGAAAGTATTCTTCGTCCTCGATGTCGATATCTAGCAGATACATGAGCCCAGACGGTATTGGTCGTTGGATAGTCAAAGGCCAGTAGGTTGAAACAAACTCTGCAGCGTCTTTGGTTTTTCTCAGGTTCCACTCGGCGTCGAAGAGCTGAGACGTGAGATGTCCGCGCTCATCAGTGGTGGTTAGCTTCTCTTCGATTGCTTTCACAACCGCTTCAGCGGCTTCGATGTTTGTGACTGATTCTAAATGCGTGTGGAAAGCCTCTAACAGCTCAGCATCATCCATCTCATTACGGACAAACCAATGAAGCCTTGACTCGATGTGGTGAAGCCCTGATCGCATAGCACCATCGCTAAGATCGTTAATCTCGTTGAGCGCCCTAGCGCCAGTCACGGGCATGACCTTGATATCACGGGTAGCATGTTTGTTGTCCATCACGCCCTTGCCAACGTGTTCTAGTATCTCGCTAAACTCAGGGTAACTATTGCGTACCGATTCTTCGTGATAGGGCGAAAATGTCATGATGTTTAAGTAATGGCGTAGCGGAGCTTCAAGGGTGTTCACGGTAGGCTCAACACCCAACAGCTTATGCAGTGCATTAGCTGATTCTAAATATTGAGGGTATTGGGCACAGATCTTTGGCACGACATCTTCAATCATCGCTTCCGCTGTTTCGTACAGGATGTGCTCGTAGAAATATCCACTGGTCTCGAACATCCGCTGATAATACGCGGCTGTGGGTATTTGGCCTGCAGCGTAGACACCGCGTCCGAAAACTTGAGCGCCTTCACCTGTTCCCATCTTTGATAGATCGAATTCATCGAACTCGTGCTTGCTTCCGTGGAACGCCAAGTGAAACCGTGAACCTGTACTTGCTTGCTGGGTATGCTGAGCCAGCAGGGATGTTTCTTTGTTCCATAAAACCAGCTCACCTGAGTCGTCTGCCCCGTTGATGCCGGCTTTCTCTAGAAGCGCTAACGCCTTGTTTAAGTCACCGTGCGTAGCTGCCGCAAGCCAGACTACTTCCATACCGGTAATGGGCTCGGCATCTTTGAGCGTGACAATGCCATTTAGCCGCTTGCGCAACCCATTACTAATCTGATCCTTCCAAGGCAGTAGGTTGTGCTTATTGGGTACTGGAAAACGCTTCATCTGATCTGACTGATTGCGAATATCGTTGAGTGCGGCCTTGGTAGCCTGAATACGCTCTTCGTTACGCTCTGCTGCCTTCTGAAGCCAGACCATACGGTCTTTAAGCAGAGTGATACGGTCTTCGAGGGAGCGCACAGTATTTTGGGCTTGTTGCGACATGTGCTGGCTTGCCTGATTGCCCTCACCACCAATGCGGTAACCCCTAATAGCATCGAGGTTGAAATTGGTTGAAATAGACTTTTGCCCTGCTTGAAAGGAGAGCTGCAGAACCTTATTGCGATTGGCAGACAAATCGGTTTTTGAATACCGCTTGGTGCTCTGTTTAGCCATTGTCTCAGGATGGTATGGCTGAACTTTAGAAAGGCGTGTGCTGGCGCCGGCGTTATCGTTGGTGATGACAGGCATTGGCCTGCCACTAAGCATTTGTGACTGGTTAAAGATTCGATATTCGGTAGTCAGCTCTGAACCGTGTTCGACCGCATATACGGCGCCGTCAAAGCCTGCCTGCTTAAGCTTTTCGACCCACACGGGGTTATCGAGTATTAAGGCGACCGGGATTAATGCAGGTTCAAAGACAGAACCGCTTATACCTGCAGTACCGGTAGCTTTTAGCTGCCCGCCTCCTTGGCCCACGCGCAAGAAAACGTCAGCGGCCATTTCATGACCGACTGCACTCTCTAGGGCGGTTAGCGTAATGAATGGGCTCTTATATGAGGCACCAGGTAGCGGGTTTTTAACAGAAATATAGCTTGGCGTTATTTGGTGGTGTGATGGCGCTGCGTCATTTTGATGTGATTCTGCTTCATCCCATGCATTACTAAAGTCTGTGAAGCGCTTAGAGCCCATCCCTGAGGCGAACAGCAACTCAGCCTTGTCGTCGGCCATTGATTCAACTGAAAAGAGCACCTTGGGCACACCAGCGGCATTGACGGCATGTGTCCCTTGGCTCCATTGCTCGAAGTTATCCCTTAGAGGTGACACTGAGCTAGCGGCCAATGCGTCATTCGTTGTGAGGCTGAACAATGGCAGGCCCACTTGAACGCGCTGGCGCATTTCATCGGTAACCGCATACCCCACAAACTGCATAGGCATGCCATCGTTGATGCTGGCGCCCAGGTTGTCGAATGTCACCACATCAGGCTTTGTTTTCACTGTGCGTAGTAAGTCGCGCAGGGCTTGAGGAATAATCTGATCATAGAAGGCAATCATCCCTTCTCCCCCGATACTCAAATCAAGGCCAGAGTATGAGTGTTCACCTTGGGGCTCATTTCGCATGCGTTCGGCCAGCTCTTTGCCGACTAACGCAGGCAGAGAGCTAGCGCTGACAAATCTGCTGAGCACTATCGCGCTCCCATCACCCCCGAATGCATCAACTTGAAAGGTATCCGAGCTATCACGGAAGAACTGAAGCTTACTGACGCTGTTGCTCAGCTCGGCCCGCTTAGCTGATTGCACGCCGTCTATGAAAGCCACCTTGTCGTAACCTTGTTCGGTGGCATAGGCCATGATTCTGCGTAAGGCTAATGAGGTCCATGTTTTTGTATTTTGGACAAAGGGGCCAGTAGGTAGCTGATACCCGTGCTCATCTTCATAGCCCTCATACTCAAACTTGACCTTGTTCTTCAAGCGCACCAGGTATTTCTTTGCCTCGGCTTCAGCGCTTACATCGGCTGTGGCCGGCTTCATAACGAAGGGTTCACCGTCTTCAAAGATGATGAGGAAATTATCATCAAACCCAACTAGGTCATTCCCATTAGTCTCGTTGGAGGCATTGCGAGCTGAGAGCCAGTGTTGAGCTTGGTAAAGCTCCATACCCTGTGAGGTAACAAATTCATGCCCCGTCATGATTCGAGCCTCAACCACGGGCACCTTAGGCTGAAAGTCATTCATAAAGCCGAATTCGCGGCCTTCCTGAGCCCAGTCAGATTGTATTTCTTCGATGAATAAAACAGATTCACCGTTGGCATCCACACGGTCCTTCATCCGTATGTGTGCCAGCACATTGCGTTCGTCCCAATGCGAGGACTGATAGCCCCGGTCTTTACCGAAAATACTTCGGTAGCTTTTCACAGCCCCTGAGTAGCTATCGGTTTTAATCACCGTCTTACCTTGAGGTGATGTGAGGCTGAATGCTGGCTCACCTTTGCTTGCTGTTGCGTCGTGCGCAATCACCCAACCTTTTCCCAATACCTGCTTAAACGTTAGCAAAAGCTCACGGTAATTCTCACCCTGAGGCAGCGTATAGACTTCGTACTTGGTGGTGTTTGAGTTGTGCTTGCGTGTGTCATTGCGCTCAGCAATTAGCGCATTGAACCAGCGCAGCGCGTAGCTAGTGACCTCTTCATGTGAGCTGAAGTACTGCTTTGAAATGAGCTTGTTGTCAGAGGGGCTGTTTGCTTGCCAAAACTCATCGTTATAGTCAGCAACCGTAATTTGTTCGGGAGTAACCAGGGGCTCAACTTCAGTAGAGAAGGTAGCGTGTTCAACTTCCTCAACCTGTAGGCCGTTTTTGTCAACAAAGCCCACTAAGTCAGCAACGGAGACCTTGGACTTTTGTAAGCTCAGCCATTCGTTGATACCAACCCATTCGGCCTCTTCTTTCTTGAATGCCCCATTAGACTGCTGGGAGGCCAACCAAGATTTAGCTTGATCAGCGTTTATCAATCCGTTCTTGTCAGCAATTTTGCCAATTTGGCTAATGGTCTGGCCCAATGCAGACTTATACCACTGGCGCCCAAGGCTAAACAAAACAGGCGAGCTGGTTTCATCAGAAGCATTGCTAGGCATAGGTGATGCTTGATCAGGGTCCAATACTTGCCATACCGTGTTGGCATTGCCTGATCGGATATCAGCGTAGATTGCGCCATCAAATCCAGCGTCTCTCACTAAACTGATTGTGTTGCTGCCCATCAGCTTGCTGACTGGAATATGCAGAGCATCCAGGCTCAAGCGCCCATCTTCAAACACCTCAGCCAGATCTGAAAAATCAGTATCGTGTACTAACTCTTGCCACACGGTAGAACCATAAATCTCTTGTTCGTTGAGCATCATGATAAAGCTGGCGCTATCGTCGCCCAGAGCCTCACGCAGCTGCTTGAAGGAGATGTATGGGTCAGTAGGTGTGTTCACTATGGGATTGGTCAGGCTTAGCGCTATGGGCGCTAGTACAGCGTCCTCAGCAAGGCCAGCATCGACAAGTTGATGTAGCGCCTCAATAGGTGCAAAGGTAAGACTGTCTCGCGCCAGTTGAAATAGAGGCCCAGCTTCATCAGGCGCTGGGGCGTTAGAACGAGGGGAATAACGGTCAAACAAGGCCGGGTAATCAGCTATAGCGCATGGAATAGAGCGTTTAGCCAATGTCCCAGCCTGCATGGGAGAATTCGTGTGCTCTACTCCTACCGACCCCTGCCCTTCCTTGTAGTGCTCGATGACAGTCTCATCAGGAGCTTCATCGCCGGCGTTCTTATAGATGACTTGGAGTGAATGACTACCATCAGAATTCGGGTATGCGGCCATAGCTAGGCCCGCTTCGGAAAGTTGTGCGGCTACTTGGATCTCTGTTTCGGTCTGTAAAGCCACTTCAAGTAGTTCACCGGCCAGCGGAATCAGATGCTCACCCATTTCACCAGCGGCCATGCGAGCTATTGCAGGAGTGTATTCATCCAATAGCGGCGCTATGTCGTAAGCACCCGCTGCTTGCAGGCCATATAGATAACCGGCTAGTTGTTCCGCGTCGAGGGTGCAGAGGATCGCTTTTCGCTCATCAAAGGACGAGTCAAATAGTTCGCCCAGTACCGCGTGATCAAGAGAATCGACCCAGCTAACAGCGTCATCCCCATTGAAAGGAACGTCACCAAGCTCAGCAGCTAAACTGTTGACTGATTCACGGGCCAAAGCTGCGATGTCTTGCGGGCGGAGTGTGAAGCCATCTAGCTCATTTATCTCTTCTAGCCAGCGCGCAACAGGTGACCGGAAAAGCCAGGCACGTACCTTACTCAGGCATTGCTGACCAAGTGCATAGCCACTGTCGCCACCCTGCATCGCTACTTGGTCATTAGCCACCTTCTCAATCAGGTAGGCAAGGTGCTCACTACTTACGTTCGCGTCTGGTGTGTTGCGCGGTACGCGCATTGCCGCCCACGTAGCGTAAGCATCACCTTCTCTGAGCAGCTTGCGGAATTGCTGGACCATGCGGCCATAGTCATTCCCCAACATCGTTGCCATACCGGCATGCTCACCGGCCTCATGCAGGAATATACCGGGCGCCGTTTGAGCAGTGATCTTGCTGGCCACCATGTAGATCGAACCATCAGCAGTAGTTGCTGCAGCAATTCGATTCAGCTGGTGTGAGTATTCGGCCTTGAGGTGGTCGGGTAGCTCAGCTTCGCTTTGCAAAATATGAAGCTTGTCATGCTGGCGCAAAGCATCAATGACGGGTTTGCCAAAATGGTGCTCCAAAATAGATTGCAGGCTGCTTTGGGTCAGGGCTCGTTGCTGGACTACAGAAGGCGGCTTAGGGGATGTCAGTTCGCGCTCATGGTGAAGGAACAGTGATGGGTATATAGATTGCCAGAGGGTGAATCCATCATCAGCTGAAAGAGCGCTGTTGTCGTGCAGAAGCGGTTTGATCAGTGCTTCAAAATCATCGTAGCTGGTATTAGATACTAGCCAGAGGTCTGCAGCCTGATTCCGAACGGCTTGATTCGGTTTCTCGTTGAGCTGGTTGGCAATGTCATCGAGCCAGTGAGGGGGCATTGTGTCGGCTACCGAGGCGCGCAGCGCCTTAAGGTCATTCTCCGCAAATAAACTAAGAAGTCCTGCTTTGCGCACCTTGTGATTTAGCACCAGGTTGTCTTTGTTCAATTTGCTCATGACGCCCCCAAGATTTAGTGAAAACGTGGCCCAGGTGAAGGCTTAACGTGTGATTCTGCTGGCGCCTCTACAGGCGTATCGCTGGACTGGTTTACAACCGGCTTCATCGAGTCATGGACATTCAGCTGTTGCACTGAGATACGATCAATCAAAGAGGTCTGCATTTGTTTCAGATAAAACAAAGCGCGGTCGGGATTGAGGTTGTCCAAGTCCATGCTGAGCAACGCGCGCTCATGGCCCTTCGTCATTTCCTCGGCAGCACGTAGCGACGGCTTCATTTGTCGCTGGAATTCATTCATGAAGCTGGCAGCTTTCTGCAGGTGCCCGCCTTGGTTATGGCTGAAGATTGAGGGGTGATTGATCTTGCGCCGGTGAGCGTGCTCGTATGCCTCTTGCATGTGCGCGCCCTCAGCATGCTCTTCGCGGGTTCCAGCCCATTCGATTTCATCCATGATGGGGCCGCGACTGCTGTTACCGCTTATCACCATAGCCACTCGAATCATGTTCCAGTTTTCAGGGTCGGCACCTAAATTGATGGCCTGCTCACGGGTAAGACTGTCTGAGCCATCAGGGACCACCACAGGAATAATCTGAATGAGGTCGGCGCTACGAAATCGGTCATCTACTGCCAATTGAACAAAGCGTTCCAATTGTTTTTTGTCTGACAGCACATGGACAGGGCAATCAGGCGAAATGTCGGCATCCGAAGACCAGCGGATCTCAAAGCCATCGGCATTGCGCGCTGTAGGAGCTTGAACAGGAACGCCCATGCCTTTGACTTGAATTAACACCTGATTTTTCATGTTGTAGGTCATTCTGTTGTCCTTTATCCCAGACGCGGAGCAGCTGACGCCGAAACGTGATCGGCAAGCCCAATCTGGTTGACTTCATCCTGATTACAAACGATAGAGTTTGAATCCGCGATTTTGGTGAATAGATCGCCTGTAGGGTATTTGCCGTCGATTAGGTCGATGGCTAGGTAGACGCTTGTTTGGTCTTCTTGCGCTGTGCTTATGAGAGGTATAAATCCCTCAGGGTCCATAGCCGTTTCAAATGAAGTCAGGCGGTATTGGGCAATGACAGTCTTCATTTGAGCCGGCGATAAAAGGGTGTTTTCAAAGATCGGTGTAACATTGCCATCGGCGGACTCTTCATAGAGCCCAGCGCGGGCGATGTTCTGATGCATGCCATCACCAGTAATAAAGCCCTGAAGCCCCGCTAATACAGTTGCTTTGTGTTGGCCTGCTTTGATGAATGCCTTGTTCGTGGTGTAGAAGCCATCACCATCGGTGTGAAGGTTGCTCGCAATGGCTTGGGCTGCGTGAAACGTTAGATCTGGTACGCTTTTTAGCCGACCGAACAGTTCAGGCTCAGCCAACACCAGTTCAGTGAAGAGCGTTACATGATCAGGCGAGCGAGCGCCGTGGTATGCGCTAAGTAGAAAGCCGGGGAAGTCGGCGCTACGTGACTCACTATCAACGACATAACGCTCACTAATGTGGTCCATTGCAATCAAGATACTTTCTAAATCGGGGGAGCAAGGAAGATGGTTGGTGCTAACCAACTGCTCAATTGCTACCGATTGATCGAGATTGAGAATTCCTGCAATCCGTTCCGCTGCCTGCTCGGCAATTTCACTGGGCATTGCCATTGTACTGTCAGCACCAATCAGGCTTTCAGTCGCGTTAGCAACAAGGGCTCTGCAGGCTTCATTGACCGCGATATGAACGGCCAGGAAAACCGGAATTGAAGCGCCACCGGCAGTCACTGATTCGCCCATCTGCTTGCGCATAGCGCTTCTCGCTCTAATGGCGGTCATGGCCATTTTTGAATCACAGTCCACAGCACCCCATCGCAAAGTCCCCTTATCCAAGCTCGCACGATCCACGAGGATGACTTTAGGATCAAAGGGTGAAGCGTAGGCAGCGACTTCGCCCTCAAAACGCGGATTACGAAACAGAGAAGGAGCGTACTTGTTGGCTGTAGTTGACATGGTGACTCCCTAAACGGCCTGTTTGATGGCCGCGAGTGATTTGTTGTAATTGAAGTCGAGACAGAACAGGTTGCAGAACTGGCGAAGGCTTTTGTCTGTGAGCGGTTCACCGTTTATTTCCTTTAAAAATATGGCGCTTAGGAATTGGCGATCGCTCGTGCCAGACGGCACGCTTTCAGACGCTCGGAACACGGCTGTAGCAAGGCCATCTATCACTTCATAATTCCCTGCACTGAGCTGCGCGCCAGCTATGTAGCCCGCTAGTGTTGGCTGGTCAATTACTGTAGTGCGTGCATGTGTTTTGACCTTGGGGGTCTTACTGCTGGCCGCATTAAAAGACAGGCTTAGTAGTTCGACGCCGAACTCGTAGAGCATTTGAGAAGCATTGCCCGAGTCGCCAACCAGGTAGTCATAGTTTGTCGTTGTGCTAGTGCCTTCACGCACAGCGTTTAACCATTCACCCAAAGATCGACGCTCAGCAGCATGCGCAAAATCACCCTTAAGTTTGCGATTAACAAGGGATAGGATTTGAGGATCAACAGCGTCCATCGCTTTGAGTAGCTGAGGGTGTTGCGTAAATACCTTTGCGATTAGCTTTCGGTATTGGTTGTCATCTGTAGTGAGCCCCATCGCCTCAATAAGTAGGCTAGGCACCATACCGAGTCTGTCATGTGCCACACGCACAAGAGCTTGGTTGTTGGCTGCAAAGGGAGAACTTGGCATCAAGCCAGCTTCGCAAAGCAGCTGAGTGCAGGCTGTATCATTGAGATGAGCGAGACGGATCATTGTTTGCAACGATTGCTCTGAAGCAAACAAGCGGCTAGCGAATGGCATCAAGCGGTGCTGTTTGGCAGCAAGGTTGGCTGTCAGGTGCATGAATTGATCAGCAATCAGGGTAGGACCAACGCCCGCGGATTTTAGGTGGTTGCTCGCGAGCTTGTATGCGGCCAAGGCAGTATCGGCATTGTGGTCAATCAAAAGGGCTGGATGCCAATAGAACGAGCCACGCTGAAAACGCGCTGTATAAATTCGATGGCCGTCGCCGTTGGCTACAACCAGATATTCGCCATCGTACTGAGGTTGCTTATAGAGGTCTGGAATCGCCTGATCGGTCATGACTAAGCCTTATCGTAGATTGTGTGATTTGGTAGGCGCCTTTTCATCGACACACAAAAAGCGTTTGGCTTTGTCTATGGCGGGAGAGGCTAAGTCTTCATCAAGGTTCTGATCGGCCAGCATTGAACGCATCCAGGTATCAAGATGGTTTGTGAAATGGCGTACCTGACCTTCATTAGCGAAGCTTGATGCGGAGACGCCCGCGACATCGAGCGAGGAATTAAGACCTTGGGCCAGCAGCATTGGCGCCAGCATGCTTGCCATACGATTGATAAGAGGCAGTTGGCTGATTGGCTGGTGGTGCAGGCTATGGGAAATGGCGGCGAGTTCATCAAGATCGACTGGGTAAACATTGATGCTGTGCGCTAAGTCGAGCGCGGAGTCTTTGGACACTGGCTCGCCAAAGATCGAATCAACCATCATGCGGTAATGAACCAACTCCCCATCACCGGGAACGATCCCACCTGCTAAGGCACAAGGCTGACGCTCGGATATCAGCATGGTATCTAGCCCATGCCGGGTAACCATCGCCTGTACTTGCAGCATTGAACGCGGCTGTGTCGATTCAACGGTTTCTTTGTATGGCGGCCGCGAATAACTCAAATGGGCGAGCACAACAGAACAGGTCACAGAATGTGATGAAGACATGGCCACCTTGTCCGAAATAGCTCCGTGAGAGCGATGCATTAGGAGCGGCCAAGGTGAGACACTGGCCGGGTTATTATTATATTATGTCATTGTACCGCTTAAATCTAGGGCGCTTAGCAGCTGAAAGGCTTATACCCATTGGTACGAAGCCAATTTGCATCTGGAATAATTCTGGTACATTGAAACTACAATAATGACGGCCAGCGAGCCGCAGATAACGCGAGGTGAGTGATGTTTCTGAACCGTTTTGAGCACCTAGTACGGTCAGGGAAGGTAACGATTGTTGGACGCCCGGATGGCATTCACGTGGCTGGTGCAAGCGGACTAGACCGTTTGCGTAGTCGATTTCTAGGTATTGGTGAGCGGCATGCGCTGGCTGGCATCTATCACCAGGTAAACCCAAAAGCCCCGGCACGTATGGCGTTCGTCATGCCCGCTGACTCTCAATGCGGCCATCAACAGCACTGCTGATGGTGTTTGATCCACTCTAGCGTCTGGGCGGAACGCCAACCGCCCATTCCCTCCCCCCAGCCCGACCGTTCCCACCAAGCCGATATATCACCAGCGCCAGCACGCCATCGAGCGATACCCGTTCAGGCCTGCCAATCACTATAAAATTATACCATCCTCCATACTGGCTACCGAACATCAACACCCATGCCTTCCTGACCGCCCGTCCCAGCCGGAGGCTCCGCAAAAACCCGGTGTTTCCTTTATATCCCGCATTCTGTGGGGGTTGCGCCGCGAAAGATAATCTTGGGAGCAAAGATTGATTTTGCTGGCAATGTCGGCTTGCTATCTTATAAAGTAGTATTGAACCGTTAATCTTTGGTCACAAACACTATGAATGCTGACAAAAAACCCGATCTTGGAAACAAGAAAATCAAACCGGCTACGCTGACGAGTGACATGCTGTCAGATATGGTGCTGGATCATATTCTTGATAACGGTCATCTCTTTATTGAGGGCAAACCTTCAACCAGTACCAATACTGAGCACTTCACAGCGGTACTCGATTCGTTGACTCGCTTGGCACACATGGTGGCCAAAGAAGCTATTGTGAACAGGATGAGCTTGTCACCTTTGAGTTCATTTGCGGACAAGCTTTCACCGGGTGACAAATCAGATCCTGACGTTGCCAAGTATGAGCTTCGCTATCGAATTCTAGAGCAGTATGGTGACAATGATCCTGTCAAAGATGACATCTACGATTACAACGAAGCAGTTGATATCTATGGTAAGGATTTCCTTGATACCTACTGGGGTGAGCTTGGCGAAAAATGCCCTCAGATGGTATCAAGCAAAGGTAATCGTCAGCTGTGGTTTAGCGTAGTTCGTTACCCGCTTTCATCGCTTGAGGCCAAGGAATCATTGGCTGCAAAGCTCGATTTGCCCTCAGAAGATAACCTGCTCAATAAGATCACCTCAGCGCCAGGTTTCAATTAGGCCTAGTGAAACGGCCTTATCCCCTCCCCGCAGCAAGCTGTTTTATTTGTATCCAAATTCAGCCTTGGGATCATGTTTTGGGTTACCAAAGACGGGTTTTTGTGGGCTTTAGGTTTGTCACCAAAAGGGCTTTTTTGGAAACAAGAAACCACTTTGTGGCCAATGTTATTTCCTTGCTGGCGCAGACCAGCGCGCGACGATTCAAGTCAGACCCACACGGAACCACAGAAAGAACTCAGGGTGCGCGAGGCGCACGGATGGGGTGGACTGTTAGAGGCTAGTATTGAGGATGGTATAATTATTATGGCTAACGTATGTAACTGCTGGTGCTGGACGGGCTCTTTCTTCGGGGGTGCCCTATGTCTGGATTGATGCCGCTAAGTGATGTCTTTGAGGTGACTAACCGCTACCACATTGGGATTGAGATAAGCGGTAACTACGCTAGGCTGATCAGCCAAAACAATAAAGGCAAGTCTATAGCACGCCGCACACTGGCCACGTCCTCAGTACTCGATCCACATGCATTAGCGTATCTCCTGACGAACGACATTCTTTATGCGGTTGATCAGGCTATCGCTGGCAAGGCTAAATTGCGTGTGCGCGACCTGTCAGGTCAATGCGACGGTTGCACCGTTAGAGTGTCCTTAACCAACAACATCATCCATAAGCTACCGATTACTCAGTGGCTGCTGGCGCTTAAAAGAGCTGCAGCTTTCAGTTCGTTTAAGCCAAAGGCACCCTCTACCGCTGAGCTGAATAAGCTAACCTTCAGACACTTCACTGCCAAAGGGTCGAGCCGGGTCGTATTGGGTCTAAATCTAACGCTGCGGATAGATTCAGCCCGTGGCTTTCGACGGTTGGTCGCCCGATACAAACCAGAGGGCGAACCGATACACGAGGTCTATCTTGCATCCTCTTTAGCGCTTTTAAGTACCAAATCCCTAAAGCAGAAATTATTGCCCCTTGTATCGCGTGCTCTCGATGATAATCATGGCACTGGCCTGACTTTTTTATATTTGGATTACGCGCCGGGCTCCTCAGCAAGACAGATCATAAATGCATTGCCTATCGCTAGCTGGTTGGACACATTGTTAGAGGCATCTCGATTTAGTCCTCTCA
>LAZR01000229.1_pt1 | contig 55375 bp, 53 predicted proteins | sample 329461 | NCBI WGS metagenome assembly LAZR01 (sample SAMN03002196, study PRJNA259156) | marine sediment metagenome | biome: sea floor; feature: Hydrothermal impacted sediments; material: marine sediment; isolation source: Loki non-amplified sample from Loki's castle hydrothermal vent sediment ...
TCAACACCTCCGGCAAAAAGCCAAAAGTGTTACCCATGTGTCCGGTACAAAACGTCACCTATGTCTCAGGTCGGGCACAAATGTCCGGCCGGGAGACATGGGTTGCGGACCGCACCTAAGAGATGGGCGACACTTTCGGTCCACGGCGATGCGGCGTGACCGCGCTCGGGCGGCCATTCGCGCAGCCCCAAGTTCTTCGGCAAATCCACTTTACAGCGTATGGGCGGCCGCAAATCCGACTTCAAGGTCGGCCTTGAGATCGGCGACGTCCTCCAACCCCACCTGAAGCCGAATGAGCGCACCGCCGCCGGGACCCTTGGCGATGGTCCGGTCGCTCAAATCGACCGGAACGGCGAGGCTTTCGTGCCCGCCCCAGGAATAACCGAGCCCGAAGATCCGCAGCGCGTCCAGGAAGGCCGCAGCCTTTCGCGCATCGCCCTTCAACACGAAAGCGAACAGGCCGGTGGCGCCGCTGAATTGGCGCCGCCAAAGCGCATGGCCGGGAAACGAGGGAAGGGCGGGGTGAAGCACCTCGCTCACCTCCTCCCGGCTTTCCAGCCATTCCGCCAGGGCCAGCGCCGAGGCCTGATGGCGTTCCAGGCGGATGCCCATCGTCTTCAGTCCGCGCAAGACAAGGTAGATGTCGTCGGGCGCCGCGTTGACGCCGATCTGCATCTGGGTGTCGCGGAGCCGACCGTAGGTCGTCTTGGTCGCCGATACGCTGCCCATCATCACGTCGGAATGACCGCCCGGATATTTCGTCAGGGCGTGAATCGACAGATCGACGCCGTGATCGAGCGGCTTGAAGAACATCGGCGTCGCCCAGGTATTGTCCATCATGGTGACCGCCCCGCCGGCGTGGGCGGCATCGCAAACGGCCCGGACATCCATGATCTCGAACGTGTTCGAACCAGGCGCCTCGAGGACGACGGCTTTCGTTTCCGGTCGCATCAGCCCGGCGATACCCTCGCCAATATGCGGATCGAAATACTCGACCTCTACGCCCATGCGGGACAGGGTTCCGTCGCAGAAACGACGCGTGGGGTAATAGACCGAATCCACCACGAGACAGTGGTCGCCGCTCGACAGGTAGGCGAGCAAAGGGACCGTGACGGCGGCGAGCCCGGACGGCAGCAGGATGGTCCCGGCGGCTCCTTCCAGTTCGGTCAAAGCGTCTTCCAGGGCCTTGGTGGTCGGCGTGCCCCACAGGCCGTAGGTAAACGGCGCGCGAACTCTATTGTTCAGGCTTTCCGTCGAGGGAAAGAGGACTGTCGAGCCATGGACAACCGGCGGATTCACGAAGCCATACTGGGACTGTGGATCGTAAGGCCCATGCGCCAGACGGGTGTTGATGCCGTCCTGCCGTCCCCGGGAGAAATTGTCGGTGCTCAATTGTTCGGCTTTCTGATTGTACTCAAGACGACTGATCGGACTTATTGCCCAAAGCGAGGGGAAAAAAACGTCAACTGCTTGACCTGCACTTTTTTATGACATGTGATTGCCGTGCGAAATGAAGGACTTTGTCCCGAGGCCGCCATCTGCCGCATCGGACTGCGTACTTCGTTTGCCAATAATGTCATACCCAAAACCCAACCGGGAAGGTATCCTGATGAAATTGAAGCTTCTGACCGCGGTGCTCGGTCTCTCGATCGCAGGCCTGGCAGCTGGCGGCGCCTCGGCGCAGACCCTCCAGACTGTAAAAGATCGCGGGGCCCTTAAATGCGGCGTCAATACGGGTTTGCCAGGCTTCGCCTCGCAGAACGATCAGGGCGCTTGGCAGGGCCTCGACGTCGACTATTGCAAGGCGATCGCCGCCGCTGTGTTCGGTGACCCCAGCAAGGTTCAATATTCGCCGCTGTCGGCGGTACAGCGCTTTCCGGCGCTCCAGAACAGCGAAGTCGACGTTCTGGCCCGAAACACCACCTGGACCATGGACCGGGACACGAAGCTCGGGCTCACCTTCGCCGGCGTCAATTACTATGACGGCCAGGGCTTCATGGTGAAGAAGGAACTCAATGTCAGCTCGGCGCTGGAGCTCTCCGGGGCGACGGTCTGCGTGCAGAGTGGCACCACCACCGAACTCAACCTTGCGGATTTTTTCCGGACCAACAACATGGAATACAATCCGGTTGTCATCGAGTCGCAGTCGGACGTGAACTCCGCCTATGACAGCGGTCGTTGCGACGTCCTGACGACGGACGCGTCCGGTCTTGCCGCCTCGCGTCTCGAAATGGGCAATCCGGACGATCACGCGATCCTGCCGGAAATCGTCTCCAAGGAGCCGCTTGGACCCGCAGTGCGCCAGGGCGATACGGAGTGGCTCAACGTCGTGAAGTGGACGCACTACGCGCTGCTCAACGCCGAAGAGCTTGGGGTCACCCAGGCGAATGTCGAAGAGATGCTGGATTCGGAAAATCCGGAAATCCGTCGCCTCCTCGGCAAGGACAAGAACTTCGGCGAGTCGATCGGCGTGTCGCAGGATTGGGTGGTCAACATCGTCAAGGCCGTCGGCAACTACGGCGAGATCTTTGAGCGCAACATCGGTGTCGACACGCCGCTCAAGATCCAGCGTGGCCAGAATGCCCTCTGGACCAAGGGCGGTCTGCAGTACGGTATGCCGATCCGCTAATCGATAACAACGGAGCGGGCGCCTTTCGGCGTCCGCTCCGACCGGCATTGACGCTCGTCGCCCATCGGGTGGCGGGAGCGAGATTTTGTGCACCGCTTGGGAACCGAAATGACCGCCGACATCCATCCGTCGTCACGCGAGCGTGGCGGTGACTCGCTTCTGACCAATCCGACCGTCCGCAGTATCGTGATCCAGGTCCTCTTGGTTGTCGGTCTGGTGGCTTTCGCTTGGTGGATCATCGACAACACCGCGCAAAATCTCGCCGCAGCGAATATTGCATCAGGCTTTGGATTCTTGGAATCCCGGTCTGGATTCGACATCGCCCAGACGCCGATCGCCTACTCCAGCAATTCCACCTATGGACAAGCGATCCTGGTCGGCATCGCCAACACGCTGATCATCGCGGCGAGCGGTGTTATCGTGGCGACGATCATCGGCTTCCTGGTCGGAATCGGAAGGCTGTCGCACAATTTTCTCATCCGCACGCTCTCGACCATTTATGTCGAGACGTTCCGCAATATTCCGCCGCTGCTGGTTATTCTGTTCTGGTATTTCGGGGTTCTCTCTGTCTTGAGCGGACCGCGTGGGGTCGCGGAAAGTCCAATCGGGGTCTATCTCACCAATCGCGGCCTGCAGATTCCGAGCGTACTGTTCCAGCCGCTCGCCTGGGCTGCCTTCGCGGCTTTCCTGGTCGGCATCCTGGCGACGATGTGGCTCGCCCGTTACAGCCGGAAGAAGCAATTGGCCACCGGCGAGCGCACGCCCGTGCTTTGGCCCGCGATCGGGATGATCGTCGGGCTGCCGATCGTCGTGTTCCTGGTGACCGGCCTGCCGGCCGCGCTGGAGTTTCCGGCGGCGAGTCGGTTCAACCTGGCCGGCGGCTTCCAGCTCCGGCCGGAGTTCATCGCGCTGTTGCTGGCGCTGTCGATCTATACGGCTGCCTTCATCGCCGAGATCGTGCGCGCCGGCATCCTCTCGGTTGCCAAGGGGCAGACCGAGGCGGCGTCGGCGCTTGGCCTGAAGCGCGGGCAATTGCTGCGACTGGTCGTGGTGCCGCAAGCCTTCCGGGTGATCATCCCACCGCTGACCAGCCAGTACCTCAACCTGACCAAGAACTCCTCTCTCGGGCTGGCGATCGGCTATCCCGAGCTCGTCGCGGTTGGATCTACGGTTCTCAACCAGTCGGGTCAGTCGATCGAGGTCGTGGTCATCTGGATGGTCGTCTATCTGGGAATCAGCATCACGGTTTCGCTGCTGATGAACTGGTTCAACTCGAAAATGGCGCTCGTCGAGCGTTGACGAAGGGCGCGTAGGACCATGGAAGAACAAGTCGCCCGCTTCGTCGCGACCGAGCAGAAACAGCCGCTCCCGCCCCCGCCAAGCGAGAGGGGCATCATCGGAACGACCCGCCGCAACCTGTTCGCCACGCCGCTCGATTCGGTGTTGAGCATCCTTGCAGGATTGATCATTGTCTGGGGGGCGTGGAACATCGTTAACTGGGCCTGGATCGACGCCACCTTCACGGGAAGCGACCGGGAAGCCTGCCTCGGGGAGGGGGGCGCATGCTGGGCCTTCGTCGGGGCGAAATTCAGCCAGTTCATGTACGGCGTCTATCCGTTCGGTGCGCGCTGGCGGATCGATTTGTCCGTGGTAATGCTGATCGTGCTCGTTGCCGGGATCGCCATACCGCGTATTCCGTTCAAGCGGATCAATGCGATGCTGCTGTTCGCGGTCTATCCGGTGGTGACGCTGATCCTGCTCACCGGCGGGCGGTTCTCGTTCTCCGGCGGCGGGGTGACGCTGCTGCTTTTGCTCGCCGCTGCCATCACGATCAGCGATGTGGCATCGCGCCCGGAGATCGGTTTCGGTAGCCTGATGAAGACTGCCGTCGGGTTGGCTCTGTTCGGCGTGTTGGCGCTGTTTTTGTCGAATATTGTCAACGGTGCCTCGGTCGATTTCCTTGATCTGCGATTCTCGACGCTCACGCTTGTCGCGTTTCTGGCAAGTCTCGGTTCGATAGCGGTGGCTGTCCTCACCGGATTCCGTTCCCAAGAGATCAGTCGACTCCGCCTGCTGATGCCGATTGTCGCGGTCGTTCTCTTTGTCTTCGTGATGACCGCCAATTTTGGGTTGCGGCCGGTGCCAACCAATCTGTGGGGCGGCCTGATGTTGACGCTCGTCGTCGCGCTGAGCGGTATCGCCGCCTCGCTTCCGTTGGGTGTCATCCTCGCCCTCGGCCGGCGATCGGACATGCCTGCGGTGCGGCTATTCTCGGTGATCTTCATCGAGTTCTGGCGCGGCGTGCCGCTGATTACCGTCCTGTTCATGGCGAATTTCATGCTGCCGCTGTTCCTGCCCGAGGGCGTTAGCTTCAATCAGCTTTTGCGGGCACTCGTCGGCGTCGCGCTGTTCTCGGCGGCCTACATGGCGGAGGTGATCCGCGGCGGCCTCCAGGCCATACCAAAAGGTCAGTATGAAGGCGCCGACGCCATGGCGCTGACCTACTGGCAGAAGATGCGCCTGATCATCCTGCCGCAGGCTCTGAAACTGGTGATTCCGGGAATCGTCAACACCTTCATCGGGCTCTTCAAGGATACCAGCCTGGTCTACATCATCGGTCTGGCCGACCTTCTCGGCACGGTGCGCCGTGGCTTCAACGATCCAAGCTGGATCACCCCCTCCACGCCGGCGACCGGCCTCGTCTTCGCCGCGTTCATTTATTGGTTGTTCTGCTTTTCCATGTCGCGCTACTCGATCTACACTGAGCGGCGACTGGATACCGGACACACACGCTAGAGCATCGGACGACAATATGAATGCGTTCTGCCAGCCCCTGGCCCACCGATTGCCCCGCGCCGGATGGCGCGGAAAGGTCGATCGGCGAGACTGGAATCCTGCCGTTTGCCAGAGGCAAACAGGCGGGTGGGTTTCCGGTCGCCGGGCGCCGTTCTCGGGCGAACATGGGTCCTATCCATGTTCGCTGACCCTTGAACTGTCGGCCGGCTTGACCGTAGCGCCGCTACGTTCGTCGCCGCCCTCCGCGTGGATTACCTCGGCGAACCGAAAAACAGAACCGCGTCCATATTATCTTCCGATGCTCTAAGGATCCGACCATGGCTGTCGATACCCAAACCAAGGCGCAACCAACACCGATGCAGGTCTCCGACGAGATCGCCGTCGAACTCTCGGGCGTCAACAAGTGGTTCGGGGAATTCCACGTTCTCCGCGACATCAATCTGACCGTTCGCACGGGCGAACGCATCGTCGTCTGCGGTCCGTCGGGATCCGGCAAATCGACGATGATCCGCTGCATCAACCGGCTGGAGGAGCATCAAAAAGGCCGCATCGTCGTGGACGGCATCGAACTGACCAACGATCTGAAGAAGATTGACGAGGTGCGGCGCGAAGTCGGCATGGTGTTCCAGCATTTCAATCTCTTCCCGCATTTGACCATTCTGGAGAACTGCACGCTGGCCCCGATATGGGTGCGCAAGATGCCGAAGAAGAAGGCCGAAGAGGTGGCCATGCATTACCTGTCGCGGGTGAAGATCCCCGAGCAGGCGACCAAATACCCCGGCCAGCTCTCCGGCGGCCAGCAGCAGCGCGTGGCCATCGCCCGGTCGTTATGCATGAGCCCGAAGATCATGCTGTTCGACGAGCCGACCTCGGCGCTCGACCCGGAGATGATCAAGGAAGTGCTCGATGTGATGGTCGGTCTCGCCGAAGAGGGGATGACGATGTTGTGCGTCACTCACGAGATGGGCTTTGCCCGCCAGGTCGCCAATCGTGTGATCTTCATGGACGCCGGCCAGATCGTCGAGCAGAACGAGCCGGAGCCGTTCTTCACCAATCCGCAACACGAGCGCACCAAGCTCTTCCTCTCGCAGATCCTTCATTGACCTGGTCGTCGGGCGCGTTTACGCGAATCGCCTGGTCGTGCAGATGATCGGCGTTCGATAAGCGACGCCGTGCGGGGCAGCAACGTGACGTCTTGCGCGGACGCGATGTTGCCTGTCAGGACTTCGGTTCCCCGGATTTCGATGAACATTTCGCGCGAGGATTGGTGATTTGTCCGAGCGAACATCCGAAAGCAGAGCGGCGCCGTCGCCGGCTCCTGTTCCCGCGACGATCGAACTGGTCGACGCGCAGGCGATCGCGTCCACCCCGAGTTGGGCCATCATTGGAATCTTCTTCATCCTCCTGTTCGGCGGATTGTATCTGACGGCAAGCTTCGTGCTGCCGGTCATCATTGCCCTGCTGTTCGCGTTGGTGATGAGCCCGGTGGTGCGATTCCTGCGTCGCCGGTTGAAAATCTGGGAGCCGATCTCTGCGTTCGTCCTCGTGATCGGCACGACGATGACGCTGATTTCAGGCTTCTACATGCTCAGCGATCCCATCGCGAAGATCGTCAACGACGCGCCTCGTTACGCCGCGGCCGTGGATGCGGAGATGCGGACTGTCAAGAACCGGCTCGAACGCCTCCGCTCGGCTCAGGAGAATGTGGAGAAAACCGCGAAAAGCGCCGCCGGAGGGGCGACGGACAATGAGGTTGTCGTCAAGAACCCCGGCCTCGTCGACAATGCCGCGACCGCAGTGCCGCAGATGCTGGCTTCTGTCGGCTTCACTCTGGTGTTTTTGTTTTTCCTCCTCGCTTCGGGCGACCTGTTTTACCAGAAACTCATACGGTCGATGCCGACGCTGGCAGACAAGAAGCGCGCGCTTCACATCGCGCACGACATCGAGCGCGAACTCTCGCGTTATCTGTTCACCATCACGATGATCAACGCCGGTCTGGGCATCGCGGTCGGGACGCTGTTGTGGTGGGTCGACATGCCGACTCCCGTCGTCTTCGGCGCTCTGGCGATGCTGCTTAACTTCATTCCCTATATCGGTGCGTTGATTGGCATGGCGATTGTCGGGGTGATCGCTCTCGCCGATTTCGGCAACTTGGCCCAAGCTCTGGTTCCAGTCCTGCTGTACCTCGCCTGCACGACAATCGAAGGCCAACTCGTGACGCCAACGATCGTCGGCCGACGGTTGGAGATGAATGCCGCCGCCGTCTTCCTCTCGGTGGCGTTCTGGGGTTGGATTTGGGGCGTGGTCGGCATGTTCCTCGCAGTCCCGGTCATGGTCGCTATCAAGGTCTTCGCCAGCTATGTCGAACCGCTCGCGCCGCTCGGCGATTTTCTATCGGCCGAAACAAAACGAACGCCGGACGAAGACGACTGATAACGGCGCGCGGTGACAGAGACCTGTTCGAGGATGCCGAACGGGGGTGTCCGGCCAGGCGCGGCGCGCAGGGCTCGGTGGAACGCGCCCCGGCTGACCCAGTTCAAAGCCCCACCGCAGGCCGGGCCCGCCGCGCCTTGCGGTGTTGCGGACCTCGCCCGATGCGCCACGTCGCGCTCATCCCGCTCCTCGCCAGGTATCGGCGCGAAGGTGCCGGGAATGGCCGGTCGCCTGGGTTCCTGTCACTGCAGATTGGTGTGATGCCGAACACGTCGGCACCCTTCACAGATGCCCAATAAAAAACCGGCGGCCCACTGGGCCGCCGGTCGTTGTTCGGGATAGGACCCTGTCTGACTAGCGCTTGGCGGTCGTTGCGACCGGTTTCACCAGCGCGGTGATGCGCCGGAGCGTGACACGCCGGTTCTCAGCGTTCGCCGCTTGCGTCTTGACCTTCAGGTTCTGCTCGCCATAGCCCTGCGTGATCAGGTTTTCCGGCGGGACGTCGAAGTACTGCGACAGCGCCGAGGCGACAGCCTCCGCTCGGCGATCGGACAGCGCCAGATTGGCGATTTCGCTGCCCACCGCGTCGGTATGCCCCTCGACCAGGAAGGTCTCGGCGGGGTTTTCCTTGATGACACGCGCGATCGCATCGGCCACCGCCTGCAAATCATCGACTTCGCTTTGCTCGATGGCGGCGGAGCCGAATGCGAAGTTGATCGTATTGAGGTCGATCCGGCGCACCTTGTCGCGAATGCGCTCGGAGCGTCTCACCTCATCGATTGAGTAGATGCGCTCGACGGTCTCGACCGGCGGTGCGACGATTGTGCGGTAGTAGAGCTCCTCGTCCGGTTCCGCCACGTCGACGATGTATTGGTCTTCCGGAATCGTCAGAACGACTGGAGCGAGATCCGCCGCCGGATCATAGTAGTAATCCGGGCGTTCGGTACCGTCCTGGTACGGATCGTAGAACAGAACGACCTCGCGTCCGTCCGGCAATACCCGGGAGCGCTGGATCACGTCGCCATACCGGTTGGTGATCGTCACGACCTGGATGCCGTTCGGTCGGACCACGGTCTGGCGGGTCCGACCGCCCGAAAGACGCTCATAGTAGCGCTCCTCGGCGTCGACGGCGATACGGTCGTCGTCATTGCCGCGGATGAAGTAGGCGGCGGCGCCACCGACCAGCGCGCCGGCGACGCCGGCGCCCACGATCGACAGGATGTCGCGATCGCCGACACGCTCGACGACTTCGGCGCCGGGCGGAAGTTCCGGCTGCCCAACCACAGTGGTGTTGTTGACAGTCGTATTGTTCACGGTCGCGTTGTTGGTCGTGCTGTTGTCGTTGATAGTGGTCTGCGACGAGCCTTCGGCCGGCGCCGAGATCCGCTCTCCCTGCTCCGCAGTGATCGAGGGCACTTCGACAGGCTGGCTCAATTGCTGCACTTGCGCGTCGCTTGCGCTGATCTGGCCGGCGGGGACAGTGGCTTCCTGAATCTCGGCCGATACGGGCTTCGGATCTTCGACCGGAGCTGCTGCCGGTGCTGGCGCTGGTTCTGCCGCGGCGGGCGCTGGTTCGGCCGGAGCTTCGGCAGCGGGTGCGGGCTCAACCGGCGCAGGTTCAGCGGGCGCAGGCTCGGCCGGAGCCGCTTCCGCGGGCGCTGGTTCGGCCGGAGCTTCGGCAGCGGGTGCGGGCTCAACCGGCGCAGGTTCAGCGGGCGCAGGCTCGGCCGGAGCCTCAGCAGCGGGCTCCTCGACGGGGGCTGGTTCAGCAGGTGCTGCCTCGGCAGGAGCCGGTTCGGCGGGCGCAGGCTCGGCCGGAGCCTCAGCAGCGGGCTCCTCGACCGGGGCTGGTTCAGCAGGTGCTGCCTCGGCAGGAGCCGGTTCGGCGGGGGCTGGTTCAGCCGGAGCCTCGGCAGCGGGTTCCTCGACCGGGGCTGGTTCAGCAGGGGCTGCCTCGACAGGAGCCGGTTCGGCGGGGGCTGGTTCGGCCGGAGCCTCGGCAGCGGGTTCCTCGACCGGGGCTGGTTCAGCAGGGGCTTCCTCGACCGGGGCTGGTTCAGCAGGGGCTTCCTCGACCGGGGCTGGTTCAGCAGGAGCTTCCTCGACAGGAGCCGGTTCGGCCGGAGCCTCGGCAGCGGGTTCCTCGACCGGGACGGGTTCAGCAGGGACCGCCTCGGCAGGGGCTGTCTCGCCGGCAGGCGCCGGTTCACAGGCCGCCGGATCGGGTGCCACGGCCGTCGGATCGCAGGCGGTCGGGTCGGCCTGGGCGACGCGGAACGCGGCCGCGTCCTGCGCATAGGCCGCAATCGGTCCGCTGATCGCGGTCGAAGCGGCAAGCGCGGCCACGCCAAACAGCCTGCCGGTTCTCTTGAAATTCGGCATATCTTTTACCTTTGTTGAAATAAGTCCCTTGCAGACCCGGATGACGCCTTGGCGCTCCCATGCACCTTTAATCGGCATTCCGACCAGTTGTCGGCGTCCACTCCGATCGCCGCTAGCTAGGAAAGCGTCGAAGTTTGTCCAGACGCACGCACAACGCCTGAGATCGCTTGGGGTTTCGTTAAATCGTCTCGCTGTCTTCAGAATCGGCGGGGGGGGCTCCAATCATAGAGCCAAGAGAGGTCGTCCCGAAGACTGTCCGGCGATCGCAATGAGAGTGCGGCGTCGCGCGCCAGATTGAGCGGCCAAGGCAGATGATAGACACGCTGGTGGAAGGCGACGCGGCGGCGGACTTTGGCGATGCGGGGCCTCCGCTCGGCTTCGTAGTGGGCTAACGCAGCGCTCCGGCTCGGTGCCCGCGCCAGGGCGTCGGCGAGCACCGCTGCATCCTCGATGGCCATGCCGGCGCCCTGCGCGGCATACGGTAGCATGGCATGAGCCGCGTCACCGATCAGAATGAGCCGATCGTCGAGATGGCGCCAGGGCCGGTCCGGCGGCACCACGTTCAAAGGCCAGCCGGTCATGTCGCCGGCCGCCGCGATCATCGATGTGACGTCCCGATCCCATGAGCGAAAGCGGTAGGCAAGCCCCGCCGGATCGGCGAGCGTCATTCGCTTCATTGGCTCGATGAGGACGAGGTTCGTCTCGCGCCCGCCGGAAATCGGATAGGCGACGGCGTGACGCCGGGGGCCGAGCCACGCCGTGATGCCAGGCGGCGGGCCGCCGCCGTTGTCGCGGCTCACGTAGCCGCGCCAGGCGATCGCGCCGCTGGGTGTGGCCGCCGCAAGCCCCAGCCGGCGCGCGATGGACGAGCGCACGCCATCGGCGCCGACCACCAGGCTGGCCTGAAGTCTGTGCCGACCCTCGCCGCTGATGAACCAGAGATCGAGGCCGCCACGCGCCGGGGTCAGCGCCTGGAGCGTAGCCCCAAGGTGAAGCGTGATCGCGGGGGAACGGTCGACGGCGCGCAGGAGAACTGCCTGCAGGTCGGCGCGGTGGATCGATACATAGGGCATGCCGTCGCTGGCGACGACCGGGACCGAGGCGATCGGCCGACCGGTGAACGCCCGGCGCAAGATTACCTCGCGAGCGCGCGTGCCATGGACCAGCAAGTCCTTCATGAGTCCGAGCCGGCCGAGAACTCTCAACGCGTTCGGGGAAAGCTGGAGACCGGCGCCGACTTCCTGCATCTGCGGCGCGCGTTCGAAGATTTCTACCGCGAAACCACGATCCGCCAGCGCCAGCGCTGCTGTCAGTCCGCCGATTCCCGCTCCGATGATCGTGATCGGTCGCGCCCGGTCGGCCGCGGACACGGACCTAAGCGGCCTTTTCTCCGAAGCCGCAACCGGCCGGGCTGGTTTCCGTGGCTTTCAACGCCGTGTTCAGCCGATAGAGGGTCGAGCAGTAGCCGCAGACGATTTCGCTCTCGTCGCCCATGTCGAGATAGACATGGGGATGATCGTGCGGCGGATTGGCGCCGCAGCACATGAACTCCGTCACCCCGACCTCGATCGTGTCGTAGCCTGCGTCGTTCTGAAAATGGGGAATCACGTGTCCAGCCATCGCGGCTCACTCTCGGCTATGGTTCGCAACGTCGCGGACCATAGTGTCGGTGGAACGGAATGAACAGGGGTGGCGATGACGCCACTTGGTGCTTATCCAAACGTTTGCGGACTTCACGCCGCCAACGGGATACGAATGCGAGGCTTGGCCCCATCATGGATCATTTCATCAGCGACGGGCTTGAACTCGCCTTTCTCGATGCGGGCGAGCGCGATGCTCCAAGCGTCCTGCTCCTGCATGGCTTCGCGTCATCAACCCAGGTGAACTGGGTGGACACCGGCTGGGTCAGGACGCTGACCGACGCTGGCTACCGAGCCGTCGCCTTCGACCATCGCGGTCATGGCCAGAGTGCCAAGCCGATCGACCAAGCGGCCTACACGCCCCAGAAAATGGCCGGCGACGCGGTGGCGCTGCTCGACCATCTGGAGATTCGGGCTACCACGGTGTTCGGCTATTCCATGGGCGCGCGGGTCGCGGCCTTTGGGGCGCTCGCCGCATCCGAGCGCTTTGTGCGCGCCGTCTTCGGCGGCCTGGGTTTCGGCCTCGTCGACGGCGTCGGCGATTGGGACCCGATCGCCGCGGCGCTGCGAGCCCCTTCGCTGGAGGATGTCAAAGATCCGCGCGGCCGCATGTTCCGGGCTTTTGCCGATCGAACGAACAGCGACAGGGAGGCGCTGGCCGCCTGCATCTCGACGTCCCGAAAGGAACTGACGGAAGCCGAGGTCGGCCAAATTACTCAGCCCGTGCTGATCGGCGTCGGCACGACGGACGACATCGCCGGCTCGCCGCACCGGTTGGCGGCGCTGATGCCGAATGCTCGCGTGCTCGCTATCGAGGGCCGCGACCATATGCAGTCCGTCGGCGATCGTCGGTTCAAGGCCGAGGTGCTGCGGTTTCTGAGCGACGACGCCTGACGCCCTATCCAGACCGCTTCAGCGGTGCCCGGCGTTGCGGCCGGGATGTGCCGCACCAAAGGTGTCACATACGCGCTGACGATCGTCTCCATGGGGCCCACGAGCGTCTGCGGCTTTTCCTCGGGCGGCAACGCGCCTATCTGTACTCGAATATGGGGACCACTGAGGTTTCCCCAAGCGCCGTTTCGGGAGAGCGCCATGAGCAAGAGCAGCCCGCAGGTCCAGGACAAGATCCAGGCCGTCGATCCGATCTGGGCAAAAGTGCGGACGGAAGCAATTGAGGTCGCGGAGCGCGAACCGGTTCTGTCCTGCTTCATCTACGCCACCATTCTCAACCAGCGCAGCCTTGAGGCGGCGCTGATCCACCGCGTGTCACAACGGCTGGATCATCCGGACGTGCCGGCGATCGTGATCGCGCAAGCCTACGCCGACATGCTGGAATCCGACGTGGAGTTCAGCGCGACGTTGCGAACCGACATCCAAGCGGTGTTCGACCGTGACCCGGCCTGCGAGCGCTACATCGAGCCGCTGCTCTACTTCAAAGGGTTTCACGCGATTCAGACGCATCGGCTCGCGCACTGGCTCTGGAACGAGGGCCGGCGCGATTTCGCCCTCTATCTTCAGGCGCGATCGTCCGCCGTGTTCCAGACGGACATTCATCCAGCGTCCCGGATGGGCAGAGGGATTTTTCTCGACCACGCCACCGGCCTCGTCATCGGCTTCACGGCGGTCGTCGGCGACAATGTCTCGATTCTCCAGAACGTCACCCTCGGCGGCACCGGCAAGGAGTTCGGCGATCGCCATCCGAAGATCGGCTACGGCGTCCTGATCGGGGCCGGTGCGAAGGTCCTCGGCAACATCACGATCGGCAAATGCTCGAAGATCGCGTCCGGCTCGGTCGTCCTCAAGCCGGTTCCACCGCATACGACCGTGGCCGGCGTTCCGGCGCGGGTAATCGGCACGACCGACGATTGCGACGAGCCGGGCCGTGCCATGGATCAGAGCTTCGACCGCACAGATTGATTGCGTCGGCGCATTGAATTTGCGAGCGGAGGCCTAGCTACAGCCGTTCGAAATTGGTCCAGGAGAACGATGTGAAGCCCGACGAAATACGCAAGCTCGAAGCTTATCTGAGACAAAGTTTCAAAGGAGCCGACCTCCAGGTTCGTGCGCTTGCGCGCAGCGCCGATTCGGCTGAGGTCTATCTCAACAGCGAATTCGTCGGGTTGCTCGCGAAGGATACTGAGGAGGGTGAACTGTCGTATCACTTCACCATGACGATCCTCGACATCGATCTGGAATAGGACGACGGCGCCCAGCTAGGCCGGTCGGCTCGTCCCTCACTGGCGGGGGGCGCGGCGTATTGGTGATCGTGGATAGAGGAGCCGGCCCTTCCAGAAGGGCCGGCTCCGTGACCGTTCAGGCATGGACGGGGAAAGCCTGAGCAGCCTAGCTGAACCTCGCCTGGCGGCGGCGAGGTGGGGTGCGTGACGGGATTTCGGCGGGCAGGGCGCGCCGGGATTTGGATACCGACAAACCGGCTGGAGCAGCTTCCGGCGCGAAGCCCATTGTTCCAGGACAGCGCGGACGCCGATTTCAGCGGACGCTGCCGACCAGAATGTTGCGATCGTCGGCGATGGCGAGCCATTTGCCGGCATCGCGTTCCGACTGACGCTTCAAATATTCGTAATCCGTATCGCTCCAAGCAAGAACGCGATCGTCGAGATTATCGAGAACGTAATCGCCTTGATCGGTGCGGACCGTCAAAACCGCATGGCCTTCGCCGTTTGACTGACGCAGGACGGTGATCAGCAGTGCTGAGGCGGGGACTCCCTCACGCTGGAGCATGTATTGCTTCAGCAGCACGTAGTCCTCGCAGTCACCTTGAACCGTCGGATACGACCAGACTTCCGGGACGCCATACATGTCCTGGTCCGTGCGCGGGAAAATGGAAGAATTGACGGCGTTGTTGACCTCGACGAGCTTGGTCCACATCGCCCGGGTCAGGCTTACCACGCCGACCGAGGCGTTCGGCTGACAGGTGCCCGGATAGCGCTTGCAGAATTCATAATGTCCGATCGGCTGCGACGTGATCCCCGTGGTGATCATAGCCGAGGATTGTGCGGAGGCCGACGTGGCGGAAAATGCCACCGTCAGAAATCCGAGACCGACCACCATCTTGCTGAAGAATTTTGGCATTTTCTTTCTCCCCGTTCGTTCAGGGACAATGTCACATCCGTTTTACTTCTACACAAAATGTAGTAACGCAAATTGTATCAAATTTTATCAGATTTCATCTCCATCTATACTTTAGATGACATAAAGAATTTCACGAGAATTTTTCTCCGACCAGTGGGATTTCGTCAACCATAAAGGACATGCCGGCCGACCGAGGCGCTGGCGAGATCCGCATAGATTGACGCAGGTGGGGAAGGAAGGGCAGGGCAGTCGCGCCGTAGTCAGCCTGCACCCGCGACGCCGGATCGGCTGGCGCCGAAGGCCCAGGCAGGCCAAGCTCGTGGCGACGCGCCGGGGCGCGCCCTGGCCCCGCGCGGCATCAGTTCAATCTCGTCATTGCCGACGGCCCAGGGCTGGTCGAGCGAGTTCAGGCGATATGGGCGCCTTGGGTGGCAGTGTAGATCGTGTAGATCGATTGGCTCGCCGTCATGAATAGCCGGTTGCGCTGTTCCCCGACAAAGGTGAGGTTGGCGCAGCCTTCCGGCGTCTTGATCTGGCCGATCTTGGTGCCATCGGGCGCATATACCTGCACGCCATCCTGCCCTTCTCCGGCAAAGCCTGTCGCCGCCCAGACATTGCCATCGACATCGGCGCGCAGACCGTCGTGGAACCCGCTTTCCAGCGTCGCGAACTCGCGCCGGTTCGTCAGCTTGCGACCGTTCTCCTCGACGTCCCAGGCAATGATGCGGGCCGGCTCGGGATGGTGGGTGGCGGCCGAATCCGCGACGTAGAGGATGCGGTAGTCCGGCGAAAAGCAGAGTCCATTCGGCTTGAAAATCTCGTCCGTCAGCTTGGTCAGCACGCCGCTGGTCGCATCGATGTGATAGATGCTGGTCGGCAGTTCCAGTTCGCGGACATTGCCTTCGTAATACCAATGGCTGCCATAGCCCGGATCGGTGAAGATGATGCCGCCGTCATCCGGGTGGACCACCGCGTCGTTCGGGGCGTTCAGCGGTTTGCCCTCGAAGGTTTCGGCCAGCACGGTCGGCGAACCTTCCCGCCCATAGCGCACGACCCGGGCGGTCGAGTGCTCACAGCTGATCTGTCGTCCCTCGAAGTCGAAGGTGTTGCCGTTGGAAAAGTTGGAGACGTGGCGCAGCGGCGTCACCGTCTCGGTTACCGCGTCCCAGCGCATTTGCCGGTTGTTGGGGATGTCGCTGAACACGGCGTAGCGGCCGACGCCGTTCCAGGCGGGTCCCTCGGCCCAAAGAGCGCCGGTCCATTGCCTCTGCAACGGCGTGTTGCCAATCATGTACCGGGAAAAGCGCGGGTCGAGTACGACCCAGGCGTCATCGGGATAACGAGACGGCTGCGGAGGCAGCGAGATCTCTTGCGTCTCCGCGAGTCCAGGCATCGCCAGCACGGCGCCCAGCGCGGCGCTGCCCGACAGAAATGCACGTCGGTCCATGTTCATGTCGTCCTCCCCACCGGCCGATCCTGAGAACGCGCCGGATTGCGTTGCTCATCATTCTCCAACTGGGCATGTGCGGCAGGAAGCTTAACGATGTTAACGACGGTTTGCTATCTCGGCGCCTTTACGGCCGCCGGGCTTGCACCGAGCGGTGAATGCATCGGATCAGAGAGTGTATCCGGCATCGAGAATTCCGATGCACAATGAAAGCGTTAGAACGCCGTAGTTGCATGTCGATGCATGGGGGGCATGTGACCTTCGTTGCCACTGGGGCAAGAATGGTCCGCTCGCAAGAGGGGCGCAGCCCTATCGTGGTGGCGAGGAACTTACATTTCGGGCAGTCGGACATGGCGATATCGCCTGGGCGACGCATTCTTCAGCACCAAGGGTTCCGGACAGATACCGTCAGGCTGTCAGAGCATGCTGCGTTCGATCGTTTCGCGCGACTGCATCGCGGCGAATTCGATCGCGAATCCCTCTTCGAGGTGGCGGACGACCCGTCCTTTCGTCGTGCCCAGCGTAATCCGCGAGCCAATGGCGGGCCGAACGCTGCTCGTCACGGCGGCGCCGGACAGTGACAAGTCGATGATCCGGGTCTGGTAGCGACGGCCGTCTTCGAGGACCACGTCCACGAACGGGTTTTGCGGCTCGACCCGCTCATGGCGGCGATCTTCCGGTAGATCGAGTTCATGACGGTTGGCGAACCAGGTCAACTGGGCGGCCAGCTTCTCGCGCTTGCGTTCGCTGCTGTTGAGCATGAGCACAAAGCCGCCGTCAAAAACGCGAACCACCGTGCCCTCCAATCGACCGATATGATCGATGTAGACGATGATCCGCTCGTCCTTGGACGGGTGCACGGCGGTGGTGATCGCGACGTCCCCAGGGGACATGTTCTCGGCGCGGCAAGGATATTCGGTTCGGTCTTCCCGCATGAAGCGGCCGAGGAGATTGACGTCGACACGATTGAAGCGACGCCGCTCATCCGATCCCGTCTGCCGTGCTTGAGCCTGAGCCTGCATAATCTCTCAACCGTCGTTTCGCCACGGTCGCGCACAACCGCGCTTACCGGGACTTTTTACAGCCCGAAGCTTAACGATCGGTGCAGGAATCGTCATGCTGCGATGCGGTGATGCCGTATTAACTCTCGCTTGCAAATCTGTTTGTCGAATTGCGCTGGAAGGCTTACAAATGATGCAGGACGGATTTCGATCCGGTCTGGCAGCACCCACCTGCGCTTCCCTGGTTTTCCAGTTCAGATTCACGCAGACCTTTGGCCGCCCCATGTTATGGGGCGGTTTTTTCTATTGGTGTCAGTTTACGTCCAGCGCCCCATGTTCGGCGGGCCGATGCGTCACCCTCACGGTCGTCGGCTAGCAGTGGACGAGGACCGAAACGACGATGGAGCACGAAGCGTGACCCCGCACCATTCCGGCCAATCGGACGATGAGACCCTCGATCGAAGACCGCATCCTCCGGCCTTCAACGTTCCGGCAATCATTCTGATCCTCATCGCGGTTCTTGCGACCGTCCATGCGATCAGGGTTTTCGTCCTGGGTCCCGTCGCCGCGTCCGATGTGCTGCTCGACTTCGCGTTCATTCCCGGATGCTACGGCGATCTTGACGAAATCTGCGGGTTGCGTTCCGCCGGCGCCGATATCTGGTCGCCACTCTCCTATGCGTTTCTGCATGGGGATTGGACGCATCTGGGCGTCAACGCGGTGTGGCTGCTGGCTTTCGGGACACCGGTCGCGCGGCGGCTCGGGACCGTTCGTTTCGTTGCCTTCTCGGGGGTTGGCGCGCTCGCGGGCGTGGCTGCTTTCGCGATCTTGAACCCGACCCTTGTCGCTCCAGTCATCGGCGCTTCGGGAATTGTATCGGCGTTGATGGGAGGAGCCTGCCGTTTTGCCTTCGGGGGGCGGGGGCGGACGCGGTTCAACCCGGCGCGGGCCGACATGCCGGTCGTGTCGATCGTCGATGCGTTGGCCAACCGAACCGTCCTTGTCTTCATCGGGGTCTTTTTCGCGACCAACCTGCTGATCGGCAGCGGAGTGGGGGGGGCGCTCGGCGGTGGCGCGATCGCCTGGGAAGCCCATCTGGGCGGATTCGCGTTCGGGTTCCTGGCATTTCGCCTGTTCGATCCCCTTTCGCGCGTCCGCATGCCCTGACACGCGCGCCTTGCCCCTTGCGGTTCGCGCGACTCTGGCTCACCTTTCCAAACGATCACGAAGGGGAGGCTGAAGACATGTCCGTGCGCCAAATACTGGAAGAGAAGGGGCGGGAGGTCGTGACACTCCGGCCCGAGGCGACCCTGGAAGAGGCTGTCCAAGTACTCGCGGGCAAGAAGATCGGTGCCATCGTCCTCGTCGACGCTAAAGGAGCGGTTGCCGGCATCGTATCGGAGCGCGATATCGTTCGCCTTATCGGAACGTCTGGCGTCGCCAGCATTTCTCAGAGCGTGCGCGACGTCATGACGATGGCGGTGACCACATGTACGGAATCGACCTCGATCAACGAGGCGATGGAATTGATGACCCACGGCCGGTTCCGCCACTTGCCCGTCTGCGAGGAGGATAAGCTGGTCGGGATCATTTCGATCGGCGACGTCGTCAAACGCCGGATCGAGGAAGTGGAACGTGAGGCCAACGAGATGCGCGAATATATCGCCGCCGGCTGAACGAAAGCGAAAACGGGCGGTGGGGCAATGCGTCGGCCCGCGCATAGCCCCCACACAAAACCGGTTGTCGCCTACCGTCCGCTCGCTTCGAGGGCGCCGTCGGTCATTCGTTCGATCTCGCCGATCCGATTCTTGGTCGCTTCGTATCCGAGCGCGATGGCCTCCTCGGCCCGGAAGAACTCTGAAAGGCCGATGTCGCGCACGCGCGGCTGCAGTGAAAGATCCGGAGGATCGCCGGCAAGGCGAGCGCGCGAGATGCGGTCCTGGATGATGTTGAACGCATCGACCATGGAACGCGCGATGCTGAGTTTCTCTCTCCGGGGAGAGGCGCCTTCCAACCTTGGCGTTACGATATCTGTCAGCCCCAGTCCCTGCGGCGATGCGTTCCCGTCATCCGCAACATCATCCGCGACGGCCCGCATGCGAACGACCGCCGCGCGTCCAAACAGGTCGTAGTGCAGGTTCACGGCGACGACGAATTTTTCCTCGTTGACGCGGCACACATTCACCGGAACCGGGTTGACGAGGGCGCCGTCGAGTAGTCGCCGGTTGCCGCAGGAGACCGGCTCGAAAACACCTGGAAGAGCATAGGACGCCCGCATCGCCAGGATCAGGGAGCCGGAATCGATCCACACCTCGTGACCATTTTGCGCCTCGGTGGCGACGCAGACGAGGCGACGGTCCAAATCCTCGATCTGGATCCCTTCCAGCGATTCCGACAGGCGACGGCTGAGCCGCATCCCGCCAATCAGTCCACCCGCGCCGAAGCGCAGATCGAGAAACCGCATCATTCCTCGTCGCGTCAGCGACAGGGCAAACGTTTCCAGATCGTCGAGTTTTCCAGCCAGGTAGCAGCCGCCCACGAGAGCACCGATCGACGTGCCGGCGATCATGGAGATGCGAATGCCGGATTCGTCGAGGGCTCTGAGGACGCCGATATGGGCCCATCCGCGGGCCGCTCCGCCGCCCAGGGCCAGCGCGATGCCTGGGGAGCGCCGCGTCGCGGTCTCTTGAGGTGCGTAGCTGGCTAGGGGAGGTTCCGCCCCCCAACCGAAGACCCTATCAAGCATCTTGCGTCGCCCCCGATTGTTCTCCGTTTATCTAGTATGAGGCTACAGCGAAGGTCTGATCATCCGATTAAGAGGCGACGGAACCATCTCCCGTCTCGCGAACCGTAAGGCTGTGCCCATCGCCCGCGACGACACGATAGAAGCAGGTCGTGCGACTGGTGTGGCACGTGTCGTTCGGCTTGGCGACGGCGACTTTCAACCAGACGGCGTCCTGGTCGCAGTCGACGCGGACTTCGCGAACGCTTTGCAGGGCGCCGGACGTTTCGCCCTTTTTCCAGAGCGCGTTGCGCGAACGCGACCAATAATGCGCCAATCCTGTCGACAAGGTCGCCTCAAGCGCCCGTTCGTTCATATGGGCGACCATCAAGAGCTCGCCGGAGGCGTGATCGGTGACTACGGCGGTGACAAGGCCGGCCGCGTCGAACCGCGGCCGAAGCCGGGTTCCTTCCTCTTGTTCACTCGCGTCGGCTGATGGACGATCAAACATCGGCTTGTCCGACATTGCCATTCTCACACCCGGTGGCCGGTCAGCGAGAAGAACCGCCCCTTCAACTCGCCATCGTCGGCAAAGACGCCCTGGAAGGACGTTGTCACGGTCAGCGAGCCCTTGGACCGGATGCCGCGCATCGACATGCACATATGTTCGGCTTCGATCATCACCGCGATGCCCTTGGGTCGAAGCATGCTGACGATAGCCGTGGCGATCTGCGCGGTCATCGATTCCTGCGTCTGCAGACGGCGACCGTAGATATCGACCACGCGCGCGATCTTCGACAGGCCGAGAACGCGGCCGTCCGGAACATAGGCGACGTGCGCCTTGCCGATGATCGGCACCATGTGGTGCTCGCAGTGCGAATGAAAATCCACGTCGCGGACCAGCACCATGTCGTCGTAGCCGGAAATTTCCTCGAAGGTGCGTCCCAGAACGTCGCCGGCTTCCTGTCGGTATCCTCCGAACAGCTCCTCATAGGATTTCACGACGCGGGCCGGCGTTTCGCGCAGGCCCTCGCGGGTCGGATCTTCGCCGACCCAGCGCAACAACGTCTCCACCGCCGCCTCCGCTTCCGCTCGGCTCGGCCGCTCGGTGTGCCTCTCGTCGGCAATGTCGGGGAATTTCTTGACGACAGCGTCCATCTTGCTTCGCTCCGTGCCAGTCGGAATTCGTGCGGCAATCCATAGGGAATGTTGGTCTGGAGCCTGCGCCGGAGCGTCATTACGGCTCGAAATCGATATCCTGTCCACACCTACCCCACTTCCGGCGCCACCGGGCCATGACAATGCGACCGAAGACGGCGACTTTCGAACCGGTGCCCGAGCAACTATATAGTTTCGGAAAAAGCGAAATGACAGGGCAAACGGCCGAAGCCGACGGATGGTGTTGCAGTGATCGACGACGTGTACAATTCCCGCATTCTCGAATTGGCCGGCAACATTCCCCGGATCGGACGTCTCGACAGCGCGGATGCGAGCGCGACCGCGCACTCCAAGCTTTGCGGCTCGACGGTGACGGTCGATCTGAAGCTCGCCGACGGGGTCGTGTCGGATTTCGCCCATGAGGTGAAGGCCTGCGCGCTCGGACAGGCCTCGTCGTCGGTGATGGCCAGCCATATCGTCGGCGCTACACCTGACGAATTACGTGCGGTCCGTGAGACGATGCGCCGGATGCTGAAGGAGAACGGAGCACCGCCGTCTGGCCGCTTCGAGGATCTGAAATATCTGGAGCCCGTCCGTGACTACAAGGCCCGGCATGCCTCCACCATGCTGACCTTCGACGCGGTGGTCGACGCGCTCGACCAGATCGCCCGCAAGGACGAGAGCGCGGCGGCATGACTGCTACGCCGGGCTTCGGTTCCACAAGCGCGTCGAACTGGTCTGGTGATGTGCAAGTCTGACCAAAAACCCGATCACGCGGCGCCCAAGGGTTTGCGCGACCGCGCTCGACCCTTGAGCCGCAATTACGACGGGCCCTGGCAACGGACGCCGGGCCGCCTGGTCGGAATGGCGCTCGTCCGTTTCTACCAGATCGTCTTTTCGCCGTTCGTGGGTGGCCATTGTCGGCACATCCCAACCTGCTCGGAATACGCCTATGAGGCGGTGGCCCGGCACGGGCTGATGCGAGGCGGGTTCCTGAGCGCGCGGCGGGTTGTCCGCTGCGGCCCGTTCGGGACCGCGGGCCTTGACCCGGTGCCTACGGATAGGACGGAAAAAACGAAATAGACCTCATCGTCGCCAGGTGGGACCCCAGCATTGAACCCGATCGACCGCAGAGGGCGGCGCGTTCCAACCGGTTCAGAAGTCCCGCGGGATTCTTAGCAACTGTCCCGGAAAGATCAGGTTCGGATCGGCGACAAACTGTTGGTTGGCCGCTTGGATGACCGGGTATTTCGAGGCATCCTCGTAGTACCGGTTCGCCAGGGCCGAGAGCGTCTCGCCGCTGATCACCATGTGCTCCCAATACCCGACATATCCCGGAAGGATCTTCGGACCGTAGAGAACCGGCACGGTCACGGTCGGCGGGTTGGGGCCGCCAGCGCTGTCGTCGGTGACGGTGACGAAGAGCCGGCTCAGCGTGAAGGCGGCATCGGACGGGATGTCGACGGCCGCCTGGAACTGCCTGATGGATAGCGAACCCGCGGTGGCAGCGGCTGTCACCTCGTCATGTCCGTCGCTGACCCTGATCGTCAGATGGCTTTCAAACCCGACCGCGTTGCCCGCGATGAGGATGCGGCTTCCCACAAGATCGAAGGCCTTCGGCTGCAGAATTTCGATGTTCATGACTGCGGCTCCCTTGCATAGGCACGCGCCCGTCAAATATATCGGCCGCGACCATCGCGTGCAAATCACGATCAAGCACTGCGATTTCGCGCCGGATCACCGGCAAATCGAACCACCCGCGTTCGTTGGCGGGACTGGATGAGAGAGTACGCACCATGGCTGACGCCGTTTCCCTGATATTTCCCGATGGCTCCGCGCGCGAATTCGACGCCGCGACGCGCGGCATCGACGTTGCCGTCGGCATTTCCAAATCGCTTGCCAAGAAAGCCGTCGCCTATGCGCTCGACGGTGAGGTGCGCGATCTGGCCGATCCGCTCGGGCGCGGCGGTGCGCTCGAAATCGTCACCCGCGACGACCCGCGCGCGCTCGAACTCATTCGGCACGACGCCGCCCATGTCATGGCCGAAGCGGTTCAGGAGTTGTGGCCGGACACCCAGGTGACGATCGGCCCGGTGATTGAGAACGGCTTCTATTACGATTTCGCCCGCGATACGCCCTTCACCACCGACGATCTGACGACCATCGAGAAGAAGATGGCCGAGATCATTCGCCGCAATGCGCGTTTCACCAAGGAAGTCTGGCCGCGCGACAAGGCGCGTCAGGTGTTCGCCGACAAGGGGGAGGCCTACAAGGTCGAACTGCTGGACGCGATCCCCGAGGATCAGGACGTCAAGATCTACAGCCAGGGCGACTGGTTCGATCTCTGCCGAGGGCCGCATATGGCTTCGACCGGCCAGGTCGGCGACGCCTTCAAGCTGATGAAGGTCGCCGGCGCCTATTGGCGCGGTGATTCGAACAATCCCATGCTGACCCGTATCTACGGCACCGCCTGGGCCAGTCAGGAGCAGTTGAAGGCCTATCTCCACATGCTGGAGGAGGCGGAAAAGCGCGACCACCGGCGGCTCGGACGGGAGATGGACCTGTTCCATTTCCAGGAGGAAGGGCCCGGCGTCGTCTTCTGGCACGCGCATGGCTGGCGGATGTTCCAGAACCTCGTCAGCTACATGCGCCGCCGCCTCGAAGGCACCTATGACGAGGTCAACGCGCCGCAGATCCTCGACAAGGCGCTGTGGGAAACCTCGGGCCATTGGGGCTGGTACAAGGAAAATATGTTCGTCACCGAGACCGAGGACGAACGCGTCTTCGCGATCAAGCCGATGAATTGCCCCGGCCATGTGCAGATATTCAAGCACGGTCTGAAAAGCTATCGCGACCTGCCCATCCGCTATGCGGAATTCGGCAATGTCCATCGCTACGAGCCGTCCGGCGCGCTGCATGGGCTGATGCGGGTGCGTGGTTTCACGCAGGACGACGCCCACGTCTTCTGCACCGAGGATCAGCTCGAGGCCGAATGCCTGCGGATCAACGATCTGATCCTGTCGACCTATGCCGATTTCGGCTTCGACGAGATCACGGTGAAGCTCTCGACGCGGCCGGAAAAACGCGTCGGTTCGGACGCCAACTGGGATCACGCCGAAAAGATCATGGCCGAGGTGCTCGAGCGGATCGCCGCGCAATCGGGCGGCAAGATCAAGACCGCGATCAATCCGGGCGAGGGAGCGTTCTACGGGCCGAAATTCGAATATGTCCTGCGCGATGCCATCGGACGCGACTGGCAGTGCGGCACCACCCAGGTCGACTTTACCCTGCCGGAACGCTTCGGCGCGTTCTACATCGACAAGGATTCCAACAAGAAGACCCCGGTGATGATCCACCGGGCGATCTGCGGCTCGATGGAGCGTTTCCTCGGAATCCTGCTCGAGAACTATGCCGGGCATCTGCCGCTGTGGTTCGCGCCGCTGCAGGTGGTGGTGGCGACGATCACGTCGGAAGCCGACGACTATGCTGAGGAAGTCGCGACCGAATTGAAGCGGGCAGGCCTCAAGGTCGAAACCGACCTCAGAAACGAGAAGATCAACTACAAGGTCCGCGAGCACTCCGTCGCCAAGGTCCCGGTGATTCTCGTCTGCGGCAAGCGCGAGGCCGAGGAACGGACGGTCAATCTGCGCCGGATCGGCTCGCGCGACCAAACGTCGATGAGCCTGGCGGAGGCGGTCGCGTCGCTCCGCGATGAAGCCGTCCCGCCGGACCTTCGCCGGAAGGCGGAAGACGCGGCCTGATGACTGTGTTCGCCCGGAGCTCTTCTTACTGGGGAGCGCCGGGCGTTACGGTTTGCCGATCGTCTGCCAGGGATTATCGGACCACCGGCCGAAGGTGGGCGCCGCGTCATCCGATCATGTGCTAGCCGCCTCGGCGCCGCCGTGTGCCGAACTCCATTCGACATCATGGAAGTCGAAGTCGGGACGCAACGGCGGCTTGACGATCTCGAAGAACGGCGAGAGATCGAAATCGCGCGGCACGAAAAGCGAGTGGTGCCGGATGTGCATGATCTCGGCCTCGTTTCCCCATCGGCTTCGCTTTGGATCATGGGTTTCGATGCGCGGCAGGATCGGGTAGCCGACATGCTGAAATGCCTGGGCGATCAGCGTCGAGCAGATCGCCCGCGTCGGGTCGCCCGAACCCAGCGATATCATCCGGCGGCGAAACCGGCGCGGGACGGGCAGGGGTACCAGATAGCGGATCAGATCGAAGACATTCTGAAGGTCGTAGCCGTTGCCCACGCGCTCTGCCGCGAATCGGGTGATGCGCGCTTGGTCTCGGGCGTTGAGGCCGCTCGGCCGGCATATCCGGATGTGAACATCCTTGTATTTCTCGACCGCCGCGATGATGACGCCCTGTTCGAGGTCGGCTTCGATGATGGCGTGACGCAGATCACGATGCTGTCCGACGTAGAGGGCGGAGTGCGACCAGGTCGACTGGGTCAGGTATTTGATGGGCGATGAGATGCGGGTGTTGCCCTCGATCAGAATAACGTCGCAGGGGCGCAACGCATGGAGCAAGGCATCGAACGGGAACGGCGTGGCTCCGGCACAATCGGTGACGGGCTCCTGAAGGAATGCCGCGATCAGACGTCCAATTCGGTCCAACATTCGCGCGCCCTTGTCGGATGGCCGTCCGTACGGTTCCCTTCTGACCACGCTAGCGCGGAATGAGGAAAAACCAGAACCGGTTTTCCGCTCGCGTTCCGCGCTCACTGACTGGAATCGATCCAACTGCGCGTGTGTGCCGTCATGAAAGTCTTCGCCGAAATCGCGGGCATTGTTACTCCCGACACGAACGCACTGGCGCAGCTTCGTGAGACGCCGCGCATGACGGGTCACCGATCACGAGCATCGACGCGCTATTCCGTATTGGCGCTTCGGACGATAAGGAAAAGCCGGAAGCGTGTGGAAGGAAATGAAGCGCCGGCAGGAGCGTTGCCCGATCCCGACTACGATCGAAAGGCGCCGATGGTCTATCGCGGACGGATCGACCAAGTGCCGGCGAGGGACAGCGCGGGGGCGGATGGCCCCGCATCGGTCTTCGCCGACCATGATTGTGTCGTTATGGGTGCGCGTTTCGTGCTCGAAGCCATCAGGAGAGACTCATGAGAATAATCCGGAAACTGGCCGTCGCCGCTGCACTGTTGACGGCCTTCTCGGGGGGCGCGGTCGCCCAGGAGTCGATCAAGATCGGCGATATCAACCACTACAAGCGGATGGCGGCTTTCGCTGAGCCCTACCGAAAAGGCATCGAACTGGCGTTGAAGGAGATCAACCAGGCGGGGGGCGTTCTCGACAAGCCGCTGGAATTCATCTTCCGCGACGACCAGGGCAAGCCGGGCGAGGCCGTAAAGATCGCCGAGGAACTGATGACCCGCGAGGGCGCGGTGATGCTCACCGGGACGATCCTGTCGAATGTCGGCCTCGCCATCTCCTCGCTCGCGGCCGAGAAGGGCTATGTCTATCTGGCCGCCGAGCCGCTGGCGGACGCGCTGGTCTGGAACTCGGGCAATCCCTACACGTTCCGCCTGCGCACCTCGACCTTCGTCCAGGCGGCCATGCTGGCCGAACAGGCCGCCAAGACCGATGCGGTCCGCTATGCGACGATCGCGCCGAACTATGCCTACGGCACAGACGCGGTCGAGGCGTTCAAGACCAATCTCAAGCGGCTGAAGCCGGAGGTCGAATTCGTCACCGAACAGTGGCCGGCGCTGTTCAAGATCGACGCCGGCGCCGAGGTTCAGGCGTTGGAGGCCGCCAAGCCCGACGCGATCTACAACGTCACCTTCGGGTCCGATCTTGCCAAGTTCGTCCGCGAGGGCGGCACGCGTGGTCTGTTCGAAGGCCGCAAGGTCTACGGGCTTTTGACCGGCGAGCCGGAATATCTGGAGCCGCTGGGCGATGAGGCGCCGGTCGGTTGGGTCGTGACGGGATATCCCTGGTACGCGATCAGCGAAGGGCCGGGCAAGACGTTCGTCGATGCCTACAAGGCTGAAACCGGCGAGAGCCCGAAGAACGGCAGCCTCGTCGGCTACATGACCGCCCAGAGCATCGCCGCGCTGATCGAGAAGGCAGGCTCCACCGAGACCGATGCCCTGCTCAAAGCGTTCAAGGGGCTGACGGTCGAGACACCCGACGGCGAAATCACCTATCGCGACATCGACAATCAGTCGACGATGGGCGCCTTTATCGGCACCACCGCGGTCGAGGACGGCAAAGGGGTGATGGTCGATTGGACCTATGTCGATCCGACGCCCTACATGCCGAGCGACGAAGAGATCAAAGCCATGCGCCCGGCTGACTGACAGCCGGCCTTGTCGCCGGCGGAGGTTTCGGGCGCGTCTCGGGGCCCCGCCGGCATTTTGATCCGCCCGCATCACTCGCGACAGAACGGACGCCATGGGACTTTTTGTGGCACAGCTCCTCACCGGGCTTGCAAACGCGGCGGCGCTGTTCCTGGTCGCTTCCGGATTGTCGCTCATCTTCGGCGTGACGCGGATCGTCAATTTCGCCCACGGCTCGTTCTACATGCTGGGGGCCTATATCGGCCTTTCGCTGATGGATTTCCTTCCGGGGCATTTCGGCTTCTGGGGGTCGATCGTCCTGGCGGGAATAGCCGTCGGCCTCGTCGGCGTGGTCGTCGAAATCCTGGTGCTTCGCCCGATCTACCGGGCGCCTGAGCTGTTTCAGCTGGTCGCCACCTTCGGGGTGATCCTGGTCATTCAGGATCTGGTGCTGATCATCTGGGGGCCGGAAGACCGCTTGGGGCCGCGTGCGCCGGGACTGAAATCGGTGGTGCGCATCATGGGCGAGCCGGTGCCGCAATATGACCTGGCACTGATCGCGATCACCCCCTTCGTGCTGTTCGGCCTGTGGTGGCTGATCAACCGGACACGCGTCGGCATCCTGATGCGGGCCGCGACGCAGGATCGGGAGATGGTCGGCGCGCTCGGCGTCAACCAGGCCTGGCTGTTCACCGGCGTCTTCTTTCTCGGCTCGGCGCTGGCCGGGCTGGGTGGAGCGATCCAACTGCCCAAGGGCGGCGCCGACCTCTTGATGGATTTCAATATCCTTGCCGCCATCTTCGTGGTGGTGGTGATCGGCGGCATGGGATCGCTGCCCGGGGCGTTTCTCGCCGCCGTGCTCATTTCGGTCCTGAATGTCTTCGGCGTCCTCTACTTGCCGCAAAGCACGCTGGTGCTGATGTTCGTCGTCATGGCCGTGGTGCTGATGGTGCGCCCCTACGGTCTCCTGGGACGCGAGGAGGTGGCCGGCGAGCAAGGGCAAGCGGGCGAGCCGGAACAGCCGATGCGCCCCGCCGGACCGCGGGGCCGGCTGTTCGTCGCGGCACTTCTCACGGCTCTCTTGCTCCTTCCCGTGTTTGGTTCGAACTTCACCCAGGTGCTGGTGACCGATATCCTCATCGTCTGCCTGTTCGCCGCATCGCTGCAATTCATCCTCAGCTGGGGCGGGCTGGTCAGCTTCGGTCACGCGGTGTTCTTCGGCGGCGGCGCCTACGCGGCGGCGCTCGTGGTCGTCTACGCCGACGCGCCGATGGAGATCGCCTTTGCGATGGCGCCGCTGGGGTCCGGGCTGTTGGCGATCGTCATCGGCTGGTTCTGCATCCGCCTCAGCGGGGTCTATTTCGCCATGCTGACGCTGGCCTTCAGCCAGCTCGTGTGGTCGCTGGTCTTTCAGTGGGGCGCGGTCACCGGTGGCGACGACGGGCTGGTCAATATCTGGCCAGCCGCGTGGCTCTCCGACACCACGGCCTATTACTATTTCACGCTTCTGTTCGGCGTCGGCGGGATCATCTTCCTGCGCCATATGACCCATTCGCCCTTCGGCTACGCGTTGCGTGCCTGCCGCGACAGTGCGCGCCAGGCTGCCGCGACGGGTATCAACGTCAAGACGGTGCAGTGGGTCGCCTTCGCGATTGCCGGGGCTTTGGCGGGCCTTGCCGGCGGCCTGTTCGTCTTCTCCAAGGGGTCGATCTTTCCGAACGAACTGGAGATCGCCAAGAGCTTCGACGCCTTGATCGTCGTCTTCCTCGGCGGGGTCAAAACCCTTTCCGGCGGCGTCGTTGGCGCCGCCTCGCTGGAAGCGGTGAAGGACTGGCTGACGCGGCTCGAATACTGGCGGTTGATCCTCGGCCTGCTGATCATAGCCGTGGTGATCGTGGCGCCCGACGGCATTGTCGGATCGCTGCGCAAGCTGGGCGCGCGCTTCGGTTTGACCCGTGACAGGCAGGGCGTTTCGTGAGCCCGGTCCTCAAGGTTGAACATCTCGCCAAATCCTTCGACGGCGTCGACGCGGTCAAGGATGTCAGCTTCGACGTGATGCCGGGTGAATTGAAGGCGCTGATCGGACCGAACGGCGCCGGGAAATCCACCTGCTTCAACATGCTGATGGGGCAGTTGAAGCCAAGCAGCGGCAAGGTGCTTCTGCATGGCAAGCCGATCACCGGCCTGCCGCCCCGACGGATCTGGCGCATGGGGGTCGGACGGACTTTCCAGATCACCGGCACATATCAGAGCATGACGGTCGCCGAGAATGTGCAGATGGCACTGATCAGCCATCATCGACGGCTGTTCGCGGTGGTTCCCTATGCCTACCGGCTCTATCGCGACGAAGCGCTGGCGCTGCTCGAGCTGGTCGGGATGGTCGACCAGGCAGACCGTGCCTGCTCGATCCTGGCCTATGGCGACCTGAAGCGTCTGGAACTGGCCATCGCGCTCAGCCACCGGCCGGGCCTACTTTTGATGGACGAGCCGACCGCTGGGATGGCGCCACGGGAGCGGGTGGCGCTGATGCAGCTGACCGCCGATATCGTTGAGGAGCGCGGCATCAGCGTGCTCTTCACCGAGCACGACATGGACGTCGTCTTCACCCATGCCCACCATATCATGGTGCTCAACCGCGGCGAGCTGATCGCCGAGGGCACCGCAGCCGAAATCCGCGCCGACGAGCGGGTTCAGCAAGTCTATCTGGGCGGCGGAACACTGTTTTCGCAGGCTGGTCGCGATGCTTGAGATTAGCGCGATCAACAGCTTTTACGGCAGGGCGCATATTCTGCACGATCTCAGTCTTTCGGTGAATTCCGGCGAGGTCGTGGCGCTGCTCGGCCGTAACGGCGCCGGCAAGACGACGACGATGAAATCCGTCATGCAGCTTGTCCGCGCCCGCTCCGGCCGGGTGCGGCTGGAGGGCGAGGACATCACCGGGTGGCCGGCGTACAAGGTCGCCCGCCACGGGGTGGGCTATGTGCCGGAGGAGCGGCGGATCTTCACCGATCTCACAATCCTGGAAAACCTCGAAGTCGGCCGGCAATCGGCTCGCTACGCGGCCCCGAAATGGTCTGTCGAGATGCTGTTTCAGCTTTTTCCCAACCTTGGCGAGCGCCGCCACAACCGTGGCAAGACCCTGTCGGGCGGCGAGCGGCAAATGCTGAGCATCGCGCGCACCTTGATGGGAAATCCGCGCCTGCTGCTGCTCGACGAGCCATCCGAGGGCCTCGCGCCGCTGATCATGGAGCAGATGGCCGAGACCATCCTACGCTTCAAGGCGGAGGGCCTGACGGTACTGCTCTCGGAGCAGAACCTGCATTTCGCCCGGATCGTCGCCGACCGCGCGCTGATTATCGAAAGCGGCGAGAAGAAATTCGACGGCTCGTTCGCCGAGCTGGAAGATCACCCCGAAATCCGCGATGCGCACCTTTCGGTCTAGAACGCCGGCGACGTCGTCGAATCGATCGGGTCGGCACTGTCGGCGCGCGCAGCGACAATGCCTTGCTTGGCCTGCCGCGGCGACCCGCCACAGGCCCGCCTACCTCGTGACGAGCTCCGGTCCCATCAGGCTGTAGGGCAGCCAGGTCGACAGAATCGGCACATAGGTCACCAGAATCAGGAACAGGAAGAGCACTCCGACGAAGGGCAGCGCCGCCTTGACCACCTGAACCAGACTCATCCCGGTAATGCCTGAGGTGACGAACAGGTTGAGCCCGATCGGCGGCGTGATCATGCCGATCTCCATGTTGACCACCATGACGATGCCGAGATGGACCGGATCGACGCCGAGTTCCATCGCGATCGGGAACACCACCGGCGCCACGATCAGAAGCAACCCGGACGGTTCCATGAACTGGCCGCCGAGGAGCAGCAGGATATTGACCGCGATCAGGAAGGTGAACCAGTTGAATCCGGCGTCGAGCATCAGGCCGGTGATCGCCTGGGGAATGCGTTCCGCCGTCAGCACATGGGCGAACAGCAGCGCGTTGACGATGATGAACATCAGCATGATCGTCGTGCGCGCCGCGTCGACGGTGACCTTGCGTGTGTCCTCGTTGAAGAACGCCCTGAAGAAGGAGCGCCCCGTCATTCCCAGGTTGCGGCCCCAGATCGGCAGGCTGGCGGCCAAGTGCTTCGGCACGCCCGCCAGCCCCGCGCTTTCGCCGCGCCAGAGCGTGTAGGCGACGAGGATCGCCAAAGACAGCACAAGACCGACGGTCGCCCGCTCGCCGAAGCCGAAGCTCGCGCCGCCGGGACCGGAGGTCGCGAAGAAGGAGAGGATCATCCAGACGGAGAAAAAGGAGACGGCATAGACCAACGCCGAAAATCCGACGCGGGCGCGGGACGAGTCGGTCTCGCGCAGCCAAGGCTCGTCCTTGAGCGGTCCCATGTCGCGATAGATGAACAAAGCGACGAAGAACGCGTAGACCGCCGCCACCGCCGCCGCTTCCGTCGGCGTGAACACGCCGCCATAGATGCCGCCGAGGATGATGACGATCAGGAAGAGGCCCCAGCCGGCGTCTTTGCCGTGGCGTGCGATCTCGTGGAAGCCGCGCCAGGGCTCGGCCGGCAGGTTCTTGATCCGCGCCATGATGTAGATCGCGATCATCAGCATCAGCCCGGCGACGATGCCAGGAACGACGCCGGCGAGGAACATGCGCCCGACGGACACGTCGGTGGCGGCCGAATAAACGACCATGACGATCGACGGCGGGATCAGGATTCCGAGCGTGCCGGCATTGGCAATGATGCCGGCCGCGAACTCCTTGCTGTAGCCGACCTTGCGCATACCCGCGATGGCGATGGTGCCGATCGCGACGACGGTGGCCGGAGACGAGCCGGAGAGGGCGGCGAACAGCATGCAGGCCAGCACTGAGGCCATGGCAAGGCCGCCGCGAAAATGGCCGACCGTGGCGATGGCGAAGTTGATCAGCCGCTTGGCGACGCCCCCGGTGGACATGAAGGCGGAGGCGAGCACGAAGAACGGAATCGCTAGCAGCGTGTAGTTCTGCGAGGCGGTGAACAGCTGCAGCGCCACCGACGACATGGAGTCGCTGGAGAAGAAGGCGATGGTGATGACCGAGGAGAGGCCGAGCGAGATGGCCACCGGCGCGCCGAGGAACAGCAGCCCCAGAACCAGAATGAAGAGGATAAGCGTTTCCATCGCGGTCAGTCTTTCAGGAGATCTTTATTTTCCGCGACGAGGTCTTCCGCCTCGTGGCCGGCGATGACGAGTTCGCGCTTGCCGGTCCAGATCTGGACGATCGCCTGCAGCGAGCGGTAGGCCAGAAGTGCCAGGCCGATCGGCAGCATCAGATAGGCAATCCAGCGTTGGACGCGTTCCTGGACGCCGAAGGTTTCCTGCACCCATTCAGGATAGCGCACGTCGTCAAGCCCAAGCCCGAGATTGAAGAACTTGGTCCAATAGAAGATGGCGCCGCCTGAGGAGTTTGCCCCGAAGATCGACAGCCAATCGGCCGACAGCAGAATGATGGCGTAAAGAGCGGTGCAAAGCGCGCCGAACAGGGCGGCGATCCGGAACACTGGCTTGGGGAACAGCCGGATCGCTGCGTCGACACCCAGATGCAGGCCTTGCTTCAGCCCGTAGCCCATGCCGAACAGGATCATCCAGGCGAAGAGGATGCGGGTCAGTTCGAGTGCGCCGGACCATCCGGAGTTGAAGCCGTAGCGCGCGATCACCTGCGAGAAGGAGACAAGCGTGATGGTCGCCAGAAGGATCGCGAGAATATTCTCCTCGAGCCGGGTCACCGCCTCGGCGTGCCGTCGTTCGACGAGATACAAGCCTATAATCAGGGCCAGTATTGCCAGGTAGGGCCACAGGCCGGCCATCGCATATTCCCCCAGCACGACGGCGCCCGTTGCGAGCAGCCCGTGCACTAACGTTGCTCGAGATAGCGAAATAGGCCGGGCGCACTGCAGGCACGCCCGGCCGTTTGACGGTTAGTTCGTCGAGCCCGTGGCGACGGCGGCGTCGATGACGTCCTGACCGATGTCGTCGGTGAACTTGTCCCAGACCGGCTTCATCGTGGAGACCCACTCCTCGCGCTGCTCGGGGCTCAGCTCGCGCACTTCGCCGCCGGCGTCGATGATGTTCTGCCGGTTCTTTGCTTCGGTCTCGGCGACGTTTCCGTTTGCCTCGGCGGTGACTTCGTCGACGATCTTCATGAACTGGTCGCGGAACTCTGGCTCAAGACCATTCAGCCATTCGGTCGAGGTGACCAGCAGATAGGCGAGGACCTGATGGTTGGTCTCGGTGATACCGTCCTGCACCTCGAAGAACTTCTGGGTGTAGATGTTCGACCAGGTGTTTTCCTGGCCGTCCACGACCCCGGTCTGCAACGCGCCATAGACCTCCTTGAAGGCGAGCTTCTGGGCCGAACCGCCCATCGCTTCGATCATCGCTTCGGCGACGTCCGAGGTCTGAATGCGGAACTTCAGCCCGGACGCATCACTCGGTACGAGCAGCGGCTTGTTGGCCGAAAACTGCTTCAGGCCGGACAGCCAATATCCGAGGCCCGTATATCCCTTGTCCTCCATGACGGTCAGCAGATTCTTGCCGGTCTCGCCGTCGTTGAAGGCCTCGACGGTCTTGAGGTTCGAAAACAGGAACGGCAGGTCGTAGAGGCGATATTTCAGCGTGTAGGCCTCGAACTTCGACAGCGACGGCGCGGCGAGCTGCACGTCGCCGAGCAGCAGCGCCTCGAGCACCTTGTCGTCGTCGAACAGCGTGGAGTTCGGGAACACCTCCATGCAGGCCTTGCCATCCATCTCCTGGTTGACGCGCTCGGCGAGCAGTGTCGCCGCGTCGCCCTTCGGGTGGCCCGTCGCGGCGACGACGTGGGCAAATTTGATGACCATCTCGCCGTCGTCGCAGCCGACCGCGGCGGATGCGCTTGATGCGCCGGCGATCAGTGCGGCGGCGGAAATGGTGCCAAGAAGCAGGTTTTTCATTGATAGTCCTCCACTGCGGACGCAAACGGCGTCCAATCAATATAAGCGGCGGTGCCGATCATTCGGCACTGCCGATCTGGTCACGCGGGAACGATGCGGTGCCGAGGCTGGACACATGCGGCAAGAGCGACCGGAACAGGCGCTCCTGAACTTTCCACCCTGGCTTTGCCTCGCCGACACGCTCCCGAGATTGCGCCGCGCGAACCTTAGCAAGCACCGCGCCTGCCTGTCGAACGGATAGGCGTGTGATTCCGCGCCCTTATACTAACGTAGGGTAGAGGATCAGAAGAACGCCTGGATTCCGGTCTGAGCCTTGCCCAGGATCAGCGCGTGAACGTCATGCGTGCCCTCGTAGGTGTTGACCGTCTCCAAATTCTGGGCGTGACGCATGACATGGTACTCGCCCATGATGCCGTTGCCGCCATGCATGTCGCGGGCGACGCGGGCGATGTCGAGCGCCTTGCCGCAATTGTTGCGCTTGACCAGCGAGATCATCTCCGGCGCCATCTTACCCTCGTCGAACAGGCGGCCGACGCGAAGCGAGGCCTGCAGCCCCAGCGCGATCTCGGTCTGCATGTCGGCGAGCTTCTTCTGGACGAGCTGGGTCGCGGCCAGAGGCCGGTCGAACTGGATGCGTTCCAGCGTGTAGGCGAGTGCCCGCTTCCAGCAATCCTCGGCGGCGCCCATCGCCCCCCAGGAAATGCCGTAGCGCGCGCGGTTGAGGCAGCCGAACGGACCCTTGAGGCCGGAAACATTCGGCAGGAGATTCTCTTCGGGGACGATGACCCCGTCCATGACGATCTCGCCGGTGACCGAAGCCCGCAAGGACAGCTTGCCCTCGATCTTCGGCGCCGACAGGCCCTTCATTCCCTTTTCCAGGATGAAGCCGCGGATCTCGCCGTCATGGGCGGTCGATTTCGCCCAGACGACGAAGACATCCGCGATCGGCGAATTGGAGATCCACATCTTTGCGCCGGACAGACGGTAACCGTCGGAGACCTTCTCGGCTTTCGTCTTCATGCCGCTGGGGTCGGAGCCGGCGTCGGGCTCGGTGAGGCCGAAGCAGCCGACATACTCGCCGCTCGCCAGCTTCGGCAGGTACTTCTTGCGCTGCGTTTCGTCGCCATAGGCAAAGATCGGATACATCACCAGGGAGGACTGCACGCTCATCATCGAGCGGTAGCCGGAATCGACCGCCTCGACCGCTCGCGCGACAAGCCCGTAGGAGACATAAGACGCGCCAGCGCAGCCGTACTCTTCTGGGACGGTCAGGCCGAGCAGGCCGAGTTCGCCCATCTCGTTGAAGATCGTCCGGTCGGTGGTCTCGTTCTGATAGGCTTCGACGATCCGGGGGCGCAGCTTTTCCTCCGCGAAAGCGCTCGCCGTGTCGCGGATCAGGCGTTCGTCCTCGCTCAGCTGATCCTCCAGCCGAAACGGATCGGCCCAGTCGAATGCGGCCATGGTGGGAGCGTGCGAGGAGGTCGCGGCAGGGGCGGTGGACATGGAACCCTCTTCCTTGTGTCTGATGCGCTGGCGCGGCTGGCCACATTCGCCGATCTTCGCTGTGCCCATCGTCCTAAGAGCTTGCGGCGCGCTCGTCTACTGCATGGCGAACTCTCGTCCGGTTCAGGCGTTGGACAACAGATCGGCAAAACGGTCGCGCAGGACGTTCTTCTGCACCTTGCCCATGGTGTTGCGTGGCAACTCGTTGACGAAGACGATTCGCTTCGGCTGTTTGAACCGGGCGAGCCGCTCCGTCAGCGCCCCGGTCAATTCCTCTTCCTTCAGGTCCGACGCGCCGACCACGACCCCAACGACGCCCTCACCGAAATCGGGATGCGGCACACCGATCACCGCGCTTTCGATCACGCCCGGCAGTTCGTCCAGCGCAAGCTCGACCTCCTTGGGATAGATGTTGAAGCCGCCCGAGATCACCAGATCCTTGCTGCGTCCCACGATGCTCACGTAGCCGTCGGCGTCGATCATGCCGAGGTCGCCGGTAATGAAGAACCCGTCGTCGCGAAATTCCGCCGCGGTCTTTTCCGGCATCTGCCAATAGCCGGCAAAGACGTTTGGCCCCTTCACTTCGATCACGCCGATCTCGCCCTTGGGGAGTGCCTCGCCGGTCTCGGCATCGACGATTCTCAAGGTGACGCCGGGCAGTGGGAAGCCGACGGTGCCGGCCCGCCGGTCGCCGTCATACGGGTTCGAGGTCGACATATTGGTCTCGGTCATGCCGTAGCGCTCGAGAATGCGCAGGCCGGTACGCTTCTCAAAGGCCTTGTGGGTCTCGGCGAGCAGCGGCGCCGAGCCCGACGTGAACAGCCGCATATGGGCCGTGGCCTCGCGGGTTAGGCGCTTATCGGCGAGAAGCCGCGTGTAGAAGGTCGGAACCCCCATCATCGCGGTCGCGTCCGGCAGGAAGCGGAACACCTCCTCGACGTCAAATTTCGGCAGGAAGATCATTGCCCCGCCGGCGATCATGGCGGTGTTCGAGGCGACGAACAGCCCGTGGGTGTGGAAGATCGGCAGCGCGTGGAGGAGCACGTCCTTTTCGGTGAACCGCCAACAGTCCCGCAGCACTTCGGCGTTGGAGAGGAGATTATCCTGGGTTAGCATGGCGCCCTTGGAGCGCCCGGTGGTCCCGGAGGTGTAAAGGATCGCCGCCAGATCACTGGCAGCCCGAGCGACCGTCTCGAATGTTGTCGGTGCCGCCAGCGCCTTGTCGCTGAGGCTGCCGGCGCTTTTGTCCGGCGAGGTCCAGACGCCGAGCGTTTCGATCGCTGCGCCGGCCTTTTCGGCGACGGGGGCGAGCGCGTCGCGCCTGGCCGGATCGCAAACGAAGACGCGCGGACCCGCGTCGGTGAGGAAATATTCCACCTCGGTCGGCGTGTAGGCGGTGTTGAGCGGCAGGAATACGCCGCCGGCCCGCACCGTCGCGAGATAGAGCATCAAGGCTTCTATGGATTTTTCGACCTGGACCGCTACCCGATCGCCGGGCTTTATACCCAGATCGACGAGGGCATTGGCGAAGCGCGCCGAAACCGCCTCGACGTCCTGGTAGCTGTAGCTCCGCCCGTCCGGGAGTATGGCGAAACGGCGCGCCGGATCGCGCTGTCCGGCTGCGAGGAGTCCGTCGAAGAGCGGATTGGTCATGCTACGTCCTTCATCGAATGGCTGCCGGCTCGTCCCGGCAGGAGCGCGGTGACGGTCCGGCTGGCCGCGATCTCGCCGTCCGCTGCGTAGGCTTCGTGACGCTGCTCGATGCGCGGCAGATCATAGAGGTAGTTCACCATCAGCCCATGCGCCTGCGCCAAGCCACTCGTGGAGGTGTCGCCGAGGTGCATGATGCGGTTGAGAACGGCGCCGTTGCCGAGATGGAACCGCGCGACCGGATCGATCGGCCGGTCGTCGCCGCGCTTGGCGCGCAGGTAATAGCGGGCGGCGAGCGAGAGCAGGCCGGGTCGGGCCGCCTCGGCCTTAGTCGGATCCGCTGACCACCCGGCTTCGCCGATGATCGCCAGCGTGCGCTTCTCGTTGGCTTCCAGCCCTTCAGCAGCCTCCGCCGACAGCCCGGCGATCCAGGATGCGAAGCCCGGCGCAGGGGACAGCGTGACGAAGGCTTTCAGGCTCGGGACCGTCTCCTTGAGGTCTTCGGCCACCTGCTTGATCAGGAACGAGCCGAAGGACACGCCCGCCAGCCCCGTGTGACAGTTGGATATCGAGTAGAAGACAGCTGTCTGCGCCGCTTCCGGGGGCAGAACGGTCCGGTCCGGGTCGAGCACCGATGCGATACTGGCTGGAATATCGTCGGTCAGGGCGACCTCGACGAAGATCAGCGGGTCGTCCGGAATCGAGGGGTGGAAAAAGCCGAAGCAGCGCCGGTCGACCGGTGCAAGGCGCTGGCGCAGTTCGTCCCAATTGCCGATGGCGTGAACGGCTTCGTAGCGGATGATCTTTTCCAGCACGCTGGCCGGCGTGTCCCAGTCGATCGGCTTCAGCATCAGGAAACCGCGGTTGAACCATGACTGAAAGAGATGGCGAAGATCGGCGTCGACGGCCCCGAGCCGTTCCCGGTCACTCTTCAAAAATGGCAACAGCCGCTCGCGGAGCTTGACCAACTCAGCCGTTCCGCCTGGCGCGAGATTCAGCCGGCGAAACAATTCTTGACGGGGCGGTTCGGCGAGCCGTTGAAGGGCGATAAGCGTATCGGGACCTGGGATTTCGGCATAGGCGTTTGCCGCGGCGCGTAAGGCTTCGGCGTCGGGCATGAACTCTTCGGCGAGCATGTGGAAGAAGCGTTTGGCTGCCTTTTCATCGAGCGCACGGAAACCCTTGAGGATGTCGGCCGCGAGGCGCACGCCGGTCGCCTCGCCACGTGATGAGACGAGCTTATGGCAAAGCGCGGCGAGCTCCGGCAGGCTGATCGCCTTGCCGCCATCCTCGCCATGGAACCAGGAGCGCGCGCCGATCGAGCCGAGCAGATCGGACAGAAGGGAAACCCGGCTCACAATTCCGGTCCCATGATCAGGTCCGGCAGGAACAGGGCGATCTGCGGGAAGAACGACAGCGTGATGATGCCGAGGATCATGCAGATCACATAGGGCAGGGAGCCCCGCAGGATCTGGCCGAGCGTGATGTCGGGCGCGATGCCGTTGATGACGTAGAGATTCAGGCCGACCGGCGGTGTGATCAATCCGATCTCCATGTTGATGGTCAGGATAACAGCGAACCAATAGGGGTCGAATCCCGCGCCGATGATGATCGGCAGGAGGATCGGTGCGGTCATCAAAATGACGCCGACCGGCGGCAGGAAAAAGCCGGCGAAAAGCAGAAAGACGTTAATCACGCCCATCAGCGCCCAGCGATTGATGTCCAGTTCCGCAATGTACTGGGCGATGGACTGGGTGATGAACAGCGAGGAGAGCGCGAAGGCGAAGAGCTCGGACGCGCCGATGATCAGCATGATCATCACGCTCTCCTTCAGCGTGTCGCGGAAGATCACGCGCATCTGCGAGAACTTCCAGGTCTTCGAGAAGATGCCGTAGATCACAGCGACAAGGACGAGGCAGAACAGCGCGCCGACGCCGGCGGCCTCGGACGGGGTGGCGACGCCGCCATAGAGCACGAACAGTACCGCGACGATGATCGCCAGGAACGGCAGTACTCGCGGTAGCGCCTCGAATCGCTCGCGCATCGAAAAGCTCTGGGTGAGTTCGGAGAGGCCAAGCCCCTGGCGCTTGCAGGCGATGATCGTCCAGATCATGAAATAGACGGTCAGCATGAAACCCGGTAGCAGCCCGGCGAGGAACAGCCGCCCGATCGAGGTCTCGGTCGCGATGCCGTAGACGATCATCGTCACGGATGGCGGGATCAGGATGCCGAGCGTGCCGCCGGCAGCGATCGACCCGGCGGCGATCTCGGCCGGATAACCGCGTTGGCGCATCTCCGGAATGCCCATTTTGCCGATAGCGGCGCAGGTTGCGGGCGACGAGCCGGACAGCGCGGCGAAGATCGAGCAGGCGCCCAGATTCGACAGGACTAGCCCGCCGGGCACGCGATTGAGCCAGCGGTCGAGCGCCTCGTAGAGGTCCTTGCCGGCCGGTGAGGAGGCAACGGCCGCGCCCATCAGGATGAACATCGGAATCGACACGAGGCTGAACGACGACAGCGCGCCGAAGAATTGTTCGCCGAGGGTCTCGAGGAAGAAGGCCCCGTAGACCGAAAAAAGGGCTCCCATCGAGACCAGCCCGAGCGCGAAGGCGATGGGCGTGCCGATCGCGAGCAATCCGAGCAGGGCGACAAGCATCGACAGGCCGGCGATCATGGGGCTCATGACCGGGCTCCCTTCGCGGTGTCGGAAAACAGCGTGTTGTCAGGTGTGCCAAGCTCGGCGTCGGGCTCTACGAATAACCGCATGATTTCAGCCACATATTGCAAGGCAAGCATGATCGTGCCGACTGGCATCGGCAGCAGCGGCATCCAGAGTGGAACGGCCCAGACCGTCTCACTGGTCCAGCTGTTCGACCAGGCTTCTTCATAGTGAACCCAGCCGGCGTAGGCGAGCAGCACCACGAAAATGAGCGAAAAGAGCGCCGCGAGAACCTGCATCCCGAGCCGGAGCCTCGGCCCGGCCGCGAGCTGCAGGATATCGACGTTGACGTGACCGCGCTGGATCAGAACCCACGGGGCTCCGAGAAAGGTCGCGGCGACAATGGCGTAAGTCGTGAATTCAGTTTGCCAGACCGTCGAATGGCCGAGCACGTATCGCACAAACACCATCTCGCTGACGGATAGAACCGCCGCTAGCAGGCATAGCGCGGCAATGACGCCGAGAACGCGCGAGATCGCCGAAACGATCGCGATGATGAGTCGCATGCGCGCTCCCTCGCTGGAATTATTGAAGGTAAGAGGGCGGGCTCGGGTTCTCCGGCCCGCCCTGGATGGTGTCGGCCTTACTGGACCGCGAGCGCGTCGTCGATCAGCTTCTGGCCGTTCGGAACCTTCTCGGCGAAGTTTTTATACGACGTCTCCTTGGCGATCTTGAGCCAGGCGTCGTAGTTCTCCTTCGACATTTCGGTGACCTCGACGCCGGCCTTTTTGTAGACCTCGATCAGTTCGCCATCGAGTTTCTTGGCTTCGCCCGCAAAATAGTCTTCTGCCTTCTGGCCCGCCGCGAGCAAGGCTTTCTGCTGCTCCTCATTGAGGCGGTCGAAGGAGCGCTTCGACATCAGAATCGGCTCATACATGAACCAGAGCGCGTTTTCGCCCGGCGCGGTCAGGCACTTGGCGACTTCATAGATGCGGTAGGACACCAGCGAGCCAGACGAGGTGTTGGCTCCGTCAAGCACGTTCTGCTGAATGCCGGTGTAGATTTCGGACGACGGCATCGAGGCGATAGATGCACCCGCGCCCACCAGCATTTCCTCGAAGGCGGGACCGGCAGCTCGCAATGTCTGGCCCTTGGCGCTTTCCGGCGTGGTGATGCAGTTCTTGGATGACACGAAGCCGCCCGCCAGCCAGGCGTCGGACAGCACCATCGCGCCGGCTTCGTCGATCGACTTCTTGATCTCGTCCATGAAGGGCGAATCGTTCAGCCGCGTCGCCCGCTCGTGACTGCCGACGAGGCCGGGCATCAGAGTGGCGGAGAATTCCGGATGGCGTCCCGAAGCATAGTCGAGGGGAAAGGCGGTTATGTCCACCTGGCCCTTGGTCACCGCGCCCCACTGGTCCTTCGCCTTGAACAGCGATTCGCCAGGAAAAACCTGCATGGCGAGGCCGACATTGGCCGCCGCGATCTCCTTGCCAATCATCTGCACCATTTCGTCTCGCACGTCGCCCTTGCCGCCCGGCCACTGGTGCGAGGCTTTCAGCGTGACGTCCTGGGCTAGCGCGGTGCCGGTCAGGGCGAGGCCGCAGACGGCCGACATAAATATCGATTTCATGGAATCCTCCCGTTGAGTGATCACGCCTCCCAGCGCATTCCTTTAAAACACATTCTATTGCATGCCATGTCAACCGTATTGTATACGATTTACATGGACGCACAGAACCGTTTTGCCGCATCCGATGACATGACCACGGTAGCGCGGTCCTCCAGCGAAGGTCGGGGCTCCCTGGTGCGTCCCAAGGCCGCCGAAATTCGCGATGCTCTGGAACAGGAGATCGTCACGGGAGCCTGGCGCGCCGGTGATCGTCTGGACGAATCGGCGTTGGCCGCGCGGTTCGGCGTCTCTCGCACTCCTATACGCGAGGCAATCAACCAACTCGCATCGGCAGCGCTGATCGAACAGATCCCGAATCGGGGCGCCTTCGTGCGCCAAGTCGGTCTCGCCCAGCTTGTCGAGATGTTCGAGGTGATGGCCGAACTGGAGGGAATGGCAGGACGTCTTGCGGCGCGCCGGGCGGATGCCAATGCGCTGCAGAGCTTGAACCAGGCCCATGCAGCCTGCGCCGCGGCGGCGCGCTCGCGCGATCCCGACGCCTATTATTACGAGAACGAACGCTTTCACCACTTGATCTACGAAGCGTGCGGCAATGCGTTTCTCATTGCCGAGGCGAAACGCCTGCACCAGCGCTTGAAGGCGTATCGCCGGCTGCAACTGCGTGTGGCCCAACGGACACCCCAGTCGCTCGCCGAGCATGAGCGGATCGTCGCGGCCATCGGCGCGGGTGATGGCGAGGCGGCTGAACGGGAGTTGCGAGCCCATGTCACGGTGCAGGGTGAGCGCTTCGCCGACCTGGTGGCGAGCCTGGATCGTCCGGGGCGGTAGCGGTCCCGAATCAGTCTCGGCGGAAACGCTCGTGGTCACTGCCGTCGACCGCCGATCTTCGAGTCTCTAACGGCACGAGTCCGGCACAAAAAAACCCGGCAAAGAAGCCGGGTTTTTTGTCACGTTCATCGGGCCGGCGCTCCGCCGACGATGTTTGAATCAGGTGTTCGCCCGCTTCAGAGCATTGATGTAATTTTTGGGGAAGAGCAGCGGATTGACGGTCTCCAAGCCCAAATATTCGGCAATTTCATTGGTGTAGGCGCTGCAATTGTAAAGCACGGCATGCCAAACTGGACGGTTCGCCTTGAGATAACGGATCTTGGCTACAAGACCGCGGTATTCGGCCTCGGTCAGATCGATTCGGTAATACGCCGTCATATAGGCGTTCTCGCTGTCGCCGTCGCTCGGTCCGGTTTCGGATGGAACGGGCAGAACATGGCCGATCGTATAGGGAATGTTGCTGGTCGAGGCCGGAGCCAGGCCGGTGATCTCGGTCATGCTCGGAATCAGCACGCCATTCGAATCGATCGGCACACGACCATTCTGGTCGAGCTTGCCGAACACCGCGAAGGTGTGGCCGTAGCTCTGCGCCGAACGAGCGCGGAATTCAACGAAATAAGGCTTGGCTCGCTGGGCAACGTCGCTGTCCTCGACCGCAGGCGTATAAGCCGCGGGAGTGACGAGAGAGGATGCCGACGTCAGGGGTGCCCCGGACGTCATAGTGTTTGGTCCCGTCGAGGAACAGCCTGCGGCAGTTAGGCCAAGCAGGGCGATGACGGCGAATTTTAGAAAAGATGAAGCCATGGTCGGCCTTTCGAGATTGGAAACTCACGCGTCCGCAGGTCGACTATACGATCGCCGCCGTCCCCACGCGCGACGCATCCTTGGCCCTGAAGGCGCTTGGGGAAAGCGCTATTCAACGCTTCCCCCAAGAGACAAGGATTAACCCTTGGTGACGTAGGTCTGCTCTTCGACGACGATCGGAGCCGCGATCGGCGCCTTGCCCTTACCTTTGCCGATGCCTTTGCCCATGCAACCGGCGAAGGTTGCGAGAGCGAAGACCGCGACCGATGCGATGACGATTTTCTTCATGATAACTACCTATCAGTCTCTGACGGTTTATGCCGCAGTTTAAGTTCCCGACGCTAGTGCGGCCGGTGCGTGGGCAACCTGTTGTTTTTAGGCGATAGGAGCAAGTGCGGAAAAGACACAGCTGCCCTTGAACCTTTAGTCCGCTGTGACCGTAAAGTTAACAGTCACTTGCATGTTCGACGTCATTACTGACCATTTCCCCGAAATTCCTGACATTCCAGCGGAATTGGGTCTCTCAGGGAAGCGGTCTGGCCCCTATGGCTATATGGCCTCAACCTTCGTTAAATCCTGCAACGGAACGCGAGAATCGCGGGGGCCCGAGCCCGGGGAGGCCAAAGAAGGCCTCCACGCAAGGGCGTGTCCAAGCCCGTCGACTTGCTTCACAGGGTGGCGTCGGCCGTCATGGGGCCGTTGATGACGGCCTTGGCCTCACGAACCGCGCGAATGTTCTGCTGTATGATTCGTGGTTGCTCCTCCTGCACGAAGGCGGCGCCGTCGGCACCTGTCGAGGCCATGATCTCGTCCTGGAGGCGCTGCCGAGTCGTCTCGCAATTGGCGTAGGCGAGGTATGCGGCGGCGGTTTCGTCTTGGGACTCCACCGATGCCTTGACGCTTTCATCGTAGTTGCAGAATGCGTCGGCTCGCAGAGCCTGGTCGAGTGTTTCCGACACGGGTCCGTATGCCTGTTCGATGGTGGCCTTCCGGGTCCCGTAATCGGTCAAATAGGTCTTCCGGAGCGCCAGTCTGCATTGGGCATAGACCAATTCGCCCGGCTGAATCAGAAGGCTGCGGCAATGCGCATCGTCCTCGGGCGCGGTCAATCGCAGCACGTCGAGTTCGTCTCCTCCGCTCACGCACGCCGAAAGGGTGAAGAGTATCGCGACGGTTGCGGGGAGGCGCATGATCGGTAACTTTCGCTCAGTGAACCGCATCGCGGAACTCATCGTCGACTTTCGCGGTCTTGTAGCCAGCCATGGCACAGCCATTGGCCCTTGTCGAAACGGCCGCTGCCTGAGCTTTTTCGGGGCTAAGAAATCCCGCCAAAGCCCTGTGAGGAGCAGAATTCCGGCTAAGGTGTGGCGAGATGGCGATTTTGTGTCGAGTCTGCCTGTCTCTTGCGATCTCTGGGGCTGAACGGTGGATCATCTGAGCGGGTGAGCCCGAATACGCCTTGAGCGCCAGACATCCTCCGCCCCCGCAGATTATCATGGCTGCCATGCCATTGTGCGCCGCAGCAATCAGACATAGCTTTCGATCCGGGAGGTCTGAAAATTTCGAAGGACCAGGATTATGAAGACCATCTTAGTTGCCGCCGCCCTCACGGTGGCCGGCCTCGGCGCTGCGCACAGTGCCGAGTTGAAGCCGCTGGCCGCCCAGAGCATCGCGCTCGGTGACGTCACCGGTGCCGCCTACTATACGGTAGAAGGCGATGATTTCCGGGTCGTCACGACGCTCCAGGCGGGCGAGACCGGAAGCGCCCTGCGTTTCGTCTCAATGCTCTCCGACGGAGAGAGCCTGACCATTCAGGTCCCTTCAAACCTTGGAAATCCGAGCACCGAGCTGCTCATCGAGCGGACGGGCGACGCGGTGCGTGTGTCGCCGATGGCGGATTTGCGCGCCTCACTCGCGCTTCGCTGACAACGACAGGTAACAAGGCGCTGGGGGCTGTCCAACGGCGGGCCTCGGCGCTGTTCGTCGTGAGGCGCTTTGCGGCGTCGCGAAATGATGCCATCTTTTGCCGATGACAATGATCGAGATTGCTCCCGCCGACGCGCTGATCGTCGTCGACATTCAGAACGATTTTTGCGCAGGCGGAGCGCTTGCGGTGCCGGGTGGAGACGCCGTGGTGCCCCTGGTCAATCGTTTGGCCCGGCAATTCGGTGTCGTGGTCCTGACGCAGGACTGGCATACGCCCGGACATGCGTCTTTCGCTTCCACCCATGGCCGCGCGCCGTTCCAGACGATCGAGCTCGCCTATGGTCCGCAGGTTCTGTGGCCCGACCACTGCGTCGTGGGGACAAGCGGCGCGGCGTTCCATCCGGACCTTGATGTGACCGACGCACAGATGATCGTGCGAAAAGGCTTCCATCCGGCGGTCGATAGCTATTCCGCCTTTGTCGAAGCCGATCACGTCACGAAAACCGGCTTGGCCGGCTATCTCGCCGAACGCGCCGTCGAGCGGATCTTTGTCGTCGGCCTCGCCACCGACTTTTGCGTCGGTTGGACAGCTCTCGATGGGCGTGCGGCCGGGTTCGACGTCACCGTGATCGAGGATGCCTGCAGGGGGATCGATCTCGACGGCTCACTCGATCGCGCCTGGCGCGACATGGCAGCCGCCGGCGTGCTGCGGTGCTGCTCGCAAGACATTGCATTTTCCGCACCCCTCCAAGACTGATCCGCATTCGGTGGCAAGGTTCGGCGCCACCGCGCGTATTGACGCCATTTCGGTCGGTTACGATCGCGACCATTACGACCATTCCTTTCAAACGTGGGTTGCGCAATGTCTGGTGCGCCGGCGTGGCGGCTCCGCCTTCAGTTGCCGGGCTTACCTTCGTCGGCTGGCAGGAACCGGTCGGCTGCGGAGGGGCGCCATCTTTCTGGACGATCTGATCGTCGACGACGACGACGGGGCCGTTGTCATTCCGGCCGCGATCGTCGAGGAGGTGAGGGATGCCTGCCTCGAACAGGAGCGACTGGAAGCTTGGCTCATGTCCGAAGCGGACAAAGGCGTTCCGCTGCCGGGTCTCTATCCGCCCAATGCCGAGACGCGCGCACGCTATAAGAAAAGCCGGGACCGCTGACCCTCGATCCTGGTTGAGGCCGAATCGCCAGCCCGACCTTGCTCGTCGGCGCGGCGTCTGAATACCGAATCGAATCGATCAATCGTTGCCGAAAGGAGCTGGAAATGGATGCCAAGACCTATCCTGTGACACGAACCGACGCCGAGTGGCGTGACATGCTGACGCCGGAGCAATACGCGGTGATGCGCGGGCACGGCACCGAGAGGCCGGGAAGTTGCGCGCTACTCGACGAGAAGCGGGCAGGGACCTTTACCTGCGCCGGATGCGGGCAGCCGCTGTTCGTCGCCGGTCAGAAATTTGAGAGCGGTACCGGCTGGCCGAGTTTTGATACGCCGGTGGACGGCGCCGTAGATACCACTGAAGACCGCAGCCACGGCATGGTGCGGACCGAATGTCATTGCAGCCGCTGCGGTAGCCATCTCGGCCACGTGTTTCCCGACGGCCCGCCGCCGACCGGATTGCGCTACTGCATCAACGGCGTTTCGATGGATTTCGAGCCGGCGGGGGAGTAGGCGCGCTATCTCGGCACCGTCCATGTCTATGACTGTATAAATATTCACGGAGCGGAGGAGAACGGACTGCAAAGCCGGTCCGTCCATGACCGGGGCGCGGAGAGTTACAAAAGCTGACCTGACAGTGGCTTGGTGCCAAGAATGAATAATCGGCATCACATTACGACATGCCGTATTCCGCAGTACGTATTTCCGCTTGACGAAGAGAATGCTGTGTCTGGGGTTTACTAAGCCGCCTGACAGATGGATATTTCCTGGTGCGGTGAAAACTTTGGGGAAAGTCGATGGCAAAAAGCGCAAAACTCTCGAAAGTCAAAGGGACCAATTTGGATGATGTGTTCCAGATCGGGGACCCGGATTTCAGCTACGACGGTAAGAAGGGCATCGACATCGCGATCTTCGAAAGTTCGTTCGAGGATTTCGATTTCGCGCGCAAGGGGACCGGCAACGACAAGGTCACCGTGACCGATTCCACCGGCGGGATTTACGAGTTCAAGAAGGTCGAAACGATCCTCTTTAACAACGGCACCGCCGATCTTGGCGATGACGTTTATTATAATACCGCCACGGGTGCGACCACGCGCGTCGACACGCAGATCGACGCATCGGCACAGGACGGTGGCGAGATGTTTGTCGGTAGTGGCAACTCGGTCAACGATTTCGTTGTGACGCAAAGCGAAAGCGCCGGAGTCGAACTGGCGCTTGCCGTCAAATATCGACAGGGACCCAGCCAGGATCCGGTATCCGTAGATGCCGATGGAACGGTCCATTTCCAAGTGGAAGATGGAGCGCAGTCCACCACGAATGGCTCGTCGTCAAACAACGCGAACCGGGCGGCGTGGAGCTTCGACTACTCGATCGCCACCGGGCTCGATGGGGCGACGACAGATCTGTCCGACTTCACCTTCAAGCTACTGATCGATGTCGATCCGACAGCCGGCACCGAGTTTCGTGAGCTGACGATGGTTGACCCGGGAGTGGCGGTCCCCAACGACACCGGCTTTATCTGGGTCGATCAGGACGGAATCCCGCGTATCGGCGACGACGGCGGCAACGCCAATGTGGCCCAGAACTCGGAAAATTACGCATTCGGGTTTATCGAGGATTTCATCGACGCGGATCCGAACACGCCAGGTCAGCAACCCTACGCTCCGGGTTTCGGCCCAGCCGAGTTCGACATCCGGCTTGAAGCCTATGACGGCGGGCACAATTTGATTGCCGCGAACCAGATTGCGGTCGAGGTGATCGATTTCGTCTGACGCCGCCGCGCCAGTAAACCATAGCGCCGTGCCCTGACGATGATCGCGTCGGGGCACGGTTGGTGTTTGCGCTGCCGTCTCGCCGTCTCGCCGATTCACCACGTCGTCCTGGCGATCCGCGCTGTATTCCAGCGAGGCCGTGGAAGCTTGCGCCCGGTTGCGACCTTCCCGACGCCGGAGCGAACATTTTCCATGCTATGTGTTCGGTTTACGCCCGAACGCAGACCGGACGCCTTGAATTCGTCCATGATCTGCGATCAAGAACCCTGGGAAGGGGTGGCATCGTGAGGGGTCGCAGCATTGTTCGTTGACGCACGTCTTTTGGCGATCATGGGTGCCATGATGCTGGCGAGCAACCCGGCGGCGGCGCAGGACATCCCGATACCTTCGCTGCTCGACCGGAGCGTCCGCGGACTCTTCAACGGGGACGAATCGCGCGAGCCCGGCGGGTACGTCTCGCCCTCTGCGACGGAACTGCTCCCGGACTCGCGCGATGTCGGCGCCGCGCCGCAAGGATCGCTGCGCCGCTTCGAGCCGATCGCCCTGCCTTCGTCCCTGGGGCGGCCGAGCGCGCCCGCGATCACGCTTCCCGGACTGCCGGCCTATGCTCCGCAGAACATGCCGGGCAAGGACGTGATCACCCCCCGCGCGCCGCTGATTCTCGAGGCGCGGCTGACCGAGGACAGCGAGGCAATACCGAACGGCCTCGTCTGGCGGCTGTTTTCGGCGATCCCGGCGATCGACGGTAGACCGACGCTCATCGCCTCCTCGCAGACCAGCGTTGCGAATTTCGAAGTGCCGGCCGGCTCCTACATCCTGCATGTCGGCTTCGGCCGGGCCGGCGTCGTCAAGCGGATCGAGTTTTCGGGCGTCAGGACGCGGGAAACCGTCGTGCTCGGGGCGGGTGGGCTCAAGCTCGAGGCGATTGCCGCCGATGGATCGGCGATCGATCCGACGAAGCTGAAATTCGACGTGTACACCGATGCTGAGGACGATTCCGATCGCGACCTCGTCGCCAGCGACGTTCCGCCCGACAAGGTGTTGCGGCTGAACGCCGATACCTACCATGTCGTCTCCAGCTACGGCTCGGTCAACGCATCGGTTCGTGCCGACATCAGGGTGGAGGCCGGAAAACTCACCGAGGCCAGACTGCAGCATCGGGCGGCGTTGCTAACGATGAAGCTGGTGCGCGAACAGGGCGGTGAGGCGATCGCCGACACCGCCTGGTCGATCACCACCGCCTCTGGCGACGTGGTGCGCGAGAGCGTCGGCGCCTTCCCGTCGATGGTGCTTGCGGCGGGCGATTACGTGATCGTGGCCAAGAACCGCGACAAGGTCTATCAGCGACAGTTCGAAGTCCGAGCGGGCGAGAACACCGACGTGGAGGTTTTGACCTCGGACGTGGCGGCCGTCGTCTCCGATGGCGTCGGTTCGGGCGACTGACGTGCGCCATAATCCGCGGTCCACGAATCGTCCCGATTCCCGCGACTCTCTCGCCTGACCTTTACCGAAAGATACCATCTTGACCGATCCGTTCACGCTCTTGTCCACCCGCCGTTCCGTGCCGATCCCGATGCTGGCCGCACCCGCGCCGGAGGGAGCGGAGCTGGATGCCATACTATCGGCCGCCATTCGTGTGCCCGACCATGGCAAGCTCGCGCCTTGGCGCTTCATCCTTTATCGCGGCGAACCGGCCGAGCGGATCGGTGCCGCGCTCGCCGCGCTGGCCGAGCGCCGTGAGGACGGGCCGTTGTCCGAAACGCGGCGGCGGGTCGAAGCCACCCGCTTCAGCCGCAGTCCGTTGGTGGTTGCCGTCGTTTCGACCTCGAAAGAGCATGTGAAGATCCCGGTCTGGGAGCAGGTGCTGTCCGGCGGCGCGGCGGCGATGAATCTCGCCAACGCTGTTCACGCCAAGGGTTACGCGGCCAATTGGGTCACGGAATGGGTTGCCTATGACGACGAGGCCAAGGCTATCCTCGGCATCCGGCCGGACGAGAAGGTCGTCGGCTTCATTCATGTGGGCACGCCGCAGGAACCGCCTTCGGAGCGTCCGCGCCCGGCATTGGCCGATGTCGTCAGCGAAGCGCGCGTGCCGGGTGAGGAGTGATGCTGTTTTATACGACCGACCGGAACGATCACGGCCTGCCGCATGACCCGTTCAAGGCGATCGTCGCGCCGCGGCCGATCGGCTGGATCTCGACGCGGGCCAAGGATGGCTCGGTCAATCTCGCGCCCTACAGCTTCTTCAACGCGATCAGCGATCGGCCGAAGCTGGTCATGTTTTCCTCGGTCGGCATGAAGGATTCCGCCAGTTTCGCGATCGAATCCGGCGAGTTCGTCGCCAACCTCGCGACGCGCCAGCTCGCCGCGCAGATGAACCGGACTTCCGCGACCGCCGAGCGCGGAACCAGCGAGTTTGGTTTTTCGGGCTTGACCGAGGCCCCGTCGAGGCTGGTTTCCGCCCCCCGTGTCGCCGAGAGTCCGGCGGCGCTGGAGTGCCGGGTGACCCATTCGTTTCGACCGACCGGACTGAACGGCGAAGCGTCGGAGAACGTCGTCGTGATCGGCCAGGTGGTCGGGATTCATATCGACGAGGCGATTCTTAGGGACGGCATGATCGACATGGCCCTTGCGGCGCCGCTCTCCCGGCTCGGCTATCTCGACTATGCGGTGACCGACCAGGTTTTCCAGATGGCGCGGCCCCGAACCCCCGATGGCGCCGACGTTTAGAGGGCCCTGCGGACAGCCTGTACCGGGACGAATCGTTATGGTGAACGAAACCTAAACCTTTGCTTGCCAGTATCGTGAAGTCGGTAGCGGTAGAGGTCGCGTTTTCCATGATCGTCCAGCGGTTCGTCAAATGGTGCGAGACGGCGAATAGCGCACAGCGTGCGGAGGGCGCGACAATTCTCGCGCGTGCCTTCGTCGAGGGCCGCATCACGGCCGAGGAGCAGGCCGGGGCCCAGGCGGCCTTGACCCTGATGCTCGATGATCCGTCGCCGAAGGTTCGTCTGGCGCTCGCCGAGGGGCTTGCCGATGACAGCCGGGTTCCCCGGACGGTGCTCCTCAGCCTCTGCGAGGACAATCCGGCGATCGCCTGCGTCGTCGCCAGCCGTTCCCCGGCGCTGCGTGACGACGAGCTGATCGACCTAGCGGCAAGCGGGTCCGCCGAATTGCGCACTGCGATCGCCACCCGGCGCGTGGTATCGACGCGCGTCGCGGCCGCGATCGCCGAGGTCGCGGAACCGGGCTGCTGCATATCGTTGCTCGAAAACCGAGGCGCCGCGATCGCTGGTGTGAGTTTCCGGCGAATTGCCGAACGGCATGGCGCCAACGCGTCGGTGCGCGGAGCGCTGCTCGATCGTCGTGACCTGCCTGCGACTGTGCGCCAGACGATGATCCTGCGCACGGGCCAGGCGCTCGCCGCGCTGCCGATGTTATGCAATCTGGTCGGCGCGGATCGGGCCGAGCGACTGGCTTCCGACGCCTGTGAACGGGCGACGGCGATGCTCGCCGAAACCGTTCCGGAGGTCGAAATTCCCGCCTTGGTCGAACATTTGCGGGCCAGCGGCCAGCTCAACGTCGCCTTCCTCCTGCGCACGGTCTGCGCCGGCAATATCGACCTGTTCGCCGCCGCGCTGGTGCGGTTGTCGTCGATGTCGGAACGGCGGGTCCGCTCGATTCTCGCCGAGGGGCGCGACGGCGCATTTCGGACCATGGTCATTACATGCGGGCTTCCCTCCGTCGCCGCGCCGCTGTTCCTGATCGCCGTGGGGGTCTGGCGCGAGATCGCATCCGGCAAACGGATCGCCGCCGCAGAGGACGTGCCGCAGATGATCATGCAGCGGCTCGTTGCGACCTCGGGTGACCGATCGCGGACCGCGGGCTTTGAGGCCATGATGCGGTTTCTGCATCGGCTGGCCGGCGAGACCGAACGGGATGCGGCACGGCAGCAGGCCAGGAAGCTGGCCGCCTGAACGGGTTCGACAGAACTGTGCCAGTCGAATCGAAGCGGAATCCGGCTCGGTCATTCAACCGAAAACGTTGATTCCCGACGTCGGGTCTCTGGTCTCGTTCAAAGACACCGAGGGCAATGTTTTCGCGATTCTGGAGTCTGTCCCGAGCAATCCCGGTCGCAGCCTTATCTGCCGGCCGCTGCCGGCCTGGGGAGGGGGCTTCGGGCCGCGCCCCCTAATAGCGAAACTGTTCGGCGAGAATCCGTTCGTCCCAGGAATGATCGTGATCGAACAGAATGAGACCGGTATCGTTGAGCGATTCGGAAATCGTGATCCGGTGGACCGACTTCACTTCGGTGGCGTCGGCGACGGCATTCACGGGACGTTTTTCGGGCTCAAGGACGACGATCTCGACCGTCTGGTGATTGGGCAACAGCGCTCCGCGCCAACGACGTGGGCGGAACGGGCTCACCGGCGTCAGTGCCAGCAATGGCGCGTCGACCGGGATGATCGGGCCTTGCGCCGACAGATTATAAGCCGTCGATCCGATCGGGGTCGCGACCATCACGCCATCGCAGACGAGTTCGTCCAGCCGGACCTTGCCGTCGATCGAAATTTGCAGCCGGGCAGCCTGGTAGGACTGGCGGAAAATCGCCACCTCGTTGATCGCCAAGGCCTTGTGGACGGTGCCAGCGGCGTCGACGGCGGTCATGGCGAGCGGATGGATGGCATTTTCGATCGCTGCCGCCAGACGTTCTTTCAGGCCGTCTTCCCGATAATCGTTCATCAGGAAGCCGATCGTGCCCTTGTTCATGCCGTAGATCGGTATGCCGCTGCCCATGAAGCGGTGCAGCGTTTGAAGCATGAAGCCGTCGCCCCCGAGCGCGACCACCACCTCGGCATTTTCCTCGCGATCATTGCCGTAGAGCGCCGACAGCCGGTGGGCGGCCTCTTGGGCGGCCGGGCTTTCGCTGGCAACGAAGGTGATGGATTGGACGGGGCGTGACATTGGTCGGCGCGGGGCTCGGCTTTTCAGGGATGCGGATCGGCGCCGCAGTGTCGGGGTTTGAGACCTAGCGCGGCGGGCGGCCGAGGCCAAGCGCCGCCGTGGCTTTCCGCGGGTCAAAAACCCGCTGCATAGGGCTGACAAATATGCTATGGGCCGCGCCGGGCCGGATTAGCTCAGCGGTAGAGCAGCGGTTTTGTAAACCGAAGGTCGGGGGTTCAATCCCCTCATCCGGCACCATTCTCCCCATTGTCCGACCCTGTCCGAACCAGAGGCAACGGATCATCCCTGCGACATCGGTGACAACCGCGTTCCGAATCGGCCGCGAACGGCGCGGATTTGCGCGCTCGGAACCCGTCAGCCGAGGTGGCGCCGTGTGGCGTAGAGCGCAATGGCGGCAGCATTGGAAACGTTGAGCGAGCGGATCGCGCCGCTCATTTCCAGCCGCGCCAAGACATCGACCGTCGCCATGGTCTTCTGGCGCAGTCCCTTGCCCTCGGCACCGAGGACGATGGCGATCCTGTCACCCGACAGCGCCGCCTCGAAGCTCTCCGGCCCCTCCGAATCAAGTCCAACGGTGCGAAAGCCGCGTTTCGACAAATCCATCAGCGCTTCGGCGAGATTGACGACCTCGATTTGCGGAACGTGCTCCAACGCCCCCGAGGCAGCCTTGGCGAGTACGCCGCCTTCCTGAGGTGAATGGCGGGCAGTGGTGACCAATGCATCAGCGTTGAAGGCCGTCGCCGAGCGCAGAATCGCGCCGACATTGTGCGGGTCGGTCACCTGGTCCAGCACGAGGACGAGGCGGGCCTCTCCGAGATCGGTCAGCCGACCGGTCGGCAATGGATCGGCCTCGAGCATCAAGCCCTGATGAACGGCGTCGCTTCCGAGCTCGGAATCAAGCTGTCTTGGCTCGACGAGTTCGACCGGGCAGGGGATCTGATCCTCGGCCATGTCGAGTCGGGCTAGCGCGTTGCGTGTCGCGAGCAAGCGATGGAGCTTGCGGCGCGGGTTGCGAAGCGCCGCGGCGACCGTGTGCAGTCCGTAGAGCCGGACGCGCCCCGCCGGATCCGGGCGACCCGGTTGGGTCCGCTTGTCTGGGCGAGCCGGCACCTCGCCATCGCCGCGCTTGCGGTCGCGATGGGCGCGCCGCAGATTGGCGTAATGAGAATCCTTGGGTGTGTGGGTCGTGGTGTCGTCGCTCATCGCTGCTGCTTATCTTAGCTGGCGTCAGGGCTCAATGCGCGGGGTCCGCCGCAACGGCGGATACGGCGAAACGCGACGAGTACGTCGGACCCCGCCGATCGACGTCGCAACGGCCGGGCGCCGTTGACAGATCGCTCCGCGCCTTTCATAAGGCCGCTCGGAACCGCGGGGGTTGGCGAATGCGCCGCTGCGATCCATGTAGGGCCAAGCGCTTGCGCGTGTCGGCGGCAGTTCGGAGGGGTGTCCGAGTGGTTAAAGGAGACGGACTGTAAATCCGTTCGCTATGCGTACGCTGGTTCGAATCCAGCCCCCTCCACCACTGCCGATCGTTTGCTAAGAAGTGCGGGTATAGCTCAATGGTAGAGCAGCAGCCTTCCAAGCTGAATATGCGGGTTCGATTCCCGCTACCCGCTCCAAAATCCCCGCCACCCGCTCCAAAATCATAGCCCGGCTCTCGGCGCCGACGTTTCCCGCATGTCCCTGAAATCGATGGTGTCGCCTGGCGTCGCGGCGGCTGGTTTGGCCGCGCCGCGGTGGAGACGCTTGTCATTGCCGGCCGCACTCGCTATGTGGCGCCGGAAAATAACCGCCTGCGAAGTTGGGAATCGGCGATGGCCAAGAGCAAATTCGAGCGCAACAAGCCGCATGTGAACATCGGGACGATTGGTCACGTTGATCACGGCAAGA
>LAZR01000230.1_pt1 | contig 54660 bp, 67 predicted proteins | sample 329461 | NCBI WGS metagenome assembly LAZR01 (sample SAMN03002196, study PRJNA259156) | marine sediment metagenome | biome: sea floor; feature: Hydrothermal impacted sediments; material: marine sediment; isolation source: Loki non-amplified sample from Loki's castle hydrothermal vent sediment ...
CATATGAAAAGGTAAGTCCAAGGAATATTGTTCCATTTAGTTCTGAAATAGATGCTCAAAATGCTGGCTTTCGTAAAGCTGGTAACTGTAAATAAAAAAAGAGGTTTTCATGCTGATACTTACAAGAAGAATAGATGAGTCACTTATTATTGATGATGATACCGTCGTGACAGTACTTGGGGTTAAAGGTAATCAAGTTCGGATAGGAATAAAGGCACCGGATGATGTGAATATCGTTCGTGAAGAGCTACTAAGTCGTGAGACGCAGCCTGAGAAGGAATAAACTTATTCCTTCTCATCTTTTCTGCAAACTTACTATGTCAGGGTAAAAATCAGACTGCAGTAGCCTTTTTCACATTATTATTCTGACGTTGTTTGTATGCTGATTGCTTAGCTTTAGCTTTTTTCTGGTCACTATCTTTCTTTTTATCTGCAGCAATATAAGCTTGCTGTCCTAACGCTCTAATTGCATCAGCAGTTTTAAAAATTCTTACCTGCCAGGCATGCGATCTATCTTCTGAGTGAGACAAAGGAATTTCGCCAGCCATCCATAGTGTTTTTAGCTTCATCGTTAAATTATCCAACTGGCGAATAAGGTTCATAAACGCCATGCCTTCCGGACAAGTAATTTTAATATTCAAGTCAACACTATCATCTGTTACTGCAGAGTTCTTGAGACCAATATCATTAAAGAGGTGATTAGCCTGCTCCAAGTCACGGTTCATTTCAGCTGATAGCTGCTTTATACTTTCTGTGATCTTATTTACATTCTCATCTGAAAGCTCACGCAGGCCAAACTTCCGTGTCAGTAAGGTTGCTGCTGTCATTTGAGTCTGGATATGGTCAAATGTACGGCGAAATATTCGCTTTGCTTGAGCTGACTGGAGTTTCACGGTCATCTCCATGTAATACTCGCTTTTCACCTCCTCTTCGGTTAAAAACTGTTTTACCTTTTCCATTTCAGCATTTTGTTTCTGCTCTCGTTTTGAGTCAAAAGCTTCGGAATCTTCAGCCATAATGCTCACCTTGTTTTGATTAATGTAATGCTCAGGGTGGCATTTAAAATGACTACGCTGCAGGAGTCCATGAATAACCGGATATTGCTTTATGCCGGTTAAGTAGATAACTACCACGTCCATCCAGTAATTGATACTCTAACGTCTATCTAAGACACAGCATGAGGCATATAGTCATGACTACAATTGGTGCTCTAATACTATTTTGTCTTGCTGCAATAGCTGGTTGGTTCTATGCCATGCTTGCAAGTATGGGAATATTAATGAGTTTGGGAATACTCGATGAGGGTCACAATACAGTTGAGCTGACTTTTGCATCTTTCTATTTCACATTGATGCTATTCATTGTTCCTATGTTCGGACTAATCACACTTGTCTATGCGGAGCCGGGTCCCGGTGTAATCGGTTCGTTTATATCTACTTCTTTGACTTTTGGTTGGATGATCAGAGTGACCTACAAACGTCTAAAATCTGAACATTCTAAGTAGTATTCCATTCTTCATATTTACTAGCCTTACAATCCTCCTCAGACATAGCTCTCCTACCCCTTTTCAAAATCCGTATTAGACATCATCAATCACGTTATATGTGGGGTTAACCTACTTGCGTCATTGTCACTTCGTGAGAACCTGAAAGTGTTTATTTAACTAACAAGACAGGAGACTCTCATGAAATTTTTAGTACCCCATTCATTTATTCAAAATAGACTCAAAATTGCAGTAGTTGGTGTAGGTGGTACGGGTGGAGAAGTTATGGATGCATTAACCCGTTTAGACTTTGGACTAAAGGCGTTAGGACACCCAAAAGGAATCCACGTCACAGCATTTGATGCCGATATTGTAGAGCCACACAATATCGGTTCTATGCCCCGTTAATTTAATGTAGGAAAACGTATTGTATTTTGTCTGTAACATACTATTATGTGTAGTACATTTTAATGGGTAAAAATGTATGTTAAAAATTGGCTCAAAAAAATATAGTTTCCCACTGTTTGTGGAAAATGACCTCTCTCTTGTACTTATGCCATGCATTTTTAGCAATGTATTAATCGAGCGGGGAACTATATTTAAAGTTATTGAAAATGAAAATATCAATGGCGTCGTAAACTCCCAGTTAGTTGAAAAAGATGTTGATGACAACACAATTAGGGTGATTTTAAATCGTCTTGAAACATTTTTAGAGTGGATTGAGGATTATTCGCAAGAAAGCAAATATGTTTCACTTAGTACGCATCATAATTTACCAGGAACAATCATTAATGATTACATTAATGATGTTTTGATTAAAGAACGTGGAAGAGGTGAGAAGTCTATACACCAACATCTAATGGCTCTTAATGCTTATTATAATTACCTAGCTTACTCAGGATTTACGACTACAAAGAATTTGTACATAAAGCCTGATAACAAAGAACAAGCGAGAACAAACACTAAATCCAGAAACCCAGTTAAATATCTGACGCCAGAGCTTAGATCAATACTATATCGGAACACCAGTTCGATTCGAGATGAACTTCTTCTAAAAACAGGTGGTGAGATAGGATGCAGATCAGGTGAGAACCTCGGCTTTTTAGTTAGCGACTTTAATTATCAAGGAAAAAATTACCCAGGGATGCTTTCATTATTTAAAATAATGGAAGCAAGTCCAGACCAAATAGAATTTGAATATTTCCTACAAGGTAAATTTACTAAATCTCATAGGTATAGTGGTGGTAAATCAAGAACACTCTATATTCACCGTGATTTACTATCAAGATTTAAGGACTATTATGAGAAAGAACGACCTAAAACAGAAGCAAACACTTTTTTTGTAAATGATTCGTCGTCAAATTCAAAAACTGCAATTGCCAAAAGTCGTGCCAGTAGAGTTTTTACGGCAATAAGAAAAATTGCCCTGGAACAACAAGAAAAAGGTTTATTACCAGAAGAAGGACAGCAATTAGAGCCAGCCCATACTCATCATATTCTTCGTCATAGCTTTGGTACAGATAAATTTTACGAGTATTCCGAGCAGAATAATATATGCGTTGATGATGTTACGCCAACTTCACAGCCCTACCTGACAGTGGCTGCGCTATTAGGCCATAGTGCAAATGATAATTCTGCACCTAAAACGACAAGCGGCTACATTCGTTCATGTCACATTAAATTACGTTATATGTAAGGTGTTTTGATATGAATGATTTAACTGATTTCTACGCTGAACGAGATAAGAGTAATCTTAAAGAGATGCTGGACCAGCAAGACAAAATGTCTAAAGAAAAGAAATCTAAACAAACCGTTACAAACCTACCTTTCAGACCTGATTTACAGCAATATTTTATACCAAAATATTCCAGTTATAAGGAAAGACTAGTTAAATTGTCAGACCATGCAAGTGATGATGCAAAACTATTATTTTCAGCTCTTTATGTAGCACACTACCTATATTTTTATACAGATGATTTTACTAGAAATAGAAAACGAGAATTCATAACCGTAATTACAAAATTTGTTGATTTCCTTAACAAATATGAATTTGATAGTGATAGTAGAATTAACATTCTAAAGAATTTCGAAACTTACCGAGTTAATGTTGAAAAATTAAAGCCCCAATCAACTGGGTTAAAGGTCATGACGTGTACAATTCGAGAAGCTATTGATTTTGCTAGATTTCGATGTCGGTTAAATGATATTGAGTACGGGTATCTTTATACGTTAACAAAAACGAAACCAGCTCCAGATGATGATGTAGTTCAGACTACATTAACAGACTGGATTGGTTCACACACATGGCTAAGAAGGGATGATGTAGGTATAGGGCACAATCTATATACAAGCTTAGGTTCACCGAAAACAGTTATTACATCATTTCGAATTACAATAGTTACTGCTCTACGAGAAATACAAAAAGCTAAGGATACATTAATCCATTTCTTTAGGAGTTCTGGGGTTACGCTTGATAATTTACCAGAGTTTCAAACCGAGAATGAATTTGATTCACCTAGAGAATACCAATTGTTTTGTAGGAGGTATTTGTTAAGTGTTTTGAATTTACTAAGAACAAAGTATCACGAATATAATAAAGATAAAAAAAGTATTGAATTTGCATTTAAGTTAATACTATCTGAAACAATTCTACCTCGCTCTCAAGGCTATGTTTATCAATGCATTCTTTCGAATGAATATATAAATATTTGGCATAATAAACAGAGTATAGCTAGAACATCTAAAAACGATACTACGTTCTCATTATCATTCTTACGTGAATTAGTTTTATTTGCAAATGCCTCTTCGGATTTAAAGCCTGTGCCAACCTGTTCGGCTGAAAACATTTGCTTTTGCTGGATTATGGCATACCAAACTGTACAGCCATCGGATATATTCAAACTTTCTTCAAATGACTTTAAGTTTATTCGTCGAAGAAATGGTGAAGTTACACATATTGAACTTGAGTATTTCAAAGGACGTTCAGGTAGGTTGCATCAAGTAAAATCATTAGAAACAAAAACAGATATTGGGAAAGCTATTTTAAAGTATCTGCAAGATAAGAAAATATCGACTAAAAACAATCTACATATAGAGTCCATTATCAAGTTGGAAACGGGGAATGGAAACCCCGCGTCTCAGTTGTTCAAGCTCTGTGGAAACGAGTTAAGAGATAAAATTGAAAAAAAATTGTTATCGAAAAGGCGTCAAGTGTGTTTTTAGATTCAATAATAGCATTACTTAATTTCGGTGAGAGGTATGACTACAACATACATAAAAGCATTGAGAATTATAGAGCTCAAGTAAATTTTCCTATGAAGAAAGCTTACTTTTCTTTGACAGCGATAAAGAATTCTTCAGTTCATGCACGTTCAGATTTATTCACTCCCACACAGCTGCTAAATTATCACTCTCATTCTAATGGGACTGAACGCAAAAGTTATTTATCTCCCCAGAATGAGGAATGGATTAATAACTGTGGCCGTATTACAAGGGCTGTTATGCAAGACTTGTTAGTTAACCTTTATAGAGCAAGCGATAAAGAGCAAAAACTATTCAATAATGAATTTATTAAAGCTTCAGTCACTATTGACATTAAAAGAGATGAGGTTCTTTCAAGGATGAAACTGGTTACAGGAAAACTAAATGGAAAAATTGATGATTTTGGGTTTATCGACTTGACTAAGAGTAGTGAACCTAACGGACAACACAATGCTATTTATTTAGTAGATACTCCTGAAACTGTTATGAAATTAAAACACTACTTGAATGAGGTGAGTATAAAACATAGGTCTCTAACAGATAATGCTCCCGAATTTCTGTTATTTACTGTTCTACCAACAGTTGAGTGGATAGAAAATGTTTTTGATAAAAAAAGCTTTAGTAAAAAAAGTATGACAGAAGGTCTTGAAATATATAAGCGATATAAAGATATATTACCACCACTGTTTTCAGCGCAAATGGGAAGTTAGAGATGTTGGTTTTAACAGAAGAACAATCTATCGGTTATAGCCAGTTAATCAAACACCTTAGTGACAAACTTAACTTGTTAGGGCCAGTAAATGATGCAAACTTCACGGATAATATTTGGCAGTTTAATAATAAAAGTCACATGCACAATTATAATATAACATTTGATTTTGATATCTTTAACAACGATTACCTTCAACCATTCACTACAATTGAAGTTGTTTTTAACGAAATAAAAATAGATCTATCAGTAGTTGATTTTGCAAAATTACTATGGCTTGAAAATGTCTTTGAATATAAAGTTGCTAACGTAATATTTTCGGCTCAATATGATGGAATATGCTCTTTATTTTATTTTTTAAAGGAAAATGACATTGACATAGTTGATAAGTCAACTTTAGAAAGTTTCTACAGTTTTTTACTTACATTTGATGTAACAACAGAGGGTGTAAAGAAAAGAATAACTCCTCCAGCTTACTATTCAAGAGTTGGTCACTTCAAACTGCAAAGGGCGTCTAGAGTCCTCCAACTGTATCAGGTTCAAGGCATTCTTGAATTTATCTCTAGGAGCAGAGCAGATAAGATTTTAAACGATGCTTGTATTTCAATAATGGATATTACGTTGACCGATTACAAGGGGGGGGGGAGCTTTAATTTTTTAGGGCTGGATATTGGAAAGCATTATATTGATCATTGTGCAAATGTTTTTGAAAAGTATTTCCAATTTTCAACTGCGTATGAACAAACAATGAATATTATTGTGGGTGAAGTTCGCACTAAAACCAAAGTCAAAAATGAATTGTCCATAAAAAGGTTTGCCGCCTATGCTTTATCTGGTTCAAACATATTTGAGGTTCTTCCGGCGCTTTCTTCTTGGAATATAGAAACAAAAAAACATCTGGGTGATGTAGTGTTTGAAATATTTCGTGAAAAATACAATTCCTTAGCAAGCATTGCCCAAGCATTTAAATTGCATACAATTAATCAAATCATACTAGAGTCGGGATTGCCTGACAGATATGATACACAAGAGTTTATACGGTCAATTCTAATTGCTTGTTATGTATGTGATTTTGAGAAAAAACCAGAAAATATATATCAAGAGTACATTGCACTAATAAATGCTGATGAAATCAACTTTAGTATAAGCTACGTTGATTTCATTGAGCTTGTTCGATCAATTGTTAATAAGTGTTCTCATGTTTTACCAGATGACAATGATGCAATGTCAAAATGTTTGTATGAGATAGTAAATAATGCACCGAAATCACCTACTTCAGTGCTTAAAGATAAGCTAGACTCAATTCAATATCATACCCAATCCGCAGGTTTAACTTTTTTTGTTGCGCTGACCGGTTGGCGGCGAAGCGAGTTTGGTTTTCCATTATCAGCAGTAAGGGTATCAATAAATAATGATGTTCTTGATAATTTATACACACCTTGGAGGTTTCATATTAATTGGTCTGTTCATAAGACTAGTGGCAAAACCTTGTTGAACCGTGAAATTACATCATATGCATATCAAATAGCGTTAATGCTGGATAAATTGAACGGATCAATGTCTGTAGCCCCAGCTCTTTATAAGCCCGGTATAAAAACGAAGAGCTCTGGATATAATTCCAGTGGCTTTGTTAGCAATAGGTGCCAAACGTTATGGATTGATTTTATAGTTAGATATTCCGTATTTAAAGAGCTCGATGAGCTTGAGAGGCTAATTGCTAAGACTAAGCTCAACAGTGTAGAACGTTCAAATTTAGATGAACTTAAAAGCTATTACGATCTAAACAATAGTCAGACGAAAACTATTATTGAAATTAGAAATAACCTGAGAGATGCGCTACCAAGGTATAACATCATTGCTGATACTGGTACGGTTACTTTAGGAGTAAAAATTGATCAATATGTAAAAGGTAGCCTTGATAATGAGTCTGTTATCATTTGTAATCAATTCCTTTCCTATGAAACAAAGGAAAAACTTCGAAATGGTGAATATCCAACAAAACAAGCTATGACAACAAAGTTTGTTCGTTTGGAGTTACTTGAAAATAATGTTTATCCAACGGTACATGCTTTTCGACACATTTGGGCAGAAGCTGTATTGCAACGCTATCGTGGTGATATTGGTAAATTCATACGAGCAAATTTTAAGCATTTAGATGAACGCTTCTTTATGGCTTACCTTAGAGACAAGGAAACTAAGGCTGTTTTTCAGGTAGCCACAAGAACTGTGATTAATAGTATTGTTCGTCAGAAAATAAAGGCAATGACAGACAATAGTCGTGAATTTTCTGGCGGTTTTGATCGTTTTTTATCTAAAGCTGTAAAGTTTACAAAGGTAGTTAGTCAAAACGAACTTGAAGAGCTCGCTACTACTATCTCGGAGCATCGTGTTATTGATATGAAATCAACCCCTTGGGCATCATGCTTTTTGCGAGCTGGAACAGAGAAAACAGCAAAATGTTCAGAAGATGGAGTGCCACAAAGGCGCAATGCAGAACCTAAATTATGTCTAGGCTGTGTCAATGCTGATATTGCGGAGGGTAATTTCAATGGCATTGTTGTTTATATCAAGCATGATATAGCGGCATGCAGAAATCCAAAGCTTCCTTTATTTATTAAGGAACCGCATATCAAAATTGTAAAGTTTGCTTTGCAGAGGGTCGACCAACTTAGAAAAAATAGCAATAATGCGAAATACGACAAATTCATTTCATATCTAAAAGAAACATTAGAAATGTCATCAATAAGCGAAGAGGTAGCATGATATGAACGATGCAGATTATCTTGATGGATTTCTAGATAAAGATGATTTGGAAGAAAATAGCAACGAATCATTGCCAGTCTGGGTCAGTAAATCGAACAGCTCATTTAAAGCCTATGAAGCCATTAATGAATTGAACGGTATAAAAAAACAATACATTCGTCGTCATGGCTTGAAATCTCAATATACCAAAAAGTCTAATTATCAGATATCTAAGGCATCGGTAGCTCGTATTGTTGGCACTACGCCACAAGCGATTTTCAACAGCGTTGATTATGCAGGCGCTCTTTCTAGGTATCGTGAAGAAATAAATGAAAAGTTAGAACAAGCAAAGCTACAGAAAATTGCAAAGAATAATTCTGGCTTGAGGGGGGAGCGTAAAGAGGAACTTGTTAAGGGATTGCAAGAAGCAAAAAATAAAAATGAAGATCTTCTGGTTGAGACAGTTGATAAAGTTTATGAGAGAACGATTAATAGTTTGTCTTTAGATGTTAAAAGAAAGTTAAAGTTGATTAGCTAATAATTAGAGACTGTAAATTAATTTGTGTATCTGCCTATCATTAACCCCATAATGGGAAAAAGGATAGGTACTATGAACAAGAAAGAACTTGAAGCTTTTGCTCGTGAAGCAGCTAAAGGCATTAAAACTGAACAAGATCTAAATGACTTCAGTTTAATGATGACAAAGGTCACCGTTGAAGCCGCCCTCAATGCTGAGTTGGAAGAACATTTAGGCTATGAGAAGCATCAGTCCTCATCAGGTGGCAACAGTCGTAACGGCTTCTCAAACAAACAAATTAAAACCGAAGATGGTCAGTTTGACCTTGAACTTCCTCGTGATCGTGACAGTAGCTTTGAACCCAAGTTAGTCAAAAAACATCAAAGCCGCTTCACCTCGATGGATGACAAAATATTAAGCCTTTATGCCAAAGGCATGACTACACGAGAGATCGTGGCAACCTTCAAAGAAATGTACGATGCTGATATTTCAGCCACACTTATTTCCAGGGTCACTGATGCGGTGATTGAACAGGTTGTGGAATGGCAGTCCCGTCCACTTGATGCTGTTTATCCTATTGTTTATTTAGACTGTATCGTGGTTAAAATACGGCAAGACAAGCACGTCATCAACAAGGCTATTTATCTTGCATTAGGCGTGAATATGGAAGGTCACAAAGAGTTATTAGGCATGTGGCTATCGGAAAATGAAGGGGCTAAGTTCTGGCTCAATGTCCTGACAGAACTTCAAAACCGAGGTGTTGAATCGCGCCGGTAAATTCGGAGGCGTATTTGTTTGAGTCATGCTGCCGCATTTTCGGCAAATTGTCGATAATAATTTTCCTCATACTCAACCGGTGGAATATCACCGATAGGACTGAGTAGTCGTTTATTGTTGAACCAATCAACCCAATCCAACGTGGCCAATTCGACTTGCTCCAGTCCTTTCCATGGACCGTCTTTGTGGATTACTTCCGTTTTGTATAGTCCGTTGATGGTTTCTGCCAACGCGTTGTCGTAAGAATCACCAACACTGCCGACAGAGGCACTGAATCCCGCTTCTGACAGTCGCTCGGAATAGCGAATGGACACATACTGACTGCCACGATCACTATGATGAATAACGCCTTTAGGTTTACCTCGTGCCCATAAAGCTTGTTCCAGTGCATCAAGAATGAGTTGTGTCCGCATGGACTTCATGACTCGCCAACCGACGATCTTGCGTGAAAATACATCGGTCACAAAGGCTACATAGACAAAACCTGACCAAGTAGCCACATAAGTAATATCGGCAACCCACAATTGATTGGGGCGCTGAGCTGTGAACTCACGATTGACCAAGTCCAGAGGTTTGGCGGCACTCTCATCAGGAATCGTCGTAATGCAACGCCGGCCTCGGCGTACACCTTGCAGTTCCAATACGGCCATAAGTCGAGCAACAGTACAACGAGCCACATGAAAGCCCTCGCGTTGTAACTGCTTCCATACCTTCCTGACACCATAACATCGACGATTCTCCTGCCAGACACGCTGGATTTGTGGTTTTATTGCTTCATCCTGATGGTAACGCTGGCAGCGACGTTCAGGCTCAGCCTCCAGCACTTTGCAACGGTAATACGTTGAGGGTGCGATCTGTAACACACGACAGATCGGCTCGACACCATGCAACGCTCTATACACATCAATGAATTGGATTATTTTCGAGGTTTGCGGTCGAGCTCCGCCTGAGCAAAAAATGCGGCTGCTTTTTTCAGGATCTCATTGGCTTGTTTAAGCTCTCGATTCTCTCGCTCAAGATCTTTTATTTTAGCTGCAGCATCAGAAGGGACACCCGGTTTCTTACCTGAATCCACTTTCATTTTGCTTACCCATGTTCTTAATGTCTCAGGCGTACAACCGATTTTAGATGAAATAGACACCAAAGTCGCCCACCTTGAAGGATGTTCATGCTCTGAGGTCAATACCATGCGAACGGCGCGTTCGCGGACTTCTGGGGAATACGTTACTTTCTTGTTCATTGGCTAATTCTCTCAAGATTATTAGCCTCCGACAAACCCGGTGCGATTCACGATGGCGTTTTCGACACTAACACCTTCGACAACTCAAGAAACAAACCATCCTCAAAAGAGCTTGAATTAGATTTATTGGATCACTTTAATGTTAATGTTTCCCCTGATAAGATTAGTGAAATAACTGACGAACACTTTTTAACAAGCTCTTATGAGAAAGTGGTCAATATATTTGGGCGTTTTCAACAAGAATCCATTGCCTTAGGTTTAAGTGAACTAAGATAACGCTGATAACTGTCAATAGCACCCTAAAATTGACCCTTTTTAGCTATCAAACCATTGCCCGTCATTATGCGCATTCCACACCAAACTGATAACGAATTCAGACCTCACTGCCAACCCTACTGAACTGACTGCCAATAAGTAGCACTATAAACGTTCAGCTATGCTTTTCATTTAAGTGTATTTATCAAACTTGAACCGACACGCTTAAAGTAAGGTTTTGATGCCGTTTAACCGTCCGTTTTGTGCCAATAGCGGTCTCTCGATTATCACTCCAGTCTTACTTTTTGGTTGGTGAGTACATATCACTTTTTGCTATAGACACAAGATACTCTGTTAGTACTATTACAGATTATTTTCAATCGTCCATTCTTTTAGTTCTTCAAGAATCGATAGTGCACTTACTCCTCTTTTTGCTATCTGGTACCTTACCGCAATAGGTTTAGTTGAAATTACTTTCCTAGTGATGAGTTTATTTGCTTCCATCGCTTTTAACCGCTCAGCAATAACTTTTTTACTGGCTCCGGCAAGCTGTCTCGCAATTTCATTAAACCGCATAGGTTGGTCTTTTAAGTGCCATAAAATAGATCCTGTCCATTTGTGTCCAATAATACGCATGCCTCTCTCCACTGGGCAAGGTTCATAACATTCTTTATTCATAATTACAGGTTACAAAAAGTTAACTAGTTGACTATTGTAACCTTAATGTTATAGTTCTCACAACATTTTAATCTTATGAGAAAACACTAATGGAAAGCAAAGCAATTTTTGTAAATGCGGGCGGCGGCTTCAACACGGTCACAACTGAGCAGGTGACAGTAAAAAATCCAGCTACAGATGAAATAACAGTCAGGCTTCATGCTAATTCGTTGAATTATCATGACTATGCTGTAGTGAAAGGTCTCTGGGCACCCTCAGAACGGAGGATCCCTATGGCTGATGGTGCAGGGGAAGTGATTGAGGTTGGTGAAAACGTGACTGAATTTAAGGTCGGTGATAGTGTCGTTAGTACATTTTTCCCGACATGGGAAAATGGCGAACCTATCGTTGATGGGTTTTCCACTGTACCTGGAGATGGTATTGATGGTTACGCCCGTGAATATGTTACATCTTCGTCAAATTCATTCACAAAAGCGCCTAAAGGCTGGTCACATGTAGAAGCTTCAACATTGACTACGGCTGCGCTAACAGCTTGGCGTGCATTGATGTGCTTCAACACTATCAAATCCGGCGAAACCGTTTTATTACAAGGTACTGGTGGTGTTTCCATCTTTGCCTTGCAGTTTGCAAAAATGGTGGGTGCGAAAGTCATTGCAACCTCTTCAAGTGAACAAAAATTGGAACGGTTAATAGAAATGGGCGCCGATCATGTTATCAATTATAAAACCGAACCCAACTGGGGAAAACGTGCAATAGAATTAAATGGTGGTGTTGGTGTCGATCATGTAGTTGAAATTGGTGGTGGAGAAACATTAGAGCAATCATTAGCAGCTGTAAGAGTGGGAGGGCAAATTTCATTAATTGGAATTTTATCAGGCCAAACATGTGAAATTAATATTGTTAAAGCATTTATACAACAAGTTAGACTTCAAGGAGTTCTTGTAGGAAGCCGATCTCAGCAAGAAGAAATGATTAAAGCTATTGAGGTTAATCAAATAAAACCAGTAATAGACAAGGTGTTTTCACTTGAGGATATGGTGGATGCATTTGAGTATCAGGAAAGCAATCGTCATTTTGGAAAAATATGCCTTGAATTTTAATCATAAGGGATCTAGAATGATTAAGTTACAAATTCACAGTGAAAAAATAAATTATAATCAAGAGGTTATTTCATGAAGCTATCTAAGAAGAGAAAATACACAGCAATCAAGGCTTTAACCTTTGCAATATTAAGTACACAAGCAGTAACTAGTTTTGCTGGCTCTGCAGAGGTTGAGGAAAACTTGAGTAAACTCAAGATGCCAGCAGGCTTTAAAGTAGAAGTTTATGCTGATGTGCCAGGCGCACGTCAAATGACGCTTGGCACAAACGGCAATGTATATGTAGGCACGCGTGGTAAAAATGTCTATGCCGTAGTCGATAAAGATAAAGACCATAAAGCTGATCAAGTTGTGACCATATTAGATGATCTTAATGTCGGCAATGGTGTTGCTATGTATAGAGGAAATTTATATGTTGCAGAACAACATCGTATTACACGTTATGCCGCTCCCGACTTTGACTTAAATCTCCCTTTTAAACAAATGCGAGAAGTTATTTACGACAAACTACCCGATAAGTTTCATCATGGATGGCGTTATATTGCGTTTGGACCTGACGAAAAGCTGTATGTCACTATCGGTGCACCGTGTAATATTTGTAATCCTGAAGGTATCGAAGCCAGCATTATTCGCATGAACGCTGATGGTAGTGATGTAGAAACCTATGCAAAAGGCGTTAGAAACTCTGTAGGTATGGATTTTCAACCAGGCACTAATACACTTCACTTTACTGATAACGGTGTAGATATGATGGGGAATGACATTCCTCATGATGAATTTAATGCGGCGCCTAAAAAGGGGATGCATTTTGGATTCCCTTTCTACGCAGGTGGTGATGCAAGACAACAAGATTGGGCAAGTAAAGTTGCCCCTAAAGATGTTGCATACCCTGTGGCAGAGTTTCAAGCTCATAGTGCAAATCTAGGGTTTAAATTTTACACAGGTCAACAATTCCCTTCTGAGTATCAAGGCGATGCTATTGTTGCCCAACACGGATCATGGAATAGGGACACCCCTGTTGGTTATCAGTTAATGCGTGTTAAGTACGACGCTCAGCATAATGTTGAAAGCAGTGAAGTATTTATTGATGGCTGGCTTAATAATGGTGAAGTTTGGGGGCGTCCAACTGACGTCTTGCAGATGCCAGATGGTTCTTTATTGATTTCTGATGATTACAATGGCGTGATATACCGAGTCAGTTATGGTGAACAAGCGACTGCTTCAGCTGTATTGTCTAAAGAATCAGGTAAAGTACTGAACAATTTGCAGATGCCTGAGTCTTCAATTTCTCATTATGACGGTCGTGTATTTATCACCGAAATTGGTGAGTTTGGTAAAAATGGTGATGGCAAAGTGACCATTTTAAACAAAGATGGCTCAACTAAAACACTAGCTGATGACTTAAACGACCCTAAAGGGATTGATATGTTTAATAATCAGCTTTATATCGCTGATGTTGATCATATAGTACGAGTTGATTTTGATGGTAAGAAAACAATTATTGCAAAACCATCTGACTTTCAAGATAAGCCTATCTTTTTAAATGATATTGAGATTGATGGGCTTGGTAATGTCTTTGTTTCAGATAGTGGGGATGACAATGGTAAGCATGGTGCTATTTATAAAATAACACCAGCAGGTAAGGTTATCCAGATTGTAAATGATAAGTCAGGTATAAAACGACCTAACGGCTTATTAATGGATGGTCCAAATAAGTTGCTAGTTGCTGATTTTGGTACAGGTAAGCTATTTCAAGTTACTTTTAATGGGATGTCATCTAAACCAAAGTCAAAAGTATCATTACTTAACAGTGGATTTGGTGGCGCGGATGGATTGGTCAGAGATACAGACGGTGTTTTATATATCAGTGATTGGGCCAACGGCAAAGTTTGGCAACTAAGTGAGCCTAAAGCAACGCCGCAATTAATATCAGAAGGACACCAGTCTGCTGCAGATATAGCACTCTCTGTTGATGGAAAGTATATTCTTATGCCAGATATGAAGGCAGGTCAGTTAATACCTTTAAGTATTAAATGATAACTTACTAACGGGTTTTCGGTTTTGTTAATAGCTATGACTAATAACAAATAAAGGTCGATTCACGTAAAAAAACCATCTTATATGAAAAAGCCCAGCACTGGAGTGTTGGGCTTTTTCATGTTTACATACCCAAAGTACTTGAAAATTCAGATCTTAGAAGGTTTAATAACTCAACTGTCTCCTTTGGGTCGATAGCGACCAACATTACTAGCGCTCATACTTAAAGCCTATCCCAAAAGGAGGGCTACACCATGCTTTATTTACCAATATTGAGAAAACCGCAGGAACCTTGGAATAAAGGTAAGCTCATAGGTCAAAAGCCACCACTTAAGTTACGTGAAATATGGGCGATTCGTATTCAACTTCAATTGGAACATAGAATCAAAGAAGTGGCATTATTCAACCTAGCTATCGACAGTAAACTAAGAAGCTGTGATTTAGTGAAGCTAAAAGTTAGAGATGTAACTAATGGCAACACAATATTGCACCGAGCTATGATTCTACAACAAAAGACAAAAAAGCCTGTTCAATTTGAGATCACAGAACAGACTCGTGACTCTTTATCAAAGTGGATTGCATTACAAGGTCTTGCATCAAGTGACTATTTATTTTCAAGTCGTATACATGACTCGGATCATATCTCAACTCGCCAATACGCTAGGATCGTACATAAGTGGATAGACATGATTGGACTTGATACCGCACTTTATGGAACTCACACAATGAGAAGAACTAAAGTAACACTAATTTATCACCGAACTAAGAATCTACGAGCCATACAACTGTTGCTCGGTCACACAAAGCTTGAAAGCACTGTGCGTTATCTCGGTATTGAGGTTGATGATGCTTTAGAAATGGCAGAACAAACAGAGGTCTAAGTCAGCAGCAAATTAGCGATCACTTAACGGTGGTCGCTAACGTGCCAGGTGACATCTGGTGTCAAGGAGAAACCTGGACAACCACATGTTATTTTTCGATGAACAATTCCAAACAACCAGAAATCTTCATTAATCCTTCATGGGTTTGTATTTGTTCTAATGGTACTCCAGAAGTCTGATTGTTGTATGTTGAAAACCAATGCTTCAACCAATCCGCATCACCCCCAACGAGTTGATAAACATTTTTGTAACAATTTAGTAAAATTAAAGCATTATCAGCTTCTTTATTTCCCAGTTTTATTCCATCACTGAAAATGGTTTGATCTGCACCGATAATTACGGCTAAGTCAGATAGTGATAATCCCAAAATATCACCTAGCTTTAATAAAGACTTTTTAAGCACATCACTATTTAACTTATTACTATTATCCATCGAAGCCTTGAAGCCTCTGCTTATTTAAAAATATAGAGTAATAATTCATTATGAAAAAACACCATGATCAATACGCCCCAGAAAATCTACAACTTCATTCAGTCCCGATTCAGTATATGCATATTCAATAGGTGAAACTCCTTTAAATAGACGTTTAGATGATTTAAGCCATATTATTGCCGTTTCACGATCACCCATGACATCTTCGGCTATTTTTATTAATTCTAAAAATTGAGATAACCGCCTCGACTCCTTTTCGTGAAACTGGCCTTCTTTTTTTCTTCGAGCGAGTGTGCGTTATGAAATATTAAGAATATTCGCAATATTAGATAATGGAAGATTTAAATCAATTCTTAATCGTTCCACTATTTTGTATTTTAGATAGTTCATTCGCGTACACCCTTTTCAATATTTAGGCACTTGAAATAATCTAATTAGAGCGTTTCCTCAACCTATACAGATAACGGGATGTTTTGAATTTAATATTGCTAATTAGTTATACTGCCAGCCAATATTATATTCCTCAAAATACTGTATTAAACTCCATGACGACCCTTATTAATCCATTCTGATTTGCACTGCTCCAATGGTATTCAAATGTTAGCTAGTTGCATGTTAAAAACCAATCCTAGTGGCACAACAAGTTAGAACTACATTAAATAGGATATTTAAATCTAATTTTGCCCTTATAAGGGTCGACAAACAATTCTTTTTGGACTAAATCTAGTCCAATTATCCGTTCGAGCACATAAATAGCATCATCATGAGGCTTTCCCGGCTCACCAATAACCTCATAAATAGATCCAGACTTAGTTTTACCTTGACCTGTTTTAATATCAAATTCCTGTATAGGTGTACTTACGCGGCCAATTAGGTCAGTTTGGCTATATCCCACAAATATTTCAGTTAAATTTTCATTTGGAAGATCAAGTACAATTATGTTCCAATCAAGTAATCTGACATGTCCTGCTGGTAGTTCTTTATACATCACCATTCTCCCCTAGCTATTTTTTCACTCTAACCTTATTGCTTTAATACACATGAATAATCTCCTGCCGTTAAGCATACGAGAAAATTCTACTTTTGACTTCGATTATTTTTCGGGGGGATTACAGGTCGACAAGAGACTTTTGAATAAATCCACGCTAACGTGCAATAGCAGCCATTTGTATGGGGCATGACAAGTTAAGTGATATTTCAAGCAAGACCTTATAGAGATCTTACTCCCTCAAATAAACTAACCAAGTACCGTGTTAATCGTATTTTTTGTCTTGTCCCCAAAGGGTCATTAGCCTATTCCGAATGTTTTTTTCGATGCCAATATCTTTGGGAGTGTAAAACTGTGGTGTTTCGTCTGGTGAGTACTGTTGGTTAACCCAGCTTTCTGGGAAGTTGTGTGGATATTGATACTTAATTGGATGATTTTTTGCAGGGAAGTTTTTCAGATGTTCAGGGACATCAATTGTGGAATTCTCCTGAATATAGGCCAGAGCACCATCCATTGCTTTGTACACAGCATTACTTTTTACTGTGCTAGCCAGATATGTGGTTGCTTGAGCAAGTGTAATGCGTGCTTCTGGCATGCCAATATTACTTACGACATTCAATGTATTGTTCGCCATTGTGAGTCCGTTGATATCAGCATTTCCTACATCTTCCGAAGCAAAAATAACTAAGCGCCTAGCAATAAAGACAGGATCTTCACCTCCATCAAGCATTACTGCAAGCCATAGAAGTGCTCCGTCAGGATCGGAGCCTCTGAGACTTTTAATGAAGGCAGAAATCACATCGTAGTGGCGATCTTTGTTTCGGTCATAAGCTCGAGAATTTTCAAGAATAATTTTCTTGAACGTGGGAATGGAGAATTGATTACTGTCTTTGAGTTTTAATGCTAATTCTAGATTGCCAATAGCCTTTCTGGCATCACCACCAGAATATTCAGCAATTAACTCCGCCTCATCAGCACTAAGCTCCGTTTCAAGTTTGCGTGCTGCAGAATGCAATATCTGCAAGGTGTCTGCATAGTTCATTGCTTGCAGTTCGACGATGTGCAGTCGCGATAATAGTGCTTTGTTAATGCTACTTCTCGGGTTTTCTGTGGTTGCTCCTATTAAGACAAAGCGTCCACTTTCAACGTACGGAAGCAGGGCATCCTGTTGAGCACGATTAAACCGGTGTATTTCGTCGATGAAGATAACAGGCGTGCGTTTTCCAAGATTGTTTGTATCTTGCGCCACTTGGAAAAGTTTCTTAAGTTCTGGTAATCCCGATAGAACAGCAGAGAAAGAGAGAAGCTCAATATCCTCAGAAGCACACAAGGCATGTGCTAATGATGTTTTCCCTGAACCTGGAGGGCCATATAACACCATACTTGTAGGCTTGGTTGATTGGAGAAAGGGGTATCTGTCTTCTAGACTCTCTAACCCAACGAATTCAAATTTATTCTGTGGCCTAAGCTTGTATGCGAGTGGAGACGATGCAGTTACATTATCCTCATTTCCAAAAAATGATTTTTGCAAGATAATTAAGACCTATCGGTTGGTGAAAGAAGAATTATTAATATAATATCAGAGTTAATGAGTTAAATTTGAAAGTGCGATTCTATTTGACCTAACTCAAAGGTGCTACCACCACAACCCTCGTTAAAAGTAAACGTACTTTGCAGCCAGATATCACTGATTGATTCGTGAGCAAGTGATTACTTGGGCAACGTTCTCATGTCGAAAAACGTATCCGAAATATCTGCTTTTCTAGTAGTTCAGTAAGAAGTTAAGTTTTGAAATTACTGAATTCCATAAAATGAATGCTAAATTAGCCCCCTATATTTTCGTATGCTATTGAGTAATAATGATAATTAATTTAATATTATCTGAAGAATACGAATTTATGGTACATATAATTTAGGTAGACAGCGTTTCTCTGAATCAGATGTAGGTCACTATAAATCCATTGCACTTACCCATCGTATTAATATGTTCTATGGAACAGATTGGGATGCAGAGCCTAATTTTTTTGAACCTACAATGAACAATGTTGAATCATTTGATTTAATTATAGGGTGTGTAGATAAAGCATCTTTCCGAGTAGAACTTGGACAATTAGCACAAAAGAATCATACATCACACTCCCCTGTTCTCTGGCTAGATATGGGTAACGGTCAACATTCTGGTCAATGTGTCCTTGGTCATATTGTGACGTCTCACAATGACACCTTTAGGCTTCCAACTGTATTTGATCTTTATCCTGACCTCGCGAATCCTCAACATGACAATGATGACGCTCCACGCTGCTCTCTCGCAGAGGCACTCACAGGTAAAAATGGGCAAGATTTATTTATCAACGGAACCCTTGCTACTTATTCCATGAATATCATCTGGCAGTTGCTAACAAAAGGCGAACTAGACCATCACGGGATGACAGTTGATGTTCAAACGCTCAAATCAGCTCCAATGCTAATTGATGAACAAGCATGGGCTTTCTACGGCTATAAACAAAACGAAAAAGCAGCCTGAAAGCATCGTATTTACTAGTGGTTGCGCGATTGAAACTTCGTGATCAAATAGAAGTAACCCAATCGGGCAACAAGTAAATATTAAGGAGACAAATATGAACGCACCTCTCACAAAAACGCTTAGTGAAAAACCAGTATCTTTTGAAATAGCAGACGTAATGGAAAATGTTTACGACAAACAAATGCTTCATCTGCCTAAAGACATGATTAGTGTTCGTGAAGGTTTTAACCCTCGCAGATATTTCTCTGAGGACAAACTAAATGAAATGGTTGCAAGCATTAAGACACAAGGCATTCTTCAACCTATCGTTGTTAAACCAAGTCATGATAGAACAACATTTTATTTAATTGCTGGTGAAAGACGATATCGGGCTGCAACTATTGCAGGCGTTGAAAAAGTCCCTGTCATTATCCGTCTTGTCAGTGATGAAGAAGCCCTAGCAATGGCGGTTGCTGAAAATAGTGAGCGTCAGGACGTTAGTGCTGCCGAGGAAGCAAAAGCTTGTCAAAGAATGCTGACCCTATGTAAAGGTGACAGAACAGAGGCTGCACTGGCATTAGGTTGGACTGAAAAGAAACTAGAAACTCGACTGACTCTTTTACATTGTACAGATAGCGTATTGGATGCTCTTGAACAGAGAAAGATAGCAATTGGTCATGCTGAGTTATTTGCTGGACTGACAGCAGAACTACAGGACTCAATTCTTGTAAGCGTGATTGAAAAACGAGTAACGGTTTCCGTGTTGCGTGACCAGTTGGGCAAATTTGCATTCAAACTATCAGATGCAGTATTTAATCTGACTGGCTGTAATGGCTGTCCTCATAACTCAAGTATTACAGCCGACCTGTTTGATGAAAGCCTATCTGATGGTCACTGTCTGAATCGAGATTGTTATGAACAGAAAACCAGACAGCATCTTGAAGAAAAAAAGACTGAGTTGTCCAAAGAATATCCTGTCATTTGGCTCGATGTTGAGCGCCCTGCTGACACTCGATGTCATTTAATGCGTGAAGGTGAAAACGGGGTTGGTCGTGAGCAGTATTCTGCCTGCCAAGGCTGTGGCAATTTTGGTGCATTAATGAGTACCTCTAAAGGCAACGAGGGGCAGGTAGAAACGGGCTTATGCTTTGATGTGACGTGTAACAGCAAAATGATTAAATCACATCAAAATGAGCTGGTAAGTGAACAATTGTCATCAGTTCAGCCTAATAGCAACACTGAAACTCCCTCTATTATCAAGCCGGAAAAGCCAAAGGAAAGAAAGAAAGCGGCTGATACACCAAAACGTGTCAAAGAATTTGTTCAGGCAAGAAAGTACAAAGCTGCAGCAGCGACAGTTTGGTCGAATATTAAATTAACTAAGGTCATGTCACTTATTGCCTTAACAGAAGCTATCAAGCATCTACGAGTGACTGACAAGCTTGAAAGAGGGCTAAAAACATACGGAGCAGAAAAATTGCTCACTATGACTTCACGTGCAGAGAAGGTGTCATTGCTGCATAGCTTAGATGAATCAACTCTGGATATGACTATTAGTGCATTTGCTGCAACGCTGGCAGGCGGCATTGCCCCAGAACGTATTCAATACGAAGAATCAGACGGGTTGAAAACAGCACATGCCATTCTAAAAGCTGAAAATGTAGATATGCGTAATCATTTTCTTGTTGATGAAGAGTATCTGCAAACCTTAACAGTTAGTGGCTTAAAAGCGCTGGTAATGGAGTCAGGATTCTTAGAATGGTATGAAGCAAAGGAAGGGAAACAAGCTGGTCACTGTGAGAAAGAAATACTCAAAGGTAAGCGTGACGATCAGATAAAAGCCATATTCAAGGCTGGATTCGATTGGAAAGGCTATTTACCAATAGAGGCTCAGTTGCGCGATTAATAATCTGCGTTACAACTAATGCATGGGGCAGACCTACTGCCCCACTTATCTCACAAAAGGATCAAACAATGGAAAACAGCATTTTAAACTTTCTAACTAGCATACATGGGGCGTTGGCTGAGAATGAAAATCTTCGTTTGGATATTACACGTTCGGGTGACTCTTTAGACATCATCGTATTGCCATTACTCAGTGATGATGAAACCAAAGTGCCAGAAGAAGCAAAACAAGTCCGTAGCGCCCTCTCAATGCCTCTGGCTATGAGAAATATGTCACTTGATGAGCTAAGTACTGAATTTGGAGAAAGGCTTTCTGGATATGGTCAGGTTCGCCAGCAAGCAAATGATGCGTATCAAGAGTTGTTAATGTCATTAAAAGATGCCACGGCTAATGCCAAAAACTCAAAATCAAAAGCCGAGGCTAAAACTAAGCCAAAAGCTAAGAATGACTCCCCTGCTGTGCAGGATGATGAAGAAAAGCAAACTCAACCATCCAGCGAGGCTTTGTCTGCGGATTCAGTACAGCCAGAAGCTGTTTCTGAGACAGATACAGAAAACGAAGTCTCTAATGCAGCAGATGGCCACGAGCTGCCTACAAGTGCCAATGAAGCTTTTAAATTTTCTTTCTAAGAGGGGGAGCCAAATATGTCCAAAATAAAAACGTTAACTCGCATCTTTCGAAGTGGTTCAGTACAAATGCCTGATCCAGACCCAACCATGAAACCTGAGCAAGTCAGAGAGCTATATAGTGCAAACTATCAGCACCTTACAAATGCTGTTGTCGAAGGGCCGAGCACGCAGGGCGATTATATGGTATATGAGTTTGTACCCGCCCCTGTGAAGACCAAGGGATAAGGATAGAGAGATGAATACTACATTAGATGAGCTTAAAGATTTTGCAGAGAATCTCATGGCTGTCTGCAATCATCAAGTTAATAAAAATCGACCACTATCCCACATCAGTATAGATATTTTGGCAAAACAGTTTCTATACAAAAAAGAGCAGCACAATAAGCAGGATTCTAAATCCTAATTCATATCCAGTTCAAACCTGAGATTAAGACCGGCAATAGCCGGTCTTTGTTTTTATTAAGTTGCGTGAATTTAAAGTCGTGTGACACTAAAAGTAAGCCTTTAAGCCACGACTATGGAGAAGATTTGCATGACTCAACAACATCACGAAATCATTGACACATTAATTAAATGGTCACAATTAAACACTCGTGAAGACTCACAAAATAGCCATGAGTTAAAACTGTCTAATGATGTTTCCAAGATTTATCAAATAACAACTGCTAAACGAGGTAAAGCACAAAAATTACCTGCTAGTACTTTACTGCCAGTGTGAGCTTAGACAATGATTGCTTTACCTACCTTTGAACCAACAGCGTTAGATAAAACATATCAGCAGTTCGATGATGTGCTGGCTTTTAATGAGAAAGAAAAACGATTAACGGGAGAAATCGGTTTATTTTTGAACTCACTTAATCTTCTCGATGCAAAAAAACTATCCAATAGTGTGCAAACGCTTAGTCGAGGAGGAATTAATGAAGTTTTTCGGGAAGGTATCAGTCAATGGGATAGACGATTAAGTCACTCCACTGATGAGAGGTTCAATTATTTATCTCCATCTCTGGGGTTGGCATCAGACTCTAATGATAACGATCGCGAAAAACTTCTGTTGAGTATATCAACAACCCCATATGCTTATGACATCAAACCTCTTTCACTCTTGTCTCAAATAGACCGGAATGTAGTCGTGCGTTGTATAGCCGAAATACGTTCAATTTTTCTCTATAACCCCAATGTCACCGACTTGATAGATTTTGCTGGTTATCGAGTAGAGATTTATGAATATCTTGATGATTTTCTACCTAAGAAGATTAAGACTGCGGGAACTGATGCAATAGAACAATACTTGGAAGAGAACCAAGATAAATTAGAGTTTTATTCATTAGATGAAATGGAAGAAGTAGTAGAGGGTTACTGCGAGTTTAAGAAGCCATTCCCAAAATGGGTGGCTGAATTGGACAAAGGAATAGGGAAAGACGATCCGTTTAAAGCCTTATCCAGACTAAAACGCTTGAGAGGTAAATCACATCACAAAGAGGTTGTTGAGTTTCTCAATAAGACAATTAATTCTATATCTGAGTATCTCAAAAATTTCCCTGATATTAAGTCATGGTCTGATTATTTATCTTTATCGTATGTCCTAAATACAGGTGTTGAAACTGATGATCCACCAGTAGATATGGGGTACATGCTTGCATGGGTAGATAATGGCTTCTGGTGGGACATTCAATCTGATGTCTTCAACAACATGATGGAAGCCGGAGAGACACCAACTTTTTATGGTTGGGTTTACGGTGAGCATTCAGGTGCCTCTATATTAACTGCTGAAAGAATCTATCGTGGTGCAGCGTTGTTCACTGATATGGCACTAATGACAGAGAGTTTTGAGCAAAACTTGCCTGATTCGAAATGTGTGGATAATGAAAGTTAAGGAGGACATAAAATGACACAGCAAGCAATAACAACACACAAGGCTTTATTATTTCACACTATAGATAAGCAGGAACTGGAAGGAATGTACCATGAGGATATCTATTCTCCTCACCACTCAAAGCAGCAATCGCTATCCCTAACAATCCATGACGTAAAACAATCCCCTACAGGCTCAGTAATAGGGGCAGGAAGACTAATAAGTGAAGTTGATAAGCAAGAGTTACGAGATTATCTGAACGGTGAAGATGGTATTAAAAGCCAATGGTTGCCGCCTAACTTATTGTTGATTAATAGTCAGAAAATGGTCTGGTATGTTCCGTCTAAGATTCGCACCATGCACATAAAAGCTGGTGATGAAATCTTGCATATAAAACTGAAATTTCCTTCCCTTGTTTTCCAAGCAGATAGCAGTGGTAGTCTAAAGGTTGCTGCTTATGCTGGCTCTGGTCGTCCAAAGCTAACTCAGCCGCTATATCATGCTCCGTTATGGAATATCTATGCTAATACACGCCTATGCAGCGGTACAGCATTGACCACTGACGTAATCTCAGTGGAATCTATGGTGATTTGGGAAGAGGCTGTCTTTGATACCGTCTTCACTCACTCTAATCACAACAATGTCCTTTCAAATAATAAAGCAGGTAAACAACGCTCGTATTTGGCTTTCATTAAAAAGAAAGCCAAGTCAGGGGCAGCGTTTAATGTTTCAGATATGACGCCACTCAGAATGACTCTGGAAAATTGGGCAGCATAAAAAGAAGTAGTTCACAGCCAGATAAAAATGAATGTGATTAAATTCGCTTTTAATTATTTGGCTTTATAGATATTCAAGCAATAAAAAGAGGTGCTTATTAGCCATGAAAACCCCTACCCCGCCCGTATTCTCATATACATTACAACACTATGCTGGTCATCACGTTTTATGCATTACTGATGATTTTGATAATAGTAGGCCGAGTATCACTGTGACTAATACAGCTGAGTATGTTTTGAAAGATATAGCCAATGAAATTGGACAATTACCTGAGCTAATAATCTACCGAGATACACAAGGACATTGGGATAGAATGTTGATGAGTCCAACTGGGACGTTTATCAGGATTGAGCCAATAGTATCAGGTTTAAAGGTTCCTGTTCTGAGCCAAGAGACAGCAGTGCAATTGGCAGTAACAAGTACAGCCAACTCACTATCTGGTGTCGCTTAAGTGGCTAGTATCAGTTTGAATGATGTACGGGTTTGAATATCGAAACTGATAGATAAAGATATAGATTGTAGAAGATTCAAGTTGGACAAAGATACATTCGAAAAACGACTAAAGAGACGAGATTTGGGAAGTGCTATTGTGATCTACTCGATTGCAATAGCCTTGTTGGTCATATCAGTGCCTTACGGCTGGAGTTTGGGCAAAGAAGGCAACCTGATTGACAAGTATTTTATGGCAGTATTCGCTTTAGCCGGTGTTGGCATGATGAATATGTTTTTTATAAAGACTATTTTGAAGATACTTAAAAGAACCTATTTGAAGTCATACTGGATTGAAGAACAAGGCGATGTTGTAAAGCTTTTCGGAGCTGTTCCCTTGCATGATATGTCATTTGTCGAGAGAGATTTATTGGGGCATAGAACAGGTTATAAGATTGTCAGCAATGCATACGATGAATTTGGATGCACTATGGCTGCGGTTAAACTTAGATAGAATTCATATTTAAGTAATAGCTCTAAACTAAAAAGGCACCACCGGAAGGTAGTGCCTTTTTTATTATGAGTTTGCAGCTAATTGATTCTTAGCTGATGAAGGATGTATTCCGATCTTTTTAAAGTACTTCGAGTCATCGGTTGTAAAATATTTATTAACTTCACTTTGGCATGCTTCTTCAAGAACCTTCTCAAAGCTCCGAGAGAGATCATCAAAGATGATGAAGTGCTGCCCCCACGAGCTTCTAATCCTCACACCTTTAATCTTGTCGCTTTTGGTGTTCGGTGGCCCTGGTCGATTAGTTTCAATCATCACTGTTTCATAGCCAGCAACAGCTTTTGGATTTAGTGCTAATCGTTTTGGTGTATCGCTTTGAGCATTAAGAAGTGCTGGCCTATTAAAACCAAAATCTTTCTCAATGAAATGATATTCAGGGAAATGGTCAATGATTATGTGTCCCATAATACTCTCCTAAAGTTACGGGATACATTTATCCCAAGGAGGATAGATATACCCCTTGGGTGAACTAAATCAGCTTACTGATTAAATATAGAGTGTCGTTTTGTGGTGCGACAAGACCTGTTGTGTAACAGAGTTACAGCGATGGATATAAATTACTATTCACCACTTTTCCTGTCAAACGAACTATTGTGATGGAGTTCATAAATCATATTTAAGTGTGTCAAGAGACAATATTCTGGAAGAAAGTATTTTTAAATCATCGTTACAGTTTTGACTTAGAGAGTCATTAATAAATTCGATTAAATTTGGTATGTCGGAATCATCTTTGACAAACAAATACTTTATATCTTTAGTAGTGAACTTTAGTGTGTGCTCTATCAATAACTCATTAGCAATATGCCGCGACTCATTAAAGTGTTCTTGATACATCATGAACCGGTGGTTGGCCACATATCTCCACTCATTCTCATGATAGAATTCTTTTTCATACTCCTTATTTGAAATAACCATCCTTCCTTTAATAGGTTTTATCAATGATAAGAATTTAAATATTAATCTTTCATATTCTGCCTCACCCTTTTCAGTGAGTGAGTTATAGTTCATACCAAGCATAAATGTAACTAGTTTTTTGATATCACTATTCTCATGAGTATAGATAACAGGCTCAAGGTGGTTTCTGTAACCCCACTCTTTACTCAGTCCGATGCCGTAACTCCCATAAAAATCGGTGTGTTCATTAATTCGTGACAAAGGAATGTCGCAGAAACAACTTATTGGAAATGCAAGATATTTGTGTGTATCCCAATTTTGCCATTTAAAGTCTTCTAAACAATATTTTGGTTGTATTCCGTTTTCCAAGATAGATTTTAGAATATCTAATGATTTGGTGAAATGAAATAAGTTTGCGGCTTTTGATTTCATGTGTTTTCAATCTTATTCTTTTTTGTGAACATAATTACAAGGGACAGTTATAACGAGCTAGCGAATGATATTGTATTGATTGGAGTATTTAGTTCTTTTGGAATCTCCACTTCAAACCTTATGATTGGAAGTTTTTCTTTTTCATTCATAGTGTTCCCCCTATAACGCCCGTATAAAGCAACCGGAGTGGTGGGCGTCGGATTGAATGCGATTGTTATAAGCCATAGCATACTTTTGAAGCAGATAGGACGCTTTTATGTGCTTGGTAGACTACATGCTGGTTGTATTGCTTTAGGGCTTCTAAATTATTTTTAATATGATGAAGACTGATAGTTTTAGGCTGGCTTTTCCATGCTTCTATTATCTTTTTGCTAGTCCCTTTAGGGCTAGCTTTCTCAATATCGGTGAAGATGTAACGAATAAATGAGTTCTTCGTTTTATCGTCTAGGTGCTCGACCTCTAGCTTCATACTAGTCCTTTAGATAACCTTATGTTTAATTTATTTGAATTTGTATTATGCCCAGTATTATGAGACTGTGAAAGTTGTAGGTGATTGAAAAATAGTATTTTTATTTGTTTTTACAAGGAATGGTTATGTCTATCGAACAAAATATACAGAGAAGTTTTTCTACACCGGAAATTAATGAGTGGTTAATTAATACCTCTCGTAAGACTTTCGATGAAGCAAAAGAAGTGCTTGGTGATACATATTCTAAAGAAGGATATGGTCTTGATGGGGTTGGTAGAAAAGTAATAGAAAACCTACAATTACCCCGTGTAGATGAAAACGGTAACTCTACGCCTCCAAAAGATCCAGTTTTATATGCAACAAAAGTTAGACACTATGGTTTATTCGATAGAAATACCTCTCATTTGATGACTCAAGGTATTTGTATTATTCCAGTCACTTTTACATGCACTTGTGATATTTATGCTCGTCTATGGATTAAAAATGATCTATCAGGTGAAGAGAAAACGCAAATTTCAGAGCAGTTTTATAATTTTGACCTTGACTCCGGCATTGATCCAAATGATATTGGCCCTAGCTTAGGCGTTCCTAGTAGTCATTATAAGGTTGAGCTTTACATTACATTGTACCGTCAGCAGCATATCAATGAACATTTGATAGCTTGGCAAAGTCTAGAACAAGCTTATTTGGAAAGTGATTATAAAATTATAAGTATGCGAGATGAGTGGCAAGCTGGTCTCCCTGAAGTAGATGATGATTCAGTGGTCGTATCAGATCCAGAGAATCCTGGAGATGTTCTAGAGCGTGAACTTGAAGATATTGCTCGTGACAATGACTGCTTACTTATAAATAAAGACCAGAGAAAAGTTGCTGACTTGTTTACGTATCCAGAATTTAAAATGGTTTCGAAACGAGAAAGAGTTAGAAGTGGCTGTTTTACCATAACAATTACTGTTTATCAGTTATGCGTACGTGATTGTAATCGTGCTTTATGGGCTTTTACAGGGTTTAATCCTATAAATACCACTATGGAGAAAGTTGCTCTTTCATGCTTCGAGGATGCAGTCATAAAAGCTACGTTTGTAGGCTTAGCTACAGCAAACTTTCAAGCAGCAGTGGCAGCATTCCAATTATTAATTTTAGATTGTATTGAGGGTAAGATTAGTGACACTGTTCCTTGTATGATCAACAGTTTAAAGATCTTAAAAACAGCATCTGAATGGAGGACTTTAGGCTAGGTCATTAGGGCGCTGTATATCTATTATTTCAATTATTTTAATAAAATTAAGCACATTTTTTATTGGAGCGAAATAGACATCTCAAAAAAATCTGTGAACAAACTGCTTTGAGATACCCCCCGTAATGGGGGGATCAATGTTTACCAGTCGTGCAGAATAAACTCTTCTAACGTATCTGCAGCACTGTCCAGTTCGATCATCCCAAATCCTTTATCGAGAGCAAACTCAATAAGTTTTTGTAGTGAAGAACTGTAGCCTGGTCTGATATTTCTAGTTTTATCATCTTGGTAAAGCTTAATGAAATAGCCAGAATCTCGAACCATTACCATATTTGTCTGATACGCAGCTGCTTTTAATGCAACATTATCAGATTCTTCAATATGGCCAGTACTTAATGCTAGAACGCTGTATGTTTCCATCTTTGTTTCTCCAATTTAGTAGAGAAACTGGTCTCCCTTTTGGGGAGGCCAGCTCCCCTTGGGATAGATTTATCAGTCGCTCGCTTGCGGATTGACTGTGACTAATTTTATGTTTGAATCTTTCATTGCTGACCAATATGCGTCATCAAAGTCTTTCTCTTCTACGAATATTTGCTCAGTGACCGTGTTATCCATGGAAGTCGTCTGAAGTAATGCATAAATAAACATCTGACAACCTCCTATAACGTAACGTGGCCTGCAATCAGCGTGGAAGAAAGTTCTACCTCATTGATGCCTGGTGACTCATTTTCTGCAACCAAATAAACATCCTCTGCATAATTGGCATGGATAACTCCATAATCCTTGTTGGATTTCAGAAAATCATTGGCACTTCTAAGTCCATAGATTTGCTTGGCCAAAAATGTTTTACCCATGCTATGAACCGCATAAGGCAGTTGATTAACTTTGGCTTTCGCTTTAAGGGTCAGTCGAGATTGATATAAGACACAATCATTCACTATTGTTGTTATTTCCTCCCAGATATAACTTAGAGAGGAACCTGGCTTCTGATTGTGCCAAAGCTCGGTAGCAATATTAAAAGCATCTTGTTCTATTGCTTCGTCACATGACTCAATAATGCAGGCATTTTTGTAGCCAGGCCAGCATCCACTTAATCCATATGCAACTAGAAATTTCTTTCTCATCATCATTCTCCTGATGCGAGAAGTACTCCACCCCCTATGCGGGAGTGAAATACCTCCCAGGGGGTGAGTAAATATCTGGTCAATAGTCCAGATATATTTGTGATTAATTACCTGTCCTTACGCTGCCAGTGTTTTCTGGTACACATCGCTCGTCCATGCACTAGTTGGGACTCGCAGCGGATAGATATCATGAATTTTGTCGAAGAATCGTAAAGCAACTCTTGCATGATGATGTGCAGCGAGAGGGTTAATGCCCCAGTCATACCGGACATCGTTATCTCTAATCACAACACTTAATGCGTAGTAACCTACCCAGTGAGTAAGTACAATGCTATAAAAGTTGTTCTCAGCAATTATGCTACCGCCTCCATAGCTTTCGTTTTCAACCTTACAAAAGCTATCTGGTAAAAGGCTTACTAATGTTTCTTCTAAATTCTCATAATCCAGATTGGTTTGATCATGATCTAGCTCACCTCCGCTGTAATAACCGTGAACATGTAGGTCCTCGATATACACAGTTTCAGCATTTGCTAGTGTGAAATTTCCAACTCCCATGGTACTTCTCCTAAATAAATTGTGTGCTATCCTCATTCACATGAAAAAACACACAGAACTAAAGCTTGTTCATCAAAATACTGAACAACCACTTTCAGAGGCCTTAATTCGTGCCATCGTGCTTGAAAACGATGATGAAAAGGCTGCCGAAATTGTTAAAAGAATTAATAGTCGAGCTAAGCTGACTTCGGTAGTAAACAGGCCCGAGTCACGACTTCCTCATCAATCAGGCGAATAGCCAGTTTTAAGTCAGATTGCACTTCGGTACCCATTGTGTTGCCAATTAATTCTTCTAGCTTTAGCCTTCTTAGGGCTAAGTCTTCAAGGCTGGATTTTTCTATCCAATCAATCAAGTCTTTGAGTAACTGTTTTTGCATTTCCTTTCTCCATAAAAAAAGGGATGCCAGCTACCCCCAAGGGAATAGGTAACACCCCTTGGGTTTTCATCATCATTCAGCGTACTGAATGAACATTGAGTCCGGTTTTGATAAGTCCGGATTACTTTTCATGGCAACAAAGTCACCAAGAATCGTTATTCCAAAATAATCTCTTCAAATTACTTTGGAATACCCTCTCTGTGGAGAAGGTATTCAATTGCATATCAACCTTGTTGATTTGCTCTTAGCTGTTCTGACTTATATTTCTCATAGAAAGATACATGGCAGTACAGTCCATCTGGTCTTTTAACACTTTCTCTATAACCCGAGTGATTTACCTGACAGCCTGTACAGAACCAGTCTTGAAGATTGTGTAACTTACCTCCTGGGCGAAAGTCTCTTTGGTGAATTTTTCTTGATGGATATTTTTTCATCGTGATTGTCTCCAGTTTTTAGGAGACCACTCCCATACAGAGGGAGTAATCCCCTGTAGGGTGTTGATGCTTTGTCGTCCCAACGTATTGGGAGAACTGTTTTTCTATTGAACTTGTCCAGCACGGACTAGAGAAGACATGTACTCATCTTCAGAGTCAGGATGCATTACTTGACCACATGCTGCACACTCATCCCATGGATCAGATGCTGACACTGTGGTCTGATTACAGCCACGAGGACAGTAAACGGTAACGATACCTTTAGCTTGTGGATCATGAAGTAAATGCATTTCTGCTGCTAGAGTTGCATCAGATACTGCGTCTTTGAACTCTGGAAATTGCTGAAGGAAAACAGATTCACACCAGGAAGAGCCAGATCTTATCGCATCATAAGTAAAGTTATACACGCGACCCACGGCTAATTCGTAGTAAGAAACTGCTTCTTCGAAATCACATGAAACACATTCAACTTTTGCCAAAAATTGATATCTACCAATATCAGCATAAAAATTGAGTACATCTTTAAGGTTCAATGAATCTTGGCTGTTCACCACTTCTTCTTTAATCATGGAAATTCTCCATAAGAAAAAGGGGCAGCCGTCCCCGAAGGGGTAGCATACCCCTTGGGTTCGTAGGCAAAGCATTTTACAGCTTTGATAATGAGTGCCAGCTTAAAAGTGTGGCAGAACTTTCAATGCAACTGAGTTGCAAAGATAGTTTGAATTTATCTTATGCGGTAGTAAGTGTCAAACGTCGCACATTAGTTTAGATAGGTAGTTCACCTAATTCAGTTTTATTTCCATATTTGAACGTGAATGATGGATGGTAGCTATCTACATATCCTGATGCATTCACTTCGGCTTTTTTTATGTGAAATAATTTCTCGTTTTTTTGTTCCAGGGCAAATAGCTTTTCACTTGATGCCAACCTGATATGTCTGATTAGCTGAATAAGCAGCTCTTGAGATTTTGCTTTTGTACCCGAAGCAACAATGACCGGCGATGCACAATAAAGAATGTCTGAATCGGCTGTAAACATCTTGGGATGCATTAAATTCTGTTGAAAGTCTTCTATGGCTTTTGTCGAGTCCTGATTTTTAAGGTTAAACAAGTTATATATCTTGATTGTTCCGCCATGATAATGAGATGAGAACAGATTTAGAATGTTACGCATTAAAGGGTCGAGTTTGAATTCAACATACATCTCGTGTTGTTTAGGTTCTATGAAGAATGGCAGTTCTTGGGAGCGTAAGTAGTCAGTCTTCGATTCGTTATTTACGGGTGATGCACTGCCAGGATTGAGCAGAATTAAGTTAGCAATTAAATCCCAACTATTACCAAACTGTAAGATTGTTTGATCTCGAAAGAAAATCTTAGCATTGTCGTCTTCTTCCCATTTGGCATAACATTTCATACTGCTATAAGTCTCTCAAACTGTGGAGACTTATATTGCATCATTCCAGAAATATCTTCAAAAACTATGCTTCTCATTAGAAAGCCCAGTTCCCTATAACAAAATAGTTAAAGATTCACCGCTGTAAATTTTCTCTGGCATCTAATTCTCCAGTTTGCTAATCTTAAATCTGGCTTATCGACGCCGGCTACCCACTATGCAAACTCAAACGAGACGATGCAAAACAACTATATGGTGAAATCTTTTTCCGTGATGTACGGGCAGTGGGTACTCGTAATGACATCATAGGAGTACAAAGATGATTACCAAAATCATACGTGGCAATAATGCCCACATAGACTCTTCTTCTGTTAGTAAACTCAAGGCCCAGGCTAAAAAGCTTAAGCGTGCTGAAAATATCACTCACACTGAAGCACTTGAAAAAGTGGCCAAGAAATTTGGTTTCGATAATTGGCACCAAGTCATAGATGGAAATAAAGTCTTTCACGAAACAGAACGATATTTCAATGAAGGAATCTTTGCCGTATTTAACCTTGAAGATGCAATGGAGATTTTTGATACCAAGTTCTACCTCACAGAAGATGAACTAGCCGAGGTTGTGATTCACGATGCTTATTATCAGTACTTCATCCATCTCATTGAAGAAGATGATGAAGATAACCGGCAACTGAAAGACATCTATAGTGAAGAAGAACTTAAAGAAATTTTTGATAATGAAATATCAAGCAAGAAATTTTATCGCATTAACTTCATGATTCCGGGACTGAGTGACGAAGGTGCCTGTTATTCGTTGAATACCCTTCTCGATAAAGCCACATTTAAATTACCCGCACTCTATATTGTCAAAGGTAAGTTTTTAGAGAATGACTATATCTTCGATAACGAATGGTTCGAAGATGATGAGAGCTATCTTCCTGAGCATTGGCCAGAAAATCAAACCAATATTGTGTCAGGTATTTGTATCGATCCAAATCTACCACAAAATTTTGAGAATAAAGATAACTCATTACGTACAAAACTTGAAATTCAGCACTGGTGGAATAGGCCGTTTATTAGAACAATCGGTGAAAATGACGAAACCCAATACCTAGTGCGTGTTCTTGATGGTGGTGCTTGGGACCGAAGTACAAACCATGGTGTTTCTAATGATTTAGATAGTGCTATAGCCAAAGCACTATCCCTTACTAAAAATTAAATTAACGATATTCCTTAATTTACTTTTCAGACTAACAAAAGCATAAGTTTTGACGGATCACGAGATCCGTCAAAGACTATAACTCAACTAGTCTTAGTTGTACTTCCAAGATAGAAATAAACACATTTATTACATCACTATCTACTCCCCCAGTTTTTAAATTCGATACAAAATCATCACGTGATCGTTACCATTCTGGAGGGCACTTGCGCGATCAGACTTCCATGAGAGATTGGATTTGAGCTTTAGGAAATCACCCTACAGCAAATTAATTCAATCACTCTGGAGGAATAAATGAATTTGTCACAACAAAATAGTTTCAACCCTGATAACAAAAAATCAACGATGGCCTTAGTATCAAGGATAAAAAGTGAAGGTCAGGACTTTGAATGGTATCCCACTACTGAAGAGATGCTCAAAGTCATAAAAGACGACATCGATAAAATGGTTGATGACTATGATATTAATCCTAACCCTTCTATTCTTGACTGTGGGGCTGGAGATGGGCGTTCTCTTAAATATCTCACTGAAGGGCAGCGATACGCCATAGAGAAGTCTAAGCCGCTTATCCAAGCTATGGATAAATCAATATTTGTTATTGGTGCAGAGTTCCACCAGCAGACTTTAATGGATAAAAACACGACACTAACGATTGCGAATCCTCCCTATTCAGAATTTGAAGACTGGTCCAGTAAGATCATTAGAGAGTCCAATTCAGCTTATATTTATCTCGTTATCCCCAGTCGGTGGAAGTCGAGTAAAAATATTCAAGATGCAATCGAAATTAGAGGTGCTAAAGCAGAAACGCTTAAACAAAAAGATTTCTTATCAGCCGACCGTGTTTCCAGAGCAAAAGTCGACATTATTAAAGTCTCTCTGGTGACAAAAAGCAGACATCGTTCAAGCTCAAGTCGAGCCGACACTGATCCATTTACTATTTGGTTTAACGATAATTTCAAGATTGAGAAAACATCTGGTCGTGATTTGAATGATGTATCTGCTAGCTTAAGTCAGGAGCGCATACAAAATGAGTTAGTGACAGGTAAGGATCTAATTCAAGTACTTATTCAATTGTATGAACGTGATCTCTCTAAACTTATGGAAAACTACAGAGCATTTGAAACACTTGATGCAGACTTACTTGATGAACTAGGGGTTAGCTTCAAAGATGTCAGAGAAGGTTTGAGACTAAAAGTAAAAGGTCTCAAAAATATTTATTGGCAGGAATTGTTTAATAACCTGAAAAAAATCACCGACAAATTAACTAAATCATCACGCGAGAGATTGCTATCTAACCTGACAACCAGAACCGATGTTGATTTCAATTCAGAAAATATCTATGCAGTTGTAATTTGGGTCATAAAGAATGCCAACCATTACTTTGATGAACAACTAGTCTCGCTTGTTAAAAGAATGGTCGAAAAAGCCAACATTGTTTTATATAAATCGAATACTAAGACCTATGGCGAGGAGAAATGGCGTTACTGTCGAACACCAGAAGGATTAAGCCGATATTCATTAGAAACGCGACTGGTTTTAGAACGAGCTGGGGGATTAGTTGTAAGTGAATGGAGCTTTGATTTAAACCGATACAACGGGCTAACAGAGAGAGCACATGACCTCATCATGGACATCCTAACGGTAGCGACTAACCTTGGGTTTGACACAACAAACTATGAACGGCCAATGGACTATCAATGGGAAAGTAACAAAGGTAAAGAATTTCATTTCTGGGATCATGTCACTGGTAAAACATCACTTTTGATGACGGTTAAGGCCTTCAAAAATGGTAACTGCCATGTGAAGTTTAACCAAGCTTTCATGCGGAAACTGAATGTCGAGTTTGGACGATTAGAGGGATGGCTAAAGTCAGCCCAGGAAGCTGCAGATGAACTTGATATTACTATTGATGAAGCAGCAGAAAGCTTTAATCAAAATCTAAAATTAACCAATACCTCTTTCTTGCAATTAGGGTTCAAAGAAGCAGCTTAATTAGTGGCAGTGGCTTAGGGCAAATAAACAGACTTGTTTCTTTGCCCTTTTGCTAATGAATTGTCAATCGACAAGCGTATTGGAATTAATGAGGTAGTAAACCTATGGAACATTTATTTAAAGGTAACCTAATTAAAGTTGTTGCCATCATCTATTTTTCGATCTCTGTATATGGTGATTTGAGAGGTCAAGAGGTTATAGGGCTAAGCACATATCTAGCAATTGGAGTAATCATCTATATTACATGCACTCTACTTTCACATGCTCGTAAATAAGTCGCCACTATTATTGGTGATGTATAGAAAAAACAAACTGTGACATGTTTACTTGTGTTTATGGGGTCGTAAGATAACCTAACCATCAAGTGAGCAGCTGCAGCTTAATATTATTATTGGAACTCTCATGACAAATAACATAAACGAAGAAGCAAAATTGCTTATGGCCACACTGTCCTCACAAACATCAATGGATATTGAACAAGTTAAAAAGCTGGCAGTTATTTTAGCTAAACAGTTTCAGGCTCAATCTCTTTTGGTGACTAACTCAGAGTTTGAGCTGAACCCTACCCTTGATGACATAGAGACATTAGATAGTGTTTCCAGTCTTGCTGTAACCGGGTTAATGAGTGTTGCTGGCTGCTCATCTGATGAAGCGTTGGACACTGTGTTAAAACACTTAGAAAAAGAATTTCCACACCATGCAAAATAAGGATTTATTAGTGATAAATAGATTAGGAACTCTAAGCCTCACGGCAATTGTATTAACATCAGTAATCGGTTGTTCTAGCCCAACTGATGCAAATAAAGAGAATTTTAAGGCTGCGATAAATGATTATTATGAGCAGAAACCGGAGTGCTTAGATATTGGGGTGCTGCCCTATACGAGAGAGTTAGCAAAAAAACACACGGTTTTTGATGAGTTTGTGGATATTGGTTTTTTGAAAGTCGAAGATGTACAAATCAAAAACCCTGCATTTGCTGCAATGTTTGATGATGAAGCACCAAAGCTTGTACCTGGTAGTAAATACAGTCTGACCGCTGAAGGTGAAAACAATGCGAATATAAACTCACGTGAAAGGGTCCGTTTTTGTTATGCAAATAATGAAGTGGTGGAAGTTACTGACTTTACCGAGCCAGCTGAAAGATTTGGCTACGTCATGTCACAAGTGAGTTATACCTATAAACTAGCTAATATTGCTGACTGGGCTAAGGACTCACCTTATTTAAATGAGAAGTTTTCTTCTATTGCTCAAGCTACTGAGCATCCTGAAACCATCAAAGAAGGCTCTGCTCCATTAATTCAAATGAGTGATAAATGGAAGCATGGTAAGTTGGTGCGTTAATACTAATCAAGCACAAAAAGCCCCTTGTACCGATAGGACATGGGGCTTTTTTTATGTCTAACCGTTTTATAGCAGGCCAAATATAATTCCTTATTATTCTATTGCTCTGAGACGGAATATTTCTCATTACATTACCCCATTTCTGAAGGCTAGGCAGACTCTATTGCTTAGCGCTCTTAATATTATTCTTGTGGTGGCTAACTGCATTATTAGTTCTAAGGGTTGCCCCTTCTGATTTACGTGATCAAATGGTTTTTGTATTTGCAATTAACCGGACGTGAACAAAATGAGCACCATGAATAATCCTAAATTTGAAGCTGCTATAACAAGAATTGAAGAGTTATTTATGGATGGTATACCTATAGCTGTCAGTACCAGTTCAGGTAAAGATAGTAGTGTTTTGATGGACATTACTCTCCATGCTGCCCTTCGAGCAAAATCAAAAGGTATATTCCCTCGTATTCTGGCTACCAATAGTGATACCGGTGTTGAAAACCCCGAAATATCTATGCACGTACTGAAGGACTCTCAGAGATTACTCAAGTTTGCTGATAAGCATGGCCTGGATCTAGATTTTCAGATAGCTCGACCAAACCTGAATGATGAATGGGCAGTAGGCATCTTTAGTGGTCGTTGCTTGCCTTCTTTCCCTACTACCAATTCCGATTGCACTACTGACCTCAAAATAAAGCCTATGAAGCGGCTGCGTAAGAAAATGCTGAATGATGTCGCTGGGAAATCAGGAAAAGAAGTCGTCACTTTGGTTGGCACTCGTTATTCTGAATCTGTGGCCAGAGGAAAGAAAATGGAAAAGCGTAAGGAAACACACCTTTCACCCATGAGAAACAAAGACGGAGATTTGGTGTTTGCTGCTATTGCTGACTTTGAAACAGATGACGTGTGGGAATGGATTGGTTATGTACGTTCTGGTTTGATTGAGTCTTACTCTGACTTTGAAGATTTGACTCGTATATACGCAGACTCTGGAGCTTCTGGGTGTGCTGTAATTTCGGATTCAATCACGGAAAGCTTAAAATCTCAGAGAGGTAATAGTTGTACGGCGCGAAGCGGTTGTATTACTTGTCTTAGAGTGGGGAAAACTGATAAGTCTCTGGAAAATATGATTCAATCGGATCGAGAAAAATATGGCTACATGGTCAATGCTAATCGTCTTAGAAATTTCATGTTTAAAACTCAGTGGGACTACTCTCGACGTAATTGGGTTGGCCGTACACTTACAGATGATGGTTGTTTGAAAATACGTCCTGACACTTATTCACCAGAGATGTGCCTGGACTTACTTCGTTATGCATTGACTATTGACGCCGAGGAACAGGAAGCAGCATACGCTGCCGGCTTATCTCTTCCACGATTTCAATTAATCTCGTTTGAAGGACTGATTGCTATTGATGCTTTATGGTCATTACAAGGGATGCACAGGCCATTTCAGGCTATTGTTGAGTATAAGGATATCTTCGAGAATGGTGTTCGCTACCCTGTCCCCGACATTGACTATGTAAAACGAACTCCTATGCCCAAAACTAAGTATTTTAAAGTCGAGGGTGATGCCTATTCGCAAGGTGTCTTTGACGGACTACGAATGATTGAAATGGAATTCTTCGACCCTAGCCATTGTATGGGAGTACGGACGCTTAAGAATGGTAAGGTTGTAATGGATGTCGAAACCGAGTCCAGCTTTGATGTTGATTTTGAGGGAGCTGTACTAGCTATCGATTTTGAGTATGACAGAATGATGGATATACGAAGTGACACAACTCTATCTCGCGGCTACACACGAGGATATAAATGGTGGGTGAGTATGGGAGTTGTTAGTCTTAGTCCTCAGCAGCTATCACTTCACGATGCTATTCTGAGGCGAACTGTAGTTAAAGAAGGTCTCGGACTGGTAGGTCCAGGTATAGACGTCGAAGAGTTGTTGTCACGTTCATTTTATCCAGAAAAAATAGACAGTAAAACTGCAGAGATAATCAATGTAATTCCAATGCAACTTGATATGTTTGAAGCTGCTTGAGTTTAAAAATGGGATAACACTTGAGGCGTTGATTAAGCAAACTAATCACTTAAAAGAGGCCATCAGTATCAGAGTAGATAGCCGAGCTTTTGCCAACGAGCAATGAGTCTTCTTTTTAAATACATGGCAATCTCAAAAGCCACAATTGAGCAAAATAAAGCCATGAGCGGATCAGGTTTCAATTGACTCGAAATCAATCCTATCCAGGATGCTACGTTCAACGACACTAGAATAAAAGTATTGGAGTGACTGACCTTATTTTTAATCGTAGCAGCTTGAATGATTGGGACTGAGACTGATAAGCCTAGCAGTAAGAGGAGAAAGTAAAATATATCGTTTGGCTCCATCTTACTTATCCTGTTTTGAATTATTCGTGTAGAAAGCGATAAGTTTCACAATCATTGGTACTACGAAGACAGAGATAAATAGAGCTAAACTAATGATTCCAAGCTGATCGGTGGCAACTACAAAACCAACATTTTGAACATGATCAAATAAAAGTACAGCACCACAAAAAAGAAGTATTAAAAAAACACTGGCAAGCATTGATTATCCTTCTATTTTTATTCTACGAATCGAACATTCATCATTAACTCACCCTCGGAAGAGAGTGAAAAAGCAGTTAATGGTCTGAACTTATATTCTGATTGATTTTCAGTGATTGTAATTAAAGCACTTGATAATGATGATAGAGCCTTTTCGACATCTTCAGTTGAATAATCACCGCTCAACTGAGCAGTAAAAGAAATCGTTGATGATTGCATTTATCGACCTTCCTTATGAATATCTATTATCGAAATATATCATTCGCTATCTTGTCAGTATTTGTGAATACTCCAAATCCTTCATAGTCATGGATTCGCCAATCATCACCGAAGGGAATATCAAGTGTAAACGGGCTATAGAACTTGTTATCACTGCCCCTGAGTATAATGCAGCCATTAAAAACACATGTGTGAAGCAGTTAATCATCCATGCTCATGTTTTCACATGGCTCGATATCATTTTTACAATTTTCGCAAGCGTTACAGTCCCAACAGTAACGGCATCCACAGTTGTTATCCCCACATGAACAACAATTAAGTCTTTCTTCACAATTCATTACTGATTCCCTGGTTTTGTTGCGGTTCTATTTAGTAAAGACAAGATGTGCGGACCTTGATTTTCTAAAAAGCTGCATGGTCACATCATGATCAGGATTAAAAACTTTTGCTGAAGAAACGACATCACAAACTTCACCTGTAGCTTCAGCTCTTCCCAATGCGTAATATGAAAGCAGAAGTGATGCCAGCTCAGGTGTTATTCGCTTACTTTCTACCATCCTAGTCAGACGTTCAGCTTGAGCCTGAAAAGAACCATCAAGTACATCAATGTTAAAATCTGTCATTTCACACTCCGTTATCTTGTTGCATTATCTGATAACTTCTAAATTGCTATTTTTAAGATCACGATAAAAGTTTTCATGCTGGCCATACTCAATAAAAGTCAAAATGAGTTCATCATCCTGAAAGTGATACGCCAATAAATACTGCTGTGTTTTGTACTTATACTTATAGACTTGAATATCTTTCAGATCGCCCTTCTTTTTATCACCGATAGAAGGATTCGCCATTACTTCTTTGACGGCTTTATCGAGCTCTAACTTTTCTTGTTTATGAAGTTTTTTTATCTTTCTTTTGAAAGCTTTGGTTTGTCGAACAATCATCCGAATGTGTACTCGCTGACCTCGCCGGCGTTCATTTCTTCAATACCAAGCAAAACCCCTTGTATGAAGCTGAACGGTAGATCAGGATTTTCAATAGCAATCTTGCCAATTTTTGCCCAGTACTCAATTTGTTTAGGTGCACTTCTTTCTTGAGCTTTACCATTTATAGTCGCATCATTAACCAGCTCATCTGATAATTTTATTGCTTTAGCCATGGCTAAACCTCTTTATTGAACTAATAAGGTTTCATTATAATACTAAAGGTGTCTAAATGTAACCTTTAGTTGTTTTTGTTGCAATGAAATAGCCTTTATTTCAGTTTCAAAGAATTTCGCTTGAGTTATTTAGGCTGCTTTCAAAGCTTTAATTAACTCATGTGTAGACACATTATCGAAGGGAGCCACGTATACAGATTGTTTAATCAACACTTGTGCTACCTTTGTTCGATATATCCAAATACCATACATCACGATCTGGATCTGGCAAGTTCAATTGGAATAACTGTTTCGCGTAAATGAAATATTGATATGTAAGGAGGAATTAAGATGGATTTATTTGGAAATGGTACTTTTTTTCATTGTCATATTGCCAAAGTTGAGCTCATGCGATTCCGCTCGTTTCACTCTCAAACAGAATCTTTTTGGAGACAGCAAAAAGAAGAACTCCATAAAGATTATCAGAGCAAGATCCAAGACTCACTAGAAGAGTCTCATGATGAAATATCCCATGATTATGCCTGGGAACAATACCAAACTGTAACTCCAGAATTTCACAGAGAATCTCTGCTGATCAGTCTCTACAATTTTCTTGAGCATCAGATGAATACCCTGTGCGAGAAGTTAGCTGTTTCTATTGATAGCAAAATTGAATTAAGAGACCTAAATGGAAAGGGAGTAGAGAGAGCAAAGCTTTATCTAACAAAAATGGTAGGTATAGATTTCAACAAGGTAGAGATGGAATGGAGTCACATACAGGACATTAATAAGGTTAGGAACTGTATTGTGCATAATGGAGGAAAAATACCGTCAAATACTAGCGACAAATTACATGGTGTAATCAGAAAATACCCAAAGCTGAAGAAAGCTGAGGCAGGCTATTTATCAGTAGAGTCAGATTTAATAGATGATTTCATTGCTACATTACTAGTGTTTTTCGACGGGCTGGAAAAAGAAGTCGATAGATATGGAAGTACTAAGTCCGCCGGTGATTCTCTAGGCTAACCTAGTGCACTTGCTTAGCAGTCGGTAACTTTTCACTGTCTTAAAAGGACTCAGCTATTATGCAACCTCGACTTTATATAGATTCTTTAGCAGCCTAGAATGTACCTTCATCGCTTATTAATACTCCCGATTCATCCCTGTCATCATTCCAGTAACTAAGCCATTTAAAAACTGATTCAACCCAACCTTCATGGGAGTTGCAAGCCCAATCTAATCCATAAGGTGACGTTCCCCAAAAGAGACCGTCATCATCCACCAGTATTAGCGAGCATCCATTGGTAAATTCTACCTTCTCACCCAAAGAGTCCATCAAAATACTTTCAATAGTTATGTCTGTAGAGTCGATTATTTTGATAATCATTATGTTTCAGTTTTTAGATATGTGGAGGTTAGACATTGACTCAGAGGTGTAACCATCTTGGTTACGAGAAAGCCACTCCTCAAAGCTCTGATGTGTGATGTGGTCCGATTCCAATTCCAATTCAGGTATCAACTCTAGCTTATTGCAATGTTGTATTCCGAGAATGGTATAGCTGGCTAGTTTTAATGCTTCTTTTACACTTGGTAATGTTGCCAAGTGAACTGAACCTGAAATGATTACAACAGCACCCTGGTAGGTCTCTTCAAAATAGGCAGTAATTCTTTCATCACCAGAATCTTCATCATGCAGTTTTAAAGGTCTTGGTGGTATGAATGCTGTTTGCAGTTCTTTTTTGACTCTAATCACGACACCATCCTTGTTACTGTACGAATTAAACGTGGATGAAGCATGTAAACGGAAGCATCAATGTCATAGCGATGAATGATAATTTCTGCTTGAACTAACTCTGTAATAGCTCTAAAAACACTCGAGTATTTTTTGCCAGTTTTCTGTTTTAACTCGTGCAACTGAACAAGTGATACATATGTGGTTGGGTCCCCGTTATCACTAATTCTATTTAGAACATCAAGAGCTGTGGTGCTCAGATCATCTACTTGGCCAGTTGAAATAACAATATCTAATAACCGATCCCAATGGTTATCACTGAAATAGTAATTCTTGGACATTAGAGAATAGGTACATGTTGATGACATAGCTGAATGGGAATAGCACATTAATCATTACTCCCTATGTAAGCGCTCGTGATTGACTCCCTACTATGGCCAAGGTTTTCTGAAACCATAAGCCTGGCTATCCTTTCCTCGATCATGTCTATATCTCGTGCAATTTTAGGTACATCTTTTACTGCTGCAGGATGCCCTGTAGTGCGTGTATACAGTCTTTGTGCGTAACCATGTCTCAGGCCGTGTGGTGTTATGCCTGTTTTCCGTGAGATTCCATTTCTATTTGTTATCCGGTAATAACGTTTAATCCAGCTGCTAGGAGTATATCGACGTGGAATCATGGACTCATTGATGTCATAGCTATACGTCAAGAGCTCTTCTAGGTACTGGCGTTGCTCAACTGATTCAATAGGCACTGTTCTAGGACGGCCACCTTTAGTGCCACGACGAACATGAATGAATTGCCCTTCTCTGTCGTAATCCAGGTTGGGTCTAAATAACATTGATTCTTTAGCTCTCAGGCCAAATAAGTGTGAGAGCTTCAATTGACGACCACAGTACTTACAGTCATCACTTACTTTTTGAATGAGATCGTCTATGTCGAACTTGTCATCCCAGCTTTTATCTTCTTTCGCAACATATTCTCTCTTCATTAATTCTGGTTTGGAAAATAGCTCTTTATCACTAAGTCCAGTAATGACACCCTCTTTACCCATCCACCGCAAAAAGGTTCTTAGAATAGATACTTTTTGCACTACAGAGGCAGTCTGGAGGTCTTCTCTAGCTTCCCAGAAATGTGTCAAAGCTTTAACGTGCTTTTGACGAATATGTGTAGGCAATGTAATCCGGTACCCCAGGTCATGGAGTGTATGTGCCATAGAGCGTATTTCATTAAATCTATTTGCTTTTGTTTTTTCAGAAACAGGTTTCTGACGTTTTGCATGTTTAGAATTATTCCGATAGAGCACTTGCTGAACGTTATAAACAAATATGGTTCTGACCGTCCAAGGTTTACCATTTCTATTTAGTCTCCCCCGCATTTCTGGTGCAGCAAATACATACACACCATCAGTAATTGTCAGCTGAGGTTTGTATGGTTCGTGTAATGAATTATTCATTTTTTATCTCCAGTTTTTATCTATTTACATAAGCAGCTTTTCCTCTCTATTCACTCGTTAATTTTCATCAGTAGTTATCAATCAATCACCATACGATAGGGAACTCTCATCAGGTGCAGCTCTTAACTGCGGCATCATCTTAAACGTGAGTTATATCTTTCATGGAAGGCTTGGTTCAGACCCGACATGATGCTTCTATCACTGCAAAGCTTTGGTAGATGTTCGACCTACCCCTTCACAGACATTTTTACGATAGTCAGCTACTTTGTTTCTCCCTGTCACAGATAGACAAAGTGTTCGGTTGGTTTTGATACACACAAAAATACGATCGTGATTGAATTTGTTCCCAATAATCCCCGCCAGCAGGATGCTCGATCACGTTATGTCCGCCCTAGTAAAACGCTACTCCGATCGCAGACTTTGTTTACATCAGGTTTTTGGCCATTCTTTTTGTGGTTTCGTATGGATTACAGGCAAGCCGTAGCTCGCTGTACTTAGATTGATGCGTGTCTCCATAGAGACAGCCTACTTGTTGGACTTTGATCGCCATAGCAATCCGATTGTTACCGTGTCCATGATGAATTTCAGACATAGATATCTGACAACATGCATTTTTCAGCATATTTCAGTTCTTTTGTCTTTGTTTTGAGTGGGCATCGTTTGATAAACAACGCCTAGAGAGAGCCATTTGATGTGCAGTTGGCTTGCTGCTCTCTTCAGACCCAACGGGCCCTTTTGAAGATTGGGTACATTTTCAGATCATACCCCCCTAGTCTGTCAAGTATTTTGACGGAGTGATTTTTTCTCTAAGTCCGGAATAAAGGTCTCATTATTCCTACATCATCTTGTTTTTACTGTGGTTTCTATTCTGGTTCGTCCCCTCAGTCTCCAGCATGTTTTTTTTCAATCCAATTTAAGTGCTTTTTTGAGAAAACTGATAAATATGTGAGTTTTTTGTACTTAGGGTGTCCTGCTGATGTCCTGCAGGACTTGAGATGGATTGTTTATTCAATTTTTAGAGGGGATTGTTGATGAGAATATCTTGGACGTGTTCTACAGGAGTCCTGTGGGACTCTTAGGGGCTTGATTTTATAGGGTGGCTCGATGTAACCTATTTATCAACGTCATTACTGACGCTCCTGCGCATAACTTCCACGGAAGTGTGCATCAAAACGGCCATCTCTAGGCCACATTTCATATCTAATTCTGCGCACTTATTCTAGCTATCTACGCCATCTCTGTGCGCGTTTCTAATTTCCGTGGAGGAACGTTCGTGAATAAAACACCTGTTATCCGTGCTGTAGACGTAGGCTATGGCAATACTAAATACATACGAAATGTTATTGATGGTATAGCTGTGGCTGATCATTTCCCTTCTATTGTGAACCGGCCAAGCGTTAATAAAAACAGCTTTCAAGAGAGTGAAGATATTTACCAAGTTGTTGTTAATGGCAATAACTATGAAGTAGGTCCTGGCGTTGATGCTGCTCTAGAGGGTGGTGTTCGCATAATGCACGATAATTATATCGAGACTGAGGACTATATGGCTCTATTATACGGTGCCATCTCACAAATGAATGTTGATGTAATAGACCTTCTCGTTGTGGGTTTACCAGTCGATTTGATGGGTAGCAAGCGGGCTATTTTGGAGAAGATCCTTACAGGTACACATCGCGTTGGTAATCGAGATGTTCAAGTTCGCAAAGTCAACGCAATTTCTCAACCCTTGGGAGGTTTCCTTCACTACGCATCACAAGCTAAATTGCTAGAAGAGTTGAGCAGCACTCGTAACCTACTTATTGATCCTGGCTTTTTCACCGTGGACTTTCTTGTCTCAACGGGATTGAGAGAGATTAGTGGTAAAAGTGGTAGTCATCCAACAGGTATGAGTGCTTACCTTAAAGCTGTAGCAAAGGGAATAAGTGAGGATTTAAAGATTAATTACGACAATATCTCTCATATTGATGAAGGTATCAGAAAAGGTCAGTTTAGATTGTATGGCCAGAATGTAGATTTAACAAAATACCACCAAACTGCAGTCAGTGAGATTATGCCGGCAGTCGATGCTATATCCAATAAAGTGGGTGATGGTAGAAGCATAGATCAGATCATCCTTGTGGGTGGTGGAGCAAATATCTTTCTGGACCCAATCAAGAAACTACTTCCAAAACATAACATTCACTGTGATGAGAATTCTGTCGTGGCAAATGTACTTGGTTTCCAAAAGATTGGTGAAGCCTGGTTTGCAAAGCTAAATCGTGAGGTAGCCTGATGGTTGAACAGATTAGAATGAACCAAAAAATACCTCGTAAAGAAGATCCTGAACTATACGAATATCTATCTATGTTTAGTGATCGTGGTCGCGCTTATCAGGCAAGAAAGTTAATGCTTTTAGGTCTTGTACAGCTAGGTAAATTAAATGGCCAGGCCCTGACTGGAAACACTAAACAGGATGAAATTCATCAGCCACGACAAACTGACGTTGATAATGAATTCGAATTAATATCAGAAGCTGGAGTCGATGCTTTGTTTTAATCCGGGCTAGCTTTCTGATTTTTTTATTTCATAAAAAAAGCCCCTGACATGTTGAATGACAGGGGCTTTTGATTATTTCCGTGGAAGTAATCTCTTGTGTTAGTTCTTTTTGTGTTTTTTATGTTTTTTGGAATAATGATGTTCTTGGTAGCTTGCTACCGCATAAACACCAAGTACTAATACACCTATTAATGCTGCAATTTCCATCACTCTTCCTCCATAGCATCACGTTCAACTAACCCAAAGATCCAAAGGGTTAGTCCAATAGCTACTATTATAGACGTATTAATTAGACCAACACTTTCAAGGATATATCCTGCAAGTCCAGCAATCATGAGAGCGATTGCCATTTTCCTTACATCTTCCTTCATATCTTTGTAGTTTAGCCTCATATATATTCTCCATGAAAAAAAGGGAGAACACCCCCGAAGGAAGACATTCTCCCTTCAGGGTTGAGGTTTACTGCTTCATCAGAGGCAGCGACATATTCTAAATACTAACCTTAGTCAGTATTTTATAGCACAGCATAAAGTAGCTGTGAGACTTCAGGTACTTGAAAAATCAAGTACGCAGAACTTATAAAAATAACCTTACCTTTGTTTATTTATCCTGGCAATTTAACCTTTAAGTATAATTATGCGGTCAGAGGTTATTCCTTTCACAGCACCTTCCTCAATAACCTGTCCAAGGAGTCTCAGATCATTAAGTAGCTCAGATGGACTATCGGTATAACTCCGGAATGTACTCGGATATTTAACTTTAATATTATTACCTTCAGATTTTGCGTATTCAGGAGTAATACGTTTTTTTTGCATATCAATTTTGAGTCTTGCAACAAAGTTCTGAGGAGTTACCTCATCTTCTGGTTCAGGTGGGTAGTCTTCAATGCTTTGAGGTGGGTCATCCATTTCAGGTGGGATATCATTTGAAGGTAATGGTTCTACCTGGCCACTTGAGGGGGTAATAGTTGTAGGTGTATCAATACCAGTATGCCGCATATCTATTTTTGCACTTGCTATCGATATTTCACCAGTTTCCTTATCAATGAGCTCATCAGTAGAACTTTGAGGTTCGTTATTCTGTGTTCCTTCTTCAAGAGTATTCATTGCTGCTTCAAATGTGATTTCATCTCTAAGTGTCGATGTTGCCCTTACAATAATGGAATATAGAGGGTTATCTTGAATCTTTCGTGCGCCGGTGAGTATATCTAGCATACAGTCCATAAGCTCTAAATCACTGTAAATCCACTCAATACCGTGAATCGGTACAATATCTCGAATATGTAGAGCAGTAGTTGTATAGGAGAGTGACCTAGTTATTCCCTCTTCTTTCTTCATTCTGTAATGATGATATTCACCGATAGGATGTCTCCAACAAATCCATTCACCAGCGGCCTTATCTGCTTTAGTAAATCCTATTATCTTTACTCCAAGCATTTGACCGCCAAAATCTCTCAGTAGAGCGGTAATGAATAGTCCATAGGTCCAACATTCTCCCCTATGCGATATTTCCTCTGGTTTACATTTAAGGGGAAGCAATGTTCCTAGTCTGAGTTTTAGCGTGAGTGCTACACGCTTAATCGCAACTTCAATGGCACCGCCTTTCTTTGCATACTCTCCTTCATGCCCAAACGGTCTCAATTGCAACATCTCAGCAAGGCGCTCTATAGCTGGTAAGTAATAATTATCAAAGTATTCTCGCGTACAACCGGCGTCATTTCTTATTTTTTTAATGAGTCGATCATGAGGACTGAGCAGATCGCTTGCAGTGAGAAATGGTATTCCGTCAGATGGAATTGCGGATGATGCAGGTGGGTTTTTTTTTCGTCGACCAAACATCTTTGTCTCCGGGGTGTAAGTCCGGCAAATTTAGATGTTTAAGCAATAAATGTGTAGGAATAACCGGATATTGGTCAATGCCGGTTAGATAGCTTGAATAAGGGATAAAGGTATCATCAAAGGAAAAGCCCCACTCATTTCTGAATGGGGCTGGCATGTCTACAACACGTACTGAAGCTTTTTAGCATCGAACGATACTGTAGCAGGTTCAAACCGGGGTGCCTTAACCGTAACGCCTTTATTGTTAATATTTTCTATCATGTACCAAGCGTGCTGGTTATCATCAAAAAAATAGGATAAACGCGTCTTCATTCCTTTACTGTCCAGGCATACTGTTGTGTCATATTGAAACAAACTCAAATCACCTTCTGGCTTCCAAGTTGTGCTCTCCTCACTATTTGGATTTAAGCGTAGTAAAAGAAGTGATAACAACAATTTTACTGGTGATAAAAACAACCTTGATAGTACCGTTTGATGTGTATCAGGATCGTATTTTCCTTGGCGCTGCAGTGAAGCAATGACTTTTTGGTCGTAACAAAAAACAAGAAAAGCAGTAGTGGCTAATGTGGGAATGATATCTTGCATCTTTCTTTCTCCTCAAAGTTGATTAAAACAACCCATGGAGATAGATCTATCCCCCATAAGGAGAGATAAATCCCCTTATGGGTTGATGCTTCCATACATCCGTAGAAGTATGGGTATTAACATCGTAACCAGTCTATAAGCAGTTACATATGAGCACAACATGAAGTGGTTGTGGCACTTCCTGTAACTAAATTCTATAGTTACAAAGAAGATTGAATCATATCGCTTTAGTTATTGGCATTCAAGCTAATGCCGTTATTTGAGTTACATACAATATGAACTAGTAGACACTTCTTAATTCTTGGCTTCTTTATTGTACTCAGAGCACTTGCGCTAATATAAAAGCATAATAGAATGAAATTAATAGTAATTGATTGTTCTGCTTACGGGGTGCGTATGATTGGTATTCATCCATTTTTTCTTGTCTATGCAGAGTTGAGAACAATAAAAAAGGATCTGAAATGGAAATCACACTGATGTTTACCGCTGCAATAATCTACACTACATCGTTCGCTATTATTTCTTACTGGATGTGGAATCTTTATTTTAGGGTTACTTTAGAGGCTGATGAAAACACAGTCCCATACAAAGCTCGGCGATTAGCTAAATCAATGCCCATAATAGGGATTATCTTAACTTTCGTCTGGTCATTCCTTATTGGTACAGACATTAGCCGTGACGTATTGAAGTTGATGGCTTTTTTATCAGCAGGATTACTAATATTTCAACTAATGCTAGTGTTTATGACCCTGTTTAGTGTGCACTGTAGAGAGAATGCTAAAAAAACATTTGAAGGTCGTGTTGTTGCTGTATTGATATCAACTATAGTAATTGTAACACCTTACTTAGCGAATGCTTTTGTATGGTTTGTTAGATTAGCTGCAAGCACTAAGTCATCTCGTGATATTCCTGCTGAGCCTTATGGTTATCATGGTTATGAATCATACGAAGAAAAACATAGAAGAACTCATGGTGGTCGGCGCACTAGATAACGCCGCCGCCACCATTTTTCATATTTACTTAATTAACAGCATTCTTAGCCATATCTGCACCTTGATTACCTGCAGCTTTACCTTCACTATTTGCAGAAGTAGCAGCACCAGTTGGTGCACTTGCTCCACGTTCTCCACTCCAGCCAAGAATAGTTAGAAAGTAGTACGGAAGAGCCATATATAGTGATAGGATTATTAAAACAATAATGCATTCAAGCATCCAGTTCTCATGACTTAGTCTTTCCATCAACCAGTTTGAATCTTTAGCTCCTGTAATAACTTTTTGTAGATTGGCATCTAGTAGGTCAGTCACAGCCCATATGGTAGTCCAGAATTTGACAGCAAAAATAGTAACCGTTGCTGTTTTGATTGTACTCCATGAGTAGTTACCTACTAATAATACCCAAGGCAATAAGAAGTAGGTAGCCATTAGGAGCGTTGCTTGAATATAAGGTGCCATTTGCTTAACCATGAATAGCGCTGGCTTAGCCAACATTTCAGCAATAAAAGCTCCGCCAGTACCAGCAATAGCACCTAAAAGGTCTCCAGCAGTCTCTCTACTTAACCCCCATTCGATATCGGTTTCGCCTGCAATATTCAGTCCGTCATATATAGACTTACCTTCATTCTTAAGTACTTCACGTATAGCAAGGTTTTCAACTTCCTCAGAGGAGCTAAATGCTGATGAAAAGTATGTATCAAAGAAGGATGGGGGGAACTCTTTAACTAAACCCGTTCTTATGCCTGTCGAAGAGTCATTCCACCATTCATTACAGCTTGGATATCCATTCTGTGGAATAGCAATATTTGGATCAGATGAAGCATATGCCATATCACTTTGACGACTTGCATCAAATGAGAATCCAGGTACAGGACTTTTTGCGAATTCATTTTGATAAAAATTAGAATTAAAATATCTTGACCCTGGCCAGAGAATATCTGTTACATCCATCTCGTCAGGTAGCTGTCTATGGTTGTTATAGAAATCAGCTACTGCTGGTTGATAACATTCTGTCACAAAGCGTTGTGTTTGCCTTTTCAGGTGGGGATCTGATATTTCAATTGTCGACAATTCATATTCCGCTTGACGCATATTCATTTCACAAGGAAGTCGAGAAATTACTGCATCATTAATTCCGCCTGTGACTGACATTACTATATAAAACCAGGGGGGAACTTTTGCTTCCTGATTGTTGAGTAGGTTAGGTTTAAATATTTCGTCAAACCTAGTACCGCTATTGCCAGCTTTATATGTATCACCAGCAGTGCCAGTATCAGCTTGACATGCCTTAGTGTAGGCTATGGAACCATACTGAATGGTGATATAAGGTGATACAGCGAGCATCATCATAATTATTAGTCGTACTATGTCGATTTCAAGTCTTCTTAACGAAGTTGCTGCAGCAGCTTTTGCCTCCTGACTTTCGATAGGTTTAATTACGTTATCGATTATTACTGCAAAGAAAGGCAGGTAGGCTAGCCCAGTGCTAGATATTACTCCCCATATAATTTCATACAAATGCCACCCAAAGGTGGTCATGAACATTTCAATAAAACTGCCGGTTGACATAAGTTGTTAACTCATAAATTTGGCTGGAAGGGCTTCGACAACTAGTATTTCGAAAGCAAGTACAGCAAATAAAACATGCCACCTCATTGATTTGGCTCTTTGTTTTTGTTCTTCTTCAAGTCCTTTGGCAATTGATACATAGTCAACTATTTCATCCCAAAAAATTATGATAGCTCCAACTACAAGCCACCTCAGATAACGAGCAATCGATGAAATGTCATTAACGTAATTTAGTATTTGTGTAACGATATGGTCACTTTTAACTGCTGCATAAAGAATAACCAGTAAAACAATAATTCCAATTGAAATTACGCCTAGACTAAATAGTGCTTTTTTTAGGTAGATAGTGGTTTTTGCTTGCTTTCCCATCAATCATCCTCACTACTGATTGATTTATCTGGAGAGTTAAATTTTTGTCCAGAAGTTAGTGTAGAGTTTCCAACTCGACGTTTTACAATCTCTACTTCTCTGATTGTTTGGGCTGTTGAAGAAGCGAGACGTTTACTCATTTCATGCTCGAATAATGTGTCGTCAACCGATTGTTGTAGACGAGCAGTGTATTTTTGTACCGCTTCCTGAGCTGGTCCATTTTGAGAGACGTTAGGTTCTTGAGAACCAGAGGAAAGAAGTCTTAGCAACATTAGTGATTTTTCAATGACTCGTGCTGTTGCTACTTCTAGTATCAAACGGTCTTTCAGAATATTTTGTTCAGATGGGTTTAGCTTTCTGAGAGCCTGTATTGTGTTCGATGTTATAACGACATTTGGAGTTGAGATATCCATTAGGTTTCTGTTACTTAAGTCTGAACTACCACTAATAAGGTTGTTATATTTTGGAGTTAATTTCTCGACTTCTTTGTTGATCTCAAATGCCATTCCCCTTGCCGGAATAGTTTCCGTAGGTCGGTCTGAATATGTACGAACTTTTTCTTCACCTAATAATGAGCTACTAAAGCGAATTAGGTCTTCAGGCGTTTCCCAAAGCTCGGAGATTCTACTGCCGTTTTGTGGTGCGGCAAGATTTGAATCAGCACTCCGGTTCAATGATTGGTTATAACCAGCTTTTACAATGTCTGAAGGTATATTTATAGGGCGTTGACCACGGCCACCAGCTTTTGTACCCCCCAGCCACGTCACCCCATTTTCACCGTTATTTTTGTCAACTGTCTGCTGTGCTTCTACGACGTCAACAGGCGCATTTCTGTATCCTCCTCCACCCATTTGATCACTCCAGTCATGTGTACGAGAAATATCAATCCAACCCTCTATTGGATTGCCACCTTGAGATATTGTCTGCTGCATTTGTTCGCAGCTTTGTGTTGAAACTCTGACACCTTGTTGTGCCCTAGCCATACTATTCATTAGAAGCTCATATAAGCCAGGATTAGCTCTCTGGAGCATAAGTAGTGGGAGTGAAGCTATCGCACCTGTAGCGGCTTCAGTAACCTGCTGTTGAATCGCATCGACACCGCTTTTCACTTTGTTTAAAGTGTTTGCAACGCCAAGAGTTGGATCGAAAGCGCTGCAATTGAAGCCACTACCCCAGTCGAGAGACCCGCCCAGAACTATACTGTTTGTTATAGGGGATGCAGGCTGAGAGATTGGGCGTTGACCGCCTACACCGTAGTACCAGCCCGCATTTGAATCAGGAACTTGTAAACCTGTAGCAGTTGCATTTGAAGAGATTACAAGCGAAGTAACTAATGCTAAACGTTTAAATAACACAATGCGGTCCTTATGGATAAGACATGAAATTGACGCTGTATAGAAAAAGTTGACCTTTTCTTTCACAGCATTGATAAGGACGCCATAACGTCCATGCATAATTGCCGGTTGATGCGTTATTACCATTACCATCCCAACCAGCTAGAGATGTCGTGTCGTTGTCACCAAATACAGTGCAGCTATTTGATATTTTTGGAGCGAGCATTTGCCACTTTCCATTTTTATTAGAGTTTTCTTTTAAAGCTCCAGGAGGCCATATACGTCCGTTATAGCTTGGTGTGCCTGATAAAGACTGATATACGTGTGGTTGTCCATTCCTTGTAACAATGTCGCCAACACGTTGAGCTATTACAGCTGCCGCTTTTGTATCAGATGATTGACTGATAAAACCGCTTCGAGGATAGACTGAGCCCCACGTGTTGGTGGGAAAGTTACCAATCTCCCTTCTACCTGGAATTAGAGCATCTGGATAAGCCGTCTCAGGGATGCCAAGACGCCAGGCAATAGAATCTGTTCCAGATACAAAATAAGGATTGAACGCAGTGGCTTGTGAAGGACAGCTATAGCTAAATGAGATTGAGGAAACTGGGTGTCCAATAGCATCACTAGACTTGAATTTCAGCGTGTTTAGATCTGTTCCTTTGCTTGTTTGATTACTTCCAGCATCTATAGAAGCGGCTTTATTAATTAGTGAGCCCACGGCAGATTGAGACACACTGCCAACTATACTATTTGCCTCAGTCCATGGATTACTTCCAATTCCATTATGAGCACTAACAACAATATCTGGGTTGTGATGGGCAATTTTTGGTGATGTTTCAACATCACAGCTATTCCCAGTGCATCTAAGCCAGAAACATACGCCAACCAATTTGTAGTCTATGCATGAAGCGCTCGCTGCAGAAGCTATAATGTCAGCGGTATTGATGGTCTCTGAGTCAGCGTTTACTGTAAATGGAAGTAAAGCAGATAAAGTAATTACTAAGGCCCTATTCATTATTTACCTACCTTTTCGTAGTAGATTTTTATTGCCTTGTTAACATCATTTTCACCATAGATCACCTG
>LAZR01000231.1_pt1 | contig 54336 bp, 79 predicted proteins | sample 329461 | NCBI WGS metagenome assembly LAZR01 (sample SAMN03002196, study PRJNA259156) | marine sediment metagenome | biome: sea floor; feature: Hydrothermal impacted sediments; material: marine sediment; isolation source: Loki non-amplified sample from Loki's castle hydrothermal vent sediment ...
TTCATAAAGTTAGGCTGGGTGGGCATACAGTTCCACTGCCTAACGAAGGGGGCCTCAAGGAAGTCGGTGGTCGCACCGGACCCACCATGAGCATGTTTGAAGATGCCCTGGTAGCCACCGGACCCACCGATGGGAGCAATGAACTCAACTTCCGTACCGAACCGGGAGTCAACCTTCGCACCCGGAATGCTCGGGGGAACGTACCGGGTGATCCCGCCGTTCTTCAGCTTGCCCGCGTACAAGGTCCCACTGTTCGCGTAGGTGGACGTGTAAATCTCACACGGCCTGGAGGCGAACCGATACCGAAACGACTCCCAACCCGCGTCCACCTCAAGGGCACGCCCATTGCGGTCATACCGGTAACGTCCGGGCTGGTCGGCAACGGCCGAGTTGTAGGTGTCCAGGTTGTCAATGAAACCGATGAGAACGCCCATCGTGGTAATCGCAGCATCCAGCTTCTTGCCGGGGAACGACTCATAGAACTTGGCGAAGTGCCGGTTCAGAGTGCTCTCCGTCAGAGCAGCATTGATAGCAGACGGCACGTAGCTCTTGAACTGCGAGTTGTCTGCAATCGTAATACCGAAGAAGTCGGTGACGGTGGACCCATCAGCAATCCACGACTCCAGAGAGTTCGGAGCTACCCCAACCGAGTCCTTGATAACAATGATGTCATTGTCACCACCGGAACCGGCCCAGGTAACGCCCCCACCCAGGGTCGTAGTCGTCTGAAGAGAACCACCATCAACACGACGGAGCGTAATCGTATCAGCCAAGGGGTCTACGTTGTCAACAGCAACGTAGAAGTTGGTGTTACGCTTAGTCGCACCAGTTGAATCATACAAGTCTACGAGCATACCGGCACGGAACCGGTGGACTCGACCACTTGCGTTTGTACCAGAGAGATCAACCTCGACCGCAGCCGTGTCTCCCGACTTATTTGAGACGTTAGACGCGGTTGTACCAAGATCGCCGAGAGCAAAGTTGGTCGTATCGGTGCTATAGAACACCGCCGCTTCCTGCTGAGCCAGAAGGTCACCCACCCCCTTGAGGTTTTGGGCAACCACTGACCCGATGCTCGCGTTCAGGCGATCCGCCCTGAGAATCTGATGAGGCAGGTAGAAGTTACCTCGGTGCTCCACAAGCTGAATGGTAGTCTGGATGAAGGCCGGAGCCGACACCTCGTCTACCGCCTGGAAGGACTGAGGGGTATCATACATGGTGAAGTTGTTCGTACCCGAGACGACGTTACCGCCGACCGGAGACGTAAACTTAGCACCACCAGCCAACCCAGCAACCCAGGTCTTGAGGACGTTCCAACCCCGACCAATACCTCTATTCCTGACAACATTAGTCGAAGACCTGGCTATCATAGGATAAATGGGATCGAGAGCCCAGAGACTTTCAAAGATAGTTGGGACTATCTTTTGCTCTAGTGTTAATTGTACACTATCACTAATGGAGGCCATACTTAACTACTTTCCTTTCCTAGTCCAACAACCTTTGCCTTCTTCAGTTGCTTGGATAGTTCCTCACGCCGTTGAAGGTTAGCCTCCTCCAGTCTTTTCCTTCCCGGCGTCCTCATCAATACCCCAAATTCCATAGCAAGGTCGGCCTGTTCACCTTTAACTACTAAGTCCTGCCTGACTGCCCGAAGAACTCGACAAACTTCCTGTCCATTGACAGTCCACTGATACGCTTGTCGATGCCTCTCCGGATTTCTCGGCTTAGCCATACGTTTAATGTTTCCTCCCCACAACTCCTGTAAGCGAGCTAACATACGCATGTCTGTATTACCAACAGTCAAACGCAAGGACCAAACCTTGCCAGTGCCCCTGGGATCAAGACGTTTCTGACCATAAGCTGAGATACAGCCCTCGCCGTCAATGATCCCGGCAGTCCAGCCTATTTGTGCAATTGTTGGGGACACCATCTGCACTCCATTTCCCATCCTATGTAGGTATAAATACCACATAGGACCGGTTTTTACTGTCCGCTTTGCTGAGCCTTGAAGAGGTTGTGAGCTAGTGTCTCACCAATGTGCTCTTCAAATCCGGCCTCAGTGGACGGTATATGGTCAGGCTGCTTTCGCGGGTAGATGTCTGCTCCGCTTTGGCCACCTGGTGCAGGTCCGAGTCCCATTTGGGGTGTCGAACGGTTCGGGGTACCGAGTGCTTCGAGGTGTTCCTTCACTTCAGGAACGATCTCTCTCATTATCCGGGTCCCATCACCAAATTTACCATCAGAAGCGTCAAGTCGCCCTCTGACTTTGTCGTCAATCATACTACGAATGGCCGTCTGGCCTTTCTTATCGTAGCTACTCATATAATAGGACAGTACATCATCAGAGTCAAGTACATTCTGAATAATTTTATCAACCCTGATCTGCTCAGCATCACCAATGACCGTTTGCAGGTCCTCAGAAAGGTCCCCAAAGCCCGTCTGCTTCCCCGTCAACTGCCCCTGTAATTTCTGTACCTGGGCTGACAGAGCTGCGAGCTGCTGTCCCACATTCCCACTGGCTGGATTTCCACCACCCTGTGGCTGATTATCATACAGGTCATTCTCGTCAAATCCTTCAGAGCCGGGAGAGGGTTCCTCGTTGCTCTCGTAGACGATACGAGCAGCCTCTTCGATCTCGCTTCCACTGAGGTTCATGGCAGCACCGGCCCTACGGAAGGCACTGATGTCCCCAGTCTCGGCTAGGAGGTCCATGTCCGCCTTGAAGTTGATGGCAGACTCAGCCTCCTTAGACTTGTCAGAGGCCTCCCGATATCGGTTTTCTGACGATACTCCCATCTGAGCCCTACGAACTAGCTCCTCGTGAGTGACCTGTTCCTCCTTTCCATCTGTAACCAACGTGGTAAGCTGTTGAGTATACGGATGGGGAGCACTCGCAAGCTGTGGCGGTACCGCCGAAGCTGGAATGTTCTGTACCGGGTTAGAGTCCTGTGCGTCTTGCGGCATCGGATACGGATTTACGCTTCCTACCGGTGCGTTTCCTGCTGGATTTGGATTTGGCATTTTCTCGTTCCTTTCGTTTCTTGTCTAAATGTCTCTGGTACTCGAGACTTACCGGTTTGAGGAATTTCACACCCTTTGGGAATGGACCCATATATGATGTGAATTCCGCCCAAATGTGTTCATCCTTATCACGTCTCTCCTGAGCTAACTCGGATGGAAATTTATGTGGATTTGGAGTGTGCCATGATCGTTTACACTTATTACAAAACCAGCACAGGTCCCCGGGCAAGGGCTCAAGGAAGAGATCATCCCAACATATATGATCCTCTACGTGGTCTACATCACAGACCTCTACTTTCACTTCAACTACTGGCTCTGCCCTACGAAACCAGCTACAAATCGTCCTCCACCACTTTGTCATTTCCTTTCTCCTTTAGATTCCTCGCAAAACATAGGTATCGGCTGCTGCCTTACCCGTTAACCACCACACCCCAAAAGGCCCAAAGTTAATAGCACTCCTTCGGAATAACCATCCCCAATCAAGGATGTCAATTCCAATCTTCAGCCTCAATTTCCTACTACACAAGGTCACGTCTACATATGATCCTTGTCTCTTTGCTTCAATTCTCATCGCTCTTCTCCTATTAAGTCATCATTCCTGGAGCGACTCCCGGCGGAACTCCTGCCCCCTCAATTCCGGGACGCTGTTCGGCACCCATAGCCTGGGCTGCAATCTCTTCAGGCGGTCCAAGGCCTACTGGGAATACTCCAGTGAGAGTTTCAAGCATCATCTTCCACTCCTCAAACCGTCTACGCACTGGCTCCGCTGCCAACGCGAACTCGATCTTGTTCATAAACTGCTGGACTGCCATCAACTGAATCTGTGGGTTCTGAGTATGCTCCCCAACCACCAGGGGTCCCGGAGTCTTCCCATCACGGAACAGTACGATGATCTGCCAGATAACCTTACGCCACGTCTCCCAGATTTCCTTGTTGGCACCCGGGAAGTCCAAGTTCTCCTCCAGGGCCGCAATCCAGAACCTAGTTGGATCAACTAGCTGCATTCCAAAGAGTTCCTTCAGCTCCTCTTTCCGGACGCTCCTGTCCCGTGGGGTACGGTCTTTGACATTAACGTCCACCTCCCACGGGTTAGGAATAGGATTGTCTGATAATTTCATGAGACCAGTCGTTGGATCAATAATGACACCCGCCACTGCGGCATCAATAGTGGCAAGCTCAATTGTGTCCCCTGGTCCCAGTCTGTCCTTCGCAACTTGAAGCATACGGGAATATGCACCAGCAAGGGCATCAGCCATCCCGTGAGTCGGTAGGCCCAGGGCGATGTTACCCGTATTGAATAGAAATCCGAGTCCGGCAGCAGAGTCAACACGTCCACTTGTTTCTCCTTGATAGTATGGACCCTGGTTGGCCAGACGCTGCATCTGTGCAAGAGCTATCTCCGCAATCTTTGCCGGCATCGTGCCAGTATTGTGGGGTCCGAGGGTAAACGGCTGTCCACCCGGGTTCAACGGATCGGGATCAAACTTCTCTACCTTTGGCCTTATTCCAGTACGCCATCTTTTAAGATCAATACCCGATGCCCCGGGGATAAATAGGGTTCCGAATGTATCAAGCTCTCGGATGTTCTTGAAGAGGGACTGGAACATCTTCTCACACTGGTCGTTGAAGGGAATAAGGGGATGTACGAATCCGCGAGCAAACATGCGACCAATGTCAGTATGGCGAGCAACATGAAGAGGGCATACGGCCTTAATACCCTTCTTCTCGAAGTCTTCGTCAACGAGGATAACGTCCCCGATCTTGACGATCCATCGGGAGACGAACTCTTGGGAGTCATCGTAGACATAAATCTCCTCCAACCTAACGTAGGCCCTACCGTCCTTCTTAGAACTACTCTTCTTATCGTCGTACTGTGTACCCAGCAGGTCCTCTCTCCGCACCTGTCCTGCACTGCCGGGGTCATACCCATGTGGAGAGATTCGATCGTAACTCTGCTGGCCGGGAGGAGTTGCTCCCCACGGGACTGTCTCGGCACGGAGTCTAGTCCACGGGTCCTCCTTCAGCTTAACGTCGTGAACAGCCTTCATACGATCTATGGCCCAGTCCATGGGAACCCACCGCACACGAGCGATACCCATCAGGTTGCCAATACCATCCACATACGCCGGGAACCCTCGCAGCTCGCGGGCCGGAACCACCTCGATCATGTCAGGCATGTCGGGATCGCCGGTCTCATAGTGGGAAATTCCCACCGTCCCATACTTGAGGAAAGGTATAATCACCCTCCTCTTGAACTTCTCTCTTGGAATCCGAGCGAAGAGGGAAGCAAGGGCCGCATTGGCTATAGACGCCTTACGAAGAGAGTCCAACGATTCACCCTTCTTCTCAGCCGTAGGCGAGATGTCCATCTTCATGTACCGACCACACTCGGTAAGGAATTGACGAACGATCTCCTCAAACCGCATGTCAATCTCACCCTTACTGTTCTCCCACGCGATTGAGACGTGCCCACTCCATCGGTCCATCACCTTGAACTTCCGGACACCGGCCAGATAAGCGTCAATGATCTTCCACGTTACAAGATGGACGTTCATTTCAGTTTCGCCCGGTTGTAACTCTCTCTCGATCGCGTCAGTCAATTCATCTTTATCTGTAGGAAGCTGAAGTCTCGCCATATTTCTACCCTCTCACATCCATCGCGTCGCATCCCGGTGGGGGCCAAACATCTTCCGGTGTCTCTTCCTCTTCCGTCCAGGAGTTCTGATCCGAGAAGTTACTCTCTATCCTAGCCTGGGACCTATGGATAACAGCATCTTGAGACTGCCCCCGGTTTACCATAGACATCTCAATCAACCGGTCTACCAGCTTACCAGAGTCCACCTGGGAAGCAGCCAATTTATCAAGCCGGGAGAGAACCCTGTCTTCCGACTCGTTAATATGCCCTTCTAACTGTACCATTTCTTTCATTAGGTGTAGTAGTTGATCCAACTGCTTGCCAAGCTCTAACTGCTTAACGGACAGCACTCCCAGTGCTTCCATGTGACCCTTGTTCCAGTCACTCATTTCTTGAAGACGCAGGTCTAGTTTATTCATTGCTCTCCTCCTATCCGTAGTTAATCCAATCTGGTTCCGGCTCATAATCCGGCTCGTTAGTCTCTTCCCACCGACGCTGGAACATCTCTTCCAAGACATCATCCGGTATGTCGGCCGCATTGATACCACTCATCACACCGATGCCCGACTCATAATGATAGTCCCCCTCCTTCAGCATCTGAATAGGGTTCCTGGCCATGTGGGTATCCGGCCCAGCAGGCATGGAGTGCCCAAACAGACCCTTAGCATTGACCATAGCCAGAGTATCAATCGCGTCATCAAAACGCAGCAGAGCCAAGTCCTCAGTAAAGTTCTCAATCTGGTACCACAGATCGCTGTAAGGCCTCTCCCGGCTTCGATCCAGTGGGAGTTTTAACCTAAACTGTACGAACCTCCAGTGCAGACCCGCAATCTTGTCCGTCTTCTTGTAGCTCGTAGGAAACTTCACCTCCAGAACTCGTGGAGGTACCTCGCCCTGGCCGTATAAAGCCGGGAGATCATGGGGTAGCCTCTTGGCCAACTCCATCTGCACTGGGTATGCTTCTACTGCAACGAGCGGAACTTGCCACTTGATAGCCATAAGATACGCACGTCGGATCACCTCCTCTGTGGGTTTCTTGTCTAGCCAAAGATCGAGAGACCACAAGGTATCCCGATAGTGTTCAGAGTTCTCTATCGCCATTACGTGGATGCACGAAAAGTCCGAAGTCTCCGAAGTCGTAGGTGCCCAGTCGATTGTAATGAATCGTCGCATATTAGAGATAGCTTCCCCAAAAGGACGGACGATGGGTCGGGGGAGAGGCACAGGTTCGTCCAGCGTACTTTCCCAACCGGCCAATTGGTGCGAGACCATCTTGGCTTGGGAATTGAGGGGATCATTAGCGTAAGTACCATCTTTATCCTCTATCCAGTAGGTGTTGAGTTCCGGATGGATACGTAGGATACGCTCTGCCTCCGTTACCGGATTATTCTCGTACTGAGCTGCATAAGCGGCAGGACCCATACGACGCTTCTGGACTACTTGCCACTCCTGTCCCATCTTCTCAGGCCACTCGTCTACCGTCTTACCATCCTTATCTTGATATGTTACAGCGTGGAATATCTTCTTCCAATCATCAATTCGTGAGTCTTCGGTAGAGTGGAGCCAATAAATGAAAGTACGCCGGGAGAGGAGGGTTCCTATGATTCGTATCTTAACATCAAAGTTATCCGCCATCGGATATATGACATTGAAGAAGAAGGACTGGAACCCCTTGATATTCTCAGAGGGTACCAGTATGAGGCTATCATCCTTCTCCACGTCATCGAAGTATATCTCATGGGGACGCTTACCAAGAGCAGCTCCCATTATAGGCATACCCGTAATCATAGCCCCATTCCGGAGCTTTATCTGAGAGTGGTTCCAGATTCCACCTTGAGACTTACTAGGCTTCAACTTTCCAAAGTCATCTATGATTAGTGAGTTGTCATCTATTTGTGACATGAAGTCATCGAAGGTGGTAGTGATAAAGTCCTGCTTAGCCAGGAACATCACCGACTCCCAGTGTGGTCGTGCTACCACCTTACGCAATATGTTTTCCTTCACCAAGGTGGACTTAGCCGCTGACCTCGGAGCCGCCGTCACTGAGAGCTGCGAGTTTTCCCAATGGTAGAGCCATCGGTAGTGCATATCTGGAGAACGGTGAGTTCCATGCTTGTAGAAGGGACCACGTCCAGACGTAGCCGTCGGAAAGAGGTAGTGCTCTCGGAAGAATGCCCATGAGGCTACTTCCAAGTCCGGCCGCCCCTCTAGACGCACCGCATTCACCCTAGCCAGCTTCATACCTCCACTGTCCAACGTAGGATAATCCGCCGGTAGAGGCCAGTAGGGGTTATTTCGTTTTGAAAAGGCTACGGCCATTATGTATTGGGTTGCGTACCAAAGTCTGCACACTCATTACATAAATGCAATACGCCAAACTTTATTTGCACAGAATCATTCTCACATCCTGTAATACACCACTCACATCCACCACATTCACAGACGGGCTGCTCTTTTGTATTTTCTTCCGTGTCCATCTACTCAGCCTTCCTCCATACTAGGGCTACTGTCCCCGTTGGTAGATCACCTCGGGAACCTAACGGAATAACTAGGTAATCCTTCTGTCCTATGGTCAGGATAACTTCTGCAACATCAAGGTCTTTGTTCTTAGCGATATCATCCCAACTCACCTTATCAATTCCAATAGCAAACCTCTCGGGATCAACCTTACCGCTCTCTGCCCACAGGTAGTTTAGAGCCGACTTAATCGTGTCCTCAACCATCAGACTTCTATAAGAGCAAGTGAGAGAAACCCAGCAGTCGCTACAATAAAGGCCCCCATTACATGGGCCGCCACTAAGTGACCATTCTGGAACTTGACAACCTTCCCGCATAAACTAGCAATGAAGATCGGGTCCGTAATCATCGCTTGGAATCTCTCGTTGAACGGGTCCTGGAACTCCTTCGGCCAGGTATTGTAGCTTAGGTTCTTGTTGCAGGAACCGGCTATGAACTGTCTCCAGAACTTGTGGGGGTCCTTAGACTTCAGCCAGTCGGTCACCTGGTCCGTAAGAATCTGCTGACGCCCCAACCGCTTCTGATCTGCCGCGTCCTCCTGTGGCTCCTCCTCCTCTACAAGAACAGATACGTCCAAGCCGGGAGAGCTTTCTTCTGTGAGCCGGAACCGATCGAAGTTCTCCACTACCGGGCCGGGCGTACCTACGGGGCCATAAGACATATTAGGGGTTGGGCAAGTCTTGCGTTCGGTGTAGACTATCTTCCCTTTGACCTCGATGGCATCATAGTACTTTTCCGGTATCTCGTTTAGGTCAGGTACGGTTCGATCCCTCTCAAGCTGTTCCATACTAGTCGGAATCAGGGGTTTCGTCTCCTGGGAAACCGGAGGCGGCGTCACTGGGGGAGAGGAATCGGGCACGGATTCTTGGGTCGGAAGTCCCTGTGTCGGAGGTCCCGTCGGGGGGTCTAGGAGTGCCAACTGTTGGACATTCCTCTCCGCTGATATGGGGTTCTGGCCCAGAAGTAGAGGCTCTGCGACGGGCTTCACCGGGGGTGTAAGGAGTTGTCCTACGTTGCCCCGTGCGAAGGGTTCCATGGTTGGTTTCTGTTGACTCTGGATGAACTGAGACATCACTAATGCCAGTTGGCTGACATTGTCGCTGATCTGTGACACCTTCTGCTCCAGACCCACTACTCTCCCGGCTTCCTCCAGATTTGATGGTAGTCCCTTGGCTTCGTTCATTCTCTGCTCCTCCAATTGTTGTTTGGTCATCATCTTGGCCTTTCCCCGGTGTATTGACTGGGTCGGGCCGTTCTGTGCCATGTACTGCATCCCGAGGGCGAGTCCATGGTTCACTTCTTCCACTCCCTGCTCCTCCACCATTGAGTCCACATGTCCCATTCTGTGAGAGGATATGTCCCCCGCTGTTGGGGCGTTCTGGATTCGAAACATCTGCTCTTGTTCTGGAGTCACTTGTTACCTCCGTTGGGTCAACGTCTATGATCTCTGTCGTTCTGCTTCCTGCCTCTAGTAGCTCCAGAGTTGACAGTGTCCGGGCAGCACCATCCTTAATGAGCTGGAGGCCATCTGCCGTCAGTGTCTTCTTGGTCTCTCCATCGTCCTGTACTGACTCAAGAGAGATACGACGGATGATACCATGAAGCTGTAGGGCCTTCTCTGACTTATCGTCCAGCATACGGACGGCTTTCATCCGCTCACTGGCCGTATTGTTTACAGTATCTCGGGCTATCGTTGCGAGGATTTCTATCGCTTGAGACGAGTCCCAGCCATTATCATATAGGGCTTCCCCAATGCTGGTAGGATCAAAAAGCGACTCGGCATAGGCCTGCGGTCCAACGCCATCGGGGTCCTTTCTTATGATTGCCGTATTAGCCACGATTTTTTTACTTTCCACCCCCCTCCAATACCGAGACGTTTTTTACTTCTGAACGTATTGGCTAGGTTCTTGATGTCGTCCTTTGAGAGGTCAAGCAAAGGAGCGAAGACATAACTCTCTGGACTAGAAGCACGCACTAGTGCATGGTAGAAAGTAACTGCCTCATTGTTAACCATTTAGTATTCTCCCAGACCACGTACTATGTTCCTTGCGGGTCCTCTTCCTACGCTTTCCAATTATAGACTCGTCTCCGGACGAAGTCAAGGTCTTGGTCATCAGTAAGACCCGATTTTTTAGGGCCTCCTTTGTCAGTGTCCCATATAGGACGCCGCTCAACTCTTGGTGGACTCGGAGCAGATCAGGGTTATCCTTGATCTTCTTGGGCATCCCAAGACCGAACAGTGCGGATTCAAACGCATACGTGAGTACATATCGGGACTCGGCCATGCCTGGGAAGTGGACTAGAGGAATCTCTAGGAGGCCCAGGAGGGACCGTATGCCCTTCTCTGTGGCCCCCATCAGGTTTGCAAGCACATCGAGACGGGTGTAATGAGCACCGGCCCCGAGCTTCATGTAGGGGGGAGGCGGCCTATCCGGCTGCACTTGCATTTTTTAATTCCAAACGTAATTCGGTTGCATGGTTGCATAGAGTTGCACCCTTTTCCTTCCCTAACTCTACTACCCTTTTATTTTGGTCAACAGTTAGATTGCATGGTGCAACGGGTACTTCATCTATGCTACCGGTTTTTTTCATCCACATCATTTTTCGATGGCAGTTGGAGCAAAGGACATCACACTTCTTTATCTCTTGTTCTACCCACTCCCAGCTATATCCTACGGTTAGCTTGGATACGCTCTTGAATTTGGTGATTGGATCGCGGTGGTGGAAGTCCAGGCAGCACGGCTCTGATTCCCCACAAACTTGACATCCTCTTTCACGCTTAATAGCGTTTACTCTATCCTTATTGGACATTTCTAGCTCCTTGGAACAATAATCTGAAGTCCCACGTAGTGCATCTGTTGTTCATACCGCGATCCCATACGCTTCTTTTCCATTCCAGGTATCAGTTTACGCAGGGTACGTCCGACTTGGGACGAATTCATAGCTTTCAGATTCATGCTATCACAAAAACAGATATACTCGTTCATAAACCTGCTCGTTGTTTCAGAGCAGCTGGGGTCTGGATTACATCTCTCGTCCACGAACTGGGACAGGGAACAGTTCTCGTGCCTTACAGTGGTCTTGGCCTGCTCAAAGACCTGGGAGGTAGTAAACTTGCCCTGTCGCTTGAGACGCTTGAGGCCCTCGATCGCCCAGTTGAAGATACCCGGTAGTTCCCAGCGTAGGGGCCAGGACGTCTTCTCAGAGTTCAGGAGGGACAGGTCTATCTCATGGTCCTGGATTCGGACGTTCATAGGAACGACGATGAATCGGTCCCATAGAGCCTCAGAGGGGTCCTTGACTTGGGGGAAGACATTAGTGGCCACGATGATCTTGGCAGTCATCTTGAGGGAGACTGGGTCCTTATACTTCCTGTCCACAAGGATAGTATCCCCCCCAGTAAATCTCTTGATGACGCCCTCAGCCAGTCGGTCAATCTGGTTGCAGTCCCCACAGAAGTTGACTAGTTTCCCTACCATCTCGTGAGGGGAGAAGCGGTTCCAGAAACATTCCAGGGGTACTGCACTTCTGTTCTCAGGTCCGATTACAGCTTCCAGGATGTTAGAGAGGGTGGACTTGCCGGTACGTGCTTCCCCGAACAGGATCATTAGCTTACGGAAGCTGTTGTCCTTGGTAAGGCAGTACCCGAACCACTCCTGGAGCACGTCCTGAGAGGGCTTATCCGGTAGGACCTTATCAAGGAAGACGTGGAATTGTGGGCATGTGGCTTCGGGCTCGTAGTTGTAGCTCATAACCACGGCACTGAACCAGTTGGAATCTGGGCGAAGTCGGATGGGTCGGATCGGACCAGATGCAAGAACGTCCAAATCAATTAGACAATCTTGAAAGGCCAGGAAGTTGCTTGTGTCGTCGTAGTGGTCCACGTTCACGTAGAGGGGCATGTCTACGGTACTGGCTACAGAGACGCAGTCCAGCACTCTGATATGGTTACGGAGTTCCCTAACGGCTGCTAGTCGAGAGTCCTCCTCCTCTTCGTGCAACCAGAGAACCATCATGCCCGTAAGGTCGTCTTCGGACTGTACCCGGTAACGACCTTGGGACCAAATCCACCATTCCTGTCGATAGTACCGGAGGGTTGATGGACTCCCAAACCGGTCCTTTACAAATCTTGCCGCTAGTCCGAGATACTTGTCGCTTTTTGACATTTGTCATCCTTTTGGGTCCTACGCGGATCAGCACAGGACCTACAGAGAATGACGCAACGTGCCAGAGCCTCATCTATTTCACAGTTTGTCACAGTCTTGGACCGAGAAAGCTGAGACACCGGCACATCCGACTCTCGGGGATCGGAGTACTTGAACACGAAACGTCGTGCTTCGTATGGCGTGATTACTGAATCAAACCAGTACTGTTCAAATCCATCATCAGGAGTAAGATACCGTTCGTCCTCTATCTTACCCCGACCACATTCTACGCAACCAAAGCACAAAACACTTTCTTTCTTTTCTCGTGCAATGTAAGCGTCTTTTTCTTTGCGGGTCACGCGGTTTTTTCCTCCTCATTACTATAGGTACGTCACGGCGACAAGTCAACCCCAAATTCAAAATGGGGGCGGCCGTGAAACGTCGGCGATTCGGCGATCCAAAGACGTACTACCTTATCTTCTTTTTCATCGCCGCCCGCGAAACCGTCTCCCGGCTTTTCGACATCGCCGCTGCTACCGCCATCTGGTGCCGCTTCTTTCGACGCTTCCCCGGCCCGAACGATGGGCTCTCCAGCGTCTCTTTTATGTTGTCGCTGATGGTCTCTTGACTGGTTCCGTCTTGAAGGGGCAATGACTAATCCTTATTGCCTCGCCTGGCTACAGCAGATAGGGCGGCTGCTTTCCGGGCGGCCTCCGCAGCTTTCTCGAGTTCGGGAATAATTGCCTTCCCTCTCCTACGCTCTTTTTTAGCTTTCCCGGCTTTTGGAGCATCAGGGGTTATACCCAAGAACTTCTCAGTACGATAGATAATCCTCGTAGCGTGCCGAGCAGATTCAGAGTCTGACCTGTCAGCTTGTTCCTCGTTCCGTAGGATCATTCGAGCCCTGGAAAGCTGGCTTTGTAGCTTCTCCTTCGTAATGTGGCTATGGCCTTCTTTGTCGGGCATTAGTACTTCTCCGTTGGAGTCTCGTCCTTCTTGTGGAAATTAGCTTTCTGGGTCATGGCCGACTGAGTTACAGTAGTAGTAGCTTTCTTGGCCTTCTTCTTCTTTCGTTCCTTCTTGTACTCTCGGTAGGACTTCTCTAATTGGTGTCCCGCCGAAGCACCAGCAAGACCAGCTTTGAGAATCCGTCCGGCCGTACCACGACCTGACATAGCTGCGGATGCGGACGCAAGAGCCCCAGTAAGGCTAGTCTTATCTTTGGAGCTGTCTTCGGACTTCGTTTCCTTAGACGGGCCGGGCCGGTCTCTCGATTTTGGAACTGGCTTGAGAGTGTCGGACAGTTGTGTTACCTTAGCAGCCTTCTGCTTTGCTCGGTTCCCAAGGTTAGACTTCTTGTTGGACTCCCAAGTCGATTCGTATTGTCTTATGGCCATTATGGTTTCTTCTTTAGACAACTCTTACAAGTAACATAGGTCCAGTATGTTCTGCAATTTTCCGGGAGTAGGCCTGATACATTCTTTCTACAAAAAGCTCGTATGTACTCCCAATCAAGAATCTTGTGGATTTTAACTTCTGCCACTTTGCTCTCCCGGCTTAGACCATACTCGCGTAATTGGCATGAGCTTGTGCTACGGCCATGAGGGCACGCTGCCTGTTATTCATGCCCTGCTGTAGGGTCCCCATAACCTTGTTCAGACGACGGTTTTTTGGCCGGGCTGCCTGCCGCCTTTTTGACTCTTCTCTTGAAGCGAGAGCTTCCGTACCCGCTCCAGCGATAGCACCTGCGATCATTCCAATTGCCATAAGTTACTCCTGTACTATACCACGCCTTCGAGTCCTCATGTCGGCCATGGGCTCAGCGAAATTTCCACCAATTTGACGTCCTTGGGGATTGAAAGGTTCGGTGAATCTACCCATACCCCCGGGGGTAGCCTGCCTATTTACTATGGAATTTAGGGCCGAGTTAGAAGAACGTCCTACTTGAGTTGGTGCTTGCTGTCCTCTCTGACCTTGCTGTCGTTGGGACATGAGTTGTTGCATAATGCCTTGTTGGGTCATGGCGTTCTGTTGCCCTGCCATTTTTTTCTTCTTGGCTAGTCCCTGGGACAGTCGTTCGGAGATCATACCGAGGGCTCCGGTTTGGCCGGTACGTCGTTGTTCTTGGGAGGCTTGTAGGGACTTTTGTTGGAAACCTTTGCTGTAGTCTACCTTATTACCCTTGCCTGCGGCTATCTGCATCTTGGCTCGCATTTGTGCTCTACTAGCCATTGGTTATACCTTGTGCCTTTCCTTTTCAAGTTCCTTTTTGAGGGGGGGAACCTCTTTTGGTTTGGGGTGAAGAATCATGTTCCGATATTGGTGCATAGCGTCTAGGGTAGTTTGTCCAATAAGCATTTTCATTTCCTTCTTGGTTTCGGGATGCCACTCGGATTGATGAGAGCCGGGAGAGGTACACCCTGTGATCCAGATGAGGCCGTAGCAGACCATGGCGGCAATGAATCCCAGGAGGGTTACTTGTCGAGTGGTCCGGTCGTTCATCGGTCTCGTGCCTGGGAAGTAGAAATTAGCATTGTGCCTCCGGCATTTGGGCGGTAGTCACGTAGACGTTTGGTCGGTAGGGTGGGCAGTAAGGAAAGATACGATAAGGGTCCACGGGGTATACCGGGTACGGTGGTTCGTTGTTTCGTTTGGATTGTCCACAGTGGGGACAGTAGCCGCAGTGGGGGCATCGGTGGTCTTGGGTTGGGACTGGTGTTTGTGCAGCCAGGTCCATTTTGGAGCTGATTCGTTGTAGATCAGCGTCATTAACGATGTCACTCATATCGGTTCCTTGCTTCTTGGCAGAGGCGGTCTAGTTTAGCTGAGAACTCGGGGGTGAAGACTTCGTCTAGGAGGTCCTCCCTTTCATACTCATCCATACCCTCAAAAATTTCCTCCAAGTACTCGTCATCCCGGTCGTTATCATCTACTAGTAGCATATCAGTTCTCCTGTCGCTGTAGTATAGGCAGGTGGGAGGGGAAAGTCAAGTGGAAAGTGAGATTGAGTTCCAGAGTTTGATGGCTTGGGCCTCGATCTTGTGTTCGTTATTGGATGGTCCTTTGTCGTGGGCGACAGGTCCTTCAAGACCGCAGTCATAGTCAAGGCAGTAGACTTGGGCTCTCCAGCCTTCGGTATAGTGGCTGGTTAGATTAACAACGGCATCATATCCACAGGCGGGGCAGGGTTTGGGTTTTGGGTCGGTAGGCATTAGGGTCCCCTTGGCGATTGAATGGATGTTCCGGAATCGAACCGGAGTGCAGCTTGCTCACCACGACCTTTCGCTCTCCGTACTACACTTACGGTCCAGCTCCCCGGATTACCCAGGGATCGACTATCAGGACGACCAACGTCCTTTACACCCACGGGATTATATGGCAGAAAAGGGGGGAAAGTCAAGGGAAATCTAGGAAATCTTCAGGTTGAGGGCTGCTACTAGGTTCTTAACATCCGCTTTGATGATTTCCTGTACCTGGTAAGAACCAAACTCTACGACAAGCTTGTGGGGTAGGAGGATACTAAGGTTGACTTCGAGGAAGTTTTCGAGGGCCGTGTTGGGGTCACATCTGAATATGCGATCTAATGACGGGCTGGTAAAGCTGTGGGTAATCATGAGGGTCTCCTGTTAATGACGGCGAGCACGGGATTATAGTCGGTGGGAGGTAGGAAGTCAAGTTTCAACGGGCGTTGAAAGGGGGGAATTTAGTGAAATTTTGGTGAAAACGGGAGGTTCTATTCCGCTACATGACCGGACTTTCCTGGGGGCCGATGGGGGTCCGATAATAAGGCAAGCTATGGGTGTGTGTTTGGCGTCCGATAGCTCAACGTCTGATAGTATGATGCCCCCTACCCCCTCTAAGTGCGTGGTTATGGGACGCTTTGGCCTGCCGGTGGTAGGGTTTGTGAGGATTATAGGGCTATGAGGTGTGAAAACCACGCGATGTGGCGTTTGTGCATCATCAAGGGGCCGATAATACCGCCCACCTGCCAAAATGACAGACTGCCATAATGGCAGCCTAAACTTGTATTACGAGGAAAGCCCACCAGCCGACCCCAACGTCAGCTAGTGAGCTCCGGGTTTGTTTATGCCCGGTCGCGGCGACTCGAACACCGATCACGTGAGTTAGGTCCCGCGATGCACCATGCCGAATCCATTTGTTAGACTAACCTCTTGTGCTACTAGTCCTCTCGACTACCTGCCAGCTCGACAACACTTATAGTTATCAGGACTGCAATCATGCATTCAACGAATCCCATTGTCCTGTCCCCATCGTCTCAACCGTCTCAATTCTTCAACGCTACATCGTCTTCGCACGGATACTCATAGACTGGTACTGGTTTACCGACTAGTTTTCTTCCTACCACTTTACGTTCGGTAAGATAGTGCTCGTCATAGAGGGCGTCAGTCCCGGTTGCCGCGTCGCAGGCCTCTTCTGGAGTATCCCCTTCAACAAAGTATCGCATACGCTGGGTAATTGATTCAACCACTACTACGCTCCAGAGTTTCACTTCAATTCCCCCTATCTACCTTGCTCCGTGCTGGCCGTTCGTATTCCCGATCTGTCGCTTCAGTAGCCCTACTCCGATCTACCACCTCATCGGCCACAGGCTCCAGGTTGACGTTGCACCTCATAATCCGACACTCCGATAACAATCGTCCACATCGGTTACACTTCAAGGATCTCTCATCTCTCATAGCACACCTCACATTCCCCACACTGGCACATCGGCTCTCCCAGCTCATCCCGCAGGTCCGAGAACAACGCACTAATCGTCCGATCTGCCGCGTCCGATCCTAGGTCAATTCGGACGTTGTCGATGATCCGATCCAATCCCGCAAGGTCAGATACCTTCATCGATCCGTTCCTCCAACCTGTCAAGTAGGTTTTTCTTGACCACATTCAAGTGCTCCTGAGCCTCATTCCATGCCTCACTCGCCTCCGCCTGCACCTTACTCGCCTCTAAGCATAACTGTACGGCATTGTCATAATCATCTAAGAGCGTTTTTCCCATTAGTCACCTACCTTTTCCGTGTTATGCCCACCACACTTGGGGCACATCTTACGGCAACCAAGTACGGTAGTCCACACCGACCAGACCCCCCACGACTTACAATCGTTGCACATAACATTAAGATCGATGGTGCCCCCATTTATTATAGCACAATCCACAACGTGTGGCAAGACGAACCATGGCAGTGTTACGTTCATACTGGTTTTCCGTCCAACGTCATCGGATGGTGGGGGAATGCCTGTCGTATTAGCATCACCCTAAACCATGCCTCACCGCAGGTCTTGCATTTGAGTACCATCGGCTTTGACGTTCTAGTGTGTTTCCACCTAAGTACGTTCACAGTTATTGCCCCCTACATCAGGGCCACGTACACGATAGACCCAAGTAACAGTAGCTTTAGTCCATCGTATACGTGGCACATCGGTCCACCCTAACCTTCTCTGGTTACGTTGACGCTCACCTTACAGTCCCCGACCGTCTGAAACCCACCACTAGTGGCTACCAAATCAACAATCCGAATCTTGTCCGGGTCTGATTTGGTCGGATTCGGACTCCCCGCAAGACAAGGATTCCCACTGGCATTGTGGGAGATTCCCTTCGAGTCTAGTCGCATGACAATCTCGCCATTTTCCAGTGTGATCGAAAGGTTTTTCTTGCCATACTTCGCTGCTTCCTCTTTCGCCATCGTCCATTCTCCCTTATAGGAACCAAAAAACCGTGCGGTCTCATTCGCCGCGTTACACCCTAAGTATACCGCCCGCTCGACCGCTTGTCAACCGCCCACCTAACTTTTTTTCCCTTGGTTGCATATCGTCATCACATGACACATTATTACTAGATTTGTTACAATCACCACACCACACGTAAAGCATATAATCACCACAGGCCATCCAGTCATTACAATCCTCCTCTAGTTATAAGACAAGGCCGGGAGAGTCTGATAACCCACCCAGCCTAGTCTCAGTCTGATAACCTAGCCAATCTCACTATTCAAGGCTATGAACCGGAAATTAGCTTTACTTAGCCTCGATCCAGTAGATCAAGTAAACTCTTTCCAACTCTCTTCTTGGCACTATAAAGGTGGTCAAGGGACTTTACAGCTTCGTTGTACAACCTTGCCAACCTTTCGTATTCTTTCTTGATTTTATTAAACGTCATTCCTGCTCCTCCAGCTCTCCCTTTTTCCACTTGTCTGTCCTTATCATGGCCGCTATGGACTCCCGTACAGTTGGAAGGGAGTCCTCCCGGTTGGCCTCATGCAGCCTAAGACCTCTCCCGGCTACGGAATCTCTACATATCCACCCCGAACCCGGATGCTCATGCCTGGCATGTGAGTCCAACCAGTCCAACAGTTCTGTATCAGTTAGCATTAGTCTTTCCACGCTTCAATGGCACCCACTAGCCCCTCCCCAAACTCTTGTACCACTTTTACCTGGGCTTCGGCCTTAATTCTAGCCGTTTCTAACTTTACATATCCAACGGCCCCCACCAAAAAGAATAGCCCCCCTAGGATACTACACACAAGCCAACATACTTCCTCTCTGTCACTCATCTCTTGTCCTTTCCAAAATAACCATGTGGTAACTCACCCTTACTTCTCTTTACTTGATCCTCCGGGTCTTCCAGGTCCGGGTTATCATCATACCTACTCTCCCACCTCACAAACAGTACAAAGATGACCGCTATGACTAACAGTCCCCACCATACCATTATTTACTTCCCCTTAATCTTCTTTACTGTACCTAACTGAATTTGGTAGTAAGACCTTAGAGTCGCTACACAATCATTAAGTGCCTTATTGTATTCCCCCTGAGCCTTATCGTCCGCAGCCTCTAGTCTATCAAACCCCGCATTAGAATCCTCAACGTCCTGCCTGGTCTTTTGATAGGTCTTCAGAGTCTCCGTACAACGCTTCTGGGCCTGTTTGTAAGCCTTTTCACTACTCGCCTTAGTCTTCATCCTTACTCTCCTCTATAGACTCAAACAATCCACGCATCCAAGGCGGACACTCCTTGGACGGATACACATTCAATAGTCCTTCCTTATCCAGCACAGCCCTACCCCCGGCCATTAGGGCAAAGGCCTTACACAAGATACTGATGACTGGACACAGTGCATGTATGTCCTCTCCCATCTGCTTGGCCAATCCAGTAGCTACCCTATCTATGAAGTCATCCGTTACACCCCCCTTGATTACCACAGTAGCAGAGTAAATACTACCCTTGAGCTGCAACGTAGTAGCAATCTCGCCAAGACCAACGTCTATCTGCTGCCCACCACTTATGGCCAAACTAGCGGTCAGCACCCTAGCGTCATCCTCTGGGCATCTCTGGTAGTTAAGGTTCATTATCTACCCCCTCATTACAAGCAATATAGTCGTGGGCCTCAGCACATTCTCGGCATAAATCCCCATTACATCCATTACAGTAATCATCCGGACTATCACTATTGTCCAGTGCAGAATCACAATCAGTACAAGTAGCAACGGCAGGGGGGTCTTCCTTGGTAGGATCACTCGCAACATCTGGGACTAGTTGACCAGACTCATTACACGGTTCAGTTTCAACTGACGATATTTGATTGTCCCCAGAAAATTCCAACTTAGTTAATAGAGCAAACTTAGGGGTATTATGGTCTTGGCAAAAGAAGATAGGAATCTGTCTAGCCTCTGATAACGCAAAGTCCCCTCTACTTACTACGTCAAGCGGCATCCCTTTACTTTGTATAGCCTTTGCACACTCTACCACCTTAGCACGCCATGCTGGTGGAGGATTTACATCAAAAGGCCAATAAGATACCCTTCCCGGGGAGTCCAGATTAAATCTGTTTACTACACCTGCAAGAATCTTCCTCCCTACGCCGTTTATGTGTAAAACTCCGTTTATGCTTGTACACGGTTCTGAAGCCCGGTCGTTGAACATCCAGGTGTCCGGCAAGGCATACTGAGGAACCAGTGGTGGAATACCCAACTCGAGACTTCGTCCTGCTGACTCAAATAATTCTTCAGGCATGACAACATTGTAATATACAGGCCACACATGAGAACTAAGCCACTTATCATCTGTGAGTCCCAAGAATGAAGTAAATAATAGGAGAGAATTCGCATCGTAAGGCTTGAAAAGATGGGGGTAAGCACAAGCTACTGCAAGGGTTGCCAGACGACGGTATGTCGGATCACGATCTTCTAATATATTCTGGTAGCCCTCACTATCTGTATAGAGACATCTCAGTATGTCTTCAAGAAAGTCTGACACCCGAGTACCCCCTAGCAACTTCCTAAAGTCACAAGCAGCCGGAGTAGTGTTTCCAGGTTGGGCTAATGATACTATAGCTACAGTTATCTTGTCCATCCGACACAGACTCGTTACTCCCGATTGGATATACAAATTTGACAAGGAAGATATTCCCTTGGGGAATTCTTCCTCTATTGACTTGGTTAGATGATCCGCTCGTAGTGGACAAAATCCAAACTGCACCTCCGCATCAGGAGGGGATGGACACAGTCTCAAATACGCACTGGACGGAGTACCAGAAGTGCCACGCACTAGAATAATCCAAGCACCTCCTCCTTCTTCTAGCCAACAATCCTCTACATGTGGTACTCCAATCCACATGACGCCCCTAAGGTGCTCACCCCCCTGAGGCCAAGGAAAGTGTCTCCCTAGGCCACGTTCACTTCTTCGTGGTGCCTGAAGTTCGGCCATGCACTTATTCACAACGGTCGATATATTCGTAGGTTGTGGACGAAACTCCTTATTAGCTATAATCCATGCTTCTTTCGTAAGAGTACGAGGCCTTACATTATCTGGTTCTATCATAATCACTCCCCTTTCCTAGGCCTAATCCTTAATCTGCTTCCAGTTGGGGTAGAACATACCCGGTCACACCACGCAGAGAGCTGCCCATACTGGACTGCCGTCATAATGTACCAATTGTCATTGTAGAATACGATACGCAAGTCCCCCAAACTCTGTGGATTCACCTTAAAGGCCTCAATAATTCCCATTGTACTTTCAACAAAGTCCAGACCCTCTTCTTTACCCTCAACGGACTTCGCCTTTTTAAGCTCCTCAAAGCCCTCAATACGCTTGTGCAAGTCTGCTCTCACTTGAACTGACCTAGTCTTACGTACCACTATCCGTTTGGGAATAGTCAGCAAGTCCTCCAAGGATCGTCCACCACTAGTTACAAAGTCAACCTTAGTCCGATCAACTTCCTCTAAAGACCCCTCTTCTAGTTGAAATGTCTTACCTGCTATGGCCCCATTGATCGTATACGAGCCATCCCGTCCAAAGATCAAATGGAGTCCAGACTTCTCTGGCTCAGCCCAGTCCTCCACGTCAGTACTACTGGGACTACAACTGTTGCTCGGATGTACATGAATAGTGCCAATCCACCTAGCCAAGTCCCCAAACTCTCCCATCTCCTCATCCGAGGCCTTCCAGGTAACCTGGCCAGCTGTCCCCTCTTGCAAGGGCACATAGTACAGCCACGTTGGAGAAGTACGGTGGAAGCCCACCAACATGACAACTTCCCGATCATACTTGGAAAAGAAGTTATCATATAGCCAAGCCAACTCTTCCATTGGAGGAAACGAATTCCAGTCAATTTTATCCACATAGACCTTTGGAGAATCCTTTCCTACCTTGGCGGGGGCTAGGCACTCAATAAGCCCAAATCTCCTATCATAGACCTGCTTGTCTTCCCCAACTACAAGTGACGTGGTCTTCAGGTCAATCTTTACAAGGTCATCAAGTTTGAGCATGTCCTGCATTCCGCCTAGTGAGGAGAGACCCCATCTAGTTGGTACCCAGTCTTCGATCTCATCCAATAATCCAGCCCCAAACGGATCGTGATCCTCTAGCCAATCCTGATACCGACTATCCTCATTCTCCTCTACCGCCTCCCCATACTCGTCCAAGTCCATCTGACCCACTCGATTACCTTGATACCGCACAGGCAGAGTCATGTCATTACCGCCTTTATAAGAGGAACATACGTATGCCACACGCTAGTAGTTCTTGGGCCTGTTTCCCACCAGAACTCTTTAGCACTTCCAATAAGTCCGCCCTCAAGTAGGCCAGCCACGTCCTCGATGCACATACCCACACACACGCCAGTCAAGGCATTGGCTCGAACATCCTGTGGATTACACCGATGACCAGTATCATCCTCTTCTCCCACATCCTCATGGTACTTACGCCAATCCAGTATGGCTTTTCCATCCTGCCATATACCCGAGTAGCACTGGCCATTAAGTCTTTCACATCCCGATACCACCATAATCCCAGGACTAACTCTCCCGGCCAACCACTCTGCCACCTGCAATCGAGTATCATCATTATCCACGTTCACAATGGCCAGTACAGGCTTACCCGATGTCTCCGTCCCTAGGAAAGGATCACTCGGCGAGAATCGTGCCATTATTTCAAGACCCTCTTCCTCTCCCAGTATTTCTGCTGCTATACTGACCTTGGTCACTCCTGGAGCACAAAGGGGCCACTGACGCTCTTTGTTATCCGGGGCTAGACTATCTGGATCAATGAAGATAGTCGAATGCTTCCCCCCATATCTCCTCCTCAGAACAGCCAGGTAAGGACTCGCCGCATAGAATGTCCCACCACACCCCACAAACACCCATATATAGTCATTAAGAGTCGTCATTACCTGCCTCCCTCCACCCCCCGTAACCGAACTCGTCTATGTCTTCAACGAATCCCTCATACTCCTCCGGCTCATGCACATCGACTACCGCCCCATAGCCATCCATGTAATCCTCATCACTCGCTTCAAGATTACTAACACGCCTCTCCAGCTCCTCTACCCTCTCTAGGAGAGCAGCAAACTTTCTTGTCATCGCCCTTTCCTTTCAAAAGCCGGGAGAAACAAACCATGAACAGGGGAAGGTCCGACCCTTTCCCCTGTTCATGGTCCATCTGCTCTCTCCTAGCGGCTGTCTTGGTCCCCTATGCAGCCAGTCTTAGACTTCCTACCCCTGCTTGCCAGACCTCGGGATCTGGGAAACCTGGTCCCCATTCTGGAGAGGCGTATTGGGAGTAGCGGGACTCCCATTGACCCGCGTGGTGCAGGCCTTAATGCCCCTCAGATGTCCATCCTCAATCAATGCCTGGACAGTGCTATTCTCCGGCACCTGGGTATCCACAACCTCTCCACCCCTCCCGATCCTCACGTTGATCATACCATCGAGAACGTCCTCATCGTACATCTAATCCTCCCGTTTCTGCCACCGTGTGGCCATGTTCCCCTAGTCTAATCATTGTCTTTATGTCCCTGACTAGGGAACCTGGAAATTCCATGTAGACCAAGTAGACCACGCTTTGGTGCCAGAAAGCAACGTGCTGTCGACCGACACAAAGGGTGTTTCCATCCGTATACACTGAACCATCCAGGCTTGCTCTGGAGCGTCGTGCGAGGAACCATTCCACCGCTTTTCTTCGACTCTCCTCCGTCTCTCTCGCTCGTGCCATAGAATGTCCCTCCATGAACTATTCTCATGGCTGCCTCCTAAGAACCAAGACTGCCTTACGTCCTTCCCCAGGCCCAGTGCATGAGGCGTTCAGCGGTCGCTCGATTCTATGCCGCCGGATCGCCCGGAAGCAACCCTTTTTATTTTATTTTTTGCATCCGATAACCCCCCATCGGTGGAGGAGGTGTGAATAGATATGGATTGGTAGTAGTCTACAGCGCGGGCAAGCGGTAATTAACTTTGCTTACCGATTAGACTCATAAACTCAGGATTGGCTCTAGCAAACTCAGGTATGGCTTCACACAGCACCTCCACAATCGCCTCCTCACCCTTGGCGTGGTATCCATCTAACATGCCGTGTAGGGCCTCGTGAAGTACTATCTCTACCTTTCTAGTGTGGGGAAGTCGCTTGTAGACAGATATGGTAAGGTGGTCAATATCAATCAGACCAATAGTGTCCTCAGACAGGTCCCTCGCGTTGACTTGTTTGACCTTGAACGTCCTCCCCCTAATCTTGAGAGTACGTGGGATCATTTCCTCCTCCTCCCCTTTACCTCTCCCGGCTTAGAACCGCCTCCACTGCCGCTAGTCTCTGAGCCACCTCATCCAACGACTCATCCACGTTACGTATGTCCTCCCTGAGTAGTCGCAGATGTTCAATAGCGGTCGCTTCAACATAGGACACCATCTCAGCCCGTGAGACGTTATCAGGAGCCACAGTCAACCAGAGAACCGCCAGGCCCACCAGCACGCCTACAATGACCCCAGCAACAATCTCTCCCGGCTTCGTCATCAGGGTTGGAATCCAACAACGCTCACGTCGTCCAGGTCATCACTCCCATTGCCGGTCGTAAACGATACAGAATGCACCGCCACTTGTCCACCACAGCTTACATCTACCGAGTGAACCCCGCCCACTCCAGTAGCTGCTCTCGGAGAAAGCAGGAAGTGACCCAATCCATTGGCCGTGGTAAAGGTCTCAGATACAGTACCACTGAGTTCGGTATTGATCTTGACCCGGACCTCTTCATTTACGCAGTGATTGGTTACGATACACGGTCGTACCGGGGGATCAAATAGAATGATCCTCGGTAGGGTTTGGTCGTTATCAGTTCCGTCCGCAGCCTGGGTCCCCGTTGTCGGAGCCCCAGCCCGCACAGTTCCTCTACCCATGATTTTCCTCCACTATTAGGCGGATAGTTTCCGACTTATGGCCAATGACCTCACGTGAAGATCCAGAGGATTCGTACTGCCTTCTTGGATACCCACCACCGGCAGGAGGTCCACGTCGGCCGCATGGGCCAAGGAAGTATGTACCAGATTACCATTGATGTAGTACCGGCATCGCCGATTAGCATCAAACTCCACCTGGAAGAGATAGACCGAGGATGCAACTACTGCAACTCCGGTATCTGCTGTGGTATCCGTAGAACTAATGCTGTTGTTGACCTGCCAGTTGGTGTCGGTTCCATTAAGCCACCTGAACACGGCTTGGTCGGCCTTATCCCCAACAACGAAGGGAGACGAAAGGCCTAGCGACATGCCGATCATAATCACGCCCGTGACTTCCAGGACATCCGTCCGGACAAGAGCCTCAAACTTCACCTCGTCCTTCGTACTCCACGTAATCCCCCGCCACAGGCTTCTATTGTCCGCGTCGGCTGCTGGCTCCATAATTACCTGGTCCGCAGCCGCACTCTGAGTGGTAAATTTCAGACCATGATCGGGATCATAGGCACAGTTGCCATCAACCACGTTTGTACCACTAATCTCAAAGTCTTTGTCTTCCAGCAAAATGGCAGTGGCGTCCACGCCGACCAATCCATGTTCCCCGGCCCGCCAGATCAGTTGAATCCTGTCGGGATCACCTAGTACACTCGTAACGATCTGACTCATCTTCGTTGCTCCTTAGCTTACTCTCAGTCCCTGTACTTCAACAAGAAACTTTACAGTTGGATTGTTCCCAATACTATCCGCTTTTGATTCAAACTTGCACCGTAGGCCTTCATTCTCTGAGACCGTCGCGGGCACCTGATTTAGAACTTCCAGTTCCCGAACGTCACCCGACTCCATATCACCTACATGTGACCACGGCAGGATGTCCGTCCACGCACCACTACCATCCCCATCTTCAACAACAACCCGGATACTTCCGAATCCGGTCTTGAAATCTCTTGACAGACTGGAGATACATCGTACTTTTATCCCCAACACCCTAAACTTGAATGGGGCATCAGTTGACATTGGCGTGGTCGTTGTAGTCTGTACCGCAGCAGTCGTACTGTGGGTAAAGTAGAACAAGATTGAAAAGGGCACTCCAAATGCCACATTTCCATCGGCCAAAGTAAGAGCATCAGGCCCCATACTGTGCAGCATACTCTCAGGGTCCTGCGTGACTACGCCAAGTACCCCATCAGCCGTCAGATTTACCTGTGCTCCGGTTCTCCCGGTTTCATTTAGACTCATTACAGGTTCTCCGTTACAGTGCGAGGCACCACTACGTACTCACACATAACCAGGAACTTACCTCCACCGTCCCCCGCTGTTCCTGACTCGTTCCCCGCCGTAGTGAGGGCCACTTCAATCCCGAAACCCGCCGGAACATGGTAGAGCGTCCGGTCCTCGGTATTTGCTCGGTTATCCCAGTTGATAAGAATATCCGCATCTACTGCGTGCCACTCTCCCACTGTCGCGTTGTCAGTTGAAGTGATCACGGCAAGAGACGCAGGAGACGAGCCCTTGGTCCTGACAGTAATAACTGCCGCCGTATTCGCGTGGGTAACCGCTTGGGTCGTAAAGGTCCCCAGACTCAGAATGATAATGCCGGTTCCGGCCGTATCATCCTCATGTACTAGAGTGTGATACTTGTCCAGAATCTGGTTATCATTCTCATCCCCGTCAATCTCAAGCATAGCGATCTTGACCGGTACAGACATGCCCCGATTGGGAACCTTGTCCTGGGAATGAGTACGAGCCTGCAACGAGCTATGAATAGTAAAGTCAGTACCTGCCATTACACCACCACCCTCATGCACATGAAGTAGATTGTAAAGTCCGCCTGCTCAGTAGAACCCAGCAAGACCGAGAGCTGAAGACCCTCGTCCTCATCTACCAGGTCGTAGGGGGCAATGAGCTTACCGGCCCCATCAGCCGAGAATCCCACATCATTCTGGTCTAGGTTCAAGTCATACGCCTCGCTCATAGCGTTCGCAGCCGAGGCCGAATCAAGGTGGTTAATCGTCAGAGTTCCTTCCGGAGCTGTGGCCGACGCACCAGCCGTGACCCACCACTTGATTACCCTGAACAGGAAGGGTGAAGGGCCGTTTGGCGTCCCAGCCGTACCTGCCGGATCGAGCACGTCTAGAGTAGACGTTCGACCCCCAGTCAGATCATCCATTACGACCGTAAATGCCATAATAAACGGTTGACCATACTGGGTTGATACAATCGACTCAGCATCATCAGCAGCAATGGCCGTACTCTGAAGGGTTACGCCACTCTGTACCATTCCCTCGGGGTTTTGCAAGAGCAGGCCGGTTACCGCATCAATCGACTCGGTTACGTTACGTCCCGTTGCTCCACTTTCTTGTAGTCCCATTCTGTTTCCTCTCGTGCCAAAAAATGAGGGGGAGGACGGAAATAAATCCCGTTGCCTCCCCCACTCTCCCGGCTTCAGTCGTTATCCACCATGCTCTTTACGGTGGCAATTTGCGTCATCTACCTTTACTATAGGCCCCGCGATCGCCGAAGTCAAGTTAAAAAACCGACAAAACTACAGAATTTTTCATTTTGGTTTTTCGCTTGACTCGACGTAAAACGCTGCCTATAAGAAAGGTGCCGCGACGCCGAACGCCGCCCGGAACCGAACGAAAATGTTGGACGAAGAGGCACAAAACGCAGTAGACGAAGCCCGTAAAGAGGGTTACAATGAGGGTTATGAGAAGGGACATAATGAGGGTTATGAGAAGGGTGAAGAAGACAATCAGGGTCGGATAGTTGAACTAGGACAGGATCTAGACGACCTCCAAAACCGAATAACGGACGTGTACAACTCGTATTAACTACCACTTAAAGGAGAACGAAAATGTCAGATAAAGGACCCTATGAATGTCAACCGCCGCTACCAAACAAGGAAAAAACTAAGCCGGAAGAGGGCGAGCTCCAAAAACTAGCCTCTCGCGTGAGCCAGTTGGAAGGGTTAACAGAGTCTCTTGCTATTGTCGTTCAATCCCTAAACGAGTATAGACAGATCAATGATACCAACGTGAATGAACTCCGGACCAAACTCAAAGAGACCATCGTCTCGGTAGAGAGGCTGGCCAAGGGACATTCTTTCGGAAACCTAGGACTTCCCTCACTCGAAGCATGGAACAACCAAGAATAGTTCTTGTAGGATGAGGTGTTAAATGAGTACTTGGATTACATCATTACTTCGTTCCTTCACTAAGCCCCTCCAGTGGTGGATTGTTATTGCCATTTGGGAGCAGGGACTGAGAGTGAGGCTTGGCAAAACAGCCACAGTGTTAAGTCCTGGAGTTCACCTTAGAATTCCTTATTTAGACCGGGTGTACGTACAGAGCACCAGGCATAGAACTTTGGTTCAGATGCATACAACAGTTACTACCTTGGATAAAAGGACCTTAACCTTTGGCTTGGCGGTGAGCTTCTCTATTAAGGACATTAAAAACCTCTTCAACTCCCTATCCACTCCAGAAGCTACGATTCTAGCTAAAGCCGGGGGAGGTGCAGCCGATTTCATTTCTGCCCACGACAGGATAGACGTAAGTCTACAGTCTATAAGTACGGCTGCATGTAAAGCTCTAGACTTAGAGGCTGAAAAGTGGGGAATCAACAAAGTCGAAGTGTGTATAGTTTCATTTTCGGAGGCACGAACATACCGACTACTGGGCGATGGATATACTGTTACAAGAGGGCTTTCTGATTTAGAGGATAATCGGTATAATGGGTCTCGTTAAAACTTTGATGGCAGCTTGTCATCCTAACTGCACTGCCTGCACACTGCACGTACAGTGCAAAACCACCTGCATCCCAGCAACGTGGTATGGCCGGGAGAGCGGTGCTTGGCCCCAATCTCGCCTCTGCCCCGACCACGAGCGAGCCCTCTACGTCATAGGAGAGGCTCCCGGCTGGAACGAGGACCAAAAAGGCGAGTGCTGGGTTGGTAAAGCCGGACAACTCCTCAAGACCGCCTACATCGACTACTTCAAGTTCTCCAACCGCCTCGACATCTTCCTTTCCAACGCCGTCCGATGTCACCCGCCAGGTAACAAGAACCCCACACGCACCCAACTAAAAATGTGCCAGGGGTTCTACCTGGCCGACATCGTCTATCTCCAATCCCTCTACGATCAGGTTATTATCCTGTGCTGTGGAGCACCTGCGACTCAATCTGTCCTTGCCCTTTCCCTCAAGAAGTCATTCTCTCGCCAAGGTGACTTCACCGACTTTCGTGCGTTGACCGCCCCAACGCCGAAGGCCATCGTCCGCTTGGGGGAGGTGGTCGGACCATTCCTTTCCGATCCGACCCTTCCCCCTTTCCCCCGCCCATGTCCAGTCTTCACCACCTACCACCCAGCCGCCCTCGGACGCGACAAGAACTACGCTCCCTACGTCAGCTCCCACCTCAAGATGCTGAGCGACTACATCGACGGAGACCTTACCTACGAGATCAAGGGTGGCAGCCTGAAAATCCAAATGGCCCCCATGCCGCCCACCTATCCCCTCTCCCGGCTTAGTCTTGACATCGAGTCCTATGGAATTCTCAAGGGCCAGAACCAAACTCAGTTCCACCCCCTTAAGTCCATGGTCCACGACGGGATCAAGAAGGAAGACCTCGTAGTCACGGTTGGACTTAGCTGGCCCAATGAGAAGGATGAATTGGAACACGCGATATTTATTATGAGCCGGGAGAGTCACCGGAGGAGACTATGGTCATGGATCAAGAAATGTCGAAAGAGCGTTGGAGAACCTGGTGGATGCAATACCCACCAGACCCAGCCAAATACCGTATTCGAGTACTTGATAGGGCAAAACCTGAAGTTCGATCTGATGTACCTGCGTCACGCATATCCGGAGTGCAAGACATGGCTGAATTACCCCCTGCCGATAGTAGACCTGATGATCACGAACTACCTCCTCAACGAAGGGAGACCCGAAAAGAGTCTGAAAGCCCTTGCCCCCCTTCTGAGGGTCACTCAGTACAAGGATGGTTTCACGCAGTACAGAGCGGATACCGACCTGGTACTTCACCAGTACAACTGCCAAGACACCGCTGCAACCCTGCTTTCGCAGGAGAAACTAGAGGGGCTTATTGGGACTTTGTACGGAGATTCGACGCCCAAACTGAGTTCCTTCAACCGGGAGTGGTACACGAAACTCCTGTGGCTGACCGTGTGGATGGAGGAAGCCGGGATATCCATGAATCAGCAGGCCTTAGAAGGGCTCTTGAAATCCTACGAGGCAAGGATGGTCAAGCTGGAGAGGGGAATCAAGAACCGGTGGGACATCAGCCTCCGGGGGAAGGGGAGTTCATTAAGCAAGAGAGGGATTATGGACGAGGCCTGTCGTACCTTACTAACTATGAACTTACTCGTGCCCAAGCTGGAGAAGACAGCCACGACGAGGGACATATCGTTCAAGGAAGAAAACCGGAATGCACTCTTAGATGTTTTGCCTGCGACAAGCTCTTCCGCACGCCAGCTTCGTGCTATCTCAACTGCCCACACTGTGGGTGGGACCCTGGATAGGTATCTGTATCCATTGCTGGTGGGCAGGGGCAAAGGTCACATCGATCCAACTACTCGCCTAATTGAAGGCAAGATTTACCCCCGGTGGTATCCCGTCCCGTCCGAATGGGAGGATGGGAGTACTGGGGGAACTAAACAATGTCGAATAGTGGCCAAAGGCCCCGCCTGCCAGACCTTTCCTCCGGCAATCAAGAAGTGCATTACGTCTAGGTATGACTACCTCCTATGGTTCGACTACTCTCAGATAGAACTTCGGATCGCAGCCCTCCTGAGCAACGATCCGTGGATGATGAAAGAATTTAGCAGGCCGGGTTGTGACTTCCACCTGGGTACTGCCGCCAAACTGTTTGGAGAGAAGGATGCAAAAAAAATGCGTCCGGTTGGTAAAGAACTTAATTTTCTAGTGATTTACCTTGGGGGGGCTGCCCGGTACCAGACTGTCCTTCTTCGTAAGAAAAGAATCGTCCGATCCCGGGGGCAGTGCCAGCAGGACATCGACGCTTGGTGGCTGCAAGCCAAGGGCTTGAAGAAGTGGCAGGAAGAACTCTATGAGTCTGCCTGCACCAACGGATACATTCAGCTTCCCCTCGCTGGCCAGTCCCGCACCTTCCTCGGTAACCGCTGGGAGGTACGCGAACAGATGAAAGAGATCGTGAACATCCCGGTGCAGGCTACCGCAGCCAACGTCATGCTCTCGGCACAGTTCGAGTTACAGTGGGCCTTTATGCAAAAGAGAATGAAGGCCGTCCTACCCATAAACGTATACGATGCGGCCTCAATCGAGTTTCCTAAACAGGAGCTGTACGCGGTACAGCATGAGATGAAAAGAATCCTGCCCGATCCGCCCTACTATCAGGCATTGTGCAAGGTTCTCGGACGCAGGCTCCCGCTTGAGTACGATGTTGAGATTCAGAGAATTACAGCTTGACTTCGGTACCGGCCGAGCCTAAAATGGAGAAGAACACATGGATGAACGACGACGAATCAGAGTGTACATCGCAGGGACCATGACGAATGGTGGCAAGGGCTATGACATGAAGTCCATAACCGATGCCATTAAGGTCTACATTAAGCTCATTGAAATGGGCTTCGTTCCCCACTGTCCTCAGTTGACAATGTTCTGTGACTTCGTAGACCCCGGTCGTATTACTCATGCCCAGTGGCTTGAGTTGGATAAGAATTACATTGATGACTGTGACGTGGTCCTTAGAATGCCGGGAGAGTCGGTGGGGGCCGACATAGAATGTGCGTATGCCATCAGTCGTGTTATTTCCATTTCGTGGGGGATTGATGAATTCCTGGCTGGATACGAAGACTGTTACGGAAAGGTACCAGAATGAAACGACTTGTCCGAATCGCCTTGCCCGATGTCCACTTTCCATTCGAGGATGAGGGGCTTCTAGGAGTCTGGTTGAGTCACATGCAAGACTTGAATCCAGACGGAATTGACATTCTCGGGGACTTAATTGACTGCTACTCCCTGTCCAGGTTTGACCGTAATCCGAACCGTAAAGGTACCTTCCAGGAGGAGATCGACCTTGCTTCAGGTTTTCTAAAGGACATGCGTGCGTTAGTCGGTAACGACTGTGACATACGAATGTCTGAAGGTAACCATGAGCATCGCCTAACTAAGATGCTCTGGAGTAAGGCTCCAGCTTTGGCAACCATTTGGAACTTTACCATCCCGGAACTCCTAGGACTAAAAAAACTAGGAATCGAGTGGCACAGCATTCAAAATCCATACCGGATTCGTGATCTCTGGTACACGCACGGTGATGTCCTCCGCAAGCACGCTGGCATGTCGGCCCGTGCCAAGTCCGACTCCATTCATAGCTCAGTAATGGTTGGTCACTCTCACCGATTGGGTTGGTCCCCCTATACTACGTGGGAGGGAATTGAGCAGGCCTATGATGCTGGACACGTAAACGACTACACCCAACTTGATTACGTTCACACTACTCCCAACTGGCAGCAAGGCTGGCCCGTGGTAGAGTTCCTATCCGAAGGGGTACACGATGTCAGCTTCGCTCGGGTCCACAGCGTAGGTAAGAAACGAATCGTGGTCTACAAAGGGGAGGTCATCGCAAAGCTATGAGTACCTCAACAGTAATCATCAAAATACTAGACGATCTCATTTCAGACGAAGGCTGGAGAGAGCAGGAACGTGTTCTCGCTGAGGTACAGGTAGAAATTGAGAAGAGACTTGAACCAGGTTATGATTGGACAGACGATGAGTAAGGGAGACACCCCACGACCGATGAACAAGGAGAAGTACGATGAGTCGTTCGAGTCAGTATTTGGCCGGAAAGAAATCAAGACATGGAACCCAGACGGAGAAGAAGAGGATGCGAACGGCCTTTATTCTCACGAAGAGGACGGAAGCAGTAGCCAAACTAGTAGCGGACAAACTCAAGGCTCTAGTACGGGAGGAAGTATCCAATGAACTCGACCGTAGAGGAATTGACAATAGCCCTGTGGAAGGTGGAGAATCAGATCAGCAAGCTGGTGGACAAGTACCTGTCAACGGAGATGCCAGCGAAGTCGTTTATGACCAGGCAGACACCTCTCCTAATGCAGAGGAGCGTCCTAGTGGCCAAGCTGAAAGTCCTGGGTGCCCGGTCTGTGGGGACGGACTCTTCTTCGCAGCAGCCGAGCGCGGAGTACCCGAGTACTACTACTGTGGATGTGGATACGACAGAAAGACATGATACCAAACCAGATAACAGTACTGAGAGGTGCCTAGACTGTGGAGCAATCCTCTTCTTCTGTAACTGTAGAAAAAGACTATGATACCAGATCAGATAACAGTACTGATTGATAGCCGGGAGAGGCGTCCTTTATTCTTCCCCTCCTGGATCGAGTGGCACGGTGACCGGACCATTACGTCCAGACAGACTCAGATCATCACCAAGGTCTCCCGGATGGAGTCTGGGGACTATACAATCGAGGGATACGACAAGGTCTGTATCATTGAGACTAAGAGGTCACTCCGCGAACTCCACGGCAACGTCTGCACCGAGTGGCCCCGAGTAGCTAAGGCCCTCAAGAAACTATCCGTAGCGTGCAAGTATCCTTACGTGGTGTGGGAAATGAGTACGTCAGAACTGTTGCGTCCGACCAAGCACGTTCCTGATCCTACCCTCGTCATAGACAGGTGGATGCAGGCTCTTACCCGCCTTGACCTACGACTCATGTGGGTGGGTAGGCACGACGAACCTGGTCCCCGACGTAAGCTAGGAGAACAACTGGTCCGGCTCATGCTGGCCCACATAGAAACAGAGGAAGGAAAGAATGACGTACCAACTGAAGCAGGGTAAAGAAAAGCAGACCTTTGAGACCGGTGCCCAACGTGACACCCAGGAGTCCAAGCCACGCCTTGATCTTATCAGCCCCATATTCCTAGAGCGTCTGGGCATGATCCTTACCAAGGGAGCCGAGCATTACGGTGAGAGGAACTGGGAAAAGGGAATGCCCCTCTCCCGGCTTCTATCCTCTGCTGCTAGGCACCTCAACCAAACCATCGACGGACTAGAAGACGAGGACCACCCAGCACAGGCTGCCTGGAACCTCATGGCCTACATCCACACGGAGCACAGGATCAAAGCAGGATCTCTCCCGGCTGAGCTGGATGATTTGCCACGAGAAAAAAATCTGTCTTCAGACTTGACTTTCAGCAAAAAGGAACCTACAGTTGATCAGTCGGCTGTGTGCTGTGGGGTTAAGTATCCACTACGAGGTGGTTACTTTAAGTGTCCCAACTGTAGAAAGGACTTAGACTATGCGTAGTGCAGAATTCAAACCTCCAAAACATGACTCGTCCATCCGTCTTGGGGTACGAGATCATAAGGATGCTCACCCCCACGCCGACAGTAAGTTCGGGTGCAACATGCCTCGGTGTCTTGACGAGTTTTTCAAGGATGTTAGGATAGCTCCCATCAGATCGTCGGCTATCCACGACTTCGAGCATTGCCCCCGTAAGTTTCTCTACCGAAACAAGTTGGGCATAGTTCCACTAAAATACCAGCCCGCTCTTCACATTGGTACCGTCTTCCACCTGATTCTACAGGCTCTGTTCATGGGCAAGCCCCAAGACGAGGCTCTCGATGCGGCCAAGCAGTACTTCCACCGCTTCTGTAACAAGCTGCTTGCCTCTGCTGACGAGGTAGGGTTCACCCCGGGAGGGAAGTCGGTCGAGGGTGTAATCAAGTCCGCCAACGATGACTACCATAAAGCAAGGGCCATGGCAATATCCTTCATGTCCTTCAAACCATTCGATTGGAGTAAGTGGGAACTTCTCTACACTCCAGACGGTACTCCCTGCGTTGAACTTCTCCTAGAGGCCAAGGTCAGTGGTATTCCTGTCCCAATCATTGCACCTTGTGACCTGGCCCTACTCAAGAAGGGCACCAAAGACGTCTTCATTGTAGACCACAAGACAACCAGTTCTGACACCCTGGCTCGTGCTCGGGCCGTCAAGATCAGCTCACAGATTGCCTTATACCGTCTTGTCCTCCAGTGCCACCTAGATGTGTGGGCAGAGGAGAGCGAGAAGTACAAGGGACTCCGAGTTCGTGGGTCTATCCATAACATTATCAAGAAGACCACCATCAAGTATTGTAAAAAGGACCCCACCTTCAAGGACTACATCAATCGGGTCACGGCGTGGTACAAGGAGAAGCATGAGGAGGACCCAGAACACTCCCCTATCCTACAGCCAGAGACGATGTTCACCGAGCCTACTCTTACGAAGGAACTGTTCATGCGTCTCCGTCAACAGGCCCGTGCATCAAGGGCTGCCCCCAGCCTGGACAGATTCTATCGGGCCGGTGACTACGCCTGCTACCAGTTCAACTCAGTCTGTGCCTACGCGGACCTGTGTGACAGCGACCCAGTAATGTGGCCCGACATTGTGCGTACTAGATTTGACATTGAATTTAGAGAAGACTCAGAGGAAGAAAGAAATGACTAATACACTTCTTAGATGTCACACTTGCGGAGTTCCAGGAATAGAATGCTTGAGGACCCTTACACCTTATGCGTCGTTTCTTACTGACGGACAGTATGGAAATCTTTACCAGTGTTACGATTGCCAAAAGGAATCTAGTATTTTCTGCTCTCACTGTAGTGAACCCTTTCCAAACAATAAGCCTTTGCCAGAGCCACTAGATGATGGATCATTTCTTTGCGTAACGTGTGACCACAAACTATTGGAGGAGTTAGATGACTTCACAAGTAATAACTAGTCCCATCCCAAGTGACCTGGCAGACGTACCAGGGATTGCTACGGGATTCCGTCCCGTCGGCGTAAACCGTGGTCGCTATGTCATCTGTGGGAGACCTGGGTGTGGTAAGAGCACCCTAGCTCACAGCAATCCCAAGGCCTTCATACTTGACCCAGAAATGGGGGGCAACACCGTAGATGATCCCAAGGCTATCTGTTTCACGCCTGATCCCGAGTTGGTTCCCGAAGGGGACTCGGCCGAATCCTATATGAATATGATGGAGAAAATCATAGCCAGACGCAAAGCCGGGAAGAGAGAGTTCGATATGATTGTCATCGACACCATAGACGAGCTGATCGAAATCTTTCTCCAGGACTTCTGCCTCAAGCACAAACTGGAAGACCCTCTCGACTACAAGAGCGGGGAAGGTAACGCCTACAGCATCGTTCGTAGAGACATCTTCCGGATGTTAGACCGTGCCTATCGTGCTGGCTTTGGGTGGACCCTCTTAGCTCACGTTACGCCCAAGACCATTCGACATGCGGGGGAGGAAAAGATTGTTCAATCCCTCTCGGTCTCCGACTCGTTCCGCAATGCTCTCTTCCGAAAGTGTGAGCACATGATGTTCATGGACTTCTACACAAAGACCATCAAGGGAGAGCCCACTACCCGAGTCGTCAAGGGTAAGAAGATTTCTATTCCTGGAGAATCGCACCAGGAGATATGGCGAGTGCTGAAGATCAAACCGGGCGGTCTCTGGAAAGGCGAGACGACTAGTGATGTAAAAGTTCGGGTCCCGTTTCCCGATTCCACTGAAATCCCACGCCTCGGGGGATGGGACGTGGTAACTACAGTGTATAACGAGGCAGTCAAGACACTTACTCAAGGAGTAACGACATGAGTGATTTGGATGCTGGATTTCTGGAAGTCCTTGCAAGTTGTGAGGCTGCTGAGGGTGAGGTGGACTACACCGATGATGGGTGGATGCCCAAAGACGGTGAGTACACTGTACTCTTGGAGAAGTTTACCTTTGGTACTACGGATAAGGACGGGATTACCAACGCCCGTGCCAAGGCTATATTCCGCATTATTGGTACTGAGGAATTTGATGGTCGATCGTTTGGTGAATTCTTCTGGATGCCTGGACAAGCGAAGACCACCAGTATGGGTCAAGCCAACCTGCTGCGTCTAGGTACGTGCCTCTGCGGGCGTGACCTCTCGGTATCCGAAACGAGGGAAGCCGCCCAGCACATTGCCGATGCGGCAGCCTTTAAGGATGGTACCATCCTCAACGTGCGTGTATTCACCACCACGTCGAAGAAAGACGGGAAGACCTACACTAATACCAGGTTCCTGGGCCTGGTAGATGACGCCGGTACCGATGCCGCCGTGGAAACTGAGGAGGCAACTGCGTAAGCAGTAAAGGATCGTATGGGAAACTGTGCCCGGTTCAACTCCGGGGCGATCCTGTGGAGGTAATGTATGAAACCTGAACAAACAGTGTGCACCGCAAGCGTATGGCCTCACCGCCACACCGATGAGCTGACCGGCCCCCTGGACGTAGTAATCAGGTGCAAGAACCAGCCACCGGTAGTCCGTGACTGGCCTAAAGGCAAAGAGGTCCGAGTTAATTTGACACAGCCAGACGAACGCACTAACCTTACCGTACTCAATGTATCATTCAGGGCCGACATTTATCCGTGGTCCATCGTCAACCAGTGTCGTATCAAGAAAGACGGCAGCTTGAAGTTCTATCTAAAGTCCAGGATTACTCGACGCATGGAACACCCCATCCCACGAGGTAGGTGGCAAGGAACCTGCCAGTACACAGACAAGTGGTGCATGTTTACCTTCCAAGCCATGACCATGAGCGTGACGCCCAAGGACGAACCTAAGATTGTGTTGCCGGACGAACCTCTCCCGGCTTCTAAGAGGAGGATTGTAATACCATGAATATGATTTTGGTTGTAATGATAACCTTTGTAATTGTCCTATACGCGATCTTCCTAACCTACATTATTACAACAAGGAATGACTGACCATGAGTCTAGTACCTACCATTCAAGAAGAGCCCAGGTATGATGACTTGTGCTGGCAGTGTGGATGTGAAGCGAGTAACTGTATCTGCCGGGAGAGCTTACCAGATGACTTCGATCCACTAGACGAAGATGGATATGACCCAGACTGGGATGACTATGTAGATGACCTTTCTAACACAACGTGAAGCTATAGAACGAGGTATGTTTTTTACCACCTTAGATGTGGCATTAGCATGGGAGAAAGCAATGAGTACCGAACGAGTTCAGGAAATGAGGCCGGTGGGCAAAAGAGTCCTACTAGAAAAGGACGATGCCCCTGAGACAAGTGAAGGGGGCATCCTACTCCCCTCCGATTCACGAGAGCAACCCCTAGAGGCACGAGTACTTGCTATTGGAGATGCGGTAACCCTGGTATCTAAAGATGACATGGTAATCTTCCCGTCTTTTGCTGGCACCACATTCTCCATAAGTAACCGAGAAGTCATTGTCCTAGATGAAGATGACATCATGCTAGTCCTACGAGAGGTGGTAGATGACGACTAAGGAAATTATCTATAATCTCATTGGTGATTCCGGGAAGCATGGAATAACAGTACCAGAGTTCTTAGACCTCTTCCCAAACAGACTACCCCAGACGGTGTATCCTTGCTTCACTCAGTTGTGTAAAGCAAAAAAGATTCTGGATAGCCGGGAGCGTCGTAAATCAAAAAACAACCGACGCTCTATAGTCTGGGTTGACGCTAAGTACGGGGGCACCATTCCGGTGTGGGGTAGTGGGCAGCCCAGCTACAGCTACAAGAACCGGGCGAAGGTCATCATGGACCTTCTGTCAGAGTATGGACCTCTTAGTGTATCGGAAATGATGACTTCCTCTGATACCCTAAAACCTATGAGTACATCATCGTTGGTGTCCCGACTGGTCAAGCAGCAGTGGCTTCGGAAGACAAACCGAACAAGGCTAAATAGAATCAACCAAACGTGCTGCCTGTATGACTTGACACCCAGAGGTAAGCAAGTAAGGGATAGTTCCCCCAAGAAGGACAAGGACCTACACCTTCTTAGAGCCTCCTTGCGAACTGATACGGAGAAGACCCGTGGCTAGAAACCGAACTTGGAGTTGCTTGGTAAAGCCTGACGCCCCACCCGTTGAGGGTCAACTGTGTCAAACGGACCAGTCCGATAGCTCTGGCGAGCCGATGATTGCGGTCCGGGTCCACCAGAACGGAATTGTTCACGTACAGGCTTTGGTTCCCCAAGCAATGCTGGATCAATTCCTAGCAATGCTGGGCCGGACGCTCCCAGAGTTGCTGCAATCAACTGTACATATTGATCTCGTACCGGTCCAGGTGGAAGGGTCCGGACCAATTGCTCCAGCCTAGAGACTCGACGGCGTACCTGCATAGCCTCAACGTCCTGCTCGCTGACTGGTAGGGGAAACCCAAACTGTATCTGGAACCTCTCTGCAATGGAGTTGGCATCGGCCGCGTTATTATTTAGCCGGGCGTCCAGCCAGTCCTTTCTAATCCCCCTGATCTGGTCTCGCCCCTTAACGAGCATGGTCATCAGCTCTTCTTCGGCCAGTCGGTCACCGGACCTCACACCGAGGCCCATCTTCACCAGCTCCCACCGGCTAAAGTATCCCTTCAACGTACCCTGCCTGGTGTACACGGGTATGCGGCCGTCCGGGGCAGGATTCTTATAGTCGGCGTAAGACCGCCCCAGAGCCTTAGCGGCTCTCGCCCCCATATCACCCACAACTCCCGGTGGGAGGAGCCCAGCGGTCCTTAGAATGCCTGTGCCACCCGGCACTAGAAGGGGTGTAGACCGCACCAGGGAAGAGAAGTCCCCCGTCGTAGCCCCCTGGAGGAGGCTCCCCACTATGCCAACGGCGGGCGGAACTATTGGGAACCCTCCGAAGGGACCCTCTGTCCGATTTTGGAACGTCGGTAGAGCACCCCCCACTAGAGCATCCGAAGCGTCCACCCCCAGGTACCTGCCCAGCTCCAATGCCAGGATAGACCCAGCTATCATACGAGCAAAGGTTCCGGGGTTCTTTCCCATCACGTTCATCTTCTTGCCAGTCAACGGGTCCACGTCATTCACGCCCAGGTTAAAAGCGGTATGTGTAGCAAACTCCAAGAACCGGAGGGGGAACTGTCCAAGCTGACGGACTAGCGGATTTGCACCCAACAAAAAGTAGGGAGTGTTCTGTGGACCTGTGAGGAACTGAGTCTCCTCTACTACCCGAGCCGCAAACTCACGGGCCTTATCTGCGGGCATCTTAGCCCGTCGTGCATGTATCAGAGCCCCCTCCCAGGTTGTGAGCCTCACCGCCGTCTCCGAGGCAGTGAACAGGGACATCATGGACGCACTGATCTTCTTCTGGAAATTCATCACCTTGCCGGGAGCCAGTGACTGCACGTTGACTATGTTCTGAAGAGAACTCTCCAAGGCCTCATCTGTCAAAGGAGCTGACGCCACCCCGGACTTACCAAAGGACGGATAGGCAAATCGTATAGCATCCGAGTGGCTCATCTTCTTAGGCCCAAAGCGACCTGCAAAGTACTTGTGAGACTTCCTCATAGCTACAACCATACCCTGAGCTGTCGTCACTTCTCCCAAGACAGAGGCTGTCGTAAGTTGCAACTGGAACATATTTTTAAGGGCAGACGCAGGGTTTAACCCAAGAGTAGAGAGATAGAAGTAGCCAGCCGCCTTCTGACTTACATTAACATAGGAAAATGCACCACGGGTATTGACAAGATGCTTATGCAGAGTATTTGTCATACTCGCACCAAGAACACTTACCACCTTGGGAGTTTTTACCCACTCCGCAAGCTGGTACATATTCTGCTCCCAGGCCTGGGCCTTCAGAGCATTCTTAAATGTACCACGACCCAGGGCCAGGGGGATGTAGGTGTTCTCCAACATCTCCGCACGCATCTTTGCGTAGGGGGCACCCATACGGCCCGCTTTGCCAAGCTCTTTCAGGCTACGAAGGTGATCCATCATTTTCGCACCCCCACCTTTGATGGTCCACCCATAAGTACTACCCATAGTCTGAGCGTAGCTATTCATTGTAGTCATTAGCTTTAGGGTGTACTGCTTGGGAGCAGCCTCGGCGAGAGTACTCTGAAACGCCAGCCCCTCCTTATGGCTCATTATAGCTGGGTAGCGTTCCTTAATCTGGTCAAACGTAGCAGACTCCAACTTCCTAAGTACCGGCTGACTAAGGGTGCCTTCCGCTCTTGCCACAGCCAACACCTTAAACTTCGATGCCTCCTTGAGTTTATTCAAAGAGGCTGTATCCACCAGCCCATGCTTGGCAAGCTCATCTAGCTCGGGAAGACTGGGCATCATAGCATTGTGACGACGGTAGGCCTCGGGACCCAACCACCTCTCCGCTTTTCTCCCGGCTTGCCTAGCAAATGCCTTTCCACTAGAGGAGTCCGTCATGGCCTTCATCATAGCCTGAAAGTCTTCCTCTGTCCGGAGCAATCTATGGGGATAGTAGAACTCTATCCTCTTTGGATCATTCAAGTACTCAGCCCATGTCTCCGTAAGTTCATCCATCTGTCCGGACCCACGAAGCCGTGCCATTGTCTTCATAATCTGCTTGCGGTTCTTTTGATCCCCAAAGGACTCATTGTACATGTCATTCAGGACGCCCCTCATTCCCTCCCCAAATCGTTTAAGCTGAGGGGTCATCTTAGCCTCAAGGGTAGGCATCAACGTCCCTACGCTGGGTAGTTCTACACGAGACGCCCCCTTACCCAGCATAATTACCCCATTCTTTCCCTCCCATCCTCGGAGAGGACGATGCAACCCATCAAGCCAAGCCGACACCATGAGCTGTTCTTTGTGGGTAGGCAGTGCCCCCGTACTAGCTCGGTACTGCCTAAGAAGCGTCGACATCTTTCCATTATACCGATCGCGGAAGTCTCGTATGTCATGTATGACCCTACCATAGTCTTCAAACACCCCCGTACCCCGGTAGATAGCAGGCATTGAAGCCAGCCTCCCCATGATCGGGAACCTCTTAACCATAGCCTCAACCGCATTCGTTACCTTAAACATGTTCTTGGCATTAGGAACTGGAAACTTGTAACTTAGAGCCAGAGTAATTATGAGAGCAGGATTTGTTAGAAGCCGAAAGACGTTGGCCCAGGGTCCTTTGTCCAGACCATACTCTTTAAGAAAAGCATCCCTCTGTTTGATGGACAGGTCTTGGGGCGTAAACATAGCCTGGAATGCTCCAGGCAAATCGCCCATGATCGTATTCTGTAGAGCCTGACCGGGGCGTTCTAGTGCCCCGATCTGTGAGGTAAGCGGACGTGTTTCAGGCATGTCTCCCCCTTACGTGCCACGCATTTGACCGAGCAACCGATCCAACATCTCCGACATCTCTTCATCAGATGGGCCTTGCTGGCCCACATTCATACCAAATCCAGCCTCACTATTAGTAAGTGCCTTGTTAGGTGAACCCCCCAACGCCTTAATAATCTGTTGCATTAGCTCAGGCTCGGAACCTAACGCGGCACGCCTCGCCTTCAGGTCCGCTCTCCTATCTAGCATGTCATACATAAGTTCATGGGATACCGACGCCGTACCCCCACGCCTACTAGCTTCTAATGCGGCTCGTGCTCTCTTGGACTTACCATACAGAGCGTCATACGCCTCGTGGGCTAGAAGGCCCCCGCCCGCCACAACTCCCAGCCCGCCCAAACCACGGGCCAGCTTAGCACCACGTCCCAAACCTTTGGCCCCGGCCTTGGTTAGCTTCCCCAGAGTTCCCTCCTCGGCCACAGTCAACCCCTTGGTTGCACTCACCGCAGACTCTTTAACACTAAGTGCCGCCGCCTTGCCCTTACCAACTACCCCCTTGGCATCACCCATCCTCTCAGAGAGTTTGTTGCGGGCCATACCCTCCAGCTCGTCTATCTGAGCACGTACACCCTTGTCAAGATTTTGTGTTGGTCCCCCAGCAAGAAGTTTACTTAGTCCAGGATCACCCTTAGTAGCCCACCTCAGCAGCCGACGAGCCCCCGATTCCTTCGTCGCTATGTCATACACCCGAGCCACACTCGTGGGTCCTGCCTTGAAGAGACCTTCTGGACCCATCCTCTTCATCGCATCTTGCATAGAAGCCGGGAGAGATTGTGCGGCCCTCAAAGTAGTCCTATACGCACTCTTTATCTCCTCGGGGGTAGCCCCACCAGGTTTAATTTTTCGCAGACTCTTCAAGAGATTCGTGAAGTGTGCCTGCTTCCTCGATCCGCCCGCTGCCTTTAGGATGGCCTTGGGAATTCGATTAGGGGACATACTAAGTACCTTCTCCCCCATCTCTCCCTCCAGCATACGCAATAGAGACTTAGAGGCACCACCCTGCTTCAACAAAATACGTAATGTCTCTGCCCTCTCCGCAGCCGTAGCTCCCACTCTCCACTGCTGTGACATGCGGTGCATGATTTCAATGGGAGATAGTTCGGCGACGGCACCTGCTTCGGCACCCAACTCTGCCACTCCCCCTATCAGTTTCAAGTCTGGCGGCATATTACTGTTTCATCCTTTTTGGTGAACGACCGAAGGCCACCTGGCTGACAGACGAATAGTCCCCCGCATTAGTTGGACTCAGCCTACGCCCCAAGTCCTCCGGGGTAGTACCAAGCTGGTCAGATACGGACTGCAACAGGTCTCGTCCCGTAGTAACCCTCCGTCCCAGATTGACCTCTCCCATCTCAGAGTTTATGTCGGACAGTTCACGCTTCAAGAAACCCTGTGACTCCTCGGCCATAGACAACCTCTGCCCGGCCCTGTTCATGGGCATCTGCTGCTGAAGACCGCTAAGTGATTGGTGCTTGGCAACCGAGTCGGCCACATCCCCTTCGGGGTCCCCGCCCAGTTGGCCAATAAGATTAGACACCGCCAAGTATGCCACATAAGAAAGTACAAATGTTGCTATTGCCATAACTTAACCTCCAAGGGATGGAGCAGCACTGCCTGCTGGACCTTCATCCCCCACTGGTGCCGGGCGAGCCGGTGCCCCTTGCTGTGGTACAGCCCCATTTGCTCGTCCTTCTCTATCCCGTTTCATTTTAGCTGCCAACTTTTCACGATTGCTTCGAGAGTCCCCTATGTAACCATCCAAAATCGGTTGATAACCACCAAAATTAGAACCAGACACCGGGGGTAGTGTTCTCTCCCGTAAGGCAAGATCGGCTGAGTATATAGCCGCTATAAACTCAGGATTAGTAGATACACCCGCCCCCAGTTCCCCAATAGCCTGATAGGGAGTAAGTCGTCGGGCCATCTTCATACTTTCCCTTGGCATACTAAATTCGTCCTCGTCCGGCAGTGCATCCTCTTTATCTAAGTAGTCCCCATACCCCTTTGCGTCGGTGGCAGAGATACCCTTGGCCCTCGCATCGAATGACCGCCCTTCTTCCTTTTCCAACTCGTCAGACATGAGTGCCGCAACAGAACCGTCTACGTACCGATTAGTATAGCCCCCCGTCATCGTATGTGTTTCCATGATGGGCTGACTCTCAACCACATCCAGATACTTCATAGCCTTCTGCTTGACCAATTTAAGAAGCCTGTTTACACCGTCGTGCATTTCAGCTTGTGACTTTACGTCCAGACGACCACCTCTGGTAGTAATAGGCTGCAACAGCTCCCCCCTCTGAACATCCCCCGGCACCATTGCTAATGCTCGAAGAAGGTTTGTCTTGCCGGGAGACTCGGGCATATCGTAGATGGTCTTAGCAAGACTCATTGACATGGGTACCCCGCCCTTTGTTGCAGCCAGAGTCATCCCCAAAGCCTGGTCTTCAATGTGTCGTAGTGCAGCACGCATGTGAAGACCCCGGTAGGCTTCAACCGGCACGTCCAGTTTACTATCAGGACCATCGCCTCCGAGTAACTCATTCAAAACCTTCAAGGAATCCTCACTACCCGGACCCACCATAGAAAGCCACATAGACTCAAATATCTTAGTGGCCATAACATCCATCATATCACCGGACTTTACTCCATATTTTAAGATGGTAGATTCTGCTAGGGTATCGGGACTTAATTTCCCGGTACCAAGATCATTGATGAATCCAGTAAGACCATAGTAGGCACCCTCGGTAGCGGACGGTGCCATATTATCATAAGCCTTAGTGGAAAACTCAACCATCTTATCGTGCTCTTCCTTCATGTCCTTGAAGTTCTCTAGCCTTGCATACTGATAATCGTCTCGGAATTTCTTGTGCTTGACCACAGCAAGGAACTGTTCGTCTTCCAAGAAGGCCATGGTACTCATAAGATCAATCGGATTGAAACCACGATACTTTTGCAAGGCTGGATCATCTGGGTCTCGGCCATAGAGCCCTCCCGGCGGATAACCCCCCGTGTGATATAGCTCCTCCACTTCCTCTTTAGTCCAAGACATCCCAGCCATTGCCTTAGCAGGACTTAGTCCCGCCAGTTCACGAAGATCAGCATGGGGCTCTCCACGTTCAATCTGCTCCAACACTCGGGACAGCTTCTCAGTCACTTCCCCTGAAATGGTAGCCCGGTAATCTTGTTCGTGAAACAGTTCTGCTACACGTAACTGGCTAGTCATTTCCTCAAGCCTATCCATGCCCCCCGGAGTATTGGTCCAGTAGTCAACCAATCGTGGGTCATGGAGCATCTGCCTCATCCCCCGGATACGATCTCCAAACTCTACTCGGTTTGTGTCCATACGCTTCAAAAAGTCTCGTGTGGCATTCGTCTGCTCCGCTACACGAGTCTGAGTAGCCGTAAAGTCTTTGGCCATGTCTTTCTGGAGGTTGGCAGTCCATTTTTGGTGCCTCTCTCCATACTCACGATCCTTCATCTTCTCCTGCATGTTCTCTTCACGAACTTGCTTTTCATCCTCACGTGCCACGACCTGATTCATAGACTGAGTCATCTGTGCAGCGTTCATGGAAGATTCTTGTGCTTGAGCCTCAGACAGCTTTGTAAAGTTGTCCATCATCTTCTTCTGGGCCTGGTTCTGGTCGGTAATGAAGTTACCAATAGCAATACTGGCTGCAGACGCACCACCACCGCCGCCCCCTCTGGACCTATTGGACTGCATAACCGGAATTGGTGTTGGTTGTCGTGGCATAATTTAGTACCTCTATTACCCTAAGACTACCCCTAAAACGGTACCCATCATATTGATGAAGTTGTCTCTTTCAACCTGTTCCATGTTCTCCATCAATATCCCCATTTGCTGCTTGAACTCATCACTCTGGATGTACATTCGTGCTAGGTCCGTCCGGGCCGTAAGATCATTCATGGCATAGCCATAATCAGATATATGTGTATCCTGCGTGTACTCCATCATGGCAAGGTTGTTTTGAGCCCCAGAATTCACGAATGCCCCCCGAGCAGCAGCATTTGCGGATAGTATAGCATTCCTATCGGCTGTTGCAGTGGCCCCGATCTTAGTCAATTCTGCATTTATGCCAGCCTTAGCCACATTGGCCTGACCAAAGGCCCCAGCAGCCGCTTCTCCGAAACTCCCCTTCGTCGAAGCAAACTGATTCTCCATTGAGGTAAACATATTCCCGAAAGCCGTACCTACATCAGCCTGAGTCTTCGTAAACAGATGGGCCGTCTGCCCCACTGCCGCACTGAGCTGCATGGATGCACCCATCTTGATCTTTGCCTTCATGGCCGTAGCCTGCGATGGACTAAGAATCCCCTGCTGAACCTGGGCATCAATGTCTGACATCTGCTGCCGAGTTGCTCCATGTATACTAGACACGGCCGCATCCATGGCCCCAGCTCGGCCGTCCATGACTTTAGAGAGTGCGTCCTCACGCTGACCAGAGAGCCCAGTTCGGGCCGAATCCATAACGGCATCTAACTTTACCTCCTGCTCGGCAAACTCGGCCTTAACATCCCCAGGGAGATCATCAGCCTTATCCCGGTCAAGTACAATCTGCTTCTCGGTATTCTCAAGACCCTCTTGTGCAGCATAGTCAGATATGTCAAACTTGAGCCCCGCCTTGACCTGTGTCGTCCGCTGATCGGTCTCTTGAAGCCTAGCCCTATCCAGGTTCTCCTCCTGAACAGTTTCCTCGCCCTCAAAGTTCTCCTCACCGGACGTTTCAAGCTCGTCGGTGGCGACCGCTACCTCATCAATTCTATCTTCAGGAGTAGGCCCTTCCTCGTCCTCGGGAGCAGGGTCTCTAGCAGCCGGGTCCCACTGATCGCCCGTTACCTTATCCCACCACTCAAGTCCTGGAGCTTTTCCACTTGGATTGTATGCCATAGATATTCTCTCAGCCTATTATAGGCCCTCACCAGGCCCAAGTCAAGTCTCTCCCGGCTTTAAGATTGTCGGCTCTGGGCCTCAGATGGTCCCAGTATACCATGTATCAATACAGCCTGTAGCTCAAAGTCTAAATTCCCACCAAGAAATCTCAAGCTGGGGTACACACGTACATCATGGGCAATCACTTTCGCTACACATTGGTCAGGAATGATATTGATCCCCGTCTCCACTTCCAACAATCGTTGGCGGTTTCTCCACACACCAAACCGAATGAATGCGTTGGTATCGGTTGTATCGGTCTCACCTCCCAGGTCCGAGAACGCTGCCGACATTGACACGACAATCTTCCGTGAGAACGGATCAATGACACCTCTCGTATCTCCATTACCCTCCGCGTCAAGCTGCTGGAATACCAACTCGGTCACTACGGGAGCTACGGAGTATCTGGTAGCCGTAGTTGTAGCTTCAGATAGCCCAGACACAGTCACAACAGTCGCACTATTACGTGTCGTTATCTCTACCGAATCTCCTTCCATGTTCCCATTCTGTATATAGACCTGGTGTCCAACACAGTTGACCGGAAACGTAGCGGCTGTATCAATGATCTGGGTAGCTGACGCAGTCGTACACGTGCCATTAACTGTTTCAGATGCTCCTGTTCCGCACATGGACCTTTTGCCCATCTCACGGGCACCATCTATAGCATGAACTGTTCCATCCGTAAGAATGAAGTAGGCCCTCTGAGCACCATTAGTCAGTACATCATTTCCACCAGCCAGAAACGCCCACGGACAATCAACCAACCTCGTTACAGCCCCGGTTGCCTCCCAAAGAAGGAAGCACTCCTTCTTAGTAGTGTTGAGAAAAACCAGTAATCCCATAGTTGCATCGTACTGAAGATGCACTGTGCCAAGAGACTGTGCCCATTCACTATCGTCCATAATTATACGGTCCATGGCCGAGATAGACTTTATGGCCCCCGTATTTCCATCCACTGATTTAACACCAGATGGAGTAACTATAAATAACACATTGCCAACGCCAGTCGCCCCGTATCGTGAAACTCCTCCAAGCCGGGAGAGGATTCGGTTCATGGCCACAGTTGATCCGGAACGAGTAACTTTGTAGACGGACGCATTGGAAATTGCAAAGCAGTGATCCCCCGCCACCTCAAGGGATAGAAACTTCTCTCCTGGATCATCAGGAGGGTATCTATTCTCGGGTGGAAAGTTCTCGGGTTCTAGCTTGCCAGTGTGTGAGAAGAACAGCTCCTCCGTTCTCCTATCAGCGTCGTCCCAGTCATCCTCAAGAGTACTAGGCTCAGCGATGTCTGTCACTCCGATCAGTAGTCCAGCGTAGTTGGATAGTAGTTTTGCCCGGGGCATAACACCAAAGGATTCATCAAGGGCATCAAATGGAGTCTGAGTAATCAGCCCGTCGTCGGTGTAGTAGGTTGTATCTGGACCATTCTGGGAACTAAGGGAGCCCACAGGAGCGTGGTCGAACTTCAACTGGAGGAGAGCACTAGTTGGAGCATAGGTCTCTTTAGGGATATACTCATCTAGAAGGTAGAGGGGATTAACGAGAGTGTATTTATCTTCTCCAAGGTCACTGGCAGACCCATCCCCCTGGGACCTCCAGAACCGGAATCCGTCACAGTGTGGAATACCCCAATGCAGAATACACGTAGCGTCGATATTGTCTCCCCGGAGCTGGTTAGTTTGTCCAGATGACCCTTCCGTTGTGGGTATCTTGATCTCGTCAACAAAGAACCTAAACGCCGAGTTCGTTGTTCCAAGAGCAAACTTTGAGCGGTACCTAATGTAGGATCGTAGGTTATGCTTACGGCTTACCAGTTCAACAGCCCCGGTGTATACCCCTTTTGGCATAAACCACCCGTCGTGCCCTCCGTGTACCTGTAGGTCCATACTATCAGAGGATTCTGCTATGGTAGCAACGGCGTGTATGGACCAAATAACATTAGTTGCTTCATACGGAGAAGTGCCCTCCATGACAACAGTATCGGCTTCATCATTAGCTGACACAACGTCTCTCTGGAAGGTAAATGTAGTATTTGCTCCTCCAATAGTACCCGAGCCACTAAACTTGATTATGTCCCCGGCTATTACAGCACTTAAATTGGGGGTGTCCCCACTAACATCAAATGTAGCTGAAGATTCAGTCAGGGCTCCCAAGGTTCCGGAGGCCCGACTTGGGAAAGGGTCCTCATTGATTGGTGTCAAGAGAAACCGAGTGGGCATGAGACCCATAAAGCGTCCCTCGAATCCGGTACTGTTTCGATCAAAAGCATCCCAGTCGTTGATCTTCCAATCGTAGAAATAGGCCTTGTTGTATGGTGGTTCCTTCGTATTGTAGTCTGTGAGGGGCGTTGAGCTAGTTGTACCCGAACACACAAAGTAGATGTACTTACCGTTGGAGGTAATATCATACTCGGCTAGGGAGTCCAGAGTAAAGTCTGTCCAACTCTTGAAGTCCTCTAACATAACTACATCATTTGATCCATCCTCCGAGTCTCGATACGCGAAATAGATAGCCGACCCAGTAGCGGCCTGGTTGTCTGCAATGTAGGCAATGCCCTTGAGGGTGTATCTAGTGGCCCCCTTCTGGATAGCAACGTATTTAGCATAGACAATGTTGCTGATGCTGGTAATAGTCTGACCGGCTTCTGGCTTAGGTACCCCGTGTACAGTTGAATCGGCCATACCAGGGAAGGGACGAATGGCCCCGAGGAATCTTCCATCAACTCCAGTGGACTCTACAAGCTGGGGATGTAGCACTCCGATCTGGTTCTGCTTATAATCAGCACCAGGATACTGCATCCGGTAAGTCCAGAAAGCATTTTCATTGCCTTGTCTTTCAGGCATCGCTTCCCCCAAGTGACTTGTCGGTCGGAGATACTTCCTTGACGTTCATTAGTTCCACCAGCCGTTGATCAAATCTACTCTCAAAAGACTTATCGTCTAAGGGGTCACTGAATAGTGCCCGAGCACCAGCCCCCTCAGAAATCTGGGTGCTTGACCCAATAAGAGTACCACGAACCCAGTTGGGCGGTGTAGCAGTAGTCTTATTAAAGAACTTCATTACACCAACCACCCGTAGTAGTCCCCCCGGGTATCGTTATCACTTGTGTCACCGATCATGTGCCCACCAAACCGGGAACTCTTCTTGGTAATCATCTGACGCAAGGCCCTAATCTTCACCAGGTACCTACGCTCGATAGCCTGCATTCTCTTAGTCTTATTCTCATTGCCAAGAACATCCATGGCTGCCTGCATACAGGCACAGTGCTTGATGATGTTGCTGAAGGACGGGAGTACCTCGTATACGATAGTGCCGGTTGGAGTCGGGTCCCAGTCAGTAGTAAGAGTCGCTACCCGCGTGGTATTAACATATGAGTTGATAGTCCGTTCTTGAACATACCCACCGGTATCGGACAGGAGACGGCAGAGATACCCAGCATAGGCATTGGCCCGAGTATCCAATGTCCCATCTGTAACCGAGGATGGGAACGTGATGGTTCCAGCAGCAGCGGAGTCGGCCGTTGCCTTGTGCATGAAGCTTTCACCATTAGGTACATACAGAATCTCTAGCGTATCAGTGCTTCTCCAGTCGGTAAGAAGACGGAACTCGTTACCTTCAATCACGAATCCCGACTGGTGGGACGACCAATGGTTATCAGACCACACTTCATAGATCGGAATGACGGGAGCCGTAGCACTCATCTTCCTCACGGCCCAGACTTCCCCCACGTTCGGTGGTAGGATGTACGATTGTGTTCCTGACACCAAGTCTACATCAAATCGACAGATGATGTTGTGGTCCGTATTATTGTGGATTTCTGACATGATGACAGTCATTGCAGAAGTTAGCTGCTCCACCATATCGGAATCAGTATACTTTGGAACTATCCCGGGCTCGTCTGTCATTCTACGTATGAGTGTAACACAGTCAGACAGAAACCCGCTGCCTGATAGAGCGGAAGCACTGACCACAGATGGAGCAACAAGGGTATCAATTGCATCACGAATTTCCTTTAAGCTATCAGTTCCAGTAGCAAATCCCGCCCCCTCAATCAAGGCCACTCTCTCCCCTATGTACTCTAGACTATCCGTTGCTGGGTCATACGTTCCAGCGTTGGCAGGAGCCGTGGCCCCCTTGGACATGATGGCACGAAGATAAGCCTCTAGAGTATCCGGAGCGGCTGACCCAAACCCAGTGGTCAGCTTGGATAGGGACGCCAAGGCACCGGCGTCGGCTACGTAGACTTCCACAAGATCGTTGGCCTGGGGAGTGAAGCCCAGAGCCGAGTCCAGAGTGAAGGATGGGTCCGAGTCATCGTAATCCGTTACCACCCGAATGTTTACCCTGGCAGTACTCTTGTCTGTACCCCTCCAAACGGCAAGCAGAGTATCATTGTAATCGTCATCGGCTCCACCGGTAGGTGGATCGCCCGACTGTACAAAGACCTTAGTAGTTGTAGAAGACCCAGTGCTAGTTCCACTAAAGAATAGCAGTCGAGCCGTGGTCGCTGCCTCTAGAGACATCGTACCATCATCATAATCGCTGGTGTTACCGTCATTGGTCAACAGGTATGCCAGAACCGTATTGTCTGCCACCTCTGCTGTAAGGTCAGTTGCAGATGCCGTAGCCGTCTTCATCAGGTGGTCCAGGTTGAGGTCGGACAAAGCCGTGTCAGCCTCAAAGTTCACGTCCAACTTCTGCTGGGCCGTCAAAGCGATGTTGTCACTGCTCTGGATATTCACATCGGGGGCACTTGCACTCAGAGTCACGGCGGTTCCTAGCCACGTGCCTACATCTACACGACCACTACCGTCTATCGCGTCACTGACCACGTTATCCACCAAGGTGATTTCTTCAACCGCCGGAGCAAACCCTGTTTGAGTAACCACTAAGATAACACTCTCAACTCCTGTGGCAAAGGCAGCATCGGGCCAATCAACGCGATATAAGCCGGGAGAGGACGTGGAGTCGATCTCGATCATAATAGCCCCAGAGGCCCTCCAAGCACTATTAGTAGCAGCCAAGGCAGTAGCGTCCTCTTTGGCAGCAGGAGTCGCTCCCTGCCTTGTATACTGTAGGTCAAAGCTGGTAATGGTGGCACCGGTCTCAGGAGACCCATCGGTAGAGTCCACAACCATGATGTATCGGATAACGCTCGTAGTGTCTTTCTTGATCTCGGGCATTATTGCTTATTTCCCCTCTTATTCGCCATCAAGAGACCACCACCACCGGCACCCGCACCAACCTGAAGTGCCCCTATGTCAGCAGCCTGGGTACTACCCTCCGTTTCGTAGGCATCAAACCCCGCCGCACGGGCCGGACTACTAGCCCCTAAAGTGTAATCTTCACTTCCCTCGTCAGTAAATTGTGGGGCTGTGGTCACCTCTCCCGGCTCAGTACGATAACCAGTGTTTCCGTAGTCCGTAGTGTTAGCATTTAAGAGGTTGTTACGACCGATGAAACGGTGGTTGCCGTTGTTATGTCCATCTATCCCCGTGAGACAGTCATAGATGATATTATTTATAGCGGCAAAGGGTCCCCAAGAGGCACTCGGGAACTGGATGCCCACTGTGGTGTTCTCCTCAACCCCATCAATGGTACAACCGTACACTACACATGGAAATCCATTAGATCCTATGAACTCGACTGCTCTAACACCAATGTTGATAAAGACACAATTTACTACCAGACCCCAGGTTATTTCAATTGCGTCGGCTATGCAATCCTCGAAAGTACAACCGAAGAACATACAACTTGTCCCCGCATCGCAGCCACCGACAACATCAAAAAATATGCATGATTCACACACCATCCCATTACCGGACGAAGAGATCCCATCCACCGCCGCCCCGGTGAACTCACAGTTTCTCCAGTGCATAGCATTCAGAGAGATGTTGACATTGTCCCCCGTACCATCAGTAAACTTGAGGTTCTCGAACGTGTAGTAGCCCCCTACAGAACCCAGGGAATCCGCCACACAGTTGGTACGGGTGTCGGCTGCTGCAATTGTTGCTTGCCCGTCGTCGTCAAGAGTGGTAGTGTACCCGACAAAGCGGATAGCAGAAGTGGTTGTACCCGGCGTGTCAATCGTAAGAGTTTCTGAATAGGTCTTATCGCTGCGGAGGTAAACGGTGTCACCGGCTACAACTGCGTTCATGGCCGCGTCGCCCGTAAGCAGTGCCCCCGTAGAGGAAGTAATATCCCCAGTGGCAAGGTCGCCCGCCGCGAAGTCCGACGCATTACCCACATCAAGGAGGGTAGAAGTCTCCACGAGCACTATGTTATTGGCTGTAGAGGACGCAACCTCATACAGACCTACAGTCACCCCAGTACCAGCGTCTACGTAGATGACATCCCCCGCCGAGAAGGTATATCCGTGTCCTGCCGCCTCTGAAATGGTGAAGGTAGATTCTGTCCAAATGACAGTTCCCGCCAGAGTAACCCCAATGTTATCAAGGCCGTCGTTTGCGTCGTTACCACCAGCGTCTACGAATCGGATAGCCACTAACCAACCCTCCGAGGAGTGCCAATCTTACCCCCACTGATGGGAGTACTGTAAGCGTAGGGAATTGGTAGCTTGTCCTTGGTCTTCTTCTTCAACCAGTCCCACCTCTCCTGATCCTCCGCAATGTTCTCATTCTGCTTGCGGATGGTGTCTCTGTTCTTGGACAGGATACGCTTCTTCTTCTGCTTGAAGTCCACTGAGCCATACCCAGAAACAATCATGTTGACGAAGCCGGGAGAGACTGCCTCAAAGTTGGGACCAAGATCCTCGATCTCCTCAACGATGCGACGACCTTTGTGAACCCACAGAGCCAATATCCACTGACCCGTCTCGGCGTGCCAGAACGTCAATACATCCGGCTCACCCAGTTTACGACGAAAGAATTTAGCTGTACCCGTATCCTTAACGAGGTGGATACGAGAATTCAGGACTGTTACTGACATTCTAATCCCTCCCCTCCCCCAAAAAATCGGGGCTGCCGAGCCGTACCTCGCAGCACTTCCGCTCGACAGCCCACAGGAGGAGGAATCTTTCTTACTTACTCGTTACCCCGTGATTACCTGGCTCACGGGGTCAGAGGCCAAGTCCCAAGCCATGAGGCTGGGGCCAACGCTCCTTACCCCAGGACTTCCGTGATGGTCCCAAGT
>LAZR01000232.1_pt1 | contig 54045 bp, 49 predicted proteins | sample 329461 | NCBI WGS metagenome assembly LAZR01 (sample SAMN03002196, study PRJNA259156) | marine sediment metagenome | biome: sea floor; feature: Hydrothermal impacted sediments; material: marine sediment; isolation source: Loki non-amplified sample from Loki's castle hydrothermal vent sediment ...
CTTCATCGTAAATCTCCTCAGATACCTTGCCGAGAAAATTCCACTTTTGAACACCGCTAATTTTAGGGGGGATTACCGTGACACTGCGGAAAAAGCGGTTCTGAGGGAGCCCGGTTAGCGGGGGTGCAGTTGTCGAGGATGGCTTGGGTTTGTCAGGCTCTCGTCGAGAGAAGCATTTCGCAGCCAGTGTGTGTGGAGGATTTGCCTGTCGCTTTGATCTCCGTTCTCGCAGCTTCAGCGAGTGGATTCTGGACGGGATGCGGAACGCATAGTGTGGGGCAGGTTGTGTGGCACTTTTGGAAAGAAAAATATCAAAACCCCTTAAAACCATATAATACTGATTTTTAGGGGTTGATTTTGGTGCCCAGGAGAGGACTCGAACCTCCACACCGTTGCCAGTACTAGCACCTGAAGCTAGCGCGTCTACCATTCCGCCACCTGGGCACAGGGGGGTTGTGAGGGAGCGTTTATTGCTGTCGGGCGGGGGTGTCAATTGGATTCTAGTAACAAAACGAAGTGAAGATAAAATAATTAGCAGGGGGCGCGATTTGCTGCGCTAGATCGGCTTTGGGCGGCACTTTGGGGCGGAATTGCTGCTTGTTCCTCAAGGGGGGGGGATGTATCTGTAGCCTAGATTTTCTGGTCAGGGGTATCATCATGGCAAAGCTGGTCACGGTTTACGGCGGTTCCGGGTTTGTGGGGCGGTATATTGTTCGCTGCATGGCATTGGCGGGATGGCGTGTACGCGTTGCGGTGCGCCGCCCGAACGAAGCGTTGTTCGTGCGTACCTATGGCACCGTTGGGCAGGTCGAACCGGTCTTTTGCAACATCCGCGATGATGCATCTGTGCGCGATGCGTTGCGGGGCGCTGATGCGGTGGTGAACTGCGTTGGGATTCTGGCCGAGGCTGGCAAGAACACCTTTGACGCGATTCAGGCTGACGGTGCTGAGCGTATTGCGCGCCTGTCTGCTGCCGAAGGGGTGCAACGCTTGGTTCAGATCTCTGCCATCGGTGCGAATGCCGAGGCCGATAGCGACTATGCCCAGACCAAGGCGATGGGAGAGGCCGGCGTGCTGAAATACATGCCCGATGCTGTTATTCTGCGCCCCTCGATCGTGTTCGGGCCCGAGGATGACTTCTTTAACCGTTTTGCCGGTATGACACGGATCAGCCCTGCAATCCCTGCGGTGGGTGCGGACACATTGTTCCAGCCGGTTTATGTCGATGACGTCGCCCATGCGGCAGAGCTGGCGGTGACGGGCAAGGCCCCAGCGGGTATCTACGAATTGGGCGGACCCGAGGTCGAGAGCTTTCGCGGCCTGATGCAGCGTATGCTGGGCGTGGTGAACCGCCGTCGGATGGTCATCGCATTGCCGACGTTCGTGGCGCGGATGATCGCCTTTGGCTTGGATGTGCTGCAGTCGGTCACATTCGGTTTGATCAAGAACAACACGTTGACCCGCGATCAGATCAAGAATCTGGCGAATGATAACGTCGTAGGCGAGGGCATGCGGGGCTTTGACGCTCTGGGGATCACCCCTGCGTCTATGGGATCGGTGCTGCCCGAGTATCTTTGGCGTTTCCGTCCGTCGGGTCAGTATGACGAGATCAAGAAATCCGCAAAAAACTTGCGGACCTGAGCCAGTAGCATTCGGAATACAGAAAGGCCCTGCCGGCAACGGCGGGGCCTTTTCTTTAGCTGTAGGCATACACCAGCAGCGCGGCCCCCAGTAGGATGCGGTAGATCACATAGGGGGTGAAATTCACGCTCCGCAGCAGGCGCATCATCAAGACCAAGGCGCCAAGGGCTGCGACAAAGGCGAAGGCGGCGGCGATGGATGCGTCACGGGCAAGCTGCGCGTCGGCCTCTCCGATCACGTCCAGTGACAAAAGTGCACCCGAGGCGAGGATCGTGGGGATCGACATCAGCATCGACAGCGTCGCGGCGCTGGCGCGGTCATAGCCCAGTTTGCGTGCCGCGGTGATCGTGATGCCCGACCGCGAGGTGCCGGGGATCAGGGCAATAGCCTGCGCCAGCCCCATCCAGACGGCACCTTTCATGTTCCAGTCTTCGGTGTCGCGGTCGCTGCGACCTGTGTGGTCGGCCCAATACAGTACAATCCCGAACAGCAGCATCGTCCAGCCGATCACCGCAACAGAGCGGAGCATCTCGTCGATCCCCAGCAGCTTGATCACCAGCCCGACCACCAGAACCGGAATCGTTGCAATGATCAAAAGCGCCGCAAGCCGCGCGCCGGGGGTGTCCATCTTGCCGCGTAGCAAGCGGCCAAGTCCTATCGTGGCCTCTGCGACTTCGGTGCGAAAATATAGAACCACCGCAAGAAGCGTGCCGACATGCACCGCCACATCAATGGCAAGCCCCTGATCGGGTCCGCCGGTGAGCGTGGGCAGCAAAATCAGATGACCCGAGGACGAGACGGGCAAGAACTCTGTCAGCCCCTGAATGATTGCGACGAGCAGTAATTGAAACAGGGTCATGAAGGGGCCGGCCTTTGAAGCGTTCTGGGTGCCATAGGGCTACAACTTTGGGGGGATAGAAGGGAAGTGAGTTGTTAAGTCCGAATCGGACATAAAACGGCGCTATATTCGCCTAATAAATGCGTTCGAATGAAAATAATATGTATATAGGTCAGTAGTGCTGCCTTTATATCTTTCAAGAGCCTGTGTATGAGGGGGCAGCAACGTGTTTCATGCGGAGAGATCCAAGATGGCAAAGCAGCCAATGCTCAAGTTTACAACGGTTTCCCGGGATATGCCCGAAAAACGGATGCCGAATCTTCGTCGTGAAGACTTTAAAGAGATTTATGCGGAATACGCGGATGAGAAAGCGCAGGAGCAATCCAGCCGCTGTAGCCAGTGTGGCGTTCCCTATTGCCAGACCCATTGCCCGCTGCACAATAACATCCCCGACTGGCTGCGCCTGACCGCCGAAGGGCGCCTGAAGGAAGCCTACGAGATCAGCCAGGCCACCAACACCTTCCCTGAAATCTGCGGCCGCATCTGCCCGCAGGACCGTCTGTGCGAAGGCAACTGTGTGATCGAACAATCCGGCCACGGCACTGTGACCATCGGCTCGGTTGAGAAATATATCACCGATACCGCGTGGGAAAATGGCTGGGTACAGGCGATCAAACCCAAGACCGAACGTGCCGAATCCGTCGGTATCATCGGCGCAGGGCCTGGCGGTCTGGCCGCTGCGGACGTGCTGCGCCGCGCGGGTGTGCAGGTTACGATCTATGACCGCTATGACCGTGCGGGTGGTTTGCTGACTTACGGCATCCCCGGTTTCAAGCTGGAAAAAGATGTGGTCATGCGCCGCAACGACCAGCTGGCCGAAGGTGGCGTTAACTTTGAACTGAACTGCGATGTGGGTGTCGACATTAGCTTTGCCGATATCCGCGCCAAGCATGACGCCGTGATCATCGCGACGGGCGTTTATAAAACCCGTGACATTCAGGCCCCCGGCGTTGGCGGTGTGGGTCTGGAACGCGCGATTGATTTCCTGACCATTAGCAACCGCAAAAGCTTTGGTGACGCGGTCGAGGAATTCGACTCCGGTCGGTTTAACGCGCAGGGTAAAAAGGTTGTCGTCATTGGCGGCGGTGATACCGCGATGGACTGTGTGCGGACCTCGATCCGTCAGGGGGCCACGTCGGTGAAATGTCTGTACCGCCGTGACCGCGCCAACATGCCCGGTTCGCAACGCGAAGTGCAAAACGCCGAAGAAGAAGGCGTGGTATTCGAATGGCTATCCGCGCCCAAAGGGTTCGTCGGCGATCCGGTCACCGGTGTGATGGTGCAAAAGATGCGTCTTGGCGCGCCCGATGTCTCTGGCCGTCAGGCCCCCGAGGTGATCGAGGGTGCTGATTACGTCGAAGAGGCCGATCTGGTGATCATGGCGCTTGGCTTTGAACCCGAAGACCTGCCCAAACTGTGGAACACGCCAGAGCTGCCGGTGAACCGCTGGGGCACGATCAAGGCCGACTATATCACCGGCGCGACCGATCTGGATGGTGTCTATGCCGTGGGTGACATCGTGCGCGGCGCGTCACTGGTGGTCTGGGCCATCAAGGACGGGCGCGATTGTGCGCAGGCGATTCTTGAAAAGATGGGGGCCAGCGTGGCCATCGCCGCCGAATAAACGCCCCTTTCAGTTGATATTTCGCGCCTCAGGCGCGCCCGATTTAGGAGATTCCAAATGACCAAGTATGATGACGCCTGGGTAGCACGCGAAGAAGCAAAACGCGCTTTCATGGCAGAAAACGGTCTGTATTCCGAAGAAGAAGAGCATTCATCCTGCGGTGTCGGCCTTGTCGTGAACATCGATGGCTCCAGCAGCCGTGCGGTTGTTGAAAACGGCATCAAGGCGCTCAAGGCGATCTGGCACCGCGGGGCTGTTGATGCGGACGGTAAAACCGGCGACGGCGCAGGCATTCACGTGCAGATCCCCGTCAACTTTTTCTATGATCAGGTGCGCCGCACGGGTCACAGCCCCCGCGAAGGCGAATTGATCGCCGTCGGTCAGGTCTTTTTGCCGCGCACCAACTTTGCCGCGCAGGAAACCTGCCGGACCATCGTTGAAACCGAAGTGCTGCGCATGGGCTACTATATCTACGGCTGGCGCCACGTGCCTGTGGATACGTCGGTCTTGGGCGACAAGGCCAATGCGACCCGCCCCGAGATCGAACAGATCCTGATTTCGAACGCCAAGGGCGTGGACGAGGAAACATTCGAGCGCGAGCTTTATGTCATCCGTCGTCGCATCGAGAAAGCCGCGCTGGCCGCTCAGGTGCCGACCCTCTACATCGCGTCGATGTCCTGCCGGTCGATCATCTACAAGGGCATGATGCTGGCGCAGGATGTTGCCAACTTCTACCCCGACCTGATGGACGAACGCTTTGAGTCCGCCTTTGCGATCTATCACCAGCGTTATTCCACCAACACCTTCCCACAATGGTGGTTGGCGCAGCCTTTCCGCATGCTGGCCCATAACGGCGAGATCAACACGCTCAAGGGCAACATCAATTGGATGAAAAGCCACGAGATCCGCATGGCGTCGGGCACGTTTGGCGAAATGGCCGAAGACATCAAACCGATCGTTGCTGCCGGGTCGTCCGACTCTGCCGCGCTGGATGCGGTGTTCGAGGTGCTGGTGCGCGCGGGTCGTTCAGCCCCGATGGCGAAAACCATGCTGGTGCCTGAAAGCTGGTCCAAGCAGGCGGTCGAGCTGCCGCAGGCATGGCGCGACATGTATTCCTATTGCAACTCGGTGATGGAGCCTTGGGATGGACCCGCAGCGCTGGCCATGACCGATGGCCGCTGGGTTTGCGCCGGCCTAGACCGCAACGGTCTGCGCCCGATGCGTTTCGTCGTCACCGCTGACGGCATGCTGATCGCCGGCTCCGAAGCGGGCATGGTGCCGCAGGACGAGGCGAATGTCGTACGCAAAGGCGCGCTTGGCCCCGGTCAGCTGCTGGCGGTCGATATCGAAGAAGGCAAAATGTTCGGCGATACCGAAATCAAGGACAAGCTCGCCGCGTCGCGCCCCTTTGGTGAATGGGTCGGCAAGATCAACGAGCTGGACAAAGCGCTTGGCGATGTCGAGGAAAAGGCGCTGTTTTCGGGCGACGAACTGCGCCGCCGTCAGGTGGCAGCAGGCTACACCATCGAAGACCTTGAACAAATCCTCGCCCCGATGGCCGAAGATGCGAAAGAACCCTTGGCTTCTATGGGCGACGACACGCCGTCGGCAGTTCTGTCGAACCAGTACCGCCCGCTCAGCCACTTCTTCCGCCAGAACTTTAGCCAAGTGACTAACCCGCCCATCGATAGCTTGCGCGAATTCCGCGTCATGAGCCTGAAAACGCGGTTCGGGAACCTCAAAAACGTGCTGGACGAATCCAGCGCGCAGACAGAAATTCTTGTGCTCGACAGCCCGTTTCTTGCGAACGCGCAGTTTGATCAGTTGATGACCGAATTCAACGCGAACTCTGTCACCATCGACTGTACCTTCGAGCCAGGCGGCAACAACCTGAGCGAAAACCTGCGCCGGATCCGGGACGAGGCCGAAGACGCCGTGCGCTCCGGTGCTGGTCACATCGTGCTGACCGACCAGTTCAGCGATGCGACCCGCGTGGCGATGCCGATGATCCTTGCGACATCCGCTGTGCACAGCCAGTTGACCCGCAAGGGCCTGCGGACCTTTACCTCGCTCAACGTGCGTTCGGCTGAATGTGTGGACCCGCATTACTTTGCCGTGCTGATCGGCTGTGGTGCCACCGTGGTGAACGCCTACCTTGCCGAGGATTCGCTGGCGGATCGTATCGGGCGTGGTCTGCTGGATATGAACCTGACCACCGCGATGGCCCGCTACCGCGAGGCGATTGATCAAGGCCTGCTGAAAATCATGGCGAAGATGGGCATCAGCGTCATGTCGTCTTACCGTGGCGGCCTGAACTTCGAAGCCGTGGGGCTGAGCCGTGCGATGTGCGCGGAATACTTCCCCGGCATGACCAGCCGCATCAGCGGGATCGGTGTGACCGGCATCCAGCGCAAGGCCGAGGCGGTCCACGATCGTGGCTGGCAGGGCGATGGCGTCGTCATGCCCATCGGCGGCTTTTACAAGGCACGTAAATCCGGCGAGACCCACGCATGGGAAGCATCGTCGATGCACATGCTGCAAATGGCCTGCAACAAAGCGTCTTACCAGATGTGGAAGCAATATAGCGCCAAGATGCAAAGCAACCCGCCGATCCATCTACGCGACCTGCTGGATATCAAGCCACTGGGGAAACCCGTTCCGATCGAAGAGGTCGAATCCATCACCTCTATCCGCAAGCGTTTCGTGACGCCGGGGATGTCCCTTGGCGCGCTGTCGCCCGAGGCACATAAAACCCTGAACGTCGCGATGAACCGCATCGGGGCCAAGTCAGACTCTGGCGAAGGCGGCGAAGATCCGGCGCACTTCGTGCCCGAGGCCAACGGTGACAACCCGTCGGCCAAGATTAAGCAGGTGGCGTCGGGTCGTTTCGGTGTGACTGCCGAATACCTGAACCAGTGTGAAGAGCTTGAAATCAAGGTCGCTCAAGGGGCCAAGCCCGGCGAGGGTGGTCAGCTTCCGGGCATGAAGGTCACCGACCTGATCGCCCGTCTGCGCCATTCGACCAAGGGCGTGACCCTGATCTCGCCCCCGCCGCACCACGATATCTATTCCATCGAAGACCTTGCGCAGCTGATCTATGACCTCAAGCAGATCAACCCGCGCTGTAAGGTGACCGTGAAGCTGGTGGCGTCCTCGGGCGTTGGCACGATTGCGGCCGGTGTGGCGAAAGCCAAGGCGGATATCATTCTGATCTCGGGCCACAATGGCGGCACGGGCGCATCGCCTGCGACCTCGATCAAATATGCGGGTCTGCCGTGGGAGATGGGCCTGACCGAAGCGCATCAGGTTCTGGCGATGAACAACCTGCGTGACCGCGTGACCCTGCGGACCGACGGCGGCTTGCGCACAGGGCGTGACATCGTGATGGCCGCGATGATGGGGGCCGAGGAATACGGCATCGGCACCGCCGCACTGATCGCGATGGGCTGTATCATGGTGCGTCAGTGCCAGTCGAACACCTGTCCCGTTGGCGTCTGTACTCAAGATGAAGCGTTGCGTGGCAAGTTCACCGGTAACGCCGATAAGGTCGTGAACCTCATCACATTCTACGCCACCGAAGTCCGCGAATTGCTGGCGTCAATCGGGGCGCGTAGTCTGGATGACGTAATTGGCCGTGCCGATTTGCTGGCACAGGTCAGCCGTGGGTCTGCGCACCTCGACGATCTGGATCTCAACCCGCTGCTGATCACCGTCGATGGCGCGGCAGAGATTGTCTATGACCGCAACAAGCCACGCAACGCTGTGCTGGACACGCTGGACTCTGAAATCGTGCGCGACGCCGCGCGCTTCCTTGAGGATGGTGAGAAGATGCAGCTGAGCTATGCGGTGCAGAACACGCACCGTACCGTGGGCACCCGCGTCTCGAGCCACATCATCCGCAACTTCGGCATGAACAACCAGCTGCAGCCCGATCACCTGACGGTCAAGCTGACCGGTTCGGCGGGGCAGTCGCTGGGGGCCTTCGCGGCACCGGGGCTCAAGCTTGAAGTGTCGGGTGATGCGAATGACTATGTCGGCAAGGGCCTGTCGGGCGGTACCATCGTCGTGCGTCCGTCGATGGCAAGCACCATCGTCGCCTCTGACAACACGATCATTGGCAACACCGTGCTTTATGGCGCGACCAAGGGCTTTTTGTTTGCAGCAGGCCGTGCCGGTGAACGTTTCGGTGTGCGGAACTCGGGCGCGCATGTCGTGATCGAAGGCTGCGGCAGCAACGGGTGCGAATACATGACCGGCGGTGTGGCCGTGATCTTGGGCGAGATTGGCGCAAACTTTGGCGCGGGGATGACGGGCGGTATGGCCTATCTGTACAACCCTGATGGCAAGGTCGAAAAAATGCTGAACCGTGAAACACTGGTGACCTGCCCGGTCACGGTAGAGCATTGGGAAAACCAGCTGAAGGGTCTGATCGAGCGGCACTTGCAGGAAACCAGCAGCCGCAAGGCCGAAGACATCCTGCAGCATTGGGACATCGAAAAGGATAACTTTGTCCAGATTTGCCCCAAAGAGATGTTGGTCCATCTGCCCGCCCCGCTGAGCGTCGAAGAGCACGCAATACCGGCGGAGTAAGCAAAACGGATAGATCGGGCGCGGGGGAAACCTCGCGCCCGATTTCTTTTGTACATCGCCCACGCTTTACCGGGGCTCCAAGCGGCCTATAGTTACGGGATGATCAAAACAGTTTCCTCTCGCGTCCGGCTGATGGCGCTTTTGCTGGTGGGGCTCGCGCTTGCGGCCTGTACCGATGCCGCGCCCAAGGGCGGCGGTGATATTCTGGTGATTGGCGATTCCGTGATGGCGTGGAACGGATCAAGCGATCAGGCGATCCCCGATGCGATGGCGATAGCCCTTGGCCGTAATGTGATCAGCAAGGCCGTCCCGGGGGCGCAGTTCAGCAATGACAGCACGCTTTTGTCTGCTGTGGGGTTCGACATTCAGGACCAATACCCCGGCGGGCGCTGGAACTGGATTGTGGTGAACGGCGGGGCCAATGATCTGGGGTTCAACGATTGCAAATGCGGGGCTTGCACGCCGGTGGTCGACACGCTGATCGGTGCGGATGCGGCCAGCGGAGAGGTTCCGGCCTTTCTGTCGCGTTTGCGCAGCAGCGGTGCGCAGGTAATGTGGATGGGATATTATGCTGGAAACGGCAAAGGGTCATTCGAAGGCTGCCGCGATGATCTGGTGCTGCTGGAGCGCCGCATCGCGCGGTTTGCTGCACAGACGCCGGGGGTGACGTTTCTTGATTCCGAAATGGTGATCGACCGCAACGATCCCAGCCTTTTTGCCAGCGACAACACCCACCCGTCGCCCAAGGCATCGGCGTTGATCGGAGCCTATCTGGCAAAAGGAATTTCCGCCCGCAGTGCCCGTTCACAATAAGCGCGTTGCGCGATATAGCTGATGACTATGGCAAAACGCGCATCTTCGAAATCCAAAAGCAAGACCAAGGCCAAGCCGCCGTCACCCGCGGCGCAGCTGCGGTCGTTGAAGCGGCGCGTCGTCAGGGGCACGTTCAAGCTGGTGCTAACCGTGCTTGGCCTGTTGGTCGCAATGGTGCTGCTGTTTGCGGTGCTCAACCCGCCAACCACGCCCTATATGTTTAGCGAAGGCCGCAGGTTGGGGGGCGTCGATCAGCAATGGGTCGCCCTGGAAGAAGTTGCCCCTGTCATGGCACGGTCTGTGGTGGCGGCAGAAGACGCGAATTTCTGCAATCATTGGGGCTTTGATCTGGCTGCGATCAAGCGCGCTATTGCAGAAGGGTCGAACCGTGGCGCTTCTACCCTCTCGCAGCAGACGGTCAAGAATGTCTATCTGTGGCACGGGCGCACCTGGCTGCGCAAAGCGCTTGAGGCCGGCATCACACCGCTGGTCGAAACCGTCTGGACCAAACGACGGATCATCGAGGTCTATCTGAACGTCGCCGAGTTTGACGAAGGCATCTTTGGTATCGATGCAGCAGCGCAGCATTATTTCGGGGTGATACCCGCCAAGCTGACGGCGACACAAGCCGCACGGCTGGCCGCGATCCTGCCCTCGCCCAAAACCCGCTCTGCTACACGCCCGTCGGCGTCGGTGCGCAAGCGCAGTGCCCAAATCCGTGATGGTGCGGCGACAATCAGCAAGGACGGGCGGGCAGCCTGTTTCGAGAGTTGAAAAACCCAACCAAGACGGGCATGAGGATGAAACCCTTGTTTGTTAGTACCGGAACCCCTTTATGGCCCGCCTGTTTCACGTCCCGCTGTCGCCGTTCTGCCGCAAAGTCCGGCTGAGCCTCGCCGAGAAGAAGATCGAGGTCGAACGCGTCGAAGAGCGGTATTGGGAGCAAGACCCAGATTTCATGCGTCGCAATCCGGCGGGCAAGGTGCCCGTCTTACAACTTGATGGTATCATCATGTCCGAAAGCGCTGCGATCTGTGAATACATCGAAGAAACCCGCCCCGAACCGTCGCTGATGCCCAGTGATCCGATTCAGCGGCTCGAAGTCCGCCGTCTGGTCAGCTGGTTCGATGACAAGTTCCACGACGAAGTCACCTCAAAGCTGCTGTACGAACGGGTGAATAAAAAGGTGATGAAGCAGGGGTTTCCTGACAGCCGCAACGTCAAGGACGGGGCCAAGGCGATCAAATACCACATCGATTATATGGCGTGGCTGCTGGACCACCGGCGCTGGCTGGCGGGTGACGTGATGACGCTGGCCGATTTTGCAGCGGCGGCACATCTGTCCTCGCTTGATTATATTTCGGATGTGGACTGGAACCGGTCGGACGTGGTCAAGGACTGGTACGCCAAGATCAAATCCCGCCCGGCCTTCCGGTCGTTGCTGGCCGATCAGGTGCCGGGCTTCCCACCGCCGAAGCATTACAATGACCTTGATTTCTGATCCACGCCGTGCCGGATGTCTGTGACGCCGGCGGTTGATACGGACGCCCTGCGGGGCCGGTTGGTGGCGCAGGCGCTGGACGAGGGCTTTGTCTCGTGCCGTATCTGCCGACCCGATGCAGTGCCCGAGGTGCCCGAACGGCTGCAGGCCTTTGTCGAGGCAGGGTACCACGGGCAGATGTCATGGATGGCCGACCGCATGGCTTGGCGGGGCAACCCCGCAGCGCTTTGGCCCGAAGCGCGGTCGGTGATCATGCTGGCCGAAAGCTACACCCCCGAATACGACCCGACCGAGGTGCTGAACCACCCCGACAAGGCGGGCGTGTCGGTCTATGCGCAGGGGCGCGACTACCACGATATCGTAAAGAAACGGCTCAAGCGGGTGGCGCGCTGGCTGGTGGCGCAAGAACCGTGCGAGGTGAAAGTCTTTGTCGATACAGCCCCCGTGCCGGAAAAGGCGTTGGGACAGGCGGCGGGGCTGGGCTGGCAGGGCAAGCACACGAATCTGCTTAGCCGCGACTGGGGGAACTGGGCCTTTCTTGGCGCGATCTTCACCACATTGGATTTCACCCCCGACACGGCAGAGGTGGATCACTGCGGGTCGTGCCGGTCATGCCTCACGGCGTGCCCCACCAATGCGTTCCCCGCGCCCTATCAACTGGATGCGCGGCGCTGCATTTCCTATCTAACGATTGAGCACAACGGGCCGGTCGACCTTGAGCTGCGCAGCAAGATGGGCAACCGCATTTACGGCTGTGACGATTGCCTTGCCGCCTGCCCGTGGAACAAGTTCGCCGTCGCGGCGAGCGATCTGCGCTATCACGGCGGTGTCGGTGCCCCTGATCTGGCAGAGCTGGCGACGCTGGATGATGCCGCGTTCCGGCTGCGGTTCAGTGGGTCGCCGATCAAGCGGATCGGGCGCAACCGGTTCATGCGCAACGTGCTTTACGCCATCGGCAACTCCGGTCAGGCGCGGCTGGTCCCTGTGGCACAGGGTCTGCTGGACGATCCTGACGCCACAGTTGTTGATGCTGCACAATGGGCTGTGGCGCGTCTTGGCGAAAACCACGGCTAGACAGGGCTGGACCGCTGCGCGGGAACAGGTAAACCCTAGGAAAACGGTGCAAGGATAATTGAATGGCGCTTTTGCTTGGGGTGGATACGGGCGGCACCTATACGGATGCGGTACTGATCCGGGATGAAACCACGGTGATCGCTTCGGCCAAGGCGCTGACCACCCGCGGCGATCTGGCCATCGGTGTGGGGCAAGCCGTGCGCCACGTGTTGGAGGCTGCTGATGTTTCAGCGGGTCAGGTGGCGATGGCGTCGCTGTCCACCACGCTGGCAACTAATGCATTGGTCGAAGGGCAGGGCGGGCGCGTGGCGCTGATCTATGTCGGTTTCAAAGAACGTGACCTTCAGGCGCACGGACTGGCAGAGGCGCTGAACGGTGACCCCTATCTGATCTTGGGCGGCGGACATGACCACGCAGGCGCAGAGCTTTCCCCGCTGGATGAAGACGCGCTGGTCGCGTTTCTGACCGCGCAAAAATCGCAGGTCAGCGGGTTCGCGGTCGCCAGCCAGTTTGCCACGCGCAACCCTATTCACGAACAGCGGGTTGCTGCGTTGGTGGCGCAGGTGACGGGCCGGCCTGTGTCGGCCTCGCATCAACTGTCGGCCAAGCTCAACGGGCCGAAACGGGCGCTAACGGCGGTGCTGAATGCGCGGCTCATCGGGATGATAGACAGGTTGATTGGCCGCGCCGAGGATGTGCTGACTGACATCGGTGTGACGGCCCCGTTGATGGTTGTGCGCGGCGATGGGGCGCTGATCTCTGCGGCACAAGCGCGTGCGCGACCGATTGAAACGATCCTCAGCGGGCCTGCGGCCTCGATTGTCGGCGCGCGGTGGATGACCGGCGCGGCACATGCGTTGGTCAGTGATATTGGCGGCACCACCACGGATGTAGCCCTGTTACGCGATGGCCGGCCCGCGATCGACCCCGCAGGGGCTCGCGTCGGCAGCTACCGCACGATGGTAGAGGCCGTTGCCATGCGTACCACCGGTCTGGGGGGCGACAGCGAGGTGCATTTCCTGACCGAAGGCTTGCAGGGCGGCGTGACGCTGGGGCCCAAGCGTATCTTGCCCATTGCGCTCATCGCGGCGGAGGCACCCGAGGTCGTCCATACCGCGCTTGATGCGCAGCTGCGCAGCACCACCCCCGGCGAATATGACGGGCGCTTTGTGAGTGCCGTGGCAGGTCAACCGCGCGAAGGCATCTCGGCGCGTGAACAAACGCTGCTGGACCGTATCGGTGACGGGCTGCACCCGATGGCGGATATCGTGCGCGCGCGGATCGAAACCGGTGCTCTTAAACGGCTGGTCGAACGCGGGCTGGTCCAGCTTGCTGGCGTCACCCCTTCGGATGCGAGCCATGCGCTGGGCCGCGTGGATGCGTGGGACGCAAAGGCCGCACAAAAGGCGCTGCGGCTGTTCGGGCGGCGGCGTACAGGGGCGGGGCAGATGTTGGCACCTGATCCTGCCGTTATGGCGCAGATGATCGTGGACCAATTGACCGAACAGACCAGCCTGGCGTTGCTAGAGGCGGCGCTTGCCGAAGAAGACCCTGCCTTTGATGCAGAACCCGAAACGCTGGCACGCCATGAGCTGTTGCAGCGCGGGTTGCGCGGTCACGCGGGGCTTGTGCGGATCGAGGCGGCGTTGAACGTGCCGGTAATCGGGCTGGGGGCCTCTGCCGCGGCCTATTATCCGGCGGTGGGGGAACGGCTGGGTACGCGAATGATCCTGCCCGAACACGCCGCAGTGGCGAATGCCATCGGTGCGGTGGTGGGGCGGGTGACCATGCGCGAAAGCGGCACGGTGACATCGCCCGCAGAGGGGCGGTTCAGGGTGTATCTGGCCGACGGGCCACTGGATTTCACCGATCAGACTGACGCGCTGGGCACGCTTGAGGCAACCTTGCGCGACAAGGCAGAGGCGGCGGCGCGGGCGGCGGGGGTGGTCGATGTGCAGATCGACGTGCAACGCGACATCCGCCACGCAGAGGTCGAAAGCCGCAAGGTCTTTATCGAAGCGCTGCTGACGGTCGAGGCGACAGGCAGGCCAAGGGTCGCATCGGCCTGACGCTGCACAAAAGAAAACGGCGCAAACCCGAGGGGCTGCGCCGTTTTGCGTTTATTCTGCTGCCGCGTGTTTGGGCAGGACCCAATCGGGGCGCGGGAAGTGGCAGGTATAACCGTTTGGAATACGCGCCAGATAATCTTGATGCTCGGGCTCTGCTTCCCAGAAATCGCTGACGGGTTCTACCTCTGTCACGACTTTGCCTGGCCAGATGCCCGATGCCTCTACATCGGCAATCGTGTCCAGCGCCGTGGCTTTCTGGTCTTCGTCGACATAGTAGATCGCCGAACGATAGCTCAGCCCGCGGTCATTGCCCTGACGGTTCAGCGTTGTCGGGTCGTGGATCTGGAAAAACAGCTCCAGCAGATCACGATAGCTGATCACGTCGTCGTTAAACATCACCTCGATCGCCTCGGCATGGGTGCCGTGGTCGCGGTAGGTGGCATTGGGTACATCGCCGCCCGAATAGCCCACGCGGGTCGATAGAACCCCATCGCGTTTGCGGATCAGGTCCTGCATGCCCCAAAAGCATCCTCCGGCCAGTACTGCGCGTTGTTCGCTCATGCTACATCCTCCACTTGGTTGATATAATCGCCATAGCCTGCGTCTTGCATGTCGTCACGATGAATAAAGCGCAACGAGGCGGAATTGATGCAATAGCGCAGTCCGCCACGGTCTGCGGGACCGTCGGGGAAGACGTGACCCAGATGGCTGTCGCCATGGGCGCTGCGCACTTCGGTGCGAACCATCCCCAGCGATGCGTCGCGCAATTCACTGACATGGGCCGGTTCGATGGGTTTGGTAAAGCTCGGCCAGCCGCAGCCGGATTCGTATTTGTCAGAGGACGCGAACAGCGGTTCCCCCGAGACGATGTCTACGTAGATGCCCGGTTCTTTGTTATCCAGTAGCTTGCCCGTGCCCGGACGTTCGGTCCCGTCCTGCTGGGTGACACGGAATTCTTCGGGCGACAAAGCGTTGATTGCGGCGTCGGTCTTTTCATAGGTGGGCATGGAAGGGCTCCTTTGCGGTTTGATGTATTAAATGGGGCCTGCGCGCGTTTTTCAAAGGGGTATTGCACCGGCGCACTGATCTGTGACCCCGTTGTGGTGGTTCAGCCCAAGGGGAGCGGGGTCAGGTGCGGCGCTGTCGCGAGACCTGCACCGCAAGGATACCCAAGGCGATCACGACCACGCCAAGGATATCTTGGGGGCCCAAAGGTTCACCCAGCAACAACCAGGCAATCGAGACCCCGAAGAACGGGTTGAGAAAATGGAAGGTCGCGGCGCGGGTCGCCCCGATGCGGTTGACCAGCCAGAACCAGACCACCGTCGCCAGCAGCCCCGGCACCAGACAGGTGTACAGGAACGCCAGCGCCAGCGGCCAGCTTGGGGTGATGCGTGGCGTTTCAAACAGCAATGTTGCAAAGGTCAGCGCGACGCAGCCAACCAGCATTTGCAAGCCGACCACCATCATGAAGTTCCCGCCGGACGTAGCACCGCGCACCAGCAAGGTCGCGGCGGATAGCGCAATCACTCCGATCCCGCACAGCAGCAGCCCGGTCAAATCAACGCCGCCGCCAATCCGTGCACTCATGATGATTGTCACCCCGATCACACCGGCGACCAGTCCTGCGATGCCCAACGGCCTAAGCTTTTCCCCCAGAAACAGCCATGTCGCCAGCCCGACCAGAAGAGGCATGGTCGAGGCAACAATCGCGGCCAATGACGCCTGTACGGTCTGCATCGCGACAAAGTTCATCCCCAGATAGACCGCGTTTTGCAGGATGCCGAAGACGATGGTGGCACGCCATTGCGCGCGCGTCAGCCGCCATGTCTGGCCAAGCGCCAGCGCGATCCCGACACCCAGCAGGCCGGAAATAAGATACCGCGCTGACAGCGCCATCAGGGGGGACGCATCTGCGACGATGATCCGGGCCGAGGTGAACGCCGACGACCACATCACCGCAAAAGCCAGCCCCATGAGAATTGCGCGTATATCCATGAGGAAGCCTTTCAGGTCAGTATGTGCGGTAGAGTTTCGCAGTCGGTCCGAAGGGGCAAGCGCTTTTGATGCAACATAGACCCGCCACAAACGCAAAGGGCCGCCCCGCGGGCGACCCTTTGTCTGAATAGACTGTGAACAGTCTTATTCGTTAACGCTGTCTTTCAGCGCTTTCGCGATGGTCATCTTGACGACCTTGTCCGCTTCTTTCTTGAACTGTTCGCCAGTGGCGGGGTTGCGCACCATACGCTCGGGGCGCTCGCGGCAATAGATTTTGCCAATGCCCGGAAGGGTCACAGCGCCACCGCCGGAAACTTCTTTGGTGATCAACGCGCAAACCGCGTCCAGTGCCGCGCTTGCCGATTTCTTGTCTTCGCCCATTTCCTCAGCCAAAGCCGCGACGAGCTGGGTTTTTGTCATTGGTTTAGTTGCCATCTTGTTTTTCTCCTTCGTCCGCCCGGATTAGGGCCTCACGGGCAGAATGTAACGGTATGTTGTGTATGAACACAACGAATAGGTCGCAAGAAACCGTGAAAACATGCTGTTTTCAGCCGATTTCGACCTTCAGAGAAAGGCAGTTTCGTCAAAAGAGCGTAATTTCCGGCTGTGCAACCGCTCTAACGGCATATCGCGCAGTTGTTCCATTGCCCGAATACCAATCATCAAGTGCCGCGCAACCTGCGTTTTATAGAAATCTGACGCCATACCGGGCAGTTTCAATTCACCATGCAACGGTTTGTCCGAGACGCATAGAAGCGTGCCGTAGGGCACCCGGAACCGGTAGCCGTTGGCCGCAATCGTGGCGCTTTCCATATCCAGCGCCACGGCGCGCGACTGGCTGAGCCGCTGCACCGGACCGGATTGATCGCGCAGTTCCCAGTTGCGGTTGTCGATGGTGGCGACAGTGCCCGTGCGCATGATCCGCTTCAGCTCGTAGCCTTCAAGCTGGGTGACCTGTTCAACGGCGTCCTCCAGCGCGATCTGGATCTCGGCCAGCGCGGGGATCGGAACCCAGACCGGCAGATCGTCGTCCAGCACGTGGTCTTCGCGCAGATAGCCATGCGCCAGCACGAAATCCCCAAGCGCCTGTGTGTTCCGCAAACCGGCACAGTGGCCGACCATCAGCCACGCATGGGGTCGCAGTACGGCGATGTGGTCGGTCGCGGTTTTCGCGTTGGACGGGCCGACGCCGATGTTAACCAGCGTGATCCCGGACCCGTTCGCGCGCTTCAGGTGGTAGGTCGGCATCTGTGGAGTCTTGACCGACGCAGGCAGCGGCGCGTCGCCGTCCGAAATCTCGACATTACCGGTAGAGACGAAGGACGTGTAGCCGCTATCGGGGTCACGCAGCATGGCGCGGGCGTATTCCTCGAACTCGGTGACGTAGAACTGGTAGTTGGTGAACAGCACGTGGCTTTGAAAATGTTCGGGATCGGTCGCGGTGTAATGCGTCAGCCGTGCCAGCGAGTAATCGACGCGCTGCGCAGTGAAGGGGGCCAGCGGTCGCACATTGTCCAGCGGCAGATAGGTGCCGTTGACGATGTCGTCATTTGTGGTGCTCAGGTCCGGCACGTCGAACACATCGCGCAGGGTGAAATCCGCCGCACCTTCCTGCGGGATCGTCACGCTGTCGTCATTGCTAACCGCGAAATGCACGGGGATCGGTGTGTCGGATACCGCGATGGTCACGGGCTGGCCGTGGTTTTCGATCAGCAGCCCGATTTGCTGTGTTAGGTAGTGTTTGAACAGTTCGGGCCGCGTAATCGTCGCCGAAAACGTGCCGGGCGACGACACATGACCAAAGGACAGCCGCGAATCCACCTGCGCATAGCTGGAGGTGGTGAACCGGATCTCGGGGTAGAACGCCCTGATCCTTGTTTCGGGGGCCGCATTGTCCATCGCTTTCTGGAAATGTTCGCTCAGGAAACCCGTTGCTTGGCTGTAAAGTTCGATCAGGCGCGCAACGGCGGCGGCAGCGTCGGTGAATTGTTCGGCGGGGCGGGCATCTGGGGTCAGGATTTTGGTCATGAAACAGGCTCTAACAAAGGAATAAATTCAAAACTACGTACATCGACCAGTCCGAGGTCAGAGATGCGCAATTCGGGAATGACAACAAGTGCCAGAAGGGAATGCTGCATATAGGCGTTGTTCAACGTGCACCCACAATCGCGCATCGCCTGCATCATCGCTTCGGTCTTGGCGGCGACATCGGATGCGGGGTTGTCGGACATCAGGCCAGCAATCGGCAGTTCGACCATGGCCAGCTCTGCCCCGTCCTTAAAGATGCTGATCCCGCCGCCAACCTCGCGCAGACGGTTCGCGGCCATCGCCATATTGTCGGTATCAGTGCCCACCACGATCATGTGGTGACTGTCATGGGCAACCGTCGACGCCATCGCCATCGGCCCTTGATACCCAAAGCCAGACACCAGCGCGTTGACAACAGTGCCCGTGCCGCGATGCCGTTCAACCAGCGCGATCTGGCACACCTCGCCTGTGGATTGCACGCGCCCTTCGGTCACGGGCAGCTCGAACTTCAGCGCACGGGTCGGGGCTTGGTTTTCGACGACGCCGATCACATTGGCGGTAACAGCATTGGCCCCCGCAGGCGCCGTGATCTGGAAATCATCCGCGCCAAGGTCTTTGCCCATGTTGACGGTTTGCCGGGCATGGGGCGGCCAGTCGTAATGTGGACACTCTGCCAGACACACGCCATCTTCGGCCACGATCTGACCGCGTGCGATCACCGTTTCGATGGGGAGCGTTTTGAGGTCAGAGGTCAGGATCACATCGGCCCGTCGTCCAGGCGTCAGCGACCCTATCTCGCGCTCAAGCCCGAAATGCGTCGCGGTGTTGATCGTCGCCATTTGCAGCGCAATCAAAGGGTCGCAGCCGCAGTCGATGGCATGGCGCACCACGCGGTTCATATGGCCGTCATTCACCAAAGTGCCGGAATGGCAGTCGTCGGTGCATAGGATCATATTGCGCGAATCCAGCCCCTTTTCGGTGATCGCGGTGATCTGTGTTTCAATGTCGTACCAAGCAGACCCCAGCCTGATCATCGACCGCATCCCCTGACGCATCCGCGTAATCGCGTCTGCCTCGCAGGTGCCTTCGTGATCATCCGCCGGACCGCCCGCCACATAGGCAGCAAAGGCCGGCCCCAGATCGGGCGAGGCATAGTGCCCGCCCACGGTCTTGCCCGCGCGTTGCGTTGCGGCAATCTCGGCCAGCATCTTGGGGTCGCCCGCGGTCACACCGGGGAAGTTCATCATCTCGCCCAGACCAATGATACCGGGCCAGTGCATCGCCTCGGCGACATCCTCTGCCGTGATTTCAAAGCCGGTGGTTTCCAGACCGGGGGCAGAGGGCGCACAGGAAGGCATCTGTGTGAAGATGTTCACCGGCTGCATCAGGGCTTCGTCATGCATCATGCGCACGCCTTCCAGCCCCAGCACATTGGCGATCTCATGCGGGTCGGTGAACATTGACGTGGTGCCATGCGGTATCACGGCGCGGGCAAATTCCGCCGGTGTCAGCATACCGCTTTCGATGTGCATATGCCCGTCACACAGGCCGGGGATCATATAGCGGCCCTTGGCCTCGATCACCTTGGTCGTGTCGCCTTTGCAGTGGCTGGCGTCCGGCCCGACAAAGGCAATGCGCCCGGCCTTGATCGCGATATCATGGTCCGGCAGGGTTTCGCGCGTGTGCACGTTCACCCAGATACCGCCGGTGATAATCGTATCCGCGGCGCTGCGTCCTGCCGCAACAGCGACCAATTGATCGGCCACATCGGGCCAAGAGGGGAATGTGTGTTCTTTCATACCTGACGTTGACACGAAGATCGCCCGAGGTTCAAGCCAGAGCCGTCCAGCGCCGTGGCGTTTGCACTGTCCGTGCCGACTGGGCTAACTGTGGGCGACCAACAGCACGTAAGGCCATCCCATGAAAATTATGTTTGTGCACCAAAATATGCCCGGCCAATACCGCGAGCTGGTGCAATGGCTGGCCGACCAGCGTGCGCACCAGATCTATTTTCTGACCCAACGCAAGAACCCGCCCCGCTTTGATGGCGTCGAAACACGGTTCTACAAGACACACCACCGACCGGCAGAGAACGCCTATGGGCTGTCAAAGAACTGGGAGGAATCCACGGGCAACGGTTTGGGCGCTGCCCGTGCCGCCAAGCAGATCGAACGCAGCGAAGGGTTCAAGCCGGATATTGTCGTGGGCCACGTGGGGTGGGGGGAGCTGACGTTTTTCAAACAGATATGGCCCGATGTCCCGATCATCGGCTTTTTCGAATATTATTACAGCGAAACCGGCGGGCCCGTGGGCTTTGACCCTGAAGAGCCTGTAACCGAGAACACGCCGTTTTTGCTGCATGCGCGCAACGCCGTGCCGCTGGCGAATATCGAAACCGTCGATGTGGGGCTCAGCCCGACATACTGGCAGCGCGACCGTTTCCCACAAAGCTTTCATCGTAAGCTCTATGTCTGCCACGACGGGATACGCACCGATCAGTTGCGGCCGAACCCGTCGGTGACACTGAAACTGGGGCGGCTGGACCACGTACTGACGAAGGACGACGAGGTGCTGACGTTTGTGTCGCGCAACCTTGAACGCACGCGGGGCTTTCATGTGTTCATGCGGGCGCTGCCTCGCATCCTGAAACAGCGGCCCAATGCGCGGGTGCTGGTGGTGGGCGGCAACGACACGTCTTATGGGGGCAAAAGCAAACACCCCGGCGGGCTGCGCGCCGAGATGGAGGCAGAGGTTGGCAAGCACGTCGATTGGTCGCGGGTGCATTTTCTGGGCAAGCTGTCCTACGAGGATTACCAGAAGGTTATTCAGATCAGCCGCTGCCATCTTTATTTGACCATGCCATTTGTGCTGTCGTGGTCCCTGCTCGAGGCGATGGCGATGGGCGCGACGATTGTCGGCTCTGACGTGGCCCCCGTGCGCGAGGCGATTACCCACGGCGAAACCGGTCTGCTATGCGATTTCTTCGATCCCGATGCGCTGGGCGATCAGGTGGCGGATGTGCTGGGCAATCCGGCGGCCTATGCGCATCTGGGGCCGGCGGCGCGGGCACATGTGGTCGAGACCTATGACTTCCTGAGCAAATGCCTGCCGGAACATATCGCGCAGATGAATGCATTGGTCCCCGAGGGGCAGCGGATCGCCTTGCCCCGGACCCCCACCACATAGAAAGGACGCCTCATGGAGAAAACGCTGCTGTCGATCGGGCATGGCTTTAGCGCGCGCGCCCTCGCCGCACGGCTGGTGCCGCAGGGCTGGCGCATCGTCGGCACCACGCGCAGTCCCGACAAGGCAGATGCCATTGCGGACACGAGCGTTGAACCCGTGGTCTGGCCGGGGGCCGATCTGGGGGCGTTGATCGCGCAGTTTCCCAATGTGCTCGTCTCGGCGGGACCGGACAGCGCAGGCGATCCGGTTTTGAATGCGGTCGAGGATGCAGTCACCCGCGCCGCGCCCGATCTGCGGTGGGTCGGTTACCTGTCGACAACAGGGGTTTACGGCGACCACGACGGCGATTGGGTGGACGAGGACACGCCGCTGACACCATCGACCAAGCGCGGACGCGCCCGTGTCACGGCAGAGGCAAGATGGCAGGCGATCCCCGATCTGCCGCTGCATATCTTTCGCCTCGCAGGCATCTATGGCCCCGGACGCGGCCCCTTTGCCAAGGTGCGGGCCGGAACGGCGCGGCGGATCATCAAGCAGGGGCAGGTCTTCTCTCGCATCCATGTCGAGGATATTGCCCAAGCGCTTGAGCTGTCCTTGCAGCGGCCCGACCCGGGCGCGGTCTATAATCTGTGCGACGATGACCCCGCGCCACCGCAAGACGTGATCGCCCACGCGGCAGAGCTGCTTGGCCTTCCCGTGCCCCCCGCGATCCCCTTTGATCAGGCCGATATGACCCCCATGGCCCGCAGCTTTTACGCGGAAAGCAAGAAGGTTCGGAACGACCGTATTAAGCAGGCGTTAGGCTGGGCACCGCAGTTCCCCACCTATCGGGCTGGGCTGACGGCATTGCTTGCACGAGACAGCTGACCTTTGGGGGGTATATGCACAATATCGAGGAGCGTAGCCTCACCCATCTGTTGGACGGGATGGAGCAAGCGGCCAGCCGCGAGACGGTCACGATCAACGATGTGCTGAACGAATTCGGAGAGCGGTCCCTGCTCCCCTTCATTCTGGTGGCCGCGCTGCTGTTAGTGTCGCCGCTGTCCGGTGTCTTTGGTGTGTCCAGTTTCATGGCGATGGTCGTCATCGTGCTGTCGGCGCAGGCGGTCTATGGACGCAAACGTCTGTGGTTGCCGCAATTCCTGCTGCGCCGCGAGGTCAAATCAACACGGTTGCTGTTTTGCGTGCGGTGGCTGCGCAAGCCCGCGGCGTTCTTTGATCGCCACTCGGGTAAGAGGCTCCAGTTTCTGACGACAGGCCCGATGCGTCTGCTGACGTTGGTGACCTGCGTGATCCTGCCCGTGGGCTGGCCCTTGCTTGAATTCGTGCCCTTCGCGTCGTCTTTCGGGGGCGGAACGGTGGCGCTGTTTGCTTTTGGTCTGTTCACCCGTGACGGGCTTTATGTGTTGCTGGGGTATCTGACGATCTTGCTGACATCGCTGACCTTTTACGCCGTCATTTTCTGATCATCCCAGATAGGCACGCAACGCGTCGGGCGGATTGTCCATCAACGCTGCGGCAGGCTGAGGTGCCTGCGCGGTGCCACCTTCGACAAAAATCACCTGATCCGCGATACGGCGCACGTCTTCGGGGGCGTGGGTCACCATGATCAGCGCTGCGCCGGTTTCTGCGGCGAGCTCTGCCACCAGATCAAGCATATCGTTACGCAGGGCAGGACCAAGTGCGGCAAAGGGTTCGTCGAGCAGTACAAGCGGGCGGGCTTGTACCAGTACCCGTGCGAGGGCCACACGGCTTTGCTGCCCGCCGGAAAGCTCGGCAGGTTTGCGGGCAGCCATCCCCTGCAGCCCGACGCGATCGAGCGCCTCGTGTACACGGGTTTGTTCCGCAGTGCTGAGCCGCAGGTCGGGGCGCAGCCCCAGCCCCACATTTTGCATCACGCTGAGATGGGGAAAGAGGTTGTTGTCCTGAAAAAGCATCGTCATCGGCCGCGCACCGGGGGGCGCTTGGGTGATGTCTGTGCCCTGCCACAGCAGCCTGCCAGTACTGAGCGGAATGAACCCGCAAAGCGCCCCCAGCAGGGTGGATTTCCCCGCACCCGAGGGGCCGATCACCGCATAGGTCTGCGCGGGCGCAAGGGTCAGGTCGGCGTGCAGGGTAAAGCTGCCTTGGGTGATCTGTGCGGTCTCAAGCGTCAGCATGCCAGCGCCCTCCCTTGTCGAATATCCAGAAAATCCCCAGCGACAGCGCCAGCAGGATCAGGGCCGCACCCGCCGCGGCCTCCATCCGGTAGGCCCCCATCAAGCGATACATTTGCAGTGGCAGGGTGGCACTGTCGGGGTCGGCGAACAAGGCGATGACCCCCAGATCTCCCATCGACAGGGCACCGGTCAGCCCCGCGGCAAATCCGATCTGCGGGCGCAAGCGTGGCAGGATCAGCCAGCGCCAAAGCGGCCAGCCGCGCAGCCCCAACATTTGCGCCTGCCTGCCGTAAACCTGAACCGTGTCGCGCAGGCGGGGCACCAGAATACGCAGGGCAAAGGGCAGGGCCATCAGCGCATTGACCAGTGCTGTGACGGGCAGGGCCAGCGTAAAAGGGCTGGCGATGGGGTTGATCAGAATGAACCAGCCGGTGCCGATCATCAGCGGAGAGGCAGCCAAACCCAAGAGGCCCACCGCCTCTACCCCGCCGCGGGCGCGGGTCGCGATCCATCCGGCAAGGGGGAGGGCCAAGGCCAGCAAGACCACCACGCTGATTAACGCCACGGTGACAGAGGTGCCCGCCGCCTGCCACACGCTGGCGGGCATTTGCGGCAGGCCGATCACCCCGCGCAGCAGGACCGAGGTCAGGGGCAACAGAAGAAACCCCGCCGCCAGCGTGATGAACAGCGCATCGATCCCCCGTTGCAACCCGCCGCGCGCGTCCCAGCGGTGCAGGGGGCGGTCCTGCCCGCCGCCCAGACTGATCGCGGGGATGATCCAAAGCGCCAGCGCGCCGGTGCTGCCGGCAAGGCCAAGCTGCACCAGCGACAGCAGTGCAGCACGGTTTAGGTCAAAGTCGAAACGGAACGCCTGATAGATCGCAAGCTCGATTGTCGTGGCGCGGGGGCCGCCGCCGAGGGTCAGCGCTACGGCAAAGCTGGTCAGGCAGATCACAAAGATCAACGCCGCTGTGCCGGGCAGGATCTGGCGGAGCAGGGGCAGTTCAATGCTGCGGAACACGGCGCGCGGGGTCATGCCAAGCTGCGCTGCCAGCCGGAAACGTTCAGCGGGCACGGTTTGCCACGCCTGCAACAGCAGTCGCGTTGCCAGTGGCAGGTTAAAAAAGACATGTGCCAGCACGACTCCATGCAGCCCGTAGATAGAGATGCCGGGCAGTCCGACCAGCGTCAGACCCGCATTCAGCCAGCCCGCGCGGCCAAACACCGCAAGCACCCCCAGCACGGCGACAATCACCGGCAGGATAAAAGGTGCCCCAAGCAGCGTCACCAGCAGCCCGCGCCCGACAAAGCGCCGCCGCGCCAGCGCACGGGCGACAGGGATTGCCAGCACGGTAGACAGCAGAGCGGAAAGCACGGCCTGTAGCACGGTAAACCGGATCGCGGCCCAATCGGCCGGGCCAAGCCCGCTGCCGAACTCCGCCCGCCAAAGTACCGCCACCACCGCAGCAAGGATCAGCGCCGCAACCAGAATGGCGGCGCTGATGCCGGTTTTCGTGCTTATTGCGACAGCGCGGAGAGCCATTCGGCCAATGCTTCCTCGCGCAGGGCGGGCACGTCACCGTTCGGGATCAGCAGCGCCTTGTCTGGTTCGATCAACTGTTCAAAGCCTTCGGGCAGCCCGCCTTGGGGCGTAACGGCGGGGTACATCCAATTGGTCGTGGGCAGCACCGATTGCGCCGCGTCCGATACCATGAACTGCATGAATTGATCGGCCAGCCCGGGCTGGTCGGTGCCCGCCAGTTTGCCGACCACTTCGATCTGCATGTAATGGCCTTCGTCAAAGGCGGCGGCGGCTTTGGTCGCGTCCTCTTCGGCGATCAGGTGATAGGCGGGGGACGTGGTATAGCTCAGCACCATGTCGGCCTCGCCCTCAAGGAACAAGCCGTAGGCTTCGGACCAGCCTTTGGTCACGGTCACGACGTTATCCGCCAAACCTTCCCAGATCGCGGGGGCCTCGTCGCCGTAAGCCTCCTTGACCCACATCAGCAGGCCCAGACCGGGGGTAGAGGACCGGGGGTCCTGAATCACGATCTTGAGGTCACTGTCGGCTAGCGCGCGAAAGTTCGCAGGCGGTGTCAGATCGGCGTTATGGACAAAGGCAAAATAGCCCCAGTCGTAGGGGGCAAAGCTGTCGTCCTCCCATGTGACGGGCAGGTCGTAATCCGCATCAACTGTGGCCGTCGCGAACAACCCTGTTTCCTTGGCCGCCGCGATCAGGCTGGTATCAAGCCCCAGCACCAGATCGGCGTCAGACCGTGCGCCTTCCAGCTTGAGCCGCGCCAACAGCGCCGCGCCATCGCCCATGCCTACGAATTTCAGATCGCAGGCACACTCTGCTTCAAAGGCCGCTTCGATTACAGGGCCGGGGCCCCATTCGGCGACAAAGCTATCGTAGGTATAGACCACCAGTTCGGGCGTGTCGGCCCATGCCTGCGTGGCGAAAAGCGTGGTGGCAGCAAGTGTAAGATACTTCATGGCATCCTCCAAAATGCGGCGTCAGAAAGCGTTGGAGGTGTATCCAGACCTTCCCTCCGCCGGTGTTAACCGGTTCAGGTTCAACGGGTCCGTGCGCGCACATCTCAGCCTGTCAGGCCCCCCGAGGTGTCTTATCGGTAGAACGCCTGTGGCCCGCGCGCAAGGTGAAACCCCTTGAGGCATGGTCCTGCCCCCGTTAAGGATCACCGCCAAAGGAGCACATCCCATGTCGATCAACAGCTTTGGCCATCTTTTCCGCGTGACCACCTGGGGCGAAAGCCACGGGCCTGCTTTGGGGGCCACGGTGGACGGCTGCCCCCCCGGTGTGACGATCACCGAAGAGATGATCCAGCAGTGGATGGACAAGCGCAAACCCGGCCAGAACAAATACACCACGCAGCGCCGCGAAGCGGATGAGGTGCGGATCCTGTCAGGCGTGTTCGAAGGCGTCACCACCGGCACACCGATCCAGCTGATGATCGAGAACACCGACCAGCGGTCGAAAGACTACGGCGACATCAAGGACAAGTTCCGCCCCGGTCACGCAGACATCACCTATTTCCAGAAATACGGCATCCGCGATTATCGCGGCGGCGGGCGGTCGTCGGCACGTGAAACCGCGTCGCGTGTGGCGGCGGGAGGATTGGCACGTGAAGCGATCAAGGCAATCGCGCCGAATGTGCAGATTACCGGCTATATGGTGCAGATGGGCCCGCATAAAATCGACCGAGATGCGTTTGATTGGGACCAAATCGAACAGAACCCGTTCTGGGTGCCCGACGCCAAGGCAGCTGACGACTGGGCCGCGTATCTGGACGGTTTGCGCAAATCCGGATCCTCTGTCGGTGCGATCATCGAGATCACGGCACGCGGCGTGCCCGCGGGCCTTGGTGCGCCGGTCTATGGCAAGCTCGACACTGATCTGGCCGCTGCGATGATGAGCATCAACGCCGTCAAAGGTGTCGAGATTGGCGAAGGGATGTCCGCCGCCATGCTGACCGGAGAGTTGAACGCAGACGAGATCAGCATGGGCCCCAACGGCCCTGTCTATTCGTCGAACCATGCGGGCGGTATTCTGGGCGGCATCAGCACCGGCCAAGACATCGTGCTGCGTTTCGCGGTCAAACCGACGTCGAGTATCCTGACCACGCGCAAGACGATCACCAAATCCGGCGAAGACACAGAGATCATCACCAAGGGTCGCCACGATCCGTGCGTTGGTATCCGCGCCGTGCCCGTGGGCGAGGCGATGATGGCCTGTGTGCTGCTGGATCACATGCTGCTGCACCGTGGTCAGGTCGGCGAAAATCAGGGCGTCATCGGCTAAGCTGCGCAGGGCGCTCGTATTTTTCGCACATGGGCGGGAATAGCACGCGCAGGTTGACGCGGGGTCTTGCAACTTGAAACGCACAGGCGCAAGCATGCGCCATGCAAAGCACCACGACAGAGCACCGCCCCGGCCGGGCCATCGCCCTTAAACTGGGGGCGGTCTTCCTGTTCTCGGTCATGGCGGCCCTCATCAAGATCGCGACGGCCACCGTGCCCGCCGCCCAAGCCGTGTTCTACCGGTCGTTCTTTGCCTTCCCGATGATCATCCTGTGGCTGTGGCAAAGCGGCGATCTGCGCGACGGGCTAAAGCCAAGCAACCTGATGGGCCACGTCTGGCGCGGCGTCTTTGGAACCACGGCGATGGCGCTGACCTTTGCGGGGCTAAGCCTGCTGCCCCTGCCAGAGGTGACGGCTATCGGCTATGCCACGCCGCTGTTCACCGTGATCTTTGCCGCGATATTCTTGGGCGAACAGGTGCGTGTGTTCCGCCTGTCCGCTGTGGCGATCGGGTTGATCGGGGTGTTGATCGTTTTGTACCCCCGCTTCACCGTGGACGGGGATAGCGTGTCGCAACTGGCGATGATGGGCGCGATTATGGTGGTTGCTGCGTCGATCATGCGTGCGCTGGTCCAGATCCACGTGCGCCGTCTGGTGCAAACCGACAGCACGGCGGCCATCGTGTTCTACTTTTCACTCACCGCGACCTGCCTGTCGTTCTTTACCCTGCCCGCAGGGATGGTGATCAACTGGGAGCCGCTTTGGTGGGTGAACCCCGGTTGGCAGGTCTCGGCGTTGTTGATCCTGTCGGGCATGATCGGCGGGGTGTCGCAGATCATGATCACCGCGTCATATCGCTATGGGCCGGTGTCGATGCTGGCCCCATTCGACTATGCATCAATGATCTTTGCGGTGCTGATCGGCTGGGTCTTGTTCAGCGAAATCCCGACACCTGCGATCCTGATCGGGGCGGGTCTGGTCATCGCCGGCGGTGCGGCGATCATCTGGCGGGAACGGCAATTGGGGCTGGACCGGTCCAAATCCAAGGCGAGCAGCACCCCCCAAGGAACCCCAAGCTGACAGCACGCGAAAATGCGTGTCAGGATTGCATTTTGTGCTAGCCTGACCCTCTAGGGTGTGGAATCGCAGGTCTCCTGAGTGTTCCGCACCCTGCTTTCTGGGAGGGAAACATGAAATTAACCAAGATTATTGCTACTGCCGTATCCATTGGTTTCGGGGCAACTGCCGCATGGGCGCAAGACTGCGCCCCATCGCAATGGGGGGCGGAGGATCAATTGGGATCGGCTAACCTGATCTCGACTGAACGCACGCTAGAGGCGGCTAAATTGATCAAACAGGGCAAATCGATGCCGCTGGGGATCGTGATCGGGCCGGACACCCCTGCCTTTCCGCCTCGGTCTTTGAACCTGCAAATCGTTCAGCCCAACCAGCACGGTGGGCAAAAACTGTCGTCCTTTGGCTATGAAGGCAACTATAACGACGACCTGCTGCAAACCTGGATCGGAATCGGGTCGCAGCTGGACGGGCTGGGGCATCTCGGGGAAAACGGGATGTACTATAACTGTCTGGATGAGAAAGAGATCTCGGCAATCAGCGGCCTGACAAAACTAGGGACCCACGCTGTGCCGCCCTTGGTCGGGCGCGCTGTGATCATCGATATGGCCAAACATATGGGCAAGGACGTGCTGGCCGCCGGAGAGCATTTCGGCGAGGCAGAGATCACCGCCGCGATGGAAGCGCAGCAGGTCACCGTGAAGGAAGGCGATATCGTGCTGTTTCACACCGGTTGGACCGATGGCATGATGGAAAGCGACCCAAGCGCGTGGGGCTCGACCGAACCGGGGCTGAACAACGAAGGCGCGGTGTTTGTCGCGTCGATGAACCCGCTGGCTGTGGGCGCTGACACATGGGGCCTCGAGGCCATTCCGCCGAAAGAAGGTGACAAGGTATTCTATGGCCACGTCACGCTGCTCAAGGACAATGGCATCTACATTCTGGAAACCATGAACACAGGCCCGCTGGTCGCTGAAGGCGTGCAAGAGTTTATGTTCGTGCTGGGACAGCCGCTGATCAAAGGCACGGTGCAGGCGATGATCAATCCGGTCGCGCTTTACTAAGGCGGCTTGCTGTATCGCAGGTGTGGAAACGAAAACGGCGCGGGGGTGTGAACCCTCGCGCCGTTTTGTCTTAGTGGGTCGGTTCAGGCCCGGACGAGCTTTTCGTAGTCTTCCGAAATCTCGCGGGTCAGCGCGCCGACCTCGAAAGTGTAGTCGCCGATCTGGCCGACGGGCGTGACCTCGGCTGCGGTGCCGGTCAGCCAGCACTGTTCAAAGCCTTCCAGCTCTTCGGGCATGATGTGGCGCTCGTGCACGGTCAGGCCCTTGTCTTTGAGCATCCCGATCACGGTCTGACGTGTCAGCCCGTTAAGAAAGCAATCGGCCAGCGGCGTGTGCACTTCGCCGTCTTTGACGAAAAAGATGTTCGCGCCGGTCGCTTCGGCCACATAGCCGCGGTAGTCCATGAACAGCGCGTCAGAACAACCCTTGGCTTCTGCCGCGTGTTTGGAAGTGGTGCAGATCATATACAGGCCCGCCGCTTTGGCGTGCACGGGGATCGTCTCGGGCGAGGGGCGTTTCCACTTTGAGATGTCGAGCTTGGCACCCTGCATCTTGGCGTCGCCATAATAGTTGCCCCATTCCCAGCCGGCGATGGCCAGCCGCACAGGGTTGCGCGCCGCCGAGACACCCATATCAGGGCCGGCACCGCGCCATGCGACTGCGCGGACATAGGCGTCGGTCCAGCCGTTCGCCTTGAGCATTTCGTATTTCGCGGTCTCGATTTCATCGACGGAATAGGGGATCTCAAAGTCGAGGTACTGTGCCGATTTCCGCAGCCGCTCAGAGTGTTCGCGGCTTTTGAAAATCTTGCCGTTGTAGCAGCGTTCGCCTTCGAACACCGATGACGCATAGTGCATGGCATGGGTCAGAATATGGACATTGGCCTCGCGCCAATCGACCATTTTGCCGTCCAACCAGATTTTGCCGTCGCGATCGTCATATGCGCCGTCCATGATGTATCCTTCCTAAAAGCACCTTGGGGTTTATGAAAATTGCGTCAAACCCGCTGCGTGCAGACATATAATTACGCAAAACATGGGATTCGATAGCCTTTGACACTTGGAAAGTCAATAACGCTGACGTAAGCTCTTGGCGCAGCAACGGGAGACTACAATGGCGGACGGACGCGGCCCATCATCACACACGGGCGAGAACCTGCTATTCCTGACGGATGAACAGCTGCGTCAGGGGATCGAGGCGATGTTCTTTGCCTACCGCGGTTTCACGGCCGACCCCGACAAGATACTGGTGGACATGGCCTATGGTCGCGCACACCACCGTGCAATTCACTTTATTAACCGTGCACCGGGCACGACGGTGAACAATCTGCTGGGGATTTTGGGTGTTACAAAACAATCCCTTAATCGTGTCTTGCGCACGTTGATCGCCGATGGTCTTGTCAAAAGCCAAGTGGGAAAAACCGACAAGCGGGAGCGGCATTTGTATCTGACCGACGCAGGGCGCGCGCTCGAACAGGCATTATCTGATGCACAACGGATGCGGATGCGCAGCGCGTTCCGCGATGCCGGACCAGAAGCGGTCGCGGGTTTCCGCACCGTACTAGAGGCGATGATGGACCCTGAAATGCACCACAGCTACACGCGCCTCAAGGAGAATGGCGCGTGAACGAGGCAGATGCGCACCTGCTGATCGTCGATGATGACGAACGTATCCGGTCGTTGTTGCAGAAGTTTCTGATGCGGCATGGCTTTCTAGTGACCACGGCCCGCGACGCGGCCCATGCACGGCGCATTCTGGCGGGGTTGGATTTTGATCTGATCGTGTTGGATGTGATGATGCCGGGCGAAGACGGGCTGAGCTTGACCCGTGGTCTGCGCGAAACCATGCAAACACCAATTCTGCTGCTGACCGCCAAAGGCGAGACGGAAAACCGCATCGATGGGCTGGAAGCAGGGGCGGATGATTATCTTGCAAAACCGTTTGAACCCAAGGAGCTGTTGCTTCGGATCAACGCGATCCTGCGCCGCATGCCGGACACCCGCGTTGCAGATGCAACGCCCAAGGTGCTGTCGATGGGCGCGATCCGCTATGACATCGAACGCGGCGAGCTGTGGCAGGGCGAAGATCTGGTTCGATTGACCGCCACCGAAATCCAGCTGATGCGCATTTTTGCCGCCCAACCGGGGACGGCGCTTAGCCGGTCGAAACTGGTCGAGGAACTGGGCCGCGACCGTGGGCAGGCGCAAGAACGCGCGGTCGATGTGCAGATCACGCGTCTGCGCCGCAAAATCGAAGATAACCCCAAACAGCCCCGCTATCTGCAAACCGTACGTGGCGCGGGCTATATGCTGGCCCCCGACTGACGCCCCCTAGCTGCAGGGGGTGATCCGCAAAATTGGTGCCAGAGAATTTGCGCCCAATAAATCGGCACGGTCACTGGAAGCCAAAGCGCGGGCGGGCTATGTTTGGGCCAAGTTTGATGGATGGGATTCACAGCAATGACAGATACTCCGGTAGAAGAGATGAGCTTTGAGGCGGCGATGGCGGAACTGGAAAAGGTTCTGGGCCAGCTAGAGCGGGGCGATGTGGCGCTGGACGAAAGCATTTCGCTCTATGAACGCGGGGCCAAGCTCAAGAAACGCTGCGAGACCAAGCTCAAGGAAGCCGAAGAGAAAGTCGCGCAGATCACGCTGGACGGCGATGGCAACCCTGTCGGAGTGGCTCCTGTTGGCGGGGTTTGACATCTCGATTGAGGCCGAGCTGACACGCCCCCCCTTTGCAGAGGCACTGCCAAAGGCTGCGGAATTGGCGATTGGTCAGATATTGCACGGACTTGGCGGGCTGGACGGCACTGTGGCCGAAGCGATGCGCTATGCTGTGACAGGCGGTAAGGGTCTGCGGGCCTTTCTGGTGATCGAAAGCGCGCGGTTGCACGGGGTGATGGATGCGCAGGCCGCCCCCGCCGCCGGTGCCATCGAGGCGCTGCATGCCTATTCACTCGTTCACGACGATATGCCTTGCATGGATGATGACGCGCTGCGTCGGGGTCAGCCCACAGTGCACCTAAAGTGGGACGAGGCGACGGCGGTTCTGGCAGGCGATGCACTGCAAACACTGGCGTTTGAACTGGTCGCGGCGACGGGCTGTGGTGATGCTGAACGGGTTGCGCTGGTCACGGGGCTGGCGCGGGCCGCCGGTGTGCGCGGCATGGTGGGCGGGCAGGCGATGGACATCGCCGCCGAAACCGCGCGCCAACCGCTGACGCTAGACCAGATCACAACGCTTCAGGCCGGCAAGACCGGTGCGTTGATCGAATGGGCTGCGACAGCAGGGCCGGTAATGGCGGGCGATGATCCCGCCGCCCTTCGCAGCTATGCCCGCAACCTTGGTCTGGCGTTCCAGATCGCGGATGACATTCTTGACGTCGAAGGCGACGCCGCCACGGTGGGCAAAGCCGTCGGCAAGGATGCCGATGCGGGCAAGGCGACCTTTGTGTCGCTGCTGGGGCTGGACCCCGCCCGCGCCCGTGCCCGTGATCTTGTCGATGCTGCTTGTGATGCCCTGTCCCCTTACGGCACAGACGGAGAAACCTTGCGAGACGCAGCCCGCTTCGTTATTGCCCGCAAAAGCTGATCCGGTGGAGAGCCAGATGACCGATAGACCCGATACGCCCCTTTTGGACCGTGTAAACCGCCCTGCCGATCTGAAGAATTTCTCGGACGCAGAGCTGGTGAAACTGTCCCATGAACTGCGGGCAGAGACGATTTCTGCCGTATCAGAGACGGGCGGCCATCTGGGCGCAGGTCTGGGCGTGGTTGAACTGACGGTCGCGATCCATTCGGTGTTCGATACACCCAAGGACAAGCTGATCTGGGATGTGAGCCACCAGTGCTACCCGCATAAGATCCTGACCGAACGCCGCGACCGCATCCGCACCCTGCGGATGAAGGACGGGTTGAGCGGTTTTACCAAGCGCAGTGAATCGCCCTACGATCCCTTCGGTGCGGCGCATTCGTCGACCTCTATCAGTGCGGCTCTTGGGTTTTCAGTCGCACGTGATCTGGGGGGCAATGTCCCCGAAGGTCTGGGCGATGCGATTGCGGTGATCGGCGATGGGTCCATGTCGGCGGGCATGGCCTATGAGGCGATGAACAACGCGGGCCATCTGAAAAAGCGGATGTTCGTCATCTTGAACGACAACGAAATGTCGATCGCGCCGCCGGTGGGGGCGATGTCGACCTACCTCAGCCGTTTGTACGCCGAAGAACCGTTTCAGGACTTCAAGGCCGCCGCCAAGGGTGCGGTCAGTATGTTGCCTGGCCCGTTCCGCGAAGGGGCCAAGCGCGCCAAGGATATGCTCAAGGGCATGGCCGTGGGCGGGACGTTGTTCGAACAGCTTGGGTTTTCCTATCTCGGGCCGATTGACGGGCATGACCTGAACCAATTGCTGCCCGTGTTGCGCACGGTCAAGGCACGGGCGACGGGGCCGGTGTTGATCCATGTGATCACCAAAAAGGGCAAGGGCTATGGCCCCGCCGAAGCCGCCCGCGACAAGGGCCACGCGACCGCCAAGTTCGATGTGCTGACAGGCGAGCAAAAGAAAGCGCCGTCGAACGCGCCAAGCTATACCCGTGTGTTTGCGGACAGCTTGATTGCCGAAGCGGCGAACGACGACAAGATTTGCGCCGTGACCGCCGCGATGCCGGACGGGACGGGGCTGAACCTTTTCGCTGAACGCTACCCCAGCAGGTGTTTCGACGTGGGTATTGCGGAACAGCACGGGGTGACATTCTCTGCCGGATTGGCGGCGGGCGGAATGAAGCCGTTTTGCACGATGTATTCGACCTTCCTGCAGCGCGGCTATGATCAGGTGGTGCATGACGTGGCGATCCAGCGTTTGCCGGTGCGGTTTGCGATTGATCGCGCGGGACTGGTCGGGGCCGACGGGGCCACCCATGCAGGTGCGTTTGATGTGGCGTTTTTGGCGAACCTGCCCGATTTCGTCGTGATGGCCGCCGCGGACGAGGCAGAGCTGGTGCATATGGTCGCCACCGCCGCGGCCTATGACGACGGTCCGATTGCCTTCCGTTTCCCACGGGGCGAAGGCGCGGGCGTGACCATGCCAGAACGCGGTGTGCCGTTGGAGATCGGCAAAGGGCGCATCATCGCCGAGGGCAAGCGCGTGGCGCTGCTGTCCTTTGGCACGCGCCTGTCAGAGGTGGAAAAAGCCGCCGAGGCGCTGCGGGCCAAGGGGATCACGCCGACCATCGCCGACGCACGCTTTGCCAAGCCGCTGGACCGCGAGATGATCCTGACGCTGGCCGCCGATCACGAGGCGCTGATTACGATTGAAGAGGGCGCCGTTGGTGGTTTTGGCAGCCATGTGGCACAGCTTTTGGCGGATGAGGGCGTGTTCGACGCGGGGCTGAAGTACCGGTCGATGGTGCTCCCCGATACCTTTATCGATCAGGCAAGCCCTGCCGATATGTATGCGGTCGCGGGGATGAACGCCGAACACATCGAAGCCAAAGTGCTGGATGTTCTGGGCATTGCCAGCATCGGGGCACAGCGGGCCTGACGCTCAGGCCCGCGCAATAAAGGGGTATCAGGCGTCGAGCAATTGCCGCGCTGCCACAATGCCAAGCGCCGCCGAAGCTGCCTCGCGGCCCTTTTCGACGAAATGCGCGCGGTAGATCGCATTGTGATGGTCGGTTTCCTGATAGTGATGCGGCGTCAGCGATACGGATAGCACGGGCACGCCCGTATCCAGCCCCACGCGCATCAACCCGTCAACCACAGCTGTCGCCACGAAATCATGCCGGTAGATGCCGCCATCGACCACGAAGGCCGCGCAGATGATTGCATCATACTTGCCGGATTTGGCCAAGGTCTGCGCCATCAGCGGCATCTCGAACGCGCCGGGGACATCGACCACGTCGATCTGGCTGGCGGGGATGGTTTCTGCAAACCCGTCATAAGCGCGGTCCACAATATCGGCGTGCCAGCGTGCTTTTACAAAGGCGTAGCGGGTGTGTGTCATAGTGATCTCCTTTTTTTCGTCAGCGACACAAGTCACCCAAGGCGATCACGATTACGGACGGACCCCGTGGGGCCGCAGCAAACGCATTCTCTTTCATCCGGACTATGACCGTCGGCTCTGGCATCTCACCAGATCTGCTGACCAAGCGTCCCGTTAGGGGCGCGTTGCGCTCGCGGGCTCGTGACACTGGGGCCACATACCGCCGGTGGGGAATTGCGCCCCGCCCTGAGAATGCTTGTACGTTGCCAAGGCGGGGGCAGGTCTGCAATACCAAAAGTGCGTTTGCAGTTTGGACCCTACGTTATGCACCCCAATCCCGTTTACCACGACGCCGACACCGCCAAGAACATCGCCTTTGCGCGCGACCGCAGTTTTGGTGTGCTTGCTGCCGCTGGCGACGATGAGCCATTGATGAGCCATGTTCCGTTTTTGCTGAACGAAGCGGGGGATCAGGCCGACCTGCATCTGGTTCGGTCAAACCCGATCGCGCGGGCGCTAACGTCGGCGTTGCCGGTGAAGCTCGCCATCAGCGGGGGCGACAGCTATGTCTCGCCCGACTGGTACGACATCGACGATCAGGTGCCGACGTGGAACTATGTGGCGGTGCATCTGTCCGGCACGCTGGAACTGCGTCCGCAAGAAGAGCTGCTGGACCTGCTGGATCGCCAGTCCGCCTGGTTCGAGGACCGTCTGCTGCCCAAGCCGCCGTGGACCACCGCCAAGATGAACCCCCTGACCATGCAGAAAATGATGCGCATGATCGTGCCCTGCCGGATGCGGATCACCGGCGTCGATGGCACGTGGAAGCTCAGCCAGAACAAACCGGACGCGGTGCGGCTTGCGGCTGCAGATGGCGTGGAGGCGCACGGCTTTGGCGCTGGAACAGGCACGCTCGCCCGCCAGATGCGCGCGGCCAAAGGCGCCTGATCAACAAGCGATTGCGCAGGGCGCGGTTGACGGTGATAGTCCCCCTGAACCCTGAGGAGGAGACACGCATGAAACTATCCTATTCCCCGACATCGCCCTATGTACGCAAAGTCATGGTGTTGCTGCACGAAACCGGCCAGCTTGAAGACCTCACGCTTGAGAATATCACGACCACGCCGCTTGCAGCTGATGCGGCGCTGCTGCCCAATAACCCGCTCGCCAAAGTGCCCGCGCTGGTGCGCGACGAGGGGCCGGCGCTGTACGACAGCCGCGTGATTTGCGCCTATCTGGACGATCGCGCAGGGGGCAAGCTGTACCCGACCGGCAGCCGCCGCTGGGACACGCTGACGCTCGAGGCGACGGCGGACGGCATTTTGGATGCGGCGTTGGCCATGGTGTACGAAGGGCGGATGCGTCCGGCGGACAAGCAGATGCCTGAATGGGTCGAAGGCCAGTGGGCAAAGATTGACCGCGCTTGTTCCGCATTGAACACGCGCTGGATCAGCCAGCTTTCCGGTCCGCTGGATATGGGGCAGATCGCGGTCGGTTGCGCCTTGGGATACCTTGATTTCCGGCATGACGCGCGCAACTGGCGCCAGGGCAATGACGCCCTGGCCGATTGGGCGCGCCGCTTTGATTCGCGGGCATCCATGCAGGCAACCGCCCCTCCGGCAGGATAAAAGCGCAAAAAATTCGATCTTCACCCTTGAAGGAATGCAACACTGCGACGGTTTGCGCGACAAAGGTATCTGGACGTGCGCGACGCAGCCCGCTAGTAACCAAAAGAATTGTGGGAGGTGCGTCAGCGCCGCCCCTTGATTTAATGGCCGTCAGGCCCTCGATTTGGAGTTAACCCGTGTCCCAAGCAGAAGATCACGCAGGCACCCGGAGGGATTTCCTCTACTACGCCACAGCTGGTACAGGTGCGGTCGCCGTCGGCGCTGCCGTCTGGCCTTTGGTCAATCAGATGAACCCGTCCGCAGATGTGAAGGCGCTGTCGTCCATCCGCGTCGATGTGTCCGCGGTCGAGCCGGGTACACAGCTCACGGTCAAATGGTTGGGTAAGCCGGTTTTTGTCCGCCGTCGCACCCAAGAAGAAATCGACGAAGCGAGATCGGTTGATCTGGCTGATCTGCCGGACGCAGGTGCAGAGAACAACAACCTTGCAAACGGTGCTGCCGCAACAGACGAAAATCGGGCGATGATTGGCAAGGAAGACTGGCTAGTCATGGTTGGGGTCTGTACCCACTTGGGTTGCGTTCCACTGGGCGACGCGGGTGACTTTGGCGGCTGGTTCTGCCCTTGCCACGGGTCTCACTATGACACTGCGGGCCGTATCCGCAAAGGGCCAGCACCGCGCAACCTGCTGGTGCCCGTCGCAGAATTCGTGGATGAAACCACGATCAAATTAGGTTAAGGGAGAACTGGAATGGCTGGAATTCCTCACGACCATTACGAGCCGAAATCAAACGGAGAGAAGTGGCTGCACACCCGTCTTCCCGTTGTTGGGCTGCTGTATGACACTTTGATGATCCCGACTCCGAAGAACCTGAACTGGATGTGGATCTGGGGCATTGTTCTGACGTTCTGTCTGGCGCTGCAAATCGTGACCGGCATTGTGCTGGCGATGCACTACACGCCTCACGTTGATGCGGCGTTTGCAAGCGTCGAGCACATCATGCGCAACGTGAACGGCGGCTATATGCTGCGGTACATGCACATGAATGGCGCGTCCCTGTTCTTTGTTGCGGTCTACGCGCACATCTTCCGCGGCCTGTACTACGGGTCGTATAAAGCGCCACGTGAAATCACGTGGATCATCGGCATGCTGATTTATCTTCTGATGATGGCAACCGGCTTTATGGGCTATGTTTTGCCTTGGGGTCAGATGTCTTTCTGGGGTGCTACGGTTATCACCGGTTTGTTCGGGGCGATCCCGTTCATCGGCGAAAGCCTGCAGACGCTTCTGCTGGGCGGGCCTGCGGTCGATAATGCCACGCTGAACCGCTTCTTCAGCTTGCACTATCTGCTGCCCTTCGTGATTGCCGGTCTTGTGATCGTCCACATCTGGGCGTTCCACACCACCGGCAACAACAACCCCACAGGTGTCGAGGTCCGTCGCACCAGCAAGGAAGACGCGAAGAAAGACACGCTGCCGTTCTGGCCATACTTCGTGATGAAAGATCTGTTCGCGCTGGCCGTGATCTTGGTTGTGTTCTTTGCGATCGTGGGCTTCATGCCGAACTATCTGGGCCACCCCGATAACTACATCGAGGCAAACCCGCTTTCGACGCCTGCGCATATTGTGCCTGAATGGTACTTCTTGCCGTTCTACGCGATCCTGCGTGCCTTTACCGCCGAAGTCTGGGTCGTTCAGATTGCGTCCTTCGTGACCGGTGGCATCATCGACGCCAAGTTCTTTGGTGTTCTGGCGATGTTCGGTGCGATTGCAGTGATGGCACTGGTGCCTTGGCTGGACACATCTTCGGTGCGTTCGGGCCGCTATCGTCCCATGTTCAAATGGTGGTTTGCGCTGCTGGTGATCGATTTCTTCGCGCTGATGTGGCTGGGTGCCATGCCTGCGGAAGAACCCTATGCCAGCTTCTCTCTCATCGCGTCGGCCTACTGGTTCGCGTACTTCCTGGTGATCCTGCCGCTTCTGGGTGTGATCGAAAAGCCGGGCGCGCAGCCTGAAACCATCGAAGCCGACTTTGACGCGCATTACGCGCCAAAAACTGGCGGCACCAAGACGCTGGTCAAGCCAGCAGAGTAAGGACCATGACAATGATCAAGAAAACCTTCCTTTCGGCTGTTGTCGCCTTGGGCTTTGCAGGTTCCGCTGCTTTCGCCGCTGGTGGTGAAGCGCATATCGAAGACTTCGACTTCTCTTTCGAAGGGCCGTTCGGGGCCTTCGATACCAACCAGCTGCAACGCGGTCTGCAAATCTATACCGAGGTCTGCTCTGCATGCCACGGTATGAAGTTCGTGCCGATCCGTACCCTTGCGGATGATGGTGGCCCTCAACTTCCCGAAGATCAGGTCCGCGCCTATGCAGCGAACTTTGATATCTTTGACGCCGAGCTGGACGATATCCGCCCCGGCACGCCGGTCGACCATTTCCCTGGGTCTGCGCTGGAAACCGCGCCAGACCTTAGCTTGATGGCCAAAAAGCGCGCCGGTTTCCACGGGCCTTACGGTCTGGGGATCAACCAGTTCTTCAAAGGCATGGGCGGACCCGAATATATCGCGTCGCTTTTGACTGGCTACGAAGAAGCCCCAGCCTGTGCCCCCGAGGATTTCCCCGGCCACTACAACACAGCCTTCGCGAGCGGCGGCTTCCCCGAGTCCTGTAAGGACGAAGAAGGCCACGCCACAGTTGGCGGTAGCTGGATCTCAATGGCACCGCCGCTGTACGGCGATGACGTCACGTATAACGACGGCCACGAGTCCGATCTGCACCACGAAGCCGAAGACGTCGCGGCCTTCCTGATGTGGACGGCCGAGCCCAAGTTGATGGCACGCAAGCAAGCCGGTTTTGCGGGCGTTCTGTTCCTGACACTTCTGTCGGTCTTGCTGTACCTGACCAACAAGCGTCTTTGGGCACCTGTAAAGCACAAGGAAGACTAATCGTCTTTCACACGGCTAACGACTGACAAAAGCCCCCCGGATCCTGTGCGATCCGGGGGGCTTTTCTTTGCGGCAAGGCGCAGGGCGCACCTGTGTGGCCTGCCGCCGCCGCCCGCATTGAAACCGCCCCGTTAGCGATGAAATCCCGCGACCCGATCCATTCTAGTAGCGCCAAAGCCTGCCAGCGCCATCATAACGGAATCGTTTGCCGGCCCGTAGACGGTGAGGCGCGCGGGTATAAAGATCTGCGTGAACCTTTCGGCAAAGCGCCCGCCGAACTGCGCGAAATGCGCCATCACGGCGGCATTATCGGCGTAACGTTCTAGCACGGTACAGCTGCGGCGGTCATCGGACATATAAAATTCACAGTGCAGCGTACGCGGTTCATCAACCAGCGCGGCTTTTGTGATGTCATCGAGCAGCGGCTGGACCTGATCGCCCTGACCATCCCGCACGTCCATCTCAAGGACCCATTCGATAATTTCGCTCATACTCACCCTTTCTCACTCGGGAATCACCCTAGTGGAGAAAGGTTTACAAACTGCGACGGCTCACACAGCCAGCAGATAGCCTTCTGTCTGGCCGGTAATCGTGGCGGCGATAATCGTGCCTTCGGTTTGGGGGGTGGCGAAATGGGTCTCGGTGAATTGCTCTGTCCGGCCCATCGTGGGGCTTTCCATCAACACCTGATGCGCGCGCCCTTGTTGGGCCGCAAGATGGCGGCTGACCTGGGCGTCGCCTGCAGCACGCAGCTGTGCGGCGCGTTCCTTGATCAGCGTACCGTTCACCGCGGGCATCCGTGCGGCTGGGGTGCCTTCGCGGGCGGAGTAGGGGAAGACGTGCAGCCAGGTCAGATCGCATTCCGTCACCAGCTTAAGCGAATTTTCGAACATAGCGTCGGTTTCAGTCGGAAAGCCGGCGATGATATCGGCCCCAAAAGTCATGTCGGGGCGAAGTTTGCGGGCCTCTTGGGCAAAGTTTATCGCATCGTCGCGCAGGTGCCGACGTTTCATCCGTTTCAGGATCATGTCGTCGCCATGCTGCAGGCTCAGATGCAGGTGCGGCATCAAGCGCGGTTCGGTGGCGATGGCCTGCATCAGGTTCTCGTCCACCTCAATGGAATCGATAGAACTGATTCTCAGACGCGGCAGGTCGGGCACCAGCCGCAGGATGCGCATGACCAGATCCCCCAGTCTGGGCGTCGCGGGAAGGTCCGCGCCCCAGCTGGTCAGGTCCACGCCGGTCAGCACGACCTCGTTAAAGCCCTTGTCGACCAGCCGCTTGATCTGATCCACGACAACGCCCGCAGGGACCGACCGTGAATTGCCACGGCCATAGGGGATGATGCAGAAGGTGCAGCGGTGGTCGCAGCCGTTCTGGACCTGAACATAGGCGCGGCTGCGCGTGCCAAAGCCGTCGATCAAGTGGCCTGCCGTCTCGGTGACCGACATGATGTCGTCAACCTGAAGCGCCTCTGTCTCGCCGATAAAATCAGCCGCGAGTCCCTGCCACGTCGCGCCAACCATCTTTTCGGTGTTGCCGATCACGACGTCGACCTCTGCCATCTTGGTAAAGGTATCCGGTTCGGTCTGCGCGGCGCAGCCGGTGACGATCAGCCGTGCGTTCGGGTTCGCCTTGCGCAGTTTGCGGATGTCCTGACGCGCCTTGCGTACGGCCTCGGCGGTGACGGCGCAGGTGTTGACGATCACCGCATCCTTCAGGCCCGCCTGCTCGGCCAGTTCCTTCATCGCCTCGGTCTCATAGGCGTTCAGGCGGCAACCGTGATTCGAAAAGATCGGGGTGCTCATGTCAGGCTTTCCAGAAAAGAAGGGGTCAGCACGCCGCTGAATACATGCGCCGACGGGCCGGTCATCCAGACGCCATCCTCGCGCCAGTCGATGTGCAGGGTGCCGCCGTCCAGATCGATGCGCACAGCACGCCCTGTGAGCCCTCTGCGCGCCGCTGCCACGGCCGTCGCACAGCTAGAGGAGCCGGACGCCAGCGTAATGCCCACACCGCGTTCCCACACGCGCATGCGGATATGATCGGGGCCGACAATTTGCGCGATCTGCACGTTGGTGCGTTCGGGATATAGCGCGTGATGCTCTATGCCAGGGCCAAAAGCGGCCAGATCAATCGCGTCCACATCGTCGACAAAGAAGGTGCAATGCGGATTGCCCATGCCGGTGGCCGTCGGGGCACCATCCATCGGCAACTCGAGCGTATCCATCTGGCGGGCCAGTGGAATTTCGTCCCATTCAAGCTGCGGGTGGCCCATGTTCACGGCTGTCAGCCCGTTCCCCGCGTCCCGCGCCGCCAGATCACCGCGGTCCGTGGTCAGGTGCAGCTGCGTCTTGCCGGTCTCGTCCATCAGGAAGCGCGCGATGCAGCGGGTGGCATTGCCACAAGCAGCAGAGGTGGACCCGTCGGCGTTAAAGAACGTCAGGTGGGCGTCTGCCGCGCCATCCGTGATAACTGCCAACTGATCAAAGCCCACACCGAACTGGCGATGCCCGATGGCCTGCGCGAGGGCAGGGGTTACCTCTGGAAGAGAAGGCACGCCTTCAGGTCCCACGTCCGGCACGCCTTCAGGTCCTGCGTCCGGCACATCTTTCTGGCGCGCATCCAGCACGACAAAATCATTTCCCAGCCCATGCATCTTCATGAAGGGCAAACCGTTGGTCAAATCACTATACATTCGGCGCATATAACGCGGCATTTGAAACTAATCCAGCTTGAGTGAAGTTTTTCGTACGTTTCTGCTTGACCCCAAGGCCACACCTTTCTAGTAAGCCGCCTAGTGGGCCTGTAGCTCAGTTGGTAGAGCAACTGACTTTTAATCAGTAGGTCTCCGGTTCGAACCCGGACGGGCTCACCACTACCTTTCCAGTTTGACTGGAACGAAAAAACAGCGTCCCTCGGGGCGCTGTTTTTCGTTTCGGGGTAGGGAGTTAGAACTTAATCGCGATGGCCTTCAAAGGATTTCAGCGCGATCCCTGCCTCTTGCAGCGATGATTTAACCGCACGGGCAATATCGACCGCTTCGGGGGTGTCGCCGTGTAGGCAGATCGTGTCGATGGCCGCTGGGATCGTTTTGCCACCTTCGGTCAGGATCGCGCCGGCTTTGACCATTTTCACCATTCGCGCGCCCGCAAGCGCTGCGTCGTGAATCACCGCGCCGGGTTTAGAGCGGTCGACCAGCGTCGCGTCGTCGTTATAGGCGCGGTCGGCAAAGATTTCTCCGGCCCATTTGCAGCCAAGCGATTGGACCGCGTCCTGTTGCGCTGTGGCAGCCAGTACCATGACGATCAGATCAGGCGCGACGCTGAGCGCAGCCTCGTAAAGGTCTCGGGCCAACACTTCATCCTCTGACGCCATATTGGCCAGCGCGCCGTGCAGTTTCAGGTGACGGACCGAGGTGCCAAGGCTGCGGGCCATGCCGACGCTGGCGGCGACCTGATAGCGGACCTGATTTTGCAGCGTGCCCCGTGGCACCGACATGCGGTTGCGGCCAAAGCCGGCCAGATCCATGAAACCGGGGTGCGCGCCAATGCCGACACCGTTGTCGCGGGCCAGCGTCATTGTGGCTGACATCACATCGGCGTCGCCTGCATGGCCACCACAGGCGATGTTGGCAGAGCTGATGATTTGCAACAACGCGGCATCATCGCCCATTTTCCATGGGCCAAAGCTTTCGCCCATATCGGCGTTTAGATCGACGGTCGGCATTTAATGCTCCTCTTCAAAGGGGTTGTCGGTGGCAGAGATCGCACCGCCCACCAGCTGATAGGCCAGCAGGTTGCGGATTTTGGCGGGGTCGCGGATCAGCGGGGTGATCTGGCCGCCAAGCGCCTTGATGTCGCGACGGTGCTGCGTCTCGAGCGTGATGGCCTCTTCGAGGGTGATGAATTCGAACTGGATCGCGGTGCCAGATGCGGCTTGCGCCACGCGTGGCAGGTCGCGGGGAATGACGGTCCCGATACGAGGGTAGCCGCCGGTGGTCTGGCATTCGCCCATCAACACAAAGGGCGCACCGTCGCCGGTGATCTGGATATCGCCGGGCACGATGACTTCGGACAGGATGGTCAGCCCGCCGTCGGCGCTGAAACCTGTACCGTCGTGATCCATGCGCACGCCCATGCGGTTGGCACGCGGATCACGGGTAAAGGCGGTGGTTTCAAATCGCTGGCGTTCTTCGGCGGTAAAGTGATCGGTCTGCATGCTGGCCACGACGCGTACGGTGCCCCCGTCAAAGCGGCTGTCACGCGGCAGTTGCAGTCCCGTCTCGCGCGATTTGTCCGCCCCAAGGAGGAGCGCGTCGCCCGCGGCCAAGGGCTGCCCAAGACCGGCGCTCAGGTGGCTGGCACGGGCCCCCAGCAGCGTATCAGAAGCGATGCCCCCACCCACATGTAAATAGCCATAGGTGCCGCCTGTGGTGCCGCCGATGGTCAGCTTGGCCCCTGCGGGCAGCATGTGGCTGGCGTTCCAGACGATGGCATCGCCATCGATGCTGGCGGCCATTGTGGCCCCTGTCAGCGCGATGCGGATGTCGGCGTCAGCGGTAAAGGTCCCGCCGGTGCCCGTCATCTCTATTGCAGCAAGGTCGGGGGACTGGCCCAGCAAGGCGGCCCCCTCGTAAACTGCAACAGGATCAGCGGCCCCGCCCTTGGTCAGCCCTTGGGCACGCCAGCCGGGTCGGCCCATATCCTGTATCGTCAGGGCGGGGCCGGCCTGGGCGATGGTGAGGGTCACGGTCATGCCAGTACCTCTGTCTCTGCACCGCCCTGGCCGGTTTCATCCGCCGCGGTGATCTTGTCGTATTCGGCGCGCGATATGGAGGGAAAGCACAGCTCGTCCCCCGGTGACAGGGCAAAGGGCGTGTCACTGCGCGGGCGGAACGTTTTGAAAGCGGTCTGCCCGATGTGGCGCCATCCGGTGGGGGACGCGTTGGTAAAGATGATGAGCTGTCTGATCGCCACAATCAGCGCGCCGGCGGGGACGGATTTTGTCAGCCCCTGTTGGCGCGGAATATCCCAGTTCTGCGGCAGCTCGCCCATATAGGGCTGGCCGGGGGCAAAGCCGATGGTCAGCACCCGCACGCGCGCCTGCGACAGCTGCGCAATCGCCGCGTCGGGGTCCAGCCCCGCAAGCTCAGCCGCTTCTTCAAGTTGCGGCGCAAGATCGGTGCCATAGACCGTGGGCACATGCCACAGCGTCCGCCCCGTCGGCAGGTCAGAGGTGTACCAGTCACGCGTTGCCAGCAGGTCTTGAAGCCGGTCCAGCATGGTGCCCACTGACACGGCGACCAAATCGATCTGCAGGAAGGTGGACACCAGCGAGGTGCTCGTCTCTGTCACCTCGGGCCAGTCGGCGGCGTCCACGGCGGCGCGAAACGACAGGGCAGCGCGGTTCGCGGGCTCTGACATCGTGTCGGCAAAACGCACCAGCACACCTGATAGGCCAACGGTCTGGATCAGGGGGAAGTCGGTCATTGCGGCACCTGCCTTAGGTTGTCGGGAAGCCATGTCGCGATGTCGGGGAAAAAGATCAGGACAAAGACCATCACCACCATGATCAGGAACATCGGCAAGGCGGCTTTGGTGATATATCCCATCTCGTGATCCGTCATGCCTTGGATAACGAAAAGGTTGAACCCGATCGGCGGCGTGATCTGCGCCATCTCGACCACGACCACAACAAAGATACCGAACCAGATCAAGTCGATCCCCGCACCGCGCACCATAGGTTCGACCACAGCCATCGTCAGCACGACCGACGAAATACCATCAAGGAACATGCCCAGCACGATATAGAACACCAACAGCGCCATCAGCAGTTGAAAGCGCGTGAGTTCAAGCGTGGCAATCCCGTCCGCCAGCGCACGCGGCAGGCCGGTAAAGCCCATCGACAGCTTGAGAAAGGCCGCACCTGCAAGGATCAGCGCGATCATCGCAGAGGTGCGCATTGCGCCCATCAGGCTTTCTTGAAAGCTGGTCCAGTTCAGTGACCCCTGCATCAATGCCAGCGCCAGTGATCCCAACACGCCAATAGCAGCGGCCTCTGTTGCGGTGGCGTAGCCTAGATACATCGACCCGATCACCACCGTGATCAGCCCAAAGACCGGCAACAGAAACCGCGAGTTGCGCAGTTTGGCGGCAAAGCTCATCCCCGTCTCGACGTCGGGGTTCCAATCCTTCGAGGTCAGCGCGATAAAAGCGACATAGGCCATGAACATCAGCGCCAGAATAAGCCCCGGCAGGACGCCAGCAAAGAACAGTTCGGTGATGCTTTCGTTCACGGTCACGCCGTAAACGATCAACGCCAGCGACGGCGGGATCATCAACCCAAGGGTCGCGGCACCAGCAAGGGTGCCGATGATCATCTTTTCAGGATAGTTACGCGCGCGCAGTTCGGGGATCGACATCTTGCCCACGGTCGACAGCGTCGCAGCAGAGGACCCCGATACGGCGGCAAAGACCGTGCAGCCGACGATATTGGTATGCACCAACCCGCCCGGCAATTTTGCCAGCCACGGCGAAAGCCCTTTGAACATATCCTCGGATAGTCGTGTCCTGAACAGAATTTCGCCCATCCAGATGAAAAGCGGTAGCGCGGTCAGCGTCCACGAGCTGGACGAGGCCCAGATCGTCGTGACCATGGCATCGCCAACGGGGCGGGTGGTAAACAGCTCCATCCCGAACCAGGCGACGCCCATCAGCGCCAGACCGACCCAGACGCCGGAGCCCAGCAAGAACAACAGGACGGTGATAAATAGAATGATCGCGTAAAGTTCCGTCACAGCGTCACTCCCCAAAACTTTGATCGACAAGATCGCGGGTGAGACGGTGTTCGCCTTTTACGATCAGATAGAGCAGGTTATCGGTCAGCGCGACGGCAAGGATACCGCCGCCCACAACCATCACCGACTGCGGTATCCACAAGGACGTGGCGTCTTGTGCCTGACTGACTTCGTTGAACTTCCATGACCAGTAGACGAACCAATAGGCATAGTAGGTGAAATACCAAGCGATGGCGGCGGCAAGGCCAAAACACCAGATTTCAAGCAGCCGTTTCGGGCCAGCGGGCAGGGCGTTCAGCAGCACCGACACGCGGATATGCGCGCCACGGTTCAGCGCGTTGGCAAAGGCAAGAAAGCTGGCGGCGGCCATCGCATAGCCGGCATAGCTTGCCGCACCGGGGAAAACCTCGCCGGTCCATCGTGCAATCATCTGCACCACGATCAGCAGCAGGATCGCGACAAGACTGACGGCAGCCAAGGCACCAGATGCGAAATAGATGAAATCAAGCAGGCGTCGCAGGATGTTCATGGGAAAGGTCTCCGGGTTGGCGGATCGAATGTCAAACGGCGGCACCGGTGTGGGGTGCCGCCGTTTGCTGATTTACTGCATGGATTTGTAACTATCGACGATCGCCTGACCGTCCTCGCCTGCATTCTCCAGCCATTCGGATGTCATCGTGCCGCCAATGTCGCGCAGGCCGGACATCAGATCTTCGCTGGCGGGTTCCACGGTCATGCCGCCTTCGCGCAGCCCGTCATAGGTGAACTGCGTATAGTCCTTGGAGGCTTGCAGCCCGCGCGTTTCCGCATCGCTGGCACAGGTGGTGATGATGGATTTATTCTCTTCCGAGACATCGTTCCACACGTCGTTGTTGACCATGATGTAGTTGCGCGGCAGCCAAGCGTCGACCTCGTAGAAATGCGTCAGGCTTTCCCAGACTTTCTGGTCATAGCCGGTCGCACCGGAGGAGATCATCGATTCCGCAACGCCGGTGGCGAAGGCTTGGCTTAGCTCGGCGGCTTCGATGGTGACGGGCAGCATGCCTGTCAGCTCTGCCAGACGGCTGGTCGCGTTGTTGTAGGACCGGAACTTGACGCCTTTCATGTCCTCGACTGTGTTGACCTCTTTCTTGAAGTACAGACCCTGTGGCGGCCATGGCACGTTATACAGCAGGGTCAGGTTCTGCTCTGCAAGCAGCTCTTCGATCTTGGGTTTGGCGGCTTGCCACAGTTTGTCAGACGCCTCGAAGGACGGCGCAAGGAACGGGATCGAGTCAAAGCCGAAGATCGCGTTTTCGTTCTGGTGACCCGACAGGATGCGTTCGCCCAACTGGACCTGACCTGTCTGAATCGCGCGTTTGATATCGGCACCCGCGATCAGCGACCCGCCGGAGTGTACGGTGATCTCGATTTCGCCTGCGGTGCCTTCGGTCACGCAGTTGGCAAATTCAACGCCGTTCTCGGAATGGAAGTTCGATGCCGAATAGGCCATCGGCATGTCCCATTTCTCAGCCGCGAAAGCGGGCAGGGCGGTGGTGACCGTCAGGGCGGCGGTCGCGACGCCTGTCATCAATGTGGTGGTCCGTTTCATGTGGTTCTCTCCTTGTTGGAATGTCTTTGGCTTGCGGGGTTAGCCCCTGCTAAACCGTTGCGGTGCATAGGGCTGCAGGTCGGTGTTGACGGGTTGCCCCATAACCAATCCTGCGACGAGGCGGCCTGTTTTGGGCCCGCCTGTCAACCCGATGTGGTGATGCCCAAAGGCGGTAAAGACCCGGCTTGTGCCAACCTGTCCGATCAGGGGCAGGCTGTCGCTGGGGGCAGGTCTGTGCCCCAGCCATTCGATTTCACGCGTGGCAGTCAGCTGCGGAAAGGCCGCCTTGGCCTGTCGCCGCAGCAGCGCCAGCGGTGCTTTGGACGGGGCTGCGTCAAGTCCGCCGAACTCTAGGATACCCGCGCAGCGTAGGCCCTGCGCCATGGGAGTGGCAACGAATTTACCGCTGGCGATCATCACGGGGCGCGCGGGAACGCCCGTCGCCCCCTCGAATATCACATGATAGCCGCGTTCGGTTTCCAGCGGGACATTCAGCCCCAGCTTGGCCATCAGCGGTTTTGACCAGACGCCGGTGGCAAGCACGACATCATCACAGGCCACGCGGCCTTGGGTTGTCTCTATGCCACAGATCGCGCCGGCTGAGAGGTCAAAATCCTTGACCTCGGCCTGCATGATTGTGCCGCCGCCCTGTTCAAAGGCCTGTGCCAAAGCGGTCACATATCCGCCGGGGTCGCGGATAAAGCCGTGGTCCTTCATGGTGGCAAGCAGGTGAATGTCCGGCCCAAGGGTCGGTTCATACTCGCGCACCTGCCCGCCTTCGATCAGATCGGGCGTAAAGCCGGCATCCGCCCGCAGCGCCCAGGTATAGGCCTCGGCGTCAAAGGCCGCGCGGTTGCGATAGGCAAAGACATAGTCGCTGTCTGTCACCCAGTCGGACAGGCCCAGATCGGAGGTCAGGCTTTTGTGCTGGTCGACACTGTCACCCACGATAGGCGCAAGACCCTGCGCGATCCGGCGGGTGTCCCGGTCGTTCGCCACACGCAGATACTTGCCCAGCCACGGCAACAAGCGCGGCAGATAGGACAGGCGCAGATAAAGCGGCACATCGGGGTTCAGCAGCATCGCGGGCGCTTTGGCAATCAGGCCGGGCGCAGTGACGGGTGCGACGGCACAAGCGGCCAGCACGCCCGCGTTCCCATGCGACGTCCCTGTGCCCGGTGCCGCGCGATCAATGATCGTGACCTGCGCGCCTGCGCGTTGCAGCCAGATCGCCGATGACACACCGACGATACCCGCCCCCACGACGACCACATGGCGTGTCATGGGCGACCCATCGGATGAAAATAAAGGCGGTGCGGCATGGTTCTTGATTCCTTTCCGCTTACTTTGGCAGGGAAAAGCAATACGTCAACAAAATGTTTACAAATTGTCATCGTTGGTGCGTGCGTAGGCATGTACCGCCAATTCGTTCATCGAAACGGAGTGGTTTAACGGAGCCAGCCGTCTTCGAAGGCGATCTGACTGACGCCAGCCAGACGGACAATACGGGCCAGTTCAGCCTCTAACGCGGCCTGTTTGCCTTTGCCCCACCGCGTGCACGGCTCTGGCCAAAGGGCGCGTACCACCAGCGTATCGCGGTCGCGGTGCGCCTTCATGTCCACGCGGGCGATGATGCTGTCGCCTTGCAGGATCGGGAACACATAGTAGCCATAAACCCGTTTTGGTGCGGGGACGAACATCTCTATCCGGTAGCGAAACCCGAACAGACGTTCGGCGCGTTTGCGATCGCGCAGCGCAGGGTCAAAGGGGCTCAGCACCCGCAGCCGTGCGGTCGGAGCCATGTCTATCGCGGGGTCGCTTGCCAGACCGGGACGGGCATAGCTGCGATGAGGCGTGCCGTCGGCGCCCGCGATCTGGACCTGCTCAATCCGACCGGCGGCTTGTTCACGCTGGACCCAGGCTTTCGCCTCTGCGGGGGTAATATGTGCCCAAAACGCCGCCAGTTCGCCCGGTGTGGCAAAGCCCAAACGGTCCAACGCCCCGGTGCAGCACCAGTCGATGGTCTGCGTCTCATCCGGTGCCTGTGACGGGTCGCATAGCGCGGCGTCAATTACCCGCTCTGTCAGGTCATAGCGTTTCTGGAAACCGTCGCGCCCCACCACGCACAGCGCCCCTGCACGCCACAGATATTCCAGCGCGGTCTTTGACGGATGCCAATCCCACCACCCGCCATTTGAGCGCGGTTCGTCCTGTCCAACGTCAGACGACGACACCGGACCATCTGACCGGATCTGGTCCAGCACGGTTTGGAACCGCCCTTCGAAATCATGTTTGTGCCAGTTTTCGTACCGCTTGCGCAGCATCTGCGCGTCGCGCTGCCGGCGCAATTCCCAATAAGGGTAAAAGCCCATCGGGATCACAGCGGCGTCGTGGGTCCAGTGTTCAAACAGCGCGCCATCGCGTTCATACAGGTTTTTCAGCGCCTGCGGACGATAGCGTTGCCGGCGCGAAAACAGGATCAGGTCATGCGCTCGCGCCACTGTGTTAATGCTGTCCAGCTGCACAAACCCCAAGCCGCGGATCAGCTGCAACAGGGCATCCCCGCCGGCGGGGCCTTGCGGCGCATCGCCGAGCAAGTGACGGTGCAAAAAGATGCGACGCGCGTCACGATTGCCAAGCGTGGCGAGGGTCATACCTTGCGGTTGCGGCGCAGTGTATCCCCCAGCGACAAGGTGGGTGTCAGGGTGATTTGCGTTTGCAGATCCGGGTCCGGTTCATCCAGCGTATCATTCAGGATAATACGCGCAGCGGCCTGTCCGACCTCAAGCCGGCAGGCGTCCATCGTAGCAAGCTGGCGGGGCAGACCCTGCAAAAGCTCCACGTTGTTAAAGCCGGCAAGGCCAATCTGGCCCGGAATATCAATGCCCTGATCGATCAGATACAACAGCCCGCCTGCGCCGATCATGTCGTTTGAATAGTACAGGAAATCCAGTTCGGGCGACCGCTCGAGCATGTCTTGCGTCATCTCGCGCCCCTTGGCCAGTGCGGAGCCGCCGGAATAGAACGCGCGGTCCTCTATCTCTATTCCTGCTTTGGCAAGCCCTTCGGTGAACCCTTCGAACCGTTTACGTGCGCGGTGGTCCAATGGCATCTTGGTGCCCATGAACCCGATATGTTCATAGCCTTCCTTGAGGATCGCCTTGGCCATCTCCTGCCCTGCACGGCGGTGCGAGATGCCGACCATCGCATCAATCGGACGTCCGTCCACGTCCATGATCTCGACCACGGGGATGCCCGCGTTCTTGAGCATGGCACGCGTCGCCTCGGAATGTTCCAGTCCCGCGATGATCACGCCCGAAGGCCGCCAGGACAGCATTTCGTACAAAACGCGCTCTTCTTTTTCGGGCATATAGTCCGTCACGCCCACAACCGGCTGCAACGGCGTGTCTTCCAGCACCTGATTGATGCCGTTCAGCACCTCGGGGAAGACCATGTTCGACAGCGATGGAATGATCACAGCGACCAGATTGACCCGCTGGGAGGCCAGCGATCCGGCGATCTGGTTGGGCACGTATCCCAGTTCCTTGGCCGCCGCCAACACCCGCCGCCGCGTCGCGTCTGAGACATCGCCGCGTTTTCGCAGGACCCGGCTGACCGTCATTTCCGACACCCCGCAGGCATCGGATACATCACGAAGGGTCAACGGGCGTTTCGGAGGCTGTGTCAAAGGCGCTTGTCCTGCTTGAAAGTGGTATTCTATCAACAGCGTAGTGCGTCCCATGATCACAGGCAATCACCATATCAAGCACCCCGCCTCAGACCTGCCGAGATGTCCGGTTCTGTGACTGGATCACCACCGCATTTTGCGCTAAGTCAAACCCGTGGCCCCGTGGCTCAACTGGATAGAGCAGCCCCCTCCTAAGGGGCAGGTTGCAGGTTCGAATCCTGCCGGGGTCACCAATTATATCAATGGTTTGAGTATTGCGTGCTTCTTTGTATTTTGTCGAATGGGATGAAACCTGGAACGATACCCGTTCAGCTTTTCCTGTTTGGTCTGTAATTGGAGCCGGTTGGATTGTGGATCTGGCAACGGTTGTACGCCGATTAAACCAATCTTGATAATGAGAGGGGCGCGATACTGGATCAGACACAATCTGTCTGGCTTCAGCGCCGAAGGGGCCAAATGCGGATATCTTTTAAGAGAGGGTTTGTTGGGTATCGGTAGGCACTGAGGATAGGGGCTGCTAAACACTTGGGTAATAAAATCACACCCTTTGACAGAGAAAAGGTGCGTACAGAAGATTCACACCAGCCGTGGAAAAATGTGTAAAACGCGGATCAATAATGTGCCACAGAAGCGGCTGCGCATCGCAGTTGTAGCGGAGCAAACGTTCCGCGCGGCTATACGCTGTACGTCCGGATCAGATCCGTAATGTGCAGGAATGCCGTGAATTGGTGAACCCATTGGACCATCAGGGACTTCTGTCCGGATCAGTATCAACGCTTCCGGCTGACACAGAGGGTCTCGATGACGATGCGCTTTTAGCTGAGCTTGGTATTGAGATTGATGCCTCCCCTGATCACAGAGTTGAAGCACGTTCGCTCAACGGCATAAAAGAAGGCAGCGGAAGACATGGCGAACCGTGATCGGTGTGAAGACTTTGACACCTTTAATCCGCTCTTCGAACAAGTGCAGAACGAGCTGAACAGCGGCCTGCGTGAAACGCGCGCTTTCGAAATGAAGGCCGAAATCGAAAAAGGGCGTTTTTGTAATCGTCAGTGGGCAGAAAGTCTATATTGCTGAGAAGGGCGAGACCACCATCACCGATCACGTGCGCACCGACGCCCGTTTGCGTGTAGCCTTTGACAACTGAACGGAGAGCGACATGCTCATGCGCTCGTTATAACGTGCCCTAAACAAGGATGAAGCAGACCGAAGGATCACCGAACCTATCGCAGGCCCGTTGTTTTGAGATCAGACCATTGATGGAGACGAAGCAAGCGGCACAATCTATGTGCTGCGAAGTAAGTCAGATCACCCGATCGTGACCGAAAACCGAGAGCTGGTGCACAAGATCGGCGTCACCAACATGACAGTTGAGAAACGTATCGCGGGGGCACATCTTCAACCTACGTTCCTAATGGCGAATGTCGAGATCGTGGCATCCTATGAGCTCTACAATATCAATCGCACAAAGCTCGAAAAACTGATTCACCGTATTTTTGAACCCGCGCGGCTGGAGATTGAGATCATGGATCGTTTAGGGCGTCCAGTTGTGGCGCGTGAATATTTTCTGGTGCCACTTTCGTGATCAAGGAAGCGATTGAGAGGATTAAGGACGGTTCGATCTCTGGATATCGTTGCGATCCTGATAGCGCATCCCTATTGGTACACGCATGATCGACCGGTTCCGTCGGGGTCCTTTTTGCGGTACCTTGAAGGCACCGCAGACACTCTATTTCACCCTAAAAGCTGGGTGCAAAGCTGCTCTGCTTTGACATGATCGATAAGCTGTTGTCGGGTAATCCCCCCTAAAATTAGCGGTGTTCAAAAGTGGAATTTTCTCGGCAAGGTATCTGAGGAGATTTACGATGAAG